>Ga0247831_1007426_pt1 | contig 12249 bp, 10 predicted proteins | sample LaCruzMarch2015__9_FD_192406 | JGI IMG/M metagenome (GOLD analysis project Ga0247831, IMG submission 192406) | Freshwater microbial communities from meromictic Lake La Cruz, Castile-La Mancha, Spain - LaCruzMarch2015_1m | ecosystem: Environmental > Aquatic > Freshwater > Lake | place: Spain...
CACCAACATCTGGATCGCCGCGGTATGAAATTAACGCTTTGTCCAGAGGGTCTTCCGTTACAACAGGTGCAACAGGTGCAACAGGTGCACCAAGTTGTGGTGGCACTGGAGGTGCGCCAAGTGCAAGAGGTGCAGGAGGCCCACTGAGTTGCGGTGGTGTGGGAGGTGCACCGAGTTGTAGTGTAGGAGGCGCAGGAGGTGCACCGAGTTGCAGTGTAGGAGGTGCGCCAAGTAATGGTGTATCAGGCGTGGAAGGTGGCGCAGGTAGTAGCGGGGGTTGGATAGGTGCTGCACCTATCGTAGGGAAGATAGGTTTTTGTGCCGCACCCACCTTTGTATAAATAGGCCCACCCCCTTCGCTACCCATAAAAGTTACAGGTGTGTAGTATGGCTCGATCCCTGTACCAGAAGGTGCAGATGGAACCATTAGATCCCGACCTTTTTGTCCGGGAGCTAGAAGATTCTCAGGCTGTCTACTACGTAGGTTGGCTGCTGCACCAAGTGGGCCACCCACACCAAAGCCCGCAGCGAACGAGTTAATCAAACGATCCACTGCTTCAGGCGAGGATAAGTCCTGACCTGAAATACCCATGAGCAAACCTTCTTGCCCAAGTTCAGTTAGACCTTCGGCTGTACCACCCACACCAAAGCCTACTGCGCCACGGCGCAACAGTTCAGCACCACGTGCTAGACGAGAAGGCTCAGTTGTGACAGTCGTTGTGCCAGCGGCACCCTTGGTTGTCGTAGTCGCGCGCTTGGGTAGAGCTCTGGGTGCCATGACATCACCAAACACACGCGAAGCAAGCAGGTACTCGGGTAGTGTCTCAAGGGCAGCGTAAGGGATGCTACCTAACAAAGCTTTAAGTCGGGCGTCCGCATCACCGGCATCAGCTCCCTGCTCACGCAGCTCACCATAAATATCAGCAGCACCCGTGGCTAAGTTCTGTGCGTAGGATGCGGTGACTGCACCTGCGATACCTGCGGCTTCCCGCAAGAGTTTATTTTCTACGGCATTAAGTGTAGCTCCCGCAGCCTTCTTGGTAGCTGCTGCAATCACGGCTTCTTTAAATGCAGTCTTACCCATCAGTCCTGCAAGCGCACCGCCCACACCGACAGCAGGGCCACCAGTAGCAGTACCGACTAGGAAACCTGCACCTGCGGTTAGCACAGACTCAATTAAATTCGGGCCTTGCTGTGCGAAGTTCGCTACCAACCACTCGACTGCGCCACGCCCTGACTTAATGTCAGTAAAGCGGCGGTCAAAAGGAGAGGTCTTAGCAAGGTCGGCTTCTTGCTGTTCGACAATGCGCCCACCAAGTTCTTCAGCACCTGCAAGTTGTAACCCACGCCCTACCAACGCTTGCATCTGGTCGATGCCGCGCCCAAAGGACTTAGAAGCTAGGCGACCAAGGCTCGGACTGCGGATGGACTGAAGGTATTGTTGATACGATTGTTCATCAAGCGGTACCCAGTCACCACCTTGCGGGAGTCCCGTGCCCGGGCGCTTGAGGTATTGCTCAGACTGTAAAGCCTTAGCGGCATCGTCAGTATCAAACGTGACACCGTTGACAAACAACTGCTTGGACGAGCGGCTAAACGCAATGGACGGAGGCTGCTTCATCTCCGGCATTGTGAATTGGGTTTGCTTAACCAACGCTTGCCCCGTTACCGCCATGTCAGCGGCAGAGGGAGCTAACCCTCCTAACCCAATGTTAGATGTAGGGCTAAACGGCGCGTAAGGATCGGGGGCTTCGCCAAGGTTCATCTTATCCATGAAGGGGTTGGCGAAGGGGAGTCCTGCTGTGGCCATGAATTACCTCATTTTGGTTTATCACCACCGTATGTCGGTAGCCCTGCTATTGGGTACGCTGCGTTAGGCGTAATCTTAACCCCATCTATCTCAATTGTACGGCCTGATGAGTTGAATATATACGGTACGCCACCGGGTGGGGTAATGATAAGAGTACCATCACCGGCTCCGGTTGGCTTGATATCGTACTTCTGTTGTTTAAGTATTTCGAGAGCCTGTTGGATATTACCCTTGGCTTGCTCAACAAAGATCTCTTTAATCATCGCACCCTCTTGCTCGGCACGTTTGACCATGATGTCGAGCTGAGCCTTAGTCAGAGCCACACTGTATGCAGAGGAAGCAGCACTCTTCTGTGCGCGGTAGGCTGCGTCGAACCCGGAACGCGCTGAGTCTACGACATCATTGGCTGACACACCTTCCTTGGTACGCTTACCATTAACGAGAATGTCGTAACGACCATCTGAACGTGGTTGGATACCAATAGGTACACCGGCATACTGTGACCACACCGCAGCAAGGCGGCGAGGATCGTTGGCAGTGGAGAACTCTTGGATACCCTGCATACCTTGCAGGTAATTCATCTGCTGCGTAACACCTTGGCGCGCAGTAAGTAGCTGTTGGTCAAGCGCAAACACACGATTCTGATACTCGGAGAACTTAGCTGCGTTACCTGATTGACGGTAGACATCTGCAAGGCGAGCCTCTGACTGACGTTGTTGAAACAACAAATCAAGCTGCTGTTGGGCGTTAGTCTGCAACTGCTGCGCCTCGAAAGGGATCGACTCAGGGTTAGCCAAGTAGAAATCTGAAGCCTGTCGCATCTGCGGCGCTGTAGGAGCCGGCGCATTTAAGATACTGGTCGCAGGGGTAGGCTCAGGTGTAGGAGCCGGAGCAGTCGCACCAAGTGCAGGTGTACCAGAAACAGTACCGGGGGCAGGAGCAGTAGGAGCAGCACCAACTGGAGGAGCACCCGTAGCAGCCGCTTGTGCGTTAAGCGCCTTTAATACAGCAGCCGCTTGTGCGTTAAGCGCCTTTAATACCTTGGGTACATACTCACGTGTCTCTTTAGGGAGCTTGGCAGGATCAGCACCATCGGCCAACCACTTATCAATCCGACCGGGGCCGGCGTTGTACGCAGCAAGTGCGTAGTTCAGGTTGCCGTTGTACCGCTCAAGCATAGCGTCCATGATGCGCAGCCCGTAGTTCGCACCAAGGGCAGGGACAGCCAGTAGGCGATTAGCTTCGGCTTCAGTTTCCTTACCGACCTCAACACCGTTCTGTCTAGCAAACTCGAAGATGTTGGGTAGGTTAAACCCGGGCTTCATCGCTGTCGATGTCATGACTTGCATCAGCCCACGTGCACCCTTGGAGCTAACAGCATTAGGATCACCTGCGCTCTCCGTGGCAATCATGGCACGAAGTAACTGTTGTGGATCTGGCAGTTGGGGGGTAGGTGGGATCTGACCACGTTGGGTAATGCTTGCCGCAGTGGCAGCCGCTTGCTCGGGTTGACGCACGAACCGATCATAGAAAGGTGTAAGGCTTACTTGTCGTGACGGTACACTAGTGTCAATCGTAGGCCGCCCAGTAATAACGTTAACCAATCGCCCACCGACATTACGCACTACACCTTTAACACCTGTCTCTATATTCATAATCGCTGCCACTGGCGCACCAACGACATCAGCCAAGGCCGCAGGGCCACGCAGTAAGGCAATACGATCTGCTTCAGGTTGCGACATCCCGGGTGCTGCCGGAGGTACAGGGTAAAGCTGCCCTGTTGTGGGGAATGTAGGAGGAGGTGAAGGCGGCGCAGGTGGGGGTGGAGGTGGTGGGATATTACGCATTGGTAAGGGCGCAGCACCGGGCATAGGAGGAGCAATGTTAGGCGTTCCAAAGTTCAAACCCGGAGTAACAGGTGCCACAGGTGACGGACTGGTGTACCCAGTTGGGCCAACATAAGGAGCAACGGTAGGTGCCGAGGGTGCGTATGCAGTGGGAGCAGAAGGCGCAGGGGCGGGTACTCTTGGAGCACCAGTCATTGGAGCAACGGTAGGTGCCGAGGGTGCGCCACCAGTACCTACTAAGGGAGCAGGGCCTCCGGCAGTAACTGGTGGTAGGTTAACGATACTTGCACGTTCTCTATCTAACCGCTGTAATTCAGCAAGTTGACGAGCTTGTAAGTTACGCTTCCACTGAAATTCTTCGGCTGTGCGTTGCTCTGCGCTACCCGCGATGTTGTACTCTTGCTCCCGTTTACGAGCAGCTTGCTGCTCAGCGGCTACATCCATACCAAACTTCTCACGCGCACGGCGGGTTTGTTCGACGAACTCACGGGAGGAGCGTTGAGCGTCCTCCTCCTGCCGCCAGCCCTGCCCGACTACACCGGCACCTGCTAGGAATTGTCCAATTGCCATACTATTCTCCTGTTACAAGTGCGCTTATGCGCGTCTCGCGGCGGTGTTATCTTCAATGCGTCCAGTAAGGCTACCAAACAGAGAGCCGATCTGAGCTTGCTCGCGCTGTTTTCTATCCGCCGCACCGGTGTAAGCACGAGACAGATTAGTATAGTCGCCCATACTAGATGGGTATGATCCCGGATATAAACTTAACCCGGCCTGTTGGGTTTGTAATCTACCAACTACTCCCGTACCAAAGCCTTGATCGAATGCAGTACCCGTATCACGAGCAGTAGCTAAATCGTAGCGGCGACCTTCAGCCGTGCGGCGACCACCTTCCAGACCACGTAACCCTGCACGTTTAGCAGTAGCTCCGGCAATCTGTGTGCGGCGCGCGCGTTGCAATCCGAAATACTCGGGGTCGAAATACTTGGCTTCACCAACCAAACCACGAGCCTGTTCGAGGCGCTCGTTAAAGAGAGCTACGTTATTTTTTTGTAACTCACGAAGCTCCGCAGTCTGCGCGTCAAGAAGACCACGCTCCTCGCCTGAAAGCCCGTCACCCGAAAGTGCAGAGCCGGCGAGTTGTCCTGCTGCACGAAGTGTCAAGTCAGCAAGTGCTTTAGGGTCGGAGAATTTAGAAGCGATAGTCTGCGGAACAGCTCTTAATGCTTCCATAAACGTAGTGGGTTGTGCTGCTCCGGCTACTGCTGTCGGTGCCGTAGAAGCTAGGGAAGTAGGTATAGTAAGGCCAGTGCCACCCCCCATTGAGGGAAGGCTTGCCGAAGTCGTACCGCTTAGCCCGGCGGAAGGCGTGTACGCAGCGGTTGAAGTAGGTAAAGTTAAGCCTGTACCGCCGCCCGCTCCAGTAGTTGTACCTGTGGCAAACGTAGATGCAGGTGCTGTGGCAAACGTGGCCGTAGGTGAGTTGTATCCAATGGATGGTAGCGTTAACCCTGTACCACCGCCGTAGCCGGAGGATAAACCTGTGCCAGTTGTTGCAGTTGGAGCGACTACTCCCGTACCGCCACCCAGATTAGCGCCGATAGACTGCGCGCCAAAAGTTACATCTGGTGTACCGACTAGCCCTGTACCACCGCCCATTGAGGGAAGGCTTGCACCACTCCCGGCTACTGACGTAACATCTGGCACACTAGCAAACCCACCAATACCCCCACCGATACCCCCCATGAGCGCCCCTCGCCCGATGTTCTGACCAAGGACTGCTGAACTAGCCGCTCCTAGGGTTGCACCCACTGCGGCTGAACCAAGTGTGGCTCCTACGGCAGCAGACATACCGAACGAAGCAGCAGTGATACCCATTGAGGCACCAATCATACCCGCAAGGGCAGGGGCTGCGAAGGGAATTGCGATGGCCGCGGCTACGCCGATTGCCATTTTTACGCCTTTACTCATTTTGAATCTCCTTGTAATGTCATCCTGACATACGAGCATGATTTAGTGAAACCGAATTTAGTCTTGTAAATCTTGGCTAGTCTGTCAGTTGCATACGCATCGAGGAACTTTACCTCGTTGGCGCGGAGCCAATCGAGTATAGCGCGCCAGTACGCCGCTTTGAATTTCATCAACCCCCGACCCGCTAGGGCTACGACATCGGCGCACTTCTTGCCGTTAGTTGTATTGAATTGGATACCGAGAACACAGGATGGTTTACCACCCTCGAACCCCACGAAGACTGCGACCATCCCAGTAGCTGCAAGGACGTATAGATCCTTGGCGTCAAGTTCATCTTTAGCAATCTCATTGCTTGCACAGGACGCTTCAAAGAAAGGCTCCAGTTCGAGCCATAACTCAATGACTCGTTCTGGGGTCAGCATCTCGATGGTCATCGCAGACATCAGGATTCCTTGTATTTCTCAACGAGGTTATCGAAGAACTCTTTACCTTTCATCTTGACCACATTCGCAGGGATAACAAACTCCCCTTCGTGGGCATTGATAAGGACAGAGCCATCAGCTTTACGGGAGTCTGGAGTCATACCACCCTTAGCCATCGAAGGGGGCGCACCGCTTGAGACTTGTGCTGTAGAAACCGAACCGGCTCCTGTCATTGCGGGACTACCACCAGACATCATGTCTTGCCCACCCATGTCCTGCTGCATAGCGCGCGCAGCAAGCAGTAGCACAAAGACAAGCCCTTGGTCGTACTCGGGAGGTAAGTCCTGCTCCGTAGCAATACCTTGCTGAATTGCAAAGTTACGAACGTAAGGGTACATCTCTGGGTTTTGTGCTGCAACCGTGGCTAACTGCACAACCATGTTAAGTTCTTGCTGCGTGAGCTCACCCGACTGCATAACTTGTTGAATCGCTACACGGATACCTTCAACTTGCTGCGGATTTTGTGAGGCAAACTGGTTAACTTGCATCTCCAACATCTGCGGAGTCATCTGCTGAGTACCCTGACCTTCAGGCGCAAGACCCACGCCTCCGGGAGGAGGCATCATTGTATTGTTACTTGGCATCCCACCGGGGGGCATACCCATCGGCTCTGGCATACCGCCCATACCAACCATCCCGCCTTGTTCGTAGGAGAACACTTGTTGCCCCATCATGCCAGAGCTTAACCCCGGCGAGGGTGCAGGTGACATAGGCGCAGGTGCCTGACTGGTGTTACCCATACTCAGAATACTGGCAAGCGCCGGAGGCAAATCCAACGAGGTGGTGTTTGGTGTGTACGCATCGTTCGGGTTATTCATAACTATCCTTTCAGTTGACTAATCAACGCGTTTAATGTGCCACGCAAGTTAGCCACATCGTTGGCCAACGACTGGACGTTTTGTGCCAGCTTTATATAATCGTCAAGACTTGGTACTGTTACGCCGCTAATTGTATATCCAACGCCGGTTGCAGTCACCTGTGTCATTGATTGACTGGGGGCAGGTTGCACCCCTATTTGACCTGTGACTACGGCACGGGTGGCACTATTACTACCACGAGCCCCGGTTAAAAGCTCAATGTTTTCCTTCATAGAGTTCAATGTATTGAACTGCCAGTCGGTCAGCCCGCTCTGCGGGATGCTTGGAATCGACGTAAAACGTGGGCCTCGTGCCATTAGACCTCCCTCAAACCAAGTGGAGTTTCAGCTAAGTGGATCGCGCGCACCCGGATATTACCTTCGACACTGACCTCAAACGTATCGGTGCGGTAGCCGGTGGGTAATCTAAACGTACCGCTGTTATTAAGCGCAGTCGTAAACACCAACTCTTTATCTACCCATAGCTTGAATGTAATATCGTCTGGCTTATCCCAGTTTGTCAGGGCTAAGTTCCACTGCTGCACCTCGGTATCCCAAGTCTGTGTGACCGACGCATAATCAGCCACCACGCGCGCCGCGCCCAAGTTAATCATGTCTTTAGTGATAATGACTTTAGACTTCCACTCTTGGGTGACAGGCGGTTGGCTAAGATCATCCCACTGAAAAATATCACCGTTCGTGCCACTGACATAGAACACGATACCGTCGATAGAATCGTAGAAGGAAGCCGAGAAACTGTAGTCACAGTCTACAAAAAATCCACCAACTTTAGCGTCTTGTTCAAACACGAACGCCCCAGTGGAGTGCGAGGCGAAGTAATTCTCCCCGTAGTACTCAGCCACAACCGTGCTCGGGTCAATATCTGTCTGCCATGTATCGTTGTTATATAACAACTTGGTAATAATCCCGGGGCCGCTCGATGCTGAATACACCGCAAGCCCATCGTGTGTGGAGTACACAACCCCGTATCCCATCGTTACCATACTGTTTCGATTCAGGCATGGAAAGTTCGCATCAATACGTGCGGTTGCCATACCGTTAGCCGGATCAGAACCTGACACAAGGTATGGATAGGAGTCAGTCACAACAAGCATGGAGCCGCTGATCGAGGTAACACCCACGATGTTGTGCTCTAGCGTAACTGCGTATGCGGCTGGCCAAGCGTGAGGACGCCCCGGCTCGGAAAAGTATAGTTCATTACCCACGAAGCCTACAAGGATATTATTTTGCACCGCAGTAAGTCCCACCATATCTTCAGGTGGAGGATCGTAGTTGTCCGAACCAAGAATATCGAAAAGGTTACGCGAGTCGTAGTCATCTATGAAGTCGTAGGAACCATCGCCCCAATAACGTGCTGCTGAAGTCGGTGGGTTCTCTGAGACATCGTGGTATAGCGTACCGGTTGTGACTGTAGTACTTGCCACATCTCCTGCGGTTTGCGCATACTCAAATGTGTAGTCGTCAAGGATGTCAGTAACTATACCGCCAGTAATGTCAAAGGACGCCACTGAGCAGCCACTAATCTTAAAGCGCTCATCGAAGTCTAGGTTATGCGGGAAGATTAACGTGACGCGCGAGACGTTGGCTGTGCGTTGTACAGTTGTCAAGCCAGTGGGGAACCACAAGGTATTGAGTCGGAAGTATTCCGTGCCGGAGGCTGAAGGCAATGTGCGATAGAGCCGCACACCACGCACAAAGTTGTTGCCAGTAGGTTTAACCGTGGGGATACTAGAGACTGTAACCGTTACACCTTCTTTGATGTACAGATTGTCAGACGGGACTGAGGCAATTGACTCCTCATCCCACGGGGTCATCCATGTAAACACATATGAACGTGCCTGTGTTTGGCCACCGAGATCAATCTTACCGGCGGAAGATGTAGACGTTGTGAACTGCACCCCGGGGCTGAAGTATGTAAAGGTCGTAGAGTTAACCACCGTACACTCGACGTTGGTTGCGTTAAACCCTCGGATGTCTAGGTTGACGTTTCCATTGGTGGTTGCTGCAACTGCAACGGTAATTTCAAATGCGTTAGTCGTTGCATTAGTAACTGTATAAAATCCGTCAGCGGTTGTGCCCGAAGTAAAGTCAAGCGATACAGACGCACCGTTGTTTAGCCCGTGATTGTTGATTGTTACTGTGACCGTTGTGCCACCGGGTTGATTGTAGGTTCCCGAAATAAAAGTAAACCCAGTAATCGAGATGAAGTTGCCCGAGCGCAAGTCATGCGCAGCACTGGTCACGATAGTCGCGATGTTTGCTGTATCACGTGCGTAACTGGTAGTCGTCTTGGATGTAAAGGCTGTGGCTACCGTAGTAAGTTTAAGACTGTCGTCGGGAATAGGTAGCCCGAGATCATAGTACGTCGCAGGGTATGGAGCTGCCCCAGTAGTCGCCAATTCATAGTTACTAACCTTGGGCGTACCGTCTCCGGTGTAATAAAAACGCTGCTCATCCCGATCGGTTTTGGAGGCGATGGCAATATCCACATCGGTTGTCCACGAGAGCCACTTCTTCTCGTCCGTATCAGGGTCGCGTAATGCGAACAGCGTTTTGATTACACCCGTACGTCCAGTGTTTGCCACGATGACAGGCTGGGGGTAGGGCAGCAGATCGCCTGAGTACAGTTTGCAGTTCGTTGCAATCTGCGCCGCAGTATTGGGCAGCAGCTCCGGAGAAATCTTTGGAGCCGTACCCAGAAAGCCTACGATTTTTACGCCAGCCATATTCATACCAGTTCAGAGTGAAAAAAGTCTAACTTATTACTTTTAAAGTGTCAATTGTAAATGTATAACCACATATTACGCTAACATTTCTGGAATGACTGTAATTTTACTAACTTGCCCGTACGCTTTATGGTACGTTATTGCACTTACTTGACGTTCGGCAAGCCAGCCTCCACGGGCTGCATAAGCGTCCCTAGCGGCTAAAGTTGGGTGCTGCACTACAGTCATTCCAGAATGTTCTTTTTCCTCAACGTGATGCCTATGTCCTGTGTGGCAATAGCGTTTTTTAGTCACTCCCCATTCCTCTGCAAATTGTGCTGCAAACAGTAAAGGAAGTCTGTCGTTTTTGTTTAAATGACCGTGATGGAAAGCTAACATAATTTCGCCGTGTCGATAGACGTAGTAAGGCAATTCTGAGTCAATAACGTGTACCCTTGGATCATTTTCATATAATGCTTTAAACATTGATCTTAGCCATATACTACTGACTAAATCATGATTGCCTTCAGCCATCAGCACTATGACAATATTATGATGCACCAAAGCAAAATCAACTAGCCTACGCAATATGCGTATGCTTGCTTGGACGATTTTAGAGAACCGCCCATCAGCATCAAGGTTATGACCGCCCGTAGGCGTAACGGCTGTCATACCATCAAAGTGCAACCAGTCACCCAACTGACACACAAATCCTGTATTTGCGGGGAGCGAGGACTTAACCATCTGCTCAAAGCAGCCCGTAAGCGTCTTTTCAGCAATCTTTAAATCCCAATCTGCGCCGCCTTCCTTGTGCCAAGCCAACATTCCAACGTGGCAATCTGTCATAACATAAAGATTACATAAAGCGTCAATATGTATATTTTGCGATACAGATGGCTCAAGCCTTGGTAACTCGTCTGCCATCGCCTCAAACGTTTCTTTAATAATCTCAATGCGCCGCTTTTCGTCTGCGCTTGATTTGACCCATTGCCCTGATGCCTTGCCCTCGGCATTATAGTAAGTCGATACTCCGTTTACCCTAAATCCATCAGGGACGGTGCGTGTCATATCATGCTCAGGCGAGTAGCCTTGCAATGCTGCGTTTCGTCTGAGAATTTGTAATGACTGATGAATAGAAGTCGGTGCAATGCCAAGAGCTTTAGCCGCAGCACGATTTGATCCATATTTGTTTACCGCATCCAAACGCTCTGCTTGCAACGCATTGCCAAACTCCTTAAGTTTTGGGTCTAACTTCATAACCGTTTTTTCCAGTAGCACGTTTCTTCAGCGCCCCATTTTTTAGTGGGGATGAACATTCGGAAGCCACAAGCGATCAGCGAGTTGGCAGACGCAGGGTTGTTGTATGTATCTGAGATTAGCCAATTCATTTTTAAACGCTTGGCATGGCGTTCACGCACTCGTATAAGCCGTTTTTGTAACCCTTTGCCACGATATTTGGGGAGTATTCCTGCTCGGCAAAGATATACTGCATCACCCCATTGCGCTGAATTGCGCAGACTGCAAAAACCTATTGGTCTGTCATCTTGGTAAACTATCCACCACCAGCCTACATTTGTAGCAAGTGGCGTGTCACCGGAAAGTGTCTTTAACTGTAACCAATGTAGTAATGCCGCTTGGTTGTCTTTAAGACCATCCACGCGGCGGATGTAAAACATTGTTATACAAGTTCAAAATGAGGGGAGTCGGACTCCCCTCGTTCACGGGGTTTACCATCCCTGTCCCAATCCGCACCCCAGCGCAGACGTACACCAACCTCAGACGCTGCGGAGAACATAGCCAATGCAATGGCGTCAAACTTCTTTAAGTCATTCCAATCGACCGGATAAGGGCAGATGTCTACCGCATGACCATAACCATCAGAGCCAATGCCGTGAGAGGATGCGTCCTTAGTCCACGTAACAACCGGGCCGGGTTTAGTTCTGCCCTGCGCCCAGAGTTCATCTTGCCTAGCCTGTGTGCGTACACCTTCGATTACTACGAAGTCTTGACTGGTAATCTCAATCGCTCGTTTAACCACCGCAACAAGTGATGGGTGTACACCTTCGAGATTATCAAGGCTGCGTTTGGATAGTTTGTAAGTCATTTTTTCTGCGCGTAAAAAAGTGTGCGATCACCGAACAAGTAGAACCCAACAGCCGAGGCAAAGTTGTTAACCGCAGGGTTATCTTGACCTGTCACCATCATGAACGACCAAGTACCCAACGCAATAGCCGCAACGGAAGGGCGCATAAGCCGCACAATCGCCTCAACCCACGGATAGGTGCTACCACCAGCACCTGCGTTATTCATCGCTTTAAACATCTCTAAATCGACGTTACGCATCTGCACATACTCACCTACGTTGGTGGGCTTGTATACGTCAGATTGGATGAATCGCCCGATTAGGGATTTCCCTAAGTCTACAGCAAGTGGGCCAAGTGCTGCAAGGATGGTGATCGGATCCATGTTACTTCTTACCTTTGGTCATGCACTTGCCCATCGCCTTGCACTTGGCAGGGTTGGGGCAGCTAGAACAGGTTTTAAAAACCATACCACCTTT
>Ga0247831_1007431_pt1 | contig 12243 bp, 20 predicted proteins | sample LaCruzMarch2015__9_FD_192406 | JGI IMG/M metagenome (GOLD analysis project Ga0247831, IMG submission 192406) | Freshwater microbial communities from meromictic Lake La Cruz, Castile-La Mancha, Spain - LaCruzMarch2015_1m | ecosystem: Environmental > Aquatic > Freshwater > Lake | place: Spain...
CGAAGCTTGGGAATCCGGAAAATCTTACCTCAAACCAGAAAACTAACAGACACCAAAAACATCCCTCAGATTGATGCCTTGATCACTTTTACAGAAAAAGATTTACGCAGCCGTCAAATGAACGTGAAGGAAGAGGGCTCATGATGAGCTTGAAAATGCTCTAATGGGTATTCTCTGCGTGCTTCTGTTATGAGCGGGCAAGGGTTTCGACACTGGAGACGAATGACGCTAGTTTGCTGGAAACGACATCCCAAATGATGGCGTCATCGATGTTATCGTATGCATGGATCACGCGGTTCCGTAATCCGATCACCTGCTGTGCGTATGGCAGGGTATCGAGGGCATCGGGATCGTTGTTCCGAATGCGGGTGCATGCCTCACCGATGATTTCTAACTTTCTTTCGACAGCGGCCCGGCATTTTGCGTCGGCGCGGTATGCGGTGAGGTCGTATTGATGGATGAAGGTCTGGATGTCGGTAGCCGCATCAAGAATGTCGATGAGGTTCTTGCGGGTATCAGGCTGCATAGAGCGGACGGAGGGAAGAGGCCACACTGGCAGAGAAGACTGGATTTTTAATGGAGCGTGCGGTCACAAGATCGACCGGGCGCCCGAATATGATTTCGAGTTTTTCAGCAAGAGCAAAATAACGGTCGGAAATTCCGGGTGCATCCGGAGCGTGAAACTCGACGACGAAATCGAGATCGCTTTTTTTCGGATCGAAGTCCTCGCGCAGTGCCGAGCCAAACAAACCGATTTTCGCGACATTCGTTTCTACGCAGATACGCTCGATGTCGTCCATTTTCTCAAGAACAAATCCTGGAATATCTTGCTTTAAGATCATACTTATAAATTAGTCATGTCGTTCTATATGGCAAGGAGATTGGTGCTGCTACGGCGCTGTAATTGGTGCTTGGCGTTCGCGCAAAGGGCTTTGGCCAATGCGATGATGGGCGGTGAGCGGAAGAGATTGATGATTGATGATTGATGATTCTGGATTCTGAAAGGTAGGGACGATCCCGCCGTGGTCGTCCCTGATTCTCAGCCAATGGGGAATCGAATACGAAGAGGAAGATTTAGCCTCCGGCGGAAGAGGTGATCTAGGGCGGAGGGCGGCGCCTCAGCCCTACCTTTGACGAATGGGGAATTGAATATGAAGAGGAAGATTTAGCCTCCGGCGGAAGAGGTGATCTAGGGCGGAGGGCGGAGGGCCGAGGGCGGAGGGCGGTGGACGGTGGGCTTATCCCTGTAATTCATCACCGGGGAGTGGTGATTGCGCGGGCACGGCTCCTAGGAACTTTTCGAAGACGGCTCTATTTCCTTGCGCTGCCTCTGCACGCAACCAATCCAAACTTCGCCATGATGCGAGCTTTTCTCCAGCGGCACTTGAAACAAACTGATCCACCGAGACGCCGGCTTCTTGGGCCGATTGTTGGATAGCGCTCAGGATACCTTCGGGAATCTGGAGTGTCAGTGTGCTCATGGGAATAGCTTTAGGAAGTTCGAGGGAGAAATTAGCTCAATCCCGAGAGTTCCACAACCTTTGAAATCCCGGAAATTATAGGTCACGATGTATTGGCAGCCCGCCGCAAAAGCCAGTTCAAGCACCATATCGTCTTCAGGATCCGGGAGAAAAGGCCGCCAGAGGAAGTGGATTTGCTGCAGGTGCGCAATGCTTGCCAGATATTGCAGGAAACCACGCGAGGCATTGATATCCTGCCCCGGAGGCAGGTTTTCAGGTCGGCTCATGACCGCCTGCCACTCCGCGTAGAGTGAGACCGAGAGGCAAATTTCAAACCCAGAGTTGGGAAGTTTGCCCAAGAGCGCATGGCTTGCGCCCAACTTTGAGCGCGCCGCCGCCACAAGGATGCAAGTGTCCAGGACAATACGCATTGGTTTTGGGATGCTCGGATCAACTTCAGAATAAGGTGGGACGGCGCCTCCACCCTACCGGGTTAAAATGGTAGGGACGATCCCGCTGTGGCCGTCCGTGGTTCTCAGCTGATGGGGAATTGAATATGAAGAGGAAGATTTAGCCTTTGGCGGGAGAAGTGATCTAGGGCGGAGGGCGGAGGGCGGCGCCTCAGCCCTACCTTTAACGAATGATAAATCGAATACGAAGAGGAAGATTTAGCCTCCGGCGGGAGAAGTGAAGTGGGCGGAGGGCGGCGCCTCAGCCCTACCTTTGACGAATGACGAATCCAAACCGAAGAGGAAGATTTAGCCTCTGGCGGGAGAAGTGATCTAGGGCGGAGGGCGGCGCCTCAGCCCTACCTTTAAAGAAAGGTAGGGACGATCCGGCTCGGTCGTCCGTGATTTTCAGCGGATGATGAAACGGAGAGGAAGAGATTGGAGATTGGGGATCCTCCTTCGCTGAAGCTACGGCGGACAGGTCGGGGATTGGGGATCTGCTAGAGGGGTAAATAAATGACATGGTTCCGGATTTCCTCCTCGCTGACCGCTGAGGCGATGAGTTCGAGGTGGAGCACCATTTGCCCGACGGTTACGTGGAGCGGATGGGCGAATACAAGACCATGGAAGGTGCGTTGGCTTTGTTGCCAGGTTTCGGCGAGGGCACGGAAGCGGATGTCGGATGTGAACATGACACGACCCAATTCCGTGGCGCGCACGAGGAGATCTTGATCCTGAAGGGTGGCGCTATTGTCGGCTTGGGCGGTCAGGATATCTACGCCGCGTAATTCCAGCTGATTCGCCACCGCAAGCGGGACGTGGACATCGAACAAAAAGCGGAGCATGGTAAGCTCGGGTTATTTGCCTAACGGGCCAGACGGGCGAGCCTGACGGCAAGCGGAGTGGAACGTGCGGCATCGGCGTCAATATTGGCTTGGCGCAACTCGGCTTTGATTTCGCGGTCGATTTCCGCACGGTTGTCGTAGTAGAAGGCGAGGGCGGAATGGATTTCGGCAAGTGACAGGTGAGGATACTGGCGGGCGATCTCGTCCGGAGACCACGCATGCCCGAGATGATCCATGACGATCTGGGACACCCTGATGCGCGGCCAGTCATGAAGTCGCGGTGATTCTCCAGGCGCATCGACCACATGCGGATAATGAATGACCTGAGACATGATGGAAAGTATCCCTAAGGTTTCAACACGTCAACCGTGCAGATGGCATTGGGGCGGAGGAGGGAAGAGATTGATGATTGATGATTTTGGATTTTGGAAGGTAGGGACGATCCCGCCGTGGTCGTCCGTGATTCTCAGCGAATGATAAATCCAAACCGAAGAGGAAGATTTAGCCTCTGGCGGGAGAAGTGAGCTAGGGCGGGGGCGGCGCCTCAGCCCTACCTTTGACGAATGATAAATCGAATACGAAGAGAAAGATTTAGCCTCTGGCGGGAGAAGTGAGCTAGGGCGGAGGGCGGCGCCTCAGCCCTACCTTTGACGAATGGCGAATCCAAACCGAAGAGGAAGATTTAGCCTCCGGCGGAAGAAGTGATCTAGGGCGGAGGGCGGCGCCTCAGCCCTACCTTTGACGAATGGCGAATCCAAACCGAAGAGAAAGATTTAGCCTCTGGCGGGAGAAGGTAATCAGGGCGGAGGGCGGCGCCTCAGCCCTACCTTTGACGAATGGGGAATCCAAACCGAAGAGGAAGATTTAGCCTCTGGCGGGAGAAGCCGAAGTGGGCGGAGGGCAGGGCGGCAGTCCTACTGGGTTCTCTCACGCTTTCAGGCCTAGGCCGGATGCCCATTGCTGCCAGCGATCGAGGAGTTGATGGCGGGTTAGTATTTGGCGGAAGGATTCGGTATGGAAATCCGGCAGTTCTACCAGGTAAACGAGGCGTGCGCGATCTTTCGGGCGGCCAACAGTTAGGGCGATGACCGCCAGATGTTCCGGCCGCATGACGCGGAGACGGTGATCTTCCCATTCCACGATCATGGCTTGTTCTACCGCCTCTGATTCGAGTCCGGGTGCAGCGCTCAGGAATTGCACGGGAAATCCATGGATCAGCAGTCCCTCTTCCTCGAATTCGTTGAAGCCGAGTTCGGCCAAGCGCCTAAAAACCGGATCCAAGGAGACAAGCATTGAGCCTTCGGGAGGATCAAGAAATACAAATACATCGACATCCCGGGTAGCCAGCGGCTCGCCATGAAAGCCGGCGGCGGTGGCGCCGCCGACGGCATAACGATTTACAATCCCTTCACGGAGGAGCTGCTCAAGGATGTCGCAGACGGCTTGCATGATTTCTTCAATTTCTCGAGCTGCCGGGTTTCCTGGATGAATTGCCCGATCCTTTCGATTTTGAGCGCGACGGGCAGAGCGCGTTGTTTTTCACGCCAACGCGGCATGCCGCGATTTTGAAGGTCGTCCATAGCGGTAAGAAGGAGCGGGGACGATCCCCGGTAGGGACGATCCCGCCGCGGTCGTCCCTAGAATCCGCCGAATGGCGGCAAGGGCTAATCGTGAAACGGAGAAGCCCTTGGGGAAGAGGAAGATTTAGCCTCCGGCGGAAGAAGTGAAGTGGGCGGAGGGCGGCGCCTCAGCCCTACCTTTGACGAAAGGTAGGGACGATCCCGCTGCGGTCGTCCGTGATTCTCAGCTGATGGGGAATTGAATATGAAGAGGAAGATTTAGCCTCCGGCGGGAGAAGGTGAAGTGGGCGGAGGGCGGCGCCTCAGCCCTACCATGGATGGATCATTATGGCTCTAGGATTTGCAGATCTGGGAAATTACGACGGAAATCCGCAGGATTGCGGGTGATGAGACCGCGGCGGTTTGTGGCGAAGGCTCCGATCAACACATCGGCGATGGGGCGCTTCGGAAGGATACCGGAACGTCGGGCGGCGATGTGGAGATGCCATGCCAGATGGGCGGTTCGTGTATCCGCGGTAGTCCAGCCTTCGCGGAAGCCAATGCCAGCTTGCCGCAGAAAAGTTTCCTGTTCGTTTCCATTTCCCTCAAAGGCAGGAGCCAGTTCCACAAAGGTAACGGGACAGATAGATAATCCCTCGTCCAGTTTCGCTTCCAGCAGGGTGGCCGAGCGCAAACCAAAGTTAGGATCGTTTTCGATGATATCGATGACGATGCAGGTATCGACGACCCAAGTCATTCTCCCTCCCGTAATTCACGCATCCAGTCGGCGGTGGGACGTGGCGGGTTACTATGGACACGGCGGGCATAACCGAGGACAGCTAGCGGGCCTGCGGGTTTTTCCTCAGGCAGAGAAACAAGGATTGCGCTTTCGGACACCTGTTCCCAATGCAGTTTTCGACCCGGATGCAATCCCATGGCCTTGCGCAAGCTAGCAGGCACGGAAACCTGACCCCGCTCGGTAACAATGGTTTCATTCATAGAGGAAAGTTTATCATGTAAATTTATCATGTCAATAGACGGTAGGGACGATCCCGGGTAGGGACGATCCCGCTGCGGTCGTCCCTAATTCCCGCCGAATGGCGGCAAGGGCTAATCGTGAAACGAGGAAGCCCTTGAGGAAGAGGAAGATTTAGCCTCCGGCGGGAGAAGTGATCTAGGGCGGAGGGCGGCGCCTCAGCCCTACCTTTGACGAATGACTAATCGAAACCGAAGAGGAAGATTTAGCCTCCGGCGGTAGAAGGTGAAGTGGGCGGAGGGCGGCGCCTCAGCCCTACTCGTTTCGTAATGGGCGCTCGGCGGTGTGGTCTTCCGATTTATTTCAATTGAAGAATTTTGGCTTATGATTTGTAAGAGATGGGATTACGGGAGGCTTGGAAATTGCTCCAGTGATTAAGCCAGGCCACGTTTCAACTGTCTCACAAGTATTGGGACATTGTGTTTGACAACATCCCAGATGATTTCCGCATCCACAGCGTCATAGCCGTGAATGAGTCTGTTGCGTAGACCTACGATCCGTGGCAGATCGGGAATGATATTCACCAATGATTCATCTGCTTTTGAGGCGGCATTCAATGCTTCGCCGATGATTTCCAATTGTCGCTCCATTGCTGAGCGCAGGATCGCAGAACCGAGGAACGTATCGATGGAAATGTTCTTCAGAAACCCTTGCACACGTTCGCAGGCCTCGATGGCATCCTCAAGCCGCTTGATCATCCTTGGATTCATAGATCGGAACGGATTCACGCTTGATCGTCTCGGCTAAACGGGGGTTGCGTATCGCACCTGGCGTTAGAAGATCGACTTTTCGCCCGAAGAGGGCTTCCAATGATTCGGCGAAATCGAGATAACGATCGGCATAGCCGGGTTCGCTTGTTCTTGCGAAGGAAGCAACCAGATCGATATCGCTGGAGACTGGGTCGAAATCACTTCTCGCTGCGGAGCCGAACACATCCAAGCGCACCACCCCGAATTTCCGGCACAGCCCTGAAATTTTATCAGCATGATTAATGATGTCAGTCTGCATAATATTGCTTGTAAACCCAAGAGGGCTGCGAGTCAAGTTGGACGGCACCGGCGCGGGTAATCGGTTGCCGCTGTTCGGCGCCTAAGCCCTACTTTTGACGAATGATAAATCTAAACCGAAGAGAAAGATTTAGCCTCCTACGTCGCTGCGCTATGAAGGACAAGTCCCCTTCGTCGCTCTGCTATGAAGGGCTTAAGCGGCGGGAGAGGTGATTTAGGGCGGAGGGCGGCGCCTCAGCCCTACCTGCTTCTATGGCGATGTGATTACGAGCTTTGCAGCCATTCGAATTCCAGGTTTGGGAATGATCGGAATCCTCCATCGAAAGAAGTCAGTTTGCAATTTGCCGCTTCGGCCCAAGCTGCCAATAGCGCATCTGTCCAAAGGTTCGGAGTCGGCCGTCGTCCTGTTACATTTTTGCGGAAGCAGACTTCGCTCGTGCCCGTTGGATTTCCGATCTGGAAAGTCCGCTCATCCGCTTCCATGGCATCCCATGCGGTCAGGGCTTCATCAGGATTTACCGGCTCATTTTCCATCGCTTTGGAGTTGGTGAGCAAACGTAGCAAGCCAAGCCTTGTCGGCAGACAGAGACCGACGCTGCTGACTGCCTGCTTTTCCCACCAATTCCATGCGGTCTCATGATGGACATGACGCTCCACGACGATGGCGAACAACACGTTCACGTCGATCAAGGTATTCATGGGAAATTTTTCAAGTCTTCCGCCTCCAGCAAACCCGCCAGTTCCTCGTTACTCCGAGCAGGTATCCGGACGCCTGTTTTACCGCTTATGGGTGGTCGAATCATTCGCCTAGTTTCGGGTGGCGTTTCCAAGAGAGCTTTTTCCACCGCATGCGTGAAGAACTCTTTGAGAGTGATACCTTTTTGGGCAGTCAATGTTTTCGCCTCACGAATCAGGCGGTCCGGTAATTCAATGGTTGTGCGCATACATATATGTGCGCACATTTGCGGGCGCTCGTCAAATCAATTGGCAGGTAGGGACGATCCCGCTGTGGTCGTCCGTGATTCCCGCCGAATGGCGGCAATGGCTAATCGTGAAACGGAGAGCCCTTGGGGAAGAGGAAGATTTAGCCTCTGGCGGAAGAAGGTAGTTAGGGCGGAGGGCGGCGCCTCAGCCCTACCCGTTTTGATGGTAGGGACGATCCCGCTGTGGTCGTCCGTGATTCCCGCCGAATGGCGGCAAGGGCTAATCGTGAAACGGTGAGCCCTTGGGGAAGAGGAAGATTTAGCCTCCGGCGGGAGAAGGTGAAGTGGGCGGAGGGCGGCGCCTCAGCCCTACCCGTTTTGATGGTAGGGACGATCCCGCTGTGGTCGTCCCTGATTCCCGCCGAATGGCGGCAAGGGCTAATCGTAAAACGGTGAGCCCTTGGGGAAGAGGAAGATTTAGCCTCCGGCGGGAGAAGGTGAAGTGGGCGGAGGGCGGCGCCTCAGCCCTACCTTTAACGAATGGTAGGGACGATCCCGCTGTGGTCGTCCGTAGATTTCAGTGCGGCCTTATGCGTATCCGTTCGGGGTCCACAGTGACAATGGCTCCAGCGGTCAACTCCACCGCGTAAGTGGTCACAATATGATGGATGGCAGCCGCCATTTGGGAGGCGCGAAATCCGGTCAACCGGATGATCCCGGAATGTGGCATTTCCTTGAGAATCGCGAGTTCACCGAAATCCTTGTCCAGGGTGACCAGAATCCTCTGTTCCGAGTGTGCGGTATTGAGAATGGCGGCGTCACCCGGGTCTTTATCCCAAGAGCCGCTCCAAATGACATCATACCCCCATTCTTTCAGGGCAGTCAGTGCGCCGCCCCATACGCAGGTGTCCAAAAGGATGGGAGGCATTAGGACGCCAGTGCGGAGGGAAAGAGTTCGATACGCTCGTGGCGCGCCAAACGGGAAGCATAAACCAGGCAGGCCTGGATATCCTCGGCGTCTAGCCAAGGGTAGCCGGCGAGGATGGTGGCGCTATCATCCCCGGCGGCCAGCATATCGAGGATGTGTTCCACCGCGATGCGATGCCCCCGAATGATCGGCTTGCCGTAGAAAATATCGGGATCAAACGTGATGCGCTCAAGTAACAGGTTCATTTTCATGATGGGAATATGCCGTGTATCTTGGAATCGGGCAAGGTTGGATAAATCGCAGTCGGGGAGCGTTCGCGTAAAGGGCTAATCGTTAAACAGAGAGCCCTTGAGGAAGAGGAAGATTTAGCCTCCGGCGGGAGAAGTGATCTAGGGCGGAGGGCGGCGCCTCAGCCCTACCTATCGTCCGTGATTCCCGCCGGATGGCGGTGGGTAGGGCAGAAAACAGAAATTCTATACCTCCTCAGCTTGGATACGGATGGCCTCAAGATGATGCGGCGAGATGAACAATCCGGCGGCGACAACGGCATCGAGCGCACGGCTCGCGGATGGAATGATGCCGACGCGCTTGGCCATAAGGATAAGACCAAGAGTTCCGACAATGCGGATGCCCATTGCTTGAGCGCACCGGCGGGCGGCCAAATCGTCAAGAACCGCGAGGGCATGGGGAAATTCTACAGCTAAAGAAATTACCGCAGATTCTCCAGCTCCCAGATCCCATGCCATGAGAAAGGGTGAAACAAGCGTTGTGGGATGAATAAGTGTAGGATTTCCAGAAATCCAGCCAGATGCGGGATCGACTAGATCCCTTGCTGCAGCGACTTCGCTGGCGACTGCTTCGGGCACCCAGACTTCATCACCCAGCGGGAGCAGCCGATCCAACAGACCAGCTTTGGCGAGAACAATAATCGGTGATGCGTTGAAAACCAGAATCATGGAAGAGAGGAAAGAGAAATCAGGTCTTCCTCTACGCCCTGAAACGGAGAAACACCCAAACGGGAAAGCTGAATTACGAAATCCTGGCGAGATTGTCCGGCCAACTCAGCGGCACGTTCTTGACTCAGGTTACCGGTTTCATAGAGCTTAGCGGCGGCCATAAGGCGGAGACAGGCAGCAAACTCAGCGGGTGCTTGACGCAATGCGGAAAGCGCGGAATCCGGGATATCGAGTTCTACTTTCATGGAGAAAACATGGAGGGTAAAAATGCAGGAAGCAAGGCGAAGATCAGCAGGCGGAAGTGGGGAGATCGATGATTTTGAATTTTGGAATGGGTAGGGACGATCCGGTAGGGACGATCCCGCTGCGGTCGTCCCTGATTCTCAGCCAATGACTAATCGAAACCGAAGAGGAAGATTTAGCCTCCGGCGGGAGAAGTGATCTAGGGCGGAGGGCGGCGCCTCAGCCCTACCGTTTTCGTAGTGGGCGCTCGGCGGTGCTGCCTGGGCTAGGCCGCGCTACTTGGCGGCGGCCAGTCTGCTGTGGATCATTTTCACGGTGATGGAGGCGGCGATTAGTAAGGATACTCCGACGATGGCGGCGCCGAGGCTGCCCTCGAAAATCGCGCCGCCGGTGAGGACGCAGCCGGTGACGAAGAGGCCGTTGATAGGGACGGAGATGAGCAGATAGGGAACGAAGGGAACGGCGAGCAGGCCGAGGGTGTAGTTCTGGAGGACGAGGGGGAGGCCGGGGGTGATGCGGAGAAGTAGGGTGAGTTTGAGGAGGTTGCGGTGATCCATATCGCGCCACTTGTCCCAGCGAGTGCCTAGGATGCGAGCGACGAGCCGTCGCGCCGGGCCGGCAGCGGCGGCGTAAGTCCAAGTCATGTTCAGGACGGTGGCGGCGATGGCGATAAAACAGGCTCCGAGATGGGAACCCCATACGGCTCCCGCGAGGATCAGTAGGGGGCTAGCGGGAAACCCGAGGCCGGGAAGGATGGCAATGGCGGCGAAGAGCGCGATGGGATTGGAACGGCACCATTCGAGGACGGGCTCCTTCATGGTGAGCGCCCGGTCGAGCCAACCCGTTTGCCAAGTAATCAATGCTAGCAGGGTTGCGATGCCAGCTAAGACAACCAGGACGAGTATTTTGCCTTTGGATGTCTTAGGGATCATGGTTTTGGGGAGGCGATTATGAAGAGGAAGATTTAGCCTCCGGCGTGAGTGATTGATGATTTTGGATTTTTGAATGGGGAGGGACGATCTGGCCGTGGAGAACTCTTTATTTTCTTCTGGCGATAACGATGATCCAATTTCGATTCAATATCTCTTTAAGTTGTTGATCTTCTTCCGCTTCGATCAGGCGGCGGATTTTTCCACGGTTGATAAGCCGATATTTGAGTAATTCGCGAATGAACTCGATATCTTTTTCTCGGCCTGCGGCGAGCTTGCTGTAAGCGAGGTCGTGCTTTTCTAGGCACAAACCTAATGTGCCGGACGGATCATTGACTTGAAATTCAACGAGTCGTTGCTCCCACCCTGAGGGTAGAGTGGCAGTTTCGGGAGATACTCCGTGGGCGTAGTATCCATACTCGTGGTGGAACGGTGACAACTCGCCAATAGCTCCATCCACTTCAATGGACTTTCCCGGATTGTTTTTTAGGTAAGTGTCGCCCTCGACGGATTTTCTGAGACTCCGTGGTGCGTCTGGATGGGATCCGATAATGGCTTGGCTGCCGATTACTACAAAGACTTTTCTCGCCGGTAATGGAGGCAGCCGCTCGCAGGATATGCCGCAGTTGCTCTGCGTTCATTGTGAGGCGGCCAGGATTTTCTGTCTGGATTCATCCGGGATGAGTCCGGCGAAGGGAGACGACTGTCGGAGTCGGACGGCTTCCTCGCCGGAACCGCTAAGGATTTCTGGCAGACGATGAGGTGCCAAATGGAGAATTTCCTCCCAAATAAGGAAGTCATCACAGTTCACCCCGTTTTGTTGCCAGCGTTTGAGATTCATTAGTCCGAAGCGAATCACTTCAGCGGGACTCTGCTGATAGCGATCCGCCACAAGTCGATGCATCTTTAGGCTACGCGTCTCATGGAGTTGATGATTCGATTTCATGGGCTTTATATTCAGTGATCCATTGATGGAATCAATCGAGGAAAGTGGTGGTCGCGTAAAGGGGATTGGCTCACGCGATGGCGGGCTGTAGAAGAGAGAGAGATTGGAGATTTTCAAATGGTAGGGACGATCTTGGTAGGGACGATCCCGCTGCGGTCGTCCCCGATTCTCAGCTGATGACGAATCCAAACCGAAGAGAAGATTTAGCCTCCGGCGGAAGAAGTGAGCTAGGGCGGAGGGCGGCGCCTCAGCCCTACCTTTGACGAATGGGAATCGAAAATGAAGAGGAACTATTGCCCCCCCATTCATAATTTCCAATGCGATCCAGCGAAGCGGACAGGCTTGGATGGGTGGGGGAGCCTGGCGAGGCTAGCGATGAACCGCAGGTAATCCGCGATAGGCAGGATGGGCGGCACCTGGGCAGGAAGCTTGGGTCCGCGGGCGAACTGAAGGAACGACTCCTTCTCTTGTTCAGAGAGTCTGGCCATAGGTGGTGGTAAGTTCTGCCAGTTTGTGATTGAGATTGAAGAGGGAAAAATAGTCTCCCAGTAGCTCCCAATCGACAGCAAGCGAGTGATCTCGTGCATGACAGATCATTTGGAGAATGTCCGCCCAATCCCGTTCCCGGCGCGAGGGGTCGTTGACAAGGGCCTGAACCTTCAGGCCGATGAGATCCTCTAGGTGAACGACCGGAATGGCAATGCCATCGGGCCAAGGGAGACGATCCGCACGTTCCAGCATTCCAAGGGTGGGCCCGCGGAAGGCGTGGAGAAGATCGATCCGCCCGAGCTCGGCAGAATCACCAAGGTAATGGGACACATTCTCTGAATGGAAATCACGATGATAACCATGACTCTTGAGAATCCGGTCGGCGGTTTCTAGGTCATTTAACAGCAAGATGAAATCAAGGTCTAGGGTCGTGCGTTGAATGCCGCGCATGGCCATCGCCATGCCGCCGATGA
>Ga0247831_1007433_pt1 | contig 12239 bp, 8 predicted proteins | sample LaCruzMarch2015__9_FD_192406 | JGI IMG/M metagenome (GOLD analysis project Ga0247831, IMG submission 192406) | Freshwater microbial communities from meromictic Lake La Cruz, Castile-La Mancha, Spain - LaCruzMarch2015_1m | ecosystem: Environmental > Aquatic > Freshwater > Lake | place: Spain...
GAGTACCAAGATCGACTTTGAGCGCAGCTTTGATGCACACGGATCAAAGCTGCGCTCTGGGCTATTGGCGCAAGCCACAACCCGCCGCCTCAATTCACTATGTGGGTAAATCCCAGACAAAACGGCATCAACAAGCCGAGCGCTGACGAAAACCAAGGGCCCTTCAGCGCTTAAGCTACTTAAGAGCCAGTCAGGTCAAAACTTGTAGCGCTGAAGAGAATCTATCGACAATAAAGCGACAGCGCGATTAGGCTTCAGATCAAATCCGACCCAACATCAGGCCTCAGGCACCTGTGGAATACGGGCAACCACGATCTCTTTCCGCTTCCTGCTTATTCCATAGATGACGCGGTCCTTGCCTACGCTTCGGTCCCAAGCCCAGCCTTGCCCTTCAAACGGCAAGTGCTGCGATGCTTTGTTGCAGGCCGGCATGAACTGAAACACCAAGCTAAACTAACTACCCACAATTTGAACCAAATTTTTGTAAAAATGCCCCACTGGGAAGCGTACTCGCTTAACTCGATCGTGCTAACACCCAAAGCTGATTGATCTGGTTTGGAGTGTGTTCGTGTTGAAGCTCAATGCGCATAGCAAAATAAAAAGCCTAATTGCAGACGAGGCCGGAACGGTCTCTCTGGAGTATGGCTTGATTGCGTCGCTCGTGGCCGTCTCTCTGATCACGGGATCGTCCTCACTCGGCAATAATTTGGCCACTTCCTTCGTGGCGACTGCTGACGCAATTCTGGCTAATGGGGAAACAGAGCCACCTCCCGCCGCAGAGCGCCCATATCAATAGGGATGGCTCCAAAGCTTCAGACTCAATCGTAACCCTTCGCCCCACAGCTTAGGTGCCAGACTTATCGTTATATTCATGACTTTAGGGGAAACAGGGAATTCGGAGAACTGGCAGGTTTAGAATGAGTTTTCTTAAGGCTTTGCCAACTGGTCTAATACGGGTTTTATTTGCCTGTAGCTTTGCCGCAATCGTGGCACTTGGCCTTTCAAAGACTGAAACACCCCAACGCGTTGAAACTGCACTTGCTGATCATTGGCAGTTTAGAGACACCGTCGCACCGTCAGAAGATACAATCATCATCTTTATTGATGAAGAGGCTGTGCAGACAATGGGATTTTATCCCTTTGATCGCCGCTTGATGGCGAATGCTCTAACGATACTAAAACAAGCCAATGTAGATCGTATTTACATTGACGCTGGCCTGAGCATTCCAGACTCAGAAGTGGACGATTTACAGCTAGAGAACGCCATCGCCGCTCTCGGGCCCGAAAAGATAGCCCTGCCGGTTTCGCAGATAGAGAATCCAGATGGCACTTATCGACTCATTCAACCGATTGCACGGTTTAGTAGTCATGCAAGATTGGTCACGTCCATATTCGCGATTGATGCTCAACAAAAAATACGCTCTGCCAGTGGCTTGCCAGATGAGAGCCTTGCGCTCTCGTCCGATTGGCTGAACCGTCGCCCCGACCTTCGCGCCGGTGAGTTGCCGCTTAATTTCCAAATTTCGGTGCCAAAATTTAAGCGCTACGCTTTTTTGGATGTTGCCGCAGGCCGAATCAATCCCAGCGCCCTGCGTGGCAAGAAAGTGATTATCGGTCTGGCACTTAAGACCCCACAATTCACCCTCATTGCGCCAAGCCAGGGGCCAATTGTTCGTACAGAGGCGATTGCTTTGGCAACTGAAACAACCAATACCGACTTTGCGAGACACAAGTGGTCACTAATTGGACAAGTGGGGTTGGTGCTCGCGGCATCCCTACTGGCTACCTTGATCATTTATCGCTTGAACTGGGGACGAGGACTGCTCGCAACCATTGTGCTTGTCGTGTGCTGGTTCCCCATAGCCCAGTATCTTTGGATTACCCAGAAAGTTCAGGTTCCAATTCTAACGCCAGCTTTTGGCTTCTTGCTCACGTGGCAGATTCTAAAGCTTGATGAGAGTTTTCTAGGCAAGTTAGCTTTGCGAATCCGCAAGAGACTTTTTGGCGTCGGGCAGAATGCCCTTCTCGCAGCGGCAGAAGTTATTGCAGAGCCAGCAATTGTCTTCAATAGCTCGGGTATATTGCTGGGCGCAAACGAGGCGTTCAAGGCACTTAGAAGCGCCCAGCTGACAAGTGATGAGGCTGGTACTTTGCCCAACCACTTGGACGCGCTGTTCCTTTCGGCCGAGCATTTATTGGCTCTACCTGAAGCCGAACAAGCGACGGGCCATATCGATATGCAATTCAAGCAGGGCAATCAGGAGTTCGAAGCCAGCGTACGTTGGGTCCGTTCCATTACAAGCTCGATTGCAATTGCCAGTCTCAAAGATGTCACTGAATCACGTCAACGAGAGCGTGCCTTGTCACAACTTGCTTATAAGGATGTGCTTACAAGCGTTGGAAATCGGACAGCATTTCAGGTCCAACTTAAGTCCATGACCGAATCTGCTGCCAGCCAACCATTTGCCGTTATGGTGATTGATTTGGATGGCTTTAAGGCGATCAACGATGAATACGGGCACCACGCTGGCGATCAATTGCTGGTCACGATTGCAGAACGGATAAGTAGCCTTTTGCGTCCGCAAGACTTTGTCGCCCGTATGGGAGGAGATGAATTCACAATTCTCTATCCCAGTGGCGAACTCGATGCCGTTGAAACCTTCACAGACAGGCTCATTCGTGCAATCTTAGAGCCTGTTGAGATTGATGCAGGAACCGTGCGGGTGGGGGCCAGTGTCGGCGTGGCACTGTGTCCAATGCACCATTATGACGGTCCAACTGTTGTCAAAATGGCGGATGCTGCCATGTACGTCGCCAAGCGGCAAAAGCCCGCTTTTGCAATCCACGGCATGGCGGAACCCCAATCATGCCGGCGTCAACAAGGGTCCTTTTAGGGCGCTCTAGACTCTGACGCGACAGCGCGATTGGTGCCAGGTGATATCTGTCACAGTATCAAGGCCTTAGGAACCTGAGGAATGCGGGCAACGACGACCTCTTTCCGCTTCCGGCTTATTCCATAGATGACGCGATCCTTGCCCACGCTTCGGTCCCAAGCCCAGCCTTGCCCTTCAAACGGCACAGCGATCTTGGTGACATAGTCTAGCACTACCCCTTGTTTTGGAAGCCTCAGAACATAAAGCTCTGGCGCATCATGGCCAGTTACATAGAGCAAGCCATCGTCGCCCCAATCACCGCCTGAACTGGAGCTTACGCCCCAAGTTGCCACGACCTCTGGAGGGAAAATCCACGATTGACGCATCTGCCACGCGTCATCGAACTGGCCCAGATAGGTCCAACGCTGATCAAACCCTGGCGTCGTTCCCTTGTCATTATAATTGGCAAAACAGGCCCACCAAAAGCCACCATGACGAACCGCCCAGGTCAATGACCCGAGCCGTATCCCGAAACTATAAGTCTCGACGGGTTGCATGGTGGTGGTGTCGAACGTCTCCAGCGAGCTTGCCATCGGTAAGTTGGGGAAGTTCGAATGCGCCAAAATCAGGCGGTTTTTGGCGACATAGCCTGCATTGAAATGCACGATCGCACCATCAGCCCCATCCCGCCATTCTGCGACCCGCACGCCGTCGGATTTGCGGTGTTTGACCAACGTGCGATTGCCGATCCCGTAGAAATAATCGGCGTCGACAGCAGCGGCTTGGTTGGCTTCTGGTACTTGCCACCGACGCAGCTCCGTTGCCACCAAGCTGGCTGGTGACGTTATTGCATCGCCAGAAGCAGCTTTGGCACCGGCCCCTAAAGGTAGAACCATCGGTGCCGCCAAGGCAGCACATTCGAGGAAAGATCTTCTGGACCACGTTTCGTTCATCAGAATTTCCTCACAACTTCGAGGCTCCAACTGCGGCCACTGAGGAGGGCTTGGCTGACACCTGCATCATAACCGAAAGCACCTGACGTTAATGGCGGCGGCTCATCGGTAACATTGGCGATAGACAGCCGTACCCGCGTATTGGCGAGCCATTTTGGCGATGCAGTTTCAAACTTGTAGCCTACCGATAAATTGTACGTCACAACTGGATCGATTACCAAGCGATAGAGTGTTCTTCCGGCGGTGAAGAACGGCTCGATATAAGAAGGCTTGCCGAGACTGTCGTAAATCGCCTGCGTCGTTGTGGCCCCTGAATCATGGGTTTTGCCGACATGATAAATCCCAAGGCCCGCGTTCCATGCGCCTTTATCCCAGTTGATATTGGTCGTGCTACGCCACTTTGCGGCACCATTGGCATAAAGGCCATTATTCTCGGTTGGTGCGACATTGACGGGTGCAAGCGTAGTGAGCGAGCGATCCAAATAGCTCCAGTCTGAAGTAACGAGAATCCGGCCCCAAGACTGGCGTGGCATCGCATAGCGGAATCCAAAATCCACGCCCTCGTGTTGGCTGCTCGATAGGTTCAAGAACGGCTGGTAGCGCGCGAAGATACGACCGGCTGGAGCTGCCGGGTTGGTTGGGTTAGCGGCATTATAAGCGGCAAATGCAGCACGATCTTCAGGTGTCAGCGCGTAACGCTGGACATCTGGATCGCCGCGATAGGTTGCGCCACTGCCAATATCGATTTGGTTGACGGCGACACCGGCCGCAATCTGTGCCTGCGTATAGGCGCGCAACAGCGCCGTATCGCTCGCATCAATCTGTGCGGTACTGCGTTGGCCAAGCAAATTGGTGCGGTCGATGCTCCACAGATCAGCGGTGAGGCTCAGCCCCTTGATACCCGGAACGTCGAACACGATGCCATAGGTAGTGCCCTCGGATTCCTGCGGTTTTAGATCAGGGTTGCCGCCAAAATAGGTACGCTTAACGTAAGGACCTTCGTTCAAGAACGGATTGCGATAAGCATCGAGATCACCGGCACCCGCCGTGATGGACCAACGCGAACTGGTATAAAGAGCTGCCAGGCTTGGTGCCATGAAGCCCTCATTATAGGAGCCACGTACCATCAACCAAGACGTCGGCCGCCAGTTTACGCCAATTTTCGGCTTTGTGGTCTCACCAAAGTCGCTATAGCTTTCGAACCGTGCCGAGGCGGTCAACTCAAGGCTATTCACCAGCGGTATTTCGCGTTCGGGCGAAACCAATGGCACGACTGTTTCGGCATAAGCACTGGTGACTTCGCGCTCCCCAAACACATCGGGTCGGGGTGGGTGCAACAAAAAGTCGTTGTTCTGAGGGTCTAGCCCCGAGGCGGCAGGGTTTTCACCGCTAAACGGCGGACGCACATCGCTTAACTCTTCCCGACGAAACTCCACACCAAAGGCGGCTTTCACCTCATTATCCCAAAAGGAGAACAAGGTGCCCGAAGTCCTAAAGTCGGCGCTCGCGATAGAGCTTTCTGCGCTGCGCGAATAGACTTCCGAGAAGGAATCTACAACCGACTGCGGATTGGTAAAAGGCTGGTCAGCTACGACGGCACCATTTGCGACGCGGAACGTGTAGCCAAATGGATTATAGGCGCCGCTATCGGTTCGCGCGATGGCGGCTTGGAGCTTGCTTTCACGAATGTCCGGGAACGCGTCATCAGTGCCGCTGACTTCGTTGTAGAATAGCGAGCTCTCCCACTCCCAAGTCTTGCCAAACTTGCCACGCACGCCGCCAACGATCCGGAAGACGTCCGCTTTGGTTTCGACACTTTCGGCGGCCAAGTCGCGAATGGTTAGCTGGGTGAAACTGACGGTACGCGGTGCACCAACCACGCGCGCCGTGCCGTCGGTGTTTGGTGCGCCGGTGACGTGGTAGAAGCGCGAGCCATAAGGGTTGAACGGGCTATCAATCGGCATCACCATCAGCTGATCTGACGTCGGCGCGTTGAGTGCCAGAGGCTGGCGACGCATGGTGGACGACGAGCCGTAATAACCAAACTCACCAAAGGCAGTGAGCCGCGAGCTAATGTCATACTCGGCCGTCACAAAGGCATTGGCACGAGTTGTCTTGGGTGAAGCAAAGCCAAACTGATTGAGGTCCAAGAAGAATTCTGGGTTGGTTGCGCGGCTAGGTGCCGCCGTCGTCAGCGCAGGTGTGCCGTTCACAGGCCGGAAGTAATTGTTGGCCGTTGATGTTCCAATCCGAAAGGTAGGCCAGAAGCCACGCGCGGAACGTGCATCAAAGGGTCCGCCCAAGGCGTTAAATGGCGCTGGCGCACGGTCCACGTTCAAGGATGTGCGGCTGAAGTCGCGTTCGGTCAGAAGCGTGGCATCGCGGGACAGCCCTTCGAATGTGCCAAACAGACGCCCCCGGTCGTCTGCGAAGCGGGTTCCGAACGTTACAGCGCCCTGCAGACTCTCGCCACCGCCAGCTTCAGGCTGGCTAAAGCGCAACAGTGCCTCAACACCCTCAAAGTCGCGTCGCAACACGTAGTTGATCACGCCACCAACAGCATCCGAACCGTAAACAGAGGATGCGCCATCGCGCAGCACTTCAATCCGCGCGATACCTTGTGTCGGCAAGTGGTTGATGTTGACTGCTTGCGACAAACCAGCGGTAAACGGATTGATGGCCATGCGGCGACCATTGATCAGGACCAGAGTTGCCGTTGCACCCATGTTGCGAAGGTTCAAATTGGCATTATCGCCCCGCGCACCAGAAGAGCCCAAACGAGTTTCGTTCTCGGGCAAATTGCTTACCGATGGCAGAGAAGTCAGCAATTCAGACGGCAGAAGCGCACCGCGCAATTCAATCGCGCGCTGATCCAATACCGTGATTGGAACCGTTGTCTCAAGGTTCGAACGGCGAATGTTGGAGCCTGTGACAATGACGGTTTCAACTTCACGAGCAGGCTGCTCACTGGCTTGTTGGGCCGTGGCAGCGGGTACCCAGCCAAGGCTCAAGATGGCTGCCACAGCAGCAGAATCGAACAAGCGAGCCGACCGGCGCACAGAATGAGTCATCGTTTTTCCCCAGCACTGATTATTGCTGGGTCTGGCTACAGAGCGCGTGTAACGACCCTACGAAAACTGGGTGACGTATCTGTAACCCACCCCAACAAAGCGAGGGCACAAAAGACGAATTCGTCGTGCTTGGGTTGGGGATTTTTAGGTTGAATGGTTCAGCGCGCAGCGCAGCCTGCCTAAACATGCAAAATTGGCGACAATTGGCCGAACGGGGATGGGATGGGTAACCCGCGTGTCGAAAGCCGCCAATCAAGGGCAAGCAAATTCTCTGAACTGATGGCGGAAGCTTCGAGACGAAGTCAGGGTGTCTTTCGCTTTAGCTTTGAGTGAGTTCAGATTGGAAAATCATCACCCCCACATGGCAAGCGACCTTCAAAATGCAAGGCCGCCAACGTGGCCGTTCCTTCACTTCAGAAGCTTTATGGAACTTGGTGCAAGTCAGGTCAAGCAATGACGCGCAACGAGTTAAACTAACACCCAAGTCGCGGCAGGGTGCTTGCGCTCTGATGGCTACAGGTGAATTACTAAATAGTCCGAAGTGGGACTGCACTTGACTGGGTTAAGTATGACCTCGACTTGCTGCCTTGCTGCGGTGGCACCCTTGATAACTAACTTGCGTACCCAGCAACCAGCCAAGTGAACTTTTGTATGTCTCAAAGAGTCACTGGGAGCGCTGCATCGGGGGAAACACTAAAACCTTTGCCTTGTGATGGCTGCAGGAACTAACACCTTTGTTCCAGCTGGATAACCGCCTCAGTCAATTGATTTGAGCGTAGATAGCTACCCATATCTGGCGTGGTGGAAACTGGGGTAAGCGGGACAACCTGCTTCCGCGATTCTAATAGGAGCCATCCTGCTATGGAACCAAGAGCCGAAGGTGTACCCGCGCGGACAAGGATCTGCAGTAAGGTATATATCGCAATTTAGCGCGCTAACTTGCCAGCTATGCTTATGATGTCATCCAGTGGATTGCCATCTTTGTTCATGTCGAGCATCGAAGCGAGGCCGCCAAGGCTGCCCATTCCGCCTGAACTGTTGGCATGGGAGGACTGTGCACCGCCCAACACAGAACCCAATATCGAGCCAAGCATCCCGCCTAAACCACCTTCACTGTTATTCTGAGCTATCGTGGCGTCTTTTGTGATAGCTCCGCTGCTGGCTTGCTGAGATAGATAACCGCCCACTAACATCGACAGAATTGGCAGCATCTGTTTCAGCAATTTAGGATCAATCCCGGTCTGCGCCGCAGAATGACCCGCCACCGTTCGGCTCACGTCCTTCGATCCGAAAATCTGGCCGAGGATAGTATTGCCATTTTCAACATTGGTCGGTTCAGGGCCAATGACATTGGTCGCCAATGCACCGCCGCCCAACCCCTGCAACATGCCCACCAAACTGCCAAGGCCAGTATCACCGCCGCCGTTGGCATCGCTATGTTTGGTAAAGCCGCCGATAATGGCGGGCAGAAGCGAATTGGCTCCAGCCTCTGCTGTTTCAGGGGAAATGCCAAGTTGGTTAGCAATCGCATTAACGCCGCCAGTTTGGCGCAAAATATCCATCAAATCCATAAAATTTCCTCGCATGTGCGCTGTCACATCTGCGCAAAGAAAACACAGTATGCTCTAGCTTGTCCCTCGCATTAATACTTTAGCATTGCTAATATTGTGGTGCAACAGGGCAAGCAATCGTTAAACAAGGAGAGTTCACTATGTCGATTTTCAGTTCAATAAAAAATGCTATTTTCGGTCACAAAGCAAAAGCCGCAACGCCACCCGCCGCTGCCGCGCCTCCTGCCGCTTCGACAGCGCCAGCCGCCATCCCCGTCGCACCGGCTGAACCGGCTGCGATCAGCGAAGTAGATGTTGAAGCGAACCTGACCGCGATGGGTGCGGGCAAGGATCTTAACTGGAAAACATCTATCGTTGATCTGATGAAACTGCTGGGCATCGATTCCAGTCTTGCCAACCGCAAGGAACTGGCGACGGAACTGGGTTACACTGGAGACCTTGATGGTTCCGCCGAAATGAACATCTGGCTGCACAAGGCCACCATGCGCCAACTCGCTGCTAATGGCGGCAAAGTTCCTGCTGCAATGGTTGATTAAATTGTTGGCCCTTTCTCTCCTCTGATCAGGGAGAGGAAGGGCATCAACACCACCCAATATTTGCCGTATGCTGTCGGTCAGGCTTGCTCCGGCTAATAGCATTGCGTGCGGAGCCACTTGTTTCCCAAGGGGGCATTTACTGGTGGCGTTATGCCATCTGGAGTAAAACCGCAACAGCTATGGACAATTGTTCCGGGAACAAGCTTATGTTCGCCAAAGTGTTCTAAAACGTTGATAGCGCGTGGGGATGTAGCAAGGTCGCGTCGATTAGATTTGCGGAGCTTTCTATTATCTTGTCTGTTGCAAGCGGGCCTAAATGACAACCAAGTGTCACTCGAAATGGGTAATAAGCCATGCAGTCGGCGACTGAAGGTTTTCGGAGATTCCCGCACATTTTAAGGCTCAATTATTGTGAACAATTTATCAGGACTTGCCCGCAATCAGCGCTCAGCTAATCGTTGGGGGGCTATCGTGGTCGCACTGACGATGATTGTCGCGTTTGGAACAGCAAACAGCGCGAAGGCGGCCCCTGATCTGGTGATTATCAACGGGTCTGTCCTTACGATGGAGCCGAACCAACCGCGCGCTGCCGCTATCGCGGTGGAAGGCGGAGTGATTACCCATGTTGGAAGCACGCGCAGCGTCCAGGCAATGATCGGCCCTAAAACGCAAGTGATCAACGCCGCGGGCCGCATGATCGTGCCGGGCTTCATCGATAGTCATATGCATCCTCGTGCGCAGTTTGATGAATTGGGCCCTTATGGCCGACTGGATCTCACGCCGGAGGCTGGGGTTGTCACACGGGCGGATCTTTACGCCAAGCTGCGCGCTAAGATCGCTGTGACGCCACCTGGGCGATTGATTGTTGGCACTCGCTATCAAGACGACTTGATTGGCGGCCATCCAACCGCCGCAGAACTTGACGCCATCGCGCCTAATCACCCTGTGATCCTCGTGCATTCGAGCGGGCACCGCCGCTCCGTTAACAGTTTGGCGCTCAAAGCGGCGGGCATCACCGACGCGACGCCTAACCCGGCGGGTGGTGCAATCGAGCGTGATGCGACCGGCAAGGCGACAGGCATTATCCTAGAGTCAGTCCCGGGATTTCAGCCGCTTTACGATACGTTGCCCCAACCCAACGCCACCGACGAACTAGAAGCTTTCCGCCGCGAGTTTCGAATGTTTTTGTCCCATGGCATAGTTGGAATCGGCGATGCAGGCGCTTCGCCTGAGAAGGTTGAAATCTACCGCACGCTCTTGCGCGAAGGACTTCCAGTGCGGCTCTATGCAATGATCTCGTCAAGCTCAATCGATTGGCTTATCGCCAATCGAACAAAACCAGAATGGCAGGTTCCGGGGCTGACCTTAAATGCGGTAAAGCTGTTCCATGGCAATTCCCTGTCTGGGAGGACAGCGTTGCTTTATGAGCCCTACGCCCATGACTCGCATTATTTCGGTATCCCGCCGCGGCTACGCCAAGAGGAAATCACGGCCTTGGTTCGGCGGGTGCACGATGCAGGGCTTCAAGCCGCGATCCACTCCAATGGTGATCGCGAGATCGACATGACGTTGGATGCCATCGAGGCTGCGCTTAAAGCCAATCCGCGCGCCGATCATCGCCACCGGATCGAACATGGCAGCGTTGCGCCTTTGCCGATTCTAAAGCGGATGCGCTCACTGGAAGTTGGGTTAGCGCCACACTCTTACATTCTCAATCATGGCGAAAAACTCAAGGATTTCGGGGCCGCGAGATGGGACCATATTGAGCCGAATCGCTCGGCTTTGGAGCTTGGTATCCCAGTGGGAGGGAATTCTGACCACTCCGTCAGCCCACCCATCGTGATGCAGCGGATTGAAAGCCTAGTTACGCGCCGGGCGCGCAGCAATGGCCAAGTCTATGGTCCAAGCCAACGTATTTCAGTGGAGCAAGCCCTACAAACCTACACACTCGGCAGCGCAACCTTGCAGTTTGAAGAGGATACCCACGGCTCAATCAAAGTGGGCAAGAAAGGCGATATCGTCATTCTGTCTGCCGATCCGCGCCAGATCGATCCTGAACAGCTGGAAACCATCAAGGTGGACTACACGATCATCGAAGGCAAAGTCGCCTATCGACGCGCTCATGGTGGCCTGCAAGAGCAGTTTGGTTGGTTGGTCGTTCAGCACCCTAAAAGCTCAGTTTAGATGATGGGTGCAACTAGCGTCGCTATGTGATCGAAACTTTGCTGGAGCTGTTTGCTGAAACCGTTCCAAGGCGGTTGGCGAACTAGAATGCCAAAGCGGCTATACCCAACGTCCCAATTGCCGACATAACAAAGGCAGCGAACTTGAAAAACGGTACCCAATCGAGTTCAACAGTGGCGAAATTCTTGGCCAGTAATAGCCCAACGCCGGCGACATAGCCTGCGGCAAAAGCTGTCTCTGTGAGCAGAGGCATCACTACGACCACTGCTAACGATATGTTGAAGTCTTGCAGGACCGCACCCAACACGCCGGAACCTGCCTTAAACTGCAACAACCGGCGCATTTGAGAACGGCAACTTTTGCCGATGTTGCACCAGAGTTGCACTCTTGGCGGACCAACGTGACGAACATCTCGGGTTGACGTCATAGTTCCTCAGGTGCCGCGAACTCGGGCCTGGCCCGTCTCTCAAATCTTAGGGGCGGCGCAAGACACCTAGCTTTCCAGATCATTCGCCTCTCTCTGGATTCAAAGCAAGTCCAAGTAAGCACCATGACCAGTCAGAACTTGGGCCGTCAATCGATATATAAAGGTCCTAGAATTTAGGATTTCTTGGTCTTACTTTGGGGCGCTCCAATTTGTCTAAGCAAACTCGGCGAGAGCATACTTTTCGCAGGGTTGTGTAGCGTTGCTGCCATCTCCCCCAAGTCTAGCGCCTCAGTTAGCGGCAGCCTCGCGGATTTGCGCGTCCGATGCGCCGTTGGCGGCTAAAACGCGCAAGCTTCGCGCTTTTTCATCACTGAACCGGTAAAGATCGCGGTAATCGACCCCAGCTTCAACCACCTTGCGCGCCAATTGTGCTTGCTTTGCCTCGCGTGACTGCGCACCAAAGCCAGTGGATGCCCTTTTGCCCAGCATACTCTTGTCGAGCCAGCGCGAGCTATCCTCTTGAAACGCCACGATCCCGAGTTGTTTTCTGACGTCGATAAGCGGTTGGGGCAGCAACTCCTCCCATGGCGCAAATACCGCCGGGCAAACGCTATAGGCGTTTAG
>Ga0247831_1007435_pt1 | contig 12236 bp, 9 predicted proteins | sample LaCruzMarch2015__9_FD_192406 | JGI IMG/M metagenome (GOLD analysis project Ga0247831, IMG submission 192406) | Freshwater microbial communities from meromictic Lake La Cruz, Castile-La Mancha, Spain - LaCruzMarch2015_1m | ecosystem: Environmental > Aquatic > Freshwater > Lake | place: Spain...
CCAGCAGCACTAAAATAGCCATAGCGACGGTTAGCAGGCCTACCCACCACCATACGCTGCGCCATTCTCCTGGTGCGGAATACAAGGGCACCAGCAGGCTGTTGATCGCGACACCGTAGCTCGTACCGCTGGATACCAGCCCCATGGCCAGGCCCCGATAGCGGTAAGCCGTGACTCTGGCAACGACATCGACCATTGGTACAAAGACCGTCGCGGCCGTGCCCGCCAGCAGGGTCAGCAATACACCAATAATCAGGATGTCGTCCGTAAGCGGGATCAGCAGTAAAGCCGATGCGCAGACCCCTCCTGATGCCACGATCATCCAGCCTCCGCCAATTTTTGGCGTTAGCCAGACGGCCAGCAGGGCGCAAATTAGAAAACCAAGCTGTGCCGACGCCGTGATACTACCCACGTATGAGAAGTCAAAACCCAGAGATGCCTGCATGTCTGGCACAAGCTGGGCAAATAGGTAAATGCCGAAGCCATAAGTGGCGGCAACCAGGCTGGTTAGCAACACTACGATTGCAGCATTCAGACGCATGGGCGGTACCGTGTTGGAGTCGGGATGAGCGGCGCTTATTCAGTAAGCCGAGCAGCAACACGGATCGATTTGCGCATGCGTATCTCGGCCGAAACGGCAATGGCGCTGCTTTGTCCCTGTGCTGCTGCGAGTGACTCTACTGGGCGGGCAGTGTGGGCGACTGATAAAAGCGTCCCGCACTTGTTCTAGAGCGCCAATGCGAATGCATATTTGCGGCTAAGGCCGGCTGCTCCATTGGTTTGTGTGGAGGCTCTATATAGATGAGGGAAGGGGGGGCTAAACCCTGCAGGGGATTTTGCGGGGAATCGTTGATTTTCGTCAGGCAGCGTAAGGCATTCGTTGCAGCGAGCGCTCAAAATTAAGCCAATTAAATCAATGGTTTATAGATGCTACATCAGGCATGGGGTGCTAGGGGTCGAGTGTTCGAATCACTCCGTCCCGACCATATAATTCAAGCATTAGAGCCTGGTCAGTGATGACCAGGCTTTTTTGTGTCAGGGACTTTTGCGGGACTTTTTCCATCCTGCCTTCCTCCTCAATATTGTCAGCGCCGGCCCACGTGAGTCGGTAGCCGATATCTTGTTGGCTTCATCAATCAGTTTGCCCAGTTCTGCGCCCGAGTAGTGGCTGGTGATGCTGCCGTTCTTGTGGCCTAACAGGGCCTTCCTGTCTTCCTCAGTGACCCCGGCAGCTCCTAGTTTTCGATCAAATGTGTGCTTCAGATCGTGGGCGCGTATCGAGGCGAAACCATCTATCCACTCGTCAATACCCTCGTATCGTCAACGGCTGGATGAAAGATATAGTCATGTACGACACTCACAGAAAGGCGTACGAAGGCAGCGCTGATCGAAGAGCCTGCGGGCGGCTGATTTACTGTTAGGCCATACGAGACCCAAGAGCACTGTTCGATACTGCAGGATCGTGGTCGGGAAATGTCTACTGGAGGGAGTTTATAGAAAGAGAATGCCCGTACAGCAAGGTACGGGCATGTGCAGTCAGTCGTGTGGGCTTATTAGCCTTTTGGTTCGTTGGCCAGTGCTTTGATGAAGCCGATCATCATGGCCAACATCAGCACCATGAACGGCAGCCCCATGGCAACTGCGCCGGCCTGAATGCCTTTTAGAGCGGTGTCGCCGCCAATCACGAATAAGGTAATGGTCACCAGTGCAATCAGAATGAGCCAAAGGATGCGTTGAGCTGGCGAGGTTTCCGGGTCACCGCCAGCTGCCAGGTTATCTACAACCAGTGCGCCGGAGTCCACGGAGGTCACCATAAAGATGACCAGTAGTGCCACTACGAGCAGCGACGAGATGGCTGGAAGGGGCAGCACTTCGAGGAACTGGAAGATCGCCATGTTCACATCGGTCAACCCTTTTGCCAGGCTACTGCTACCGGCAATGACTTGCTCGATGGCGCCCAGGCCAAACGCGCTGAACCAAAGAATCGTAGCAAGTGTTGGGACCACCATAACCACGCCAACCATCTGACGCAGCGTGCGTCCTCGTGACACTCGAGCGACAAAGACACCCACTAGCGGTCCCCAGGTGCACCACCACGCCCAATAGAATACGGTCCAGCCATGGAACCAGTCCTGATCGGGGCGACTAACCCAGTTGCTGAGTGGCGCAAAGTAGGTGGCGTAGTCGAGTGTGCTGCTCAGTACCCCGGAGAAAAAGCTCGCGGCGCCAACACCGAATACCACAAGCAATAGTAGGGCAAGCGCCAGCAGCATGTTGATGTTGCTAAGCAGCTTGACCCCAGCGTGCATACCACGCCAAAGGGAAATGGCTGCCAGCCCCGTTACAGTAACGAGAAAAACCAGTTGGAACAGAAACGAATTGGGAATGCCGAGAACATGGGTGATGCCAGCTGTTGCCTGCATCGCGCCGAGCCCCATCGAGGTGGCTAAGCCGAACACGGTTAGCACTACGGTGAACGTGTCGACGATATGTCCCGTTACGCCAGCATGTGCTTTGCCAATCAGTGGTTTGAGACCAGAACTCAGGGAGAACGGCAAACCCTTGTTAAACGCAAAGAAGCCAACTACCAACGCAGTAGTCAGGTAGATCGCCCAAGGGTGGAAGCCCCAATGGAAGATAGTTGCACCCATGGCCGCATGGGCAGCTTCCGGGGTGTTCTTAGCGACGTTGAGTGGGGTTTTCCACCATTCGGTGTATTGCGCTACGGGTTCGGCGACCCCCCAGTAAAGTAGACCCACTCCCATGCCGGCAGCAAACATCATGGAGAACCAGGAGTGTGTGCTGTATTCGGGTTTGGCGTCTTTTCCGCCCAAGCGAATCTTGCCGTATGGCGACAAAGCGATGCCTGCACAGAACAGCACCGCCAAATTGCCCATTATCATGATGAACCAGTCGCAGTTCTGCAGTATCCATCCTTTTGTCGCTTCCAGAGCTTTACCAAATTCGCTTGGGTCATAAAGCGCTGCCAATACCAGCGCAAGGACTATCAGGACGGATGCGGGAAAAATGATCGGGTGAACGTTCATTCCCATCATCCGTATATTGAGTGTGCTGGGTGAAGGACCATCTACGGCAATGTTTTTCATGGAGCCTCGCTATATTGTTTTTGTATTTGAAGGCGGCTCCGGCGAATGTTTACTGGCGTAAACATTCCACAAGGCAGTTAAAGGCGGAACCGTCCCTAGACTCGATAGTCAGTTAGCGGCCTGCACCTGACAAACCATTTTATTTCTTGTATTAGTGAAATTTTCTCATTAAAAATAAGATGTTAATACGCCCACAAAAAGCGCTCGGCAGATGCTTTTGCATGCCGAGTAAGGCTATTTTTAATAGGTGTTTTGATTGAAATTGGCGTTTTGCGTTAAGCCTTTCCTTGCATGCTTTATGCGGGCGGATTTATGAGTTTTTATATAGAAAAGCCTTTGGTGGCCAATATTTAACCGGCGTGTAATAACCACTGACACGTTAAGTAATGGGGGTATTTACAGCTCATCGGGCAGGTGGGTCTCCGGCGTTTTCACTTAGTGCAGGCCGATTGGTGGCATGCCATTGGTGGCTTCCTTTACGGACACTCTGCCGGTTATATCTTCGGAGTTTTCACTAAGCTCGACGGGCTCGATAGCAACTGTGAGTGGTGAGCAAGCGAGGCCAATCGGAGTCGCCTGGTGATGCAGCGGCGCGTCACTTTGCAGGTGGGCACCTGTCACTTTGCTTTGTCCAACCATCAGGGCCAGCAGCGCGGCGCATGCAGCAGAGAAGTAGTACAAGCTCGCCGCGCCGAAATGCTCCATTGCCGCGCCGGCCAATAAGGGGCCAATGCAGGCTCCAACTCCATAGGCCACCAGCAGTAGGCCTGCCAGGGAAACCCGCAGTTCAGGTTCAACATTGTCGTTGGCTAATGCTACGCCCAGCGGATATAGGCAAAACTGTAAAAAACCGATGCAGGCCCCCAGCAAAAGTAGAAGAGTAAAAGGCACGGTCTGGTAGAAACCCAAGGGAAGAAAGACCAGGACCAACAGCACGGCGATACCGCGAATCAGGCTGGCACGTGGCAACCGATCCGAAAGCCAGCCCAGAGGTAACTGTGCGAGCAGCCCTGCACCGATGGACAATGCCATGAACTGCCCTATCTGGGCGGTACTCAGGCCTTGACGGCTGCTGTATATGGCTGCCAGGCCGAAGAAGGCGCTATAGATCATGCCGGCCATCAGTACGGTGATCAGCGACTGCGGAACACGGCGGATAAACAGGCCGATATCCATCCGTGCCGGTTTCAACGCCGCCGGGTGCATGCTGCGCGTCAGGGCTACAGGGATCATGCACAGGGCGAAGGCCATAGCGACACCCAGCAGCGCGTGGATACCCAGATCGCCATTGAGACTCAAGGCCAGCTGGCCGAGCACCATGCCCACGTAGGTTGCCAGCATATAGAGGCCCAATACCTTACCGCGCTCGTGGCTGCCGGCGCGGTCGTTCAGCCAGCTTTCCAGTACGATCAACTGACACATCATGGCTACGCCGACCAGCACACGCAGGCCCAGCCAGAGGGGCAGGGCATTGCTGAACTCATGCGCCAGTACGGCAGCGGAGATCAGTCCTGCACTGGCGACATAGGTGCGGATGTGCCCAACCTGCTCGATCAGAATCTGGCCGACTTTGCCACCGATCACCATGCCCAGCGCATTGGCTGCCATCAGGGCCCCGCCCCAGAACGTTGCTACACCGTCTGCGCTCAAACGAAGAGCTAGGTAAGTCATTAGCAACGTTGAGCCCATCTGCATCAGCAGGCTGGCCAGGTATAGCGCCCCAAAGGTTCTGGTCAGGCCCAGCATGGTGCTGTCTCTTTATAGTGTGTGAGCAAGTACTGGTGCGGCAGCCCATATGGGGGCTTCGTGTCAGGCCATTCCATGACGCTGTTTCCAGTCGCCGGGGTGAACCACATAACCGAACAACGCATGACCGCCATAAACCAGTGCAGTACCTTCGGGTATCCACAGCAGCTGACCGGGTGTGACGTGGTACGACTGGCCGTTAGCCTGCAGCTCGAAACAACCTTCAATGACGAAGATCACTTCGTCATACAGCAGCGTCCAGTGAACCTCTGCGCCTTCCCAGCGTGCAAAGCCGATGCCGATGTTGGGCGAGATCTCATTGCTGATGGCTCGAGCCACAAAGGCCGCTCCCGGAGGGCCACCGCGTGGGAGAAAATCCAGATCATGGTGATCGACCAGTAACACCGGCCCATTGCCGGAAACGACCTCGCTCATATCTCGCTCCGACTGTTCCATGCCGCCAAGCGGATACGCGAGCGCACACCCAGGCCCAGAAAAGGTTCGGGTGGGTTCAGTGATGGCATGCCCGTGACTGCCTGGATATCACGCAGTTGTGCCGAGTCTGCGCCTACTGCGAGGTCGGCCAGCAAAGTGCCGGAAATTGTGCCCCAAGCCGCACCCACGCCGTTGTCGCAAGCAGATGCGTGTACACCTGGCGCCAGTTCGCCGAAGAAATTCGTGAAGTTGCGCGAGATTGCATAGACCCCGCCCCAGGTGTGGGTGAATGGCACATCGGCCAATTGCGGAAAGCGTGTCAGAAATGCTTTGCGGTGATCGTCGCGTACGCTGGCACGCATGGCATCGCTGGTGCTTTGGCCGTACTTGGGGACGTGCTTATAGGTGTTGCGGATGATCAGCCGACGATCCTGGGTCATGCGCACTGTGGTACCTGCGTGATCGGCTGGGGTCAGTCCCCAGTCGAGCTGTCCGCCGTAGGCTTGCAGTTCGGCATCGCTCAAGGGGCGAGTCCAGCTGGCGAAGGTCATCACTGGCAGTAGGCGGTTGCGCAGGTAACCAAATTCCTGGGTAAAGATGCTGGTGCCGAGCAACAGCTGTGGTGTGCGGATACTGCCTTGGCGGCCGTGCAGCATCCAGCCGCCCTGGCTGTCCTGTTCCAGGCGTTCAATGGGCGACTCTTCTAGCAACTCGACATTGCCAGGCAGGGAGTGGCCAAGCCCCGTGACCAGGGCGGCTGGTTGCATCAGGTAGCAACCAGGTGTGTAGATTGCGCCGCTGTAGTGCTGGCTACCGACCACCTTGGCCAGTTCGTCGGAACCGACACGGCGGAAGGGTTCGCCGAGGTCGCTCATCAGCTTCTCGAAATGGGCAAGGTACGCCATGCCGCGCGGCCCGACTGCGCCCTGATATTTGCCGGCGTGGGACCACTGGCAGTCGATGCCATGACGTTGCACCAGGGTTTGCAACTGCCCAATGGCCGCGCGATTGAGGCTGAGCAAACGCTGCTTATGGGCAGGGTCCGGGTGCTCCAGAGCAAACTTGTGCGGCAGATCAATAACGAACCCCGAATTGCGTCCCGAGGCGCCGTAGCCTACACGTTGGGCATCGACCAGCAGAATACGTGCATCGGGATGGTGTTCGGCCAGTCGGCGGGCGGCAGCCAGCCCGGCAAATCCAGCACCGATTACCGCGTAGTCAGCTCGTTGTTCGCCTTGCAGGCGCTGGCAGGCAGGTTGTTGCGGCAAGGCGCTGTACCAGCCGCAAGCCGCATCGTCATATGGCAAATTGATTTTCTTGTTATGCATAGTGGCGTCCTCAGGCTACGGCCCGTTGAGCAAGCTGGCAGGATTGCAGCCAGTTGCTGCGTTGTACTTGTGCTTGGCGGCCTAGCAGGACAAAACCTCCCAGTGCCTCGTTTGCGGTGAAGAATCCGGCGCAGAGACCGTCGTCGGTTGGTGTGCAGCGCCATTCCCCAGCAATGCCAGGCATGGGTGGCAGGATGCACAGCGGAGCTGCTGGAGTTTTCACCGTTACTGGCATCAGCGGGTAGCTGACGGTCGTAGGCTTGCCGAGCAAGGTCTGGCTCAGGGCCTGAATGCCCTGGTTGATTGGCGCCAGGTAGGGCAGCAATTGCCCTTCAATCTCAATGCAGTCGCCGAGGGCGTAGATTCCGGGTTGCGAGGTCTGCAGGTGGGCATCCACCTTGATGCCCCGGTCTACCGCCAGCCCGGCCGCTGCCGCCAGCTCCAGGTTTGGACGCAAACCGATGGCGCTGAGGATCAGGTCCGCCTCCAGGTGTTGACCGCAGGTCAGCTGCAAGTGGTAGGCATCTGCGCCCTGTTCGATGCGCTGTACGGAGCTCTGCAGGTGCCAGCGCACGCCCAGATCGGCCAATGCGGCTTGCAGGTGTTGACCTGCTTCTGCAGGTAAGAGGCGAGCCATTGGCCACTGGCCCAGCCCGATGACGCTGACGTCGAAGCCACTGACGGCCAAGTCATTGGCGAACTCGCAGCCGATCAGCCCATCGCCGAGGATCGCGATACGTTTTGCGCCGAGCAGGCGCTGGCGGAAGCCTTGGTAGTCGTGAAGATTGTTGACGCTGAGCATGGCATCCTGGCCTGCGCCCTCAATGTTCAGCCTGATCGGTGATGCGCCATTGGCCAGTACCAGTTGGCCGTATTCCATTTCACCGAAGTTGGTGATCAAACGACGTGCCGCGCTATTGATGCGTTCAACGGTGCAGTGCGGATAGATACGAATGTTCAGGCGCTGTTCAATCGCCAGGGGCGTTTCACTCGCCAGTGCGTCGGCATTCTTGCCTTGGGCCAGGCCAACGGACAGGGCCGGCTTGGAATAGAGGTGGCCAGATTCCTGAGTCAGCACGCGGATTTCAACCTTAGGGTCTGCCTTACGCAGTGCTTGGGCTAGACCATAACCGGCATAGCCGCTGCCGATAATGACGATTGGCTGGCCTACCACGGCTGCTTCCGGGAGATGTTGTGATACGGGCGCAGGCGGGACGGGCAGCGGTGCGCGCTCAGCGACATTGACCGCCGCAGCGACTACGGGGCTGATATCGAGCATCTCGAAGTCGCTCTTGCCCACCCCGCACTCGGGACACTTCCAGTCCTCAGGAACATCTTCCCAGCGGGTGCCGGCAATGATGCCGTCCTGCGGCCAGCCGAGTGCCTCGTCATAGATCAGACCACACACTACACAGAGCCAAGTCTTGAACATGTCGTTTACTCCCCAGCCACGCGAATAGCCACGTTCTTGGTGCGCACGTAGCTGTACAAGGCTTCTTGACCCTTTTCCCGGCCAAAGCCAGACAAACCGACGCCACCAAACGGCGTTTCGATGCCGCCGGCGTACCATTCGTTGACGAACACTTGGCCCGCTTTGAGTTGCCGTGCGCAGCGCATGGCACGGTTGATGTCCTGGGTGAATACACCAGCGACCAGGCCAAATGCGGTGCCATTGGCGATTGCCAGGGCTTCTTCTTCGCTGTCGAAAGGAATGATCGCCAGTACCGGGCCGAACACTTCTTCCTGGGCGATGCACATCTCTGGGCTTACATCGCGAAATACCGTCGGGCGCATAAAGTGCCCTGCCAGGTCGCTGTAAGCCTCGCCGCCGGTGGCCGCAACTGCACCTTCATCGATTGCGCGCCGACACAATGTTTCGATGCTGGCCAATTGACCTGCGCTAACCACCGGGGTGAGGTCTGGGTTGTCCTGGCCGTGGCCAACACTGAGCCCTTCAGCCAGTTGGACTACGGCCTGGACGATTTCCTCATAAATGTCGCGTTGCACCAGCAGGCGCGACATGGCGGAACAAACCTGTCCGGCATTGAAGAAGATTCCGCCCTTGACGCTGGCTAGCAATTGCTTGCGATCTGCGTCGGCGAAGGCGATTGCCGCTGATTTGCCTCCAAGCTCCATGACGCTGGGAATGGCATGCGCAGCGGCGTCACGCAGGATGGTTTGTCCGGTCGGCACCGATCCAGTGAAGACAATCTGATCAACCCCTGAGTGGCTGACCAGATGGCTGCCTACCTCACGACCACGACCGCAAATCAGGTTGACTGCGCCCTTGGGCAGGCCCGCCTTGGCAATGGCGCGTACCAGCACACACATGCCCAGGGGGGATAGTTCTGGCGACTTGATTACCACGGCATTGCCAGCGGCCAGGGCCGGTGCCAGTGAGCGGGCGCAAATCGAGACAGGGAAGTTCCACGGCACGATCTGCGCGGAGACCCCCATAGGGTCGTAGACGGTGAAGTCCATGTAACCATTGCCCAGAGGAATCGAGGTGCCCTCGATCTTGTCGGCCATACCGGCGTAGTACTCGAAGTAGCGCGCGGCTTCAGTAAATTCGTCGCGTGCATCATTAAGGCTCTTGCCATTTTCCTGGCACAGAACCCAGGCGCCTTCGTCCGCTACTGCACGAATCTCTTCGGCAATACGCAGCAACCAGGTGACCCGTTGTGCTGGGCGACCGCGACTCAGTGCGCCGCTGTCGGCGCAACGCCGGGCCGCTTGCACTGCGCGCTCGGCATCTGCCACGGTAGCCTGGGCAATCGTGGCCAGGTGCGCGGCGGTACCTGGGTTATAAATGTTCAGGTGCTGGGTGCTGTCTACCCATTCCCCATCGATATGGTTCAACCAGTGGGCGGCAATCGGATACATGGCAACGTCCTCAGGCAGTCTGTTCAACGCTCAACAGTTGGCGTGCGGCCCACTGGTGAAAGAAGTGCGTGGGAATGTCCATTTCCGGTGAGAACGCACCACCCTTGTAGCCAGGCGAGTGACGGCCTTTCTGCATGCCTTCAACCGAGCTGATGTCTTCGGCAAACACCACCTTCCATGATTCGAGTACCGCATTGCGGCAGGCCGCGAACTCATCACTCAACGCTTCATCGCCCACATAGAACACGCGCAAGTGCTCAAGAGTACGGCCAGGCGCTACCGGCTCCAGTTGCATGGCAAAGGCATGGTCGGCCTGGATACCGAGCAGCACGTTAGGGAAGAACGCCACGTACTCGGCATTGCGCAAACGATCCTGCGGCCAGGCTGGGAATTTCGGCAGATGCGTGCCCGCTACATCGGACAGGTTGTAGGCGTAGCTACCCTGACCAGCGAAGTGCTCGGCGAACAGAATGTTGTAGTGGTCTTCCAGGCGCGAATAGGTGTTCAGGCTCGGGTGCACCCACGGCAGGTGGTAGGCCTCGCAGTAGTTCTCTACCGCCAGCTTCCAGTTGCAGTTGATGTCCAGGGTGGTGGCATCCATATGCGGGCGGCGGCGCAGCAAGCCCATGCCATCAGCGCCGAGGAACTGGCTCCAGCGCTCGGTCAGTGGCGCAAGCATTGCTTCAAGCGGCTGGGCATCGCCGGACAGGTTGATAAATACCATGTCCATCCAGATGCTGCTGCGGATGGCTTTCAGGCCATGCTTTTCGCAGGCGAAGCGTTCATCCTTGTGCTGATCGATGCCACCGATATGCGGAGTGCCACGCAGACCACCGTTAAGGTCATAGGTCCAGGAATGGTAAGGGCAGCGGATCACGCCCTGAACGGTGCCTTCTTCCTGCACCAGCTTCATGCCGCGGTGGCTGCACACGTTGTGGAAAACCTGCACCAGGCCTTCACGGTTGCGCATCAGCAGCAAAGGCAGGCCCATGAAGTCGACGGGTTTGACCGAACCATTCTGGGTCAGATCACTGGCGAAACCGACGCAGGCCCATGTCTTGCCCATGACCTGGTCGCGCTCTAGCTCGAAATAGTGCTGCTCGGTGTAAAACTCATTACTGAGTCCAGTGGCTTCGTGAATCGGGTTGAGTACGCTTTCCAGTTGCTGAACGGGAATGCATTGAGAGATGGAGTTGTTCATTGTTTTTCTCCCCTGCTGGGCATGTATGACGTGATGCGGCAGGCTCGCAAGCCAAGGTCCGTTGGCTGCGAGTTTCGAGAAAGTCAGGGTTGTCCGACAAACGATTTTTTGGCGGCAGATTGATGATATTTACTCACTAATTTTTTGTTCTTATTCTGAGTAAATGGCTGAAAGGCCACCTATATTGATGATTAAAAATCATCAATATAGGTGGCCTTTTGGTCTTGCGTAGCGCTGCTGCAAGGCGGGTGAGGGGTGGTCGGTGTTGTTCAGCTGCCAGTGAGGCCGGGTAGCTCACCCAATAACCAAGCGCGGAATTTCTTTACGCTTTGCCGCGTGGCTGGCCGGCTGCTGGGTTCGAGTAAGCAGAACTGGCCGTCTGTGTTCAGCGTCGCAGCCACTGGCCTGACCAGGGCGCCGGTCTGCAGGTGGTTGCCCACCAGATTTGACCAGGCCAGGGCGATTCCCTGTCCGCTGATTGCTGACTGCAGGAGCATGGCGTAGCTGTTGATGTTGATGCGGTGACGCGGCTCAATCAGCTTGTGTCCCTGACGCTGGAACCACTCGTTCCAGCCAATCCAGTCACGCTGAGGGTCTTCCAGCCAGAGCAGGGTGCAATTGGCGAAATCGTTGATGCCACTGAGCTCTGGATGTTTTGCCAGGTAGCCTGGGCTGCAGACGGGAAACACCTCTTCGGTGAACAGCGGTGTTACGTGCATGTCCTTGGGTAGTGTGCGGCAGTAATACAGGGCCAGGTCGCAGTCCAGGCGAGTGAAGTCTTTCACATGGTCGTAGGCGATGATGCGCAGGTCGACATCTTCATGGTCACGCTGGAACTCGGCCACCTTGGGCAGCAACCAGAGTGAGGCCATGGCAGTGCTGGTCGCCACGGTGACTTGCTGTGCACCGCGCCAATGACGTATTTCGCCAGTTGAGCTGGCCAGTTGCAGCAGCGACTCACGCACTACCTCATAATATTGAGCCCCTGTTGGGCTCAGGTTCATCGAGCGAGTAGTTCGTTCAAATAGCGATTTGCCCAGATAGTCTTCGAGCAAGCGCACCTGACGACTGATGGCTCCCTGAGTCACGCTGAGTTCCTGCGCCGCCAGGGTAAAACTCAGGTGGCGGGCGGCTGACTCGAAGGCAACGAGGCTGTTCAAGGGGGGCAGTGGATGAATTTTCATCAGGCAACCAAGGTCGTTTATTGTTGTTGTAGAGATGCTTTGCACTTATTCAGTCAGCAGCAACGCTTGCTGTCAAAGGCTGATTGAATCGCGAGAAGACTGGGGGGCAGAGTGATGTGGCCGAATGAGCAGCACCGCGCTATCAGCGATGGGCCTTTTCGTTTCTGCAGGCGGCGCGCTAGTGGTTTGTGTGGCTGCAGCCCGTGAGTTCGCGGGTGTTGAAAAAAAAGCATAACAATCGATTGACCTTGGTTTTTTTGTCCCTATAATGCGCACCTCTTCAGGCGTAAGCAGCTCCTTAAACTTCTTATAAAACAAGAAGTTATATTTAAAATAGGGGTTGCAAAGCAGC
>Ga0247831_1007437_pt1 | contig 12234 bp, 9 predicted proteins | sample LaCruzMarch2015__9_FD_192406 | JGI IMG/M metagenome (GOLD analysis project Ga0247831, IMG submission 192406) | Freshwater microbial communities from meromictic Lake La Cruz, Castile-La Mancha, Spain - LaCruzMarch2015_1m | ecosystem: Environmental > Aquatic > Freshwater > Lake | place: Spain...
CGCCTGCAAGCCCTGGCCGTGGCCACCACCAAGCGCTCGGCGCAGCTGCCCGACGTGCCGACGCTGGCCGAAGCCGGCATTGCCAACGCCGAATACCTTTTCTGGATAGGCATGCTGGTGCCGGTCAAGACGCCACGCGATGTGGTCAACCGGCTCAACCAGGCCACCCAGCGCGCGCTGGCCACGCCCGAGGTGCGCGAGCGCCTGGCCAGCCAGGGCGCCGAGCCCCTGCCCATGAGCCCGGAGCAGTTCGATGCCATGATCCGCGAAGAAATGACGGCCAACGCGGCCATCATCAAGGCCGCAGGCATCAAGATCGATTGATCAAGCCCGCAGCACGCCGCTGTGCGCGGCGGCGTGCGCCAGCCACTGCGCGTCAGACGCCAAGGCCCAGGCGGCCTGCAGCGCCCGCGAAGGCCGGGCCTGCCTCAGGCTGGCAAAAGCCAGCGGCGTGAGCATCTCGGGCTCGACCAGCGGCAGGGCTTCGAGCTCGCCCTGGCTGCGCACCGCACCCACCAGCGCACCGGGCAACACACTGGCCACGTCGCCGGCCTGCACCGCCAGCGCCAGGGTGAGCACCGAGTCGGTCTCCATCACGGGCTGGACCTTCACGCCAGCACGCTCGAAGGCGCTGTCGACCAGGCTGCGGTTGTGCATCTCGGGGGTGAGCAAGCACAGGGGCAAGACCGCCGCGTCGGCCCAGCGCAGGGGCGCGCCCAGGGCCAGTTGCACCCCGGGTCGAGCCGCGCGCCGCACCAAAAAGTAATGCTCGGTGTACTGGGCCAGCAGCTCAAAGCGCGGCGCCTTGCCAGCATTCAAGCGCTCAGCAAAGCCCAGGCCCAGGTCCAGGGACAGCTGGTCCAGGCCTTCTTCGATCTCGCGCGAGCTCATGGAGCGCAGCACCGTCGCAATGCCTGGGTGGCGGGCTTGCAGTTGCGCGGCAAAGCGGGTGGCAATCGGAACGGCCGTGGGCACCACACCCAGCATCAAGCTGCCTCGGGGCTGCTCGGCGCTGCTGGCCAAGTCCTGCTTGAGCAAGGCCTGCTCGTGCAGCATGCGCTGGGCCGCCAAGAGCACCCGTTCGCCTTCTGGCGTGAGGCCGGCGTAGGTGCGGCCGCGCTTGACGATGGGGGTGCCAAACTCCTCTTCCAGCGCTTTAAGGGCGTTGGACAAGGCCGGCTGCGTGATGTGGCAGGCCTGGGCGGCGCGTCCAAAATGGCGGTGCTCATTGAGCGCCACCAGGTAGCGCAGCGAGGCCAGGCTGCTCATCAGGTGTTTTTAGAAATGGTGATGGTCGGGAACTTGGCTGAAAAGTCTTTGGCTTTGCCCGCCACCGTGACCGCCACCTTGCGCGCCAAGTCCTTGTAAATGCGGGCCAACTCGCCGTCGGGGTCGGCCACCACGGTGGGGCGGCCGCTGTCGGCCTGCATACGGATGTGAATGTCCAGCGGCAAGGCGCCCAGGTAGTCCATGCCGTACTCGCTGGCCATCTTGCGTCCGCCGCCCTCGCCAAAAATATGCTCGGCATGGCCGCAGTTGGAGCACACATGCACGGCCATGTTTTCCACAATGCCCAAAATGGGCACGCCAACTTTCTCAAACATCTTGATGCCCTTGCGCGCGTCCAGCAGGGCAATGTCTTGCGGCGTGGTGACGATGACCGCGCCCGTGATGGGCACACGCTGGCTGAGCGTGAGCTGAATGTCGCCAGTGCCGGGCGGCATGTCGACAATCAGGTAGTCCAGATCGCTCCAGTTGGTCTGGCGCAGCAACTGGTCCAGCGCTTGCGTGGCCATGGGGCCGCGCCAGATCATGGCCTCGTCAGGGTTGACCAAAAAGCCAATCGACATGACCTGCACGCCGTAGTTCTCCAGCGGCTCCATGGTTTTGCCGTCGGCGGACTCGGGCCGCCCTTCAATGCCCATCATCATGGGCTGGCTGGGGCCGTAAATGTCGGCGTCCAGCAAACCAACGCGGGCCCCCTCGGCCGCCAGCGCCAGCGCGAGGTTGACGGCGGTGGTGCTCTTGCCCACCCCGCCTTTGCCCGAGGCCACGGCAATGATGTTTTTCACATTGGGCATGAGCTGCACGCCGCGCTGCACCGCATGCGAGACGACTCGCGTGCTCACACTGACACTGACTTGCGTCACGCCAGGCACCTGGCGGGTAGCCGCCACGAGCAGCTCGCGCAGCAGCGGGTGCTGGCTGAGGGCCGGGTAGCCCAGCTCCAGCTCAAAAGCGATGTGGCCGCCGTCGATCTTCAGGCCCTTGATGGCTTTGGCGCTGACAAAGTCTTGGCCGGTGTGGGGGTCCCGCACAGACTGCAGGGCGTCCAACACGGACTGGGGGGTGACAGGTGAGGCAAGGGGCGAGTCAAAGGCCATGAACAACTTCTCTCTGGGAAATGGCTGGAAAGTCTAACCCTCAGGCGGGCCAGGCTTGGGCTGCGGGGTCTTGAGCGCCAGGGACGACGGGCCGGCGGCGCGGCCAGCCGCATAAAATCGCTCTATCGCCTTACGGTGACCGTGGCCTTGCGCCACTTCAGCACTCCCCAAAGCCCACCTATGTCCCAGCGCCGCCTGTTCGTCACCACCGCATTGCCGTATGCCAATGGCAACTTTCACATCGGCCACATCATGGAGTACATCCAGGCCGACATTTGGGTGCGCTTTCAAAGAATGCAGGGCCACGAGGTGAACTTTGTCTGCGCCGACGACGCCCACGGCGCGCCCATCATGATTGCCGCGGAAAAAGCGGGTAAAACTCCGCAGCAGTTTGTGGCCGACATTGCATCTGGTCGCAAGCCCTACTTGGACGGCTTTCATATCAGCTTTGACAACTGGCACAGCACCGACGCGCCTGAAAACCACGAACTGGCGCGCCAGATTTACCGCGACCTGCGGGACAACGCCAGCGGCTCGCTGATAGAGACCAAGACCATCGAACAGTTCTTTGACCCCGAAAAGAACATGTTCTTGCCGGACCGTTTCATCAAGGGCGAGTGCCCCAAGTGCCACGCCAAGGAACAATATGGGGACAACTGTGAGGCCTGTGGCGCGGTCTACGCGCCCACGGACCTGGTCAACCCCTACTCCGCGCTGTCTGGCGCCAAGCCGGTGCTCAAGAGCTCGGAGCATTTTTTCTTCAAGCTCTCGGATGCGCGCTGCGTGGAGTTTTTGCAGCGCTGGACGCAAGACGGCAAACTGCAGCCCGAGGTGGCCAACAAGGTCAAGGAATGGTTTTCGGTGCGCACCAACCCGGACGGCACGCAAAGCGAAGGTCTGGGCGACTGGGACATTTCCCGCGACGCGCCTTACTTTGGCATTGAAATTCCCGATGCGCCGGGCAAGTACTTTTACGTGTGGCTGGACGCCCCGGTGGGCTACCTGGCATCGCTCAAAAATCTGCTGATCCAACGCGGCCAAGACTACGCCGCCTACATGGCCGATCCGCTGCTCGAGCAGTACCACTTCATCGGCAAGGACATCGTGACTTTTCACACCTTATTCTGGCCAGCGATGCTGCATTTCAGTGGCCGCAAGACGCCAGACAATGTGTTTGTGCATGGTTTTTTGACCGTGAACAACGGCGAAAAAATGAGCAAGAGCCGCGGCACCGGCCTGGACCCGCTGAAGTACCTGAGCTTGGGCATGAACCCCGAATGGCTGCGCTACTACCTGGCGGCCAAGCTCAACGCCCGCAATGAAGACATTGACTTCAATGCCGCCGATTTCATGGCGCGGGTCAACTCAGACCTGATTGGCAAGTTCGTGAACATCGCGTCAAGGGCATCTAACTTTCTCGTCAAGCATTTTGACGGTCAGGTCGGCTTTGTCGGCAGCACGTCGGAGCTCATTGAAAGTGCTGTGGCCTCCGCCTTATTGACCAAAGAGGCCTACGAAGCGCGCGAATACAGCAAAGCGCTGCGAGACATCATGGCGCTGGCTGACGGCATCAATGCTTCATTCGACGCAGCCAAGCCCTGGGTCTTGGCCAAAGACGAGAGCAAGCGCGCTGAACTGCAGGACATTTGTTCTCGGGTGCTTCACGGCTTCAAGCTCTTGTCTGTGCTGCTGGCACCTGTGTTGCCCGGCTTGACCGATCAAGTCGCCAAAGTGTTGTTCAAGCTGGACCGTTCTTTCAAGTGGGAAGACGCCTCAACGCTGCCCACCACCGTGGCGCCTTATCAGCACCTCATGCAGCGGGTGGCGCCCGAGCAGCTCGACGCGCTGTTCGAGCCCCCAGCGGTGGTGGAAGAAAAACTCATCCCCGGCGGCGAGGCGATTGCGCCCACCATCAGCATTGACGACTTTGCCAAGGTTGACCTGCGCATTGCCAAGATCGTCAAGTGCGAGCCGGTAGAAGGCTCGGTCAAGCTTTTGCGCTTGTCGCTGGACGTGGGCGAAGGCCGGCTGCGCCAGGTGTTCTCAGGCATCGCCAGCCAGTACAAGCCTGAGGACCTGGAGGGCAAGCTCACCGTGATGGTGGCCAACCTGGCGCCACGCAAAATGAAATTTGGCATCAGCGAGGGCATGGTGCTGGCCGCCAGCCACGCCGACGAAAAAGCCCAGCCGGGCATCCACGTGCTCGAGGCCAGCGCTGGCGCGCAGCCGGGCATGCGCATTCACTGATCTTTGATTCCCAGGAGCTATTGATGCGCTTACTTCTTTGTGGTCTGGTGGCGGGCTCGATGAGCTTGAGCGGCTGCGCCGTCATTGCCGTGGTGGACACCGCTGCCTCGGTGGCCGTGGGGGCGGTGGGCTTGGCGGCCGGTGCCGCTGTGGGCACGGTGCGCATTGCGGGCAAGGCCGTGGGTGCTGCGGCAGACGCGGTGCTTCCCGACAAAAAGCCCTGACTTTTTGCTGAGTCCTGGGCCAGGCGGGGGCGTACAGTGATGCGATGCTGCACCCCTTCGCGGCCCTGGCCTTATTCAAACCGCGCCTGATTCAAGCCCTGCAGGGCTACTCCCGAGTCCGCCTGATGCGCGACATAGGCGCGGGCATCACTGTGGGCATTGTGGCGCTGCCCCTGGCCATGGCTTTTGCCATGGCCTCCGGGCTCAAGCCCGAGGCGGGCATCTGGACCGCCATCATCGCCGGCGCCATCGTGGCAGCCCTGGGCGGCTCGGCCGTGCAGATTGCCGGGCCGGCGGGGGCCTTCATCGTCATCGTCTACGGCATCGTCGAGCGTTACGGCGTGGCCAATTTGCTGATCGCCACAGGCCTGGCCGGGGTGCTGCTGGTGCTCATGGGCGCCCTCAAGCTCGGCACGCTGGTGCGCTTTGTGCCTGTCAGCATCGTGATTGGCTTTACCAACGGCATTGCGGTGCTGATTGGCTTGTCGCAGCTCAAGGACTTTTTAGGCCTGAACGTGGCCCGCATGCCGGCTGATTTTTGGGGCCAAGGACAGGTGCTCCTGAGCCACTTGCACACCTTCAACCCGCAGGCCCTGGCCTTGGGCGCAGCCTGTTTGCTGGGCCTGCTGATTTGGCCTCATGTGGTGGGCACGGCGGGGCAACCCGGTCTGGCGCAAGGGGCGCTGCGCGCCCTGCCCTCGCTGGAAGCGCTGCAGCTGCACCGCGCCACGCGGGTGGCGTCCAGGCTGCCTGGCCCCATCGTGGCGCTGCTCAGCCTGAGTGTGCTGGCCCACGTGCTCCAACTGCCGGTGGACACCATAGGCTCGCGCTTTGGCGGCATTCCCCAGGGTTTGCCGCAATTGAGCTTACCGGCTTTTTCTTGGGACAGCGCCAGCCAACTGCTGGCACCCACGCTGACCATTGCGGTGCTCGTGGCCATTGAGTCGCTGTTGTGCGCACGGGTGGCCGACCAGGTGTCTGGCCTCAAGCGGCACGACCCCAACCAAGAACTCATGGCCCAGGGCCTGGCCAACATGGTGGTGCCTTTTTTTGGCGGTATGCCGGTCACGGGCACGGTGGCGCGCACCATCACCAATGTGCGCGCAGGTGCCACCTCGCCGATCGCGGGCTTGGTGCACTCGGCCACGCTGCTGCTCATCGTGCTGTTGGCCGCGCCCCTGGCCATGCATGTGCCCTTGGCCGTGCTGGCCGGGGTGCTGATGCATGTGGCCTGGAACATGGGCGAGTGGCGGGAGTTTGCGCGCCTGAAGGCCCACAGCCACCATTCGGCACTCTTGATGATGGGTACCTTTGTGCTGACGGTGGTGTTCGACCTCACGGTGGCGCTGCAGGTGGGGCTGGTGCTCGCTTGCGTGCTCTTTGTGCAGCGCATGGCCAGCTTGTTCCGGGTCAGTCAGACGGGGGGCAGCGCACACATGCTGAGCTTTTCCCTGCACGGCGCGCTGTTTTTTGGTGCCGTGGCCAAGCTCGACCCGGTGCTCGATGCGCTGGAATCGGCCACCGGCCCGTTCGCCGTGCGCCTGGACCTGTCGGCCCTGCAGGCCCTGGATCGCTCTGGCTTGGAGGTGCTGGAGCAAATTCACCTCGCCGCCCAGGCCCAAGGCGGACGGCTGGAGCTGCTGGGCGCGCATGGTGAGGCTTTGACCGTCATGCAGCGGGCCGGCTTGATGGACAAACTCAGGCCTCTCACCGCGCCAGAGCCCGGTGAGCCTGCGGCAGCCAAGGCGCAGCCCCCCATCGCCTAAAATCAGTCCCTGATCTGGACACAAGGTATCACATGCCCTTTTTTCGCCGCGCCGACTACACCTCTGGCATCACCGATTTTTTGACCCAGCTCAAGGCCGACAAGCCCACATTGGAAGCCGAGCAGCGCCAGGGCCGCGCCATTTGGTGGGACAAAAAGGTAGACCGCAGCGCGCAGCAAGACTTTGGCGACGCCAAGGTGGCGCAAAAGCCCTACGTTTACCAAACCAGCGGTCACCCAAACAGCCAGTAAGCAGCTGCCGTGAGCCCCGACTTGCTGGCCTCAGCCGCCCTGCCAGCCCCGCCCGACAGCCCCTCCCCGGCCATGCCGGTGGTGATAGACCAAGTGGCCTTGGCCCGCCTGTACGGCGAGCCCTTGTTTGCGCTTCCGCAAGACCTGTACATCCCGCCGGACGCGCTCAAGGTTTTTTTGGAAGCCTTTGAAGGCCCGCTGGACCTGCTGCTCTACCTGATCCGCAGGCAAAATTTCAACATCCTCGACATCCCCATGGCGGCGGTGACCCGCCAGTACCTGAGCTATGTGGACGAGATCCGGTCCACCAACTTGGAGCTGGCAGCCGAGTACCTGCTGATGGCGGCCATGCTCATTGAGATCAAGTCGCGCATGCTGCTGCCACCCAAAAAGGTGGCCGAAGGCCAAGAGCCCGAAGACCCGCGCGCCGAGCTGGTGCGGCGCCTTCTGGAGTACGAGCAAATCAAGCTGGCCGCGCACCGGCTCAACGAGGTGCCGCAGTTTGGCCGTGACTTTGTGCGCGCGCAGGTCTGCGTGGAGCAATCGCTGCAGCCGCGCTTTCCCGACGTGCACATGGCCGACCTGCAAGAGGCCTGGCGCGACATTGTCAAGCGCGCTCGCCTGGTGCAGCACCACGTCATCAGCCGCGAGGAGCTGAGCGTGCGAGAACACATGACCATCGTGCTGCGCAAGCTCCAAGGCGTGCGTTTTGTCGAGTTTTTGGACCTGTTTGACGTCTCGCGCGGCATGCCCGTGCTGGTGGTCACCTTCATTGCCATGCTGGAACTGGCCAAAGAAGGCCTGCTCGACATCACCCAAGCCGACGCCTTTGCGCCCATTTACGTGCGCCTGGCCTACACCCCGACATGAGCTTTGGGTGTGTACGCCTGCCCCATTCAGGGTCAAGGCCGCCATGTATAAACTGCGAGTCCCAGACGCACAGACCTTCATGAACACCTCTGCTCCCACCCACCCCGGCTCGCCCTACGGTACCTTGCCCACCTCCACCGTTCCCGCCTCGCGCCGGCCGGTGAGCCTGCCGCGCCTGCGCGAGATGCACAGCCAGGGTGAAAAAATCACCATGCTCACCGCCTACGACGCCACCTTTGCCGCCGTGGCAGACGCCGCTGGCGTGGAAACCATCTTGGTGGGCGACTCGCTGGGCATGGTTTGCCAAGGGCTCTCAAGCACCGTGGGCGTGACGCTGGAGACCATGAAGTACCACACCGAAAGCGTGGTGCGCGGCCTGCGCCGCGTACAAGGCACGGCCTGGGTCATTGGCGACCTGCCCTTTGGCAGCTACCAAGCGTCCAAAGAGCAAGCCCTGCACAGCGCCGTGGCCCTCATGCAAGCGGGCGCGCACATGGTCAAGCTCGAAGGCGGTGGCTGGACCACCGAGGTGGTGCACTTTTTGGTCGAGCGCGGCATTCCGGTCTGCGCCCATCTGGGCCTGACGCCGCAAACCGTTCACGCCTTGGGCGGCTACCGTGTGCAGGGCAAGGGTGACGACGCCGCTGTGCTCAAACGCCACGCCCACGAATTGCAAGAGGCGGGCGCGGCCATGCTGGTGCTGGAGATGGTGCCGGCGGCACTCTCGGCCGAGCTCACCCGCGAACTGGACCGCTGCGCCACCATAGGCATAGGCGCGGGCATGGGCACCGCCGGCCAGGTGCTGGTGATGCACGACATACTGGGCATCAACCTGGGCAAGATGCCGCGCTTTGTGCGCAACTTCATGGACGGCGCCAGCAGCGTGCGCGAGGCCATGGAGGCCTATGTGCGCGCCGTCAAAGAACAAAGCTTTCCGGTGGACCAACAACATGGCTGGTGAGTGCGGCTGTGGGTTGGGAACACAAAAACGAATGTTGAACTAGGCTGTTGACCGGGGCTAAAAAGCTCGGCGGCCACGCGTTAAGGATGGTCTGCATAACTCACCGCCAAACGGCGTAGCGGCAAGTTATTTTTCAGACGATGGGATTGAACCCGTTTTCTCTCGAAATCAGGCCCTTTTCGCCACCCCTGGGACCGTTTTTATGGCCTTTCAGGCCCTTGCCCTGTTCTCGGGCGCACTCATCCCTGCGCCTCCATCAATTTGTGACGCACCATCCACAAGTTCGACAGGGCAAACAGTGTGACGAGTTGCGCGGTGTTTTTCTTCAGGCCCCGATAGCGCACTTTCACGAAGCCGAACTGGCGCTTGATCACCCGAAATGGATGCTCGACTTTGGCCCGAATGCCCGCTTTGAGCTTTTCCGCTTGTTCCAGCAAGGGATCGACTGCACTGTCTTTGGTCAGCGCGCGGCGCTTGCCTGGGCGCATGGCCACATGCCAGGTCACGTCGGAATTGGCATCGGCTCGCTTTTCAATGCCTTTGTAGCCCGCATCTGCAAACACCACCGTCTCCTGGCCGTGCAGCAAGCTGTTGCCCTCGGTGACGTCATGCACCTTGCCCGAGGTACCGCGCACGGTGTGCACCAGGCCCGAGTCGGCGTCTGCGCCAATGTGGGCCTTCATGCCGAAGTACATCTGCTCGCCCTTCTTGCTCGAGTGCATGTCCGGGTCGCGCTCATGGGACTTGTTCTTGGTCGAGGACGGCGCCGCAATCAAAGTGGCGTCCACCACGGTGCCACTCTTGAGCAGCAAGCCTTGCTCGGTCAGGATGTCGTTGACCACACCCAAAATCTTCACTGCCAGCTTGTCCTTTTCAAGCCGGTGGCGAAAACGCAAGATGGTGCTTTCGTCGGGCAGGCGCGCAAACTCCTGAAGCTGCGCAAATTCTCTGTACATCGGCGTGTCAAAGAACGCCTCTTCCATGGCCGGGTCCGACAGCGTGAACCACTGCTGCATGAAGTGCACACGCGGCATGGTTTCCAGCGAAAACGGCGGCCGCCCTGTGCGGCCTTCCGGGTAGTACGGGGCAATGAGTTCGACCAAGGCTGCCCAAGGCACCACCTGCTCTATCTGATCGAGAAAGACTTCGCTTGCGTGTCTTTTTGAGACTCAAAGTGAGCTTCAGGCTGGCTTGGTTCATGTCCAAGATTTTCTCCGTGGAGGCTTACAGGCAGCACACACGCGGAGGAGTTATGCAGTTTCCTTTGGGGAATGCCAAAAATTGAAAAATCTTTGTATTATTGTTAAAAGCTAATTTATCTGTATCAATATGTCAAATTCAAACCTCGTTTCCCCTTCCTTGGTGCTCCATATTTCAGGCAGCACTGCGCTCGCCCTCAAAGCGGGCCAAAAAAACGCGGTCGCGGCCAAAGCCGGGCAGCGTTACCGCGTCGTCAAAGAAGATGACAAAGAACCGGCCCAAGACGTGGCCGCCACACAACAAGGCCAAGACCTGTTGCTCACTTACGCCGATGGCACCCAGCTCGAGCTCAGTCAGTTTTATGAGGTCTGCAAGGCCCAGCAATGCGCGGTAGAGATGCCTGCTGCAGGCGGTGCAGCAAGTGGTGCTGTGTGGGTCATCACGGGCGACAGCCCCGTGGGTGCCAGCTTGTCTGATGGCGGTAAATTGGTCTACAGCCACGGTCATACACCCACTCTGACTGGCCAGACCCAAAGCACAGACCTGGCGCGGCTCACGCCAGATGGTGTGACGAGCCAAAGCCAGCCAAACGAAACCAACACCTTTTGGACCCCCTTCAAGTCGCTTGGGGCCTTTCTGGGCGGGGCGGTGTTGCTGTCTCAGGGGGACAGCCCTGTGCCCACCATCATCAAGGGCAGCGTGGTGGCCGGCCCAGCCATTGCGGGCAACGGTCTGGTGGCAACAGCTTACAAGGCCGATGGCACGGTATTGGCCACTGGCGCTGTGAATTCAGATGGCAGTTTTTCCTTGGATGTGGGCAACGACTACAACGGGCCCGTGCTGGTGAAGGTCAGCGACACCAATGCCAGCCCCGACTATTTTGACGAAGCCACGGGCGCCCCCAAAGACCTGACGACTGACCTGCGCGCCCTCGCTGTGATCCCTGCGCCTGGCAACTACACCATCAGTGTCAACGTGTTGACTGAACTGGCCGTTCGCAGCTTGGGTTTGACAGGCGGAGATACCGGTGATTCCAGCACCAGTTTTGTCAATTTGAGCGCCACCCAAATTGTGCAAGCCAATCAAAAAGTCGCCTCGACAGTGGGCTTAATGCAAGACCTGGTGCTGGGCGCCGCCCCGGTGGCCATTGTCTCCACCACTGGCCAGAGCGACCCCAACACCAACGACTACGGCCGCCTGCTGGCCGCCCTGTCTGGCGCCGAGGTGGGCAGCAGCACCGATGATGTGCTCAACAATTTGTCCAGCACACTGGTCAGTAACCAGCCCTTGGCCACGGCCAAGGTGCTGGAGCTCTTGGTCCAAGGTGCCGCCCAGGTCAGTCAAGCCAATCTGGTGGACTTGGTCTCTGACATCACCAACCAAAAGTCCACTGCCATCACCATCGATCCCGTCTCCCAAGACAACCGCATCAGTGCGGAAGAAATGATTGCCGGCGTCCAAGTGCAGGGCCAGACCGATGTTGGTGCTAGCGTCACCATCTCTTGGTACGTGGCCTCCAGCCAAGCGCAAGCCACCGGCACCCGCACCGTGACAGCCGACGCCAAAGGCCAATGGACAGCCAACTTCAACAGCGCAGAAATTCCTGGCCTAGGTGCCTCCACTTTCAAGGCTGTGGTCGGCAACGCCCAAGCCACCCGAAGCTTTTTCTTGGAAACACCACCCACCCCCTCTATTGCACTGGACCAGGTGACGGACAGCAGCGCCAACCTCACCAACAATGGCCGTGTGAACGTCACAGGCCTTTTGGAGGGTGCCACCTATGACTACAGTCTGGACGGCGGCGCAAGCTGGAGCACAGGCGGTGGCAGCAGTTTCACGGTCACTGGCAACGGCGAACGGCTGGCCACGGTGCGGCAAAACATTGGTCAGCAACACTCCGCCACCAGCAACGCCTTGGCCTTTGTGCTCGACACCACCCCACCCAAAGCCCTCACCTTTGCTTTGAGCAACGACAGCGGCACCAGCGCCAGCGACGGCATCAGCAGCGTGGGCACGGTCACGGTCAGTGGTTTGGAGAGCGGTGCCACCTGGCAGTACAGCACCAACGGCGGCACGACGTGGTCGAGCGGTACAGGCACGAGCTTCACCTTGGCCGAAGCTAGCTACGCTGCAGGTTCTGTCAAGGTGCGCCAAATCGATAAGGCGGGCAACACTGGCGCAGCTTCCTCCAACCCAGCGTCCATCACCATCGACGCAACAGCGCCCTTGGCGCTGAGCTTGGCGCTGGACACCGACAGCGGCAACGCCACCGACGGCATCAGCAATGTGGGCGCTGTGAAAGTCTCGGGTCTGGAGTCAGGCGCGACTTGG
>Ga0247831_1007440_pt1 | contig 12228 bp, 10 predicted proteins | sample LaCruzMarch2015__9_FD_192406 | JGI IMG/M metagenome (GOLD analysis project Ga0247831, IMG submission 192406) | Freshwater microbial communities from meromictic Lake La Cruz, Castile-La Mancha, Spain - LaCruzMarch2015_1m | ecosystem: Environmental > Aquatic > Freshwater > Lake | place: Spain...
CCACCGACATCCTCAAGCGCAAGCCCAAGGTCGTGGGCATCTACCGCCTGATCATGAAAAGCGGCTCAGACAATTTCCGCAGCTCGAGCATTCAGGGCATCATGAAACGCATCAAGTCCAAGGGTGTCGAGGTCATCATTTATGAGCCCGCCCTGAAAGACGCCGAATTCTTCAATTCGCGCGTGGAGGCTGATTTGGCTGAATTCAAGCAGCAGTCCGACGTGATCATCAGCAACCGCATGTCGGATGTTTTGGCTGATGTGGCGGACAAGGTTTACACGAGGGATTTGTTTGGGAGTGATTGAGCGGCAAGCCTGACCGAGATGTTTCGAGCGCTGCCGGCCGTGGTCGTATATGGGATTGACCCACCACTGGACCTACGGATTTTAAAACTTTATTTTTGTTAATCAAAACGTGCCATCAAGATGAATCCCCATGAAGCACCCAAAACATCACCCGTTGAGATGTTCGCAAGCCTTAAGCGCAATTGGAATCTTGCCGTCCAAATGTCAAAACGGGAGATTTTGGGGCGTTATAAAGGCTCTGTGATGGGGTTGGCATGGTCATTATTTAACCCGATTCTGATGCTTGCTGTTTATACTTTTTTCTTCTCGGTCGTATTTAAATCACGTTGGGGTGTTGGCAGCACAGGTGGGCATGTTGATTTTGCAATTGTTTTATTTGTTGGTTTGATTGTTCATGGATTGTTCGCCGAATGTATAAGCAGGTCGCCAACGCTGGTCACGGGAAATTCGAATTATGTGAAAAAGGTGGTATTTCCACTGGAGATATTTCCATGGATAGCGTTGGGCTCAGCTATATTTCACGGCGCAATAAGTTTGGCGGTATTGCTGATCCTAAAATTTATCCTTGCAGGCGCAATACCATGGACGGCGGTTTTATTTCCGTTGATCATCATCCCATTGTTTTTTGTTATTATGGGTGGATCATGGCTCTTGGCTTCGATCGGAGTCTATGTAAGGGATATCAGTCAAACAATCGGATTGTTGACATCGGTTATGATGTTTCTATCACCAGTTTTTTATCCCGTCTCGACCTTGTCGCCAAAAATGCAATATGTTGTCATGGCTAATCCACTAACCCTCATTATTGAAGAGTCGCGCAAGGTACTGCTTTTCGGTGAAATGCCAAACTGGTCGGGTTTGACTACTTATTGGTTTTTTAGTTTGGTCATCGCTTGGGTGGGATTTTGGTGGTTCCAAAAAACCAGGAAAGGTTTTGCAGATGTCCTCTAGAGTGGGCCGGCGAAAACCTAGATAAAAGATGGATTCGGAGTTAAATTTCGATAGACAAAACGTCGCCAAGAGAAAACACCAAAAAATGAAAGATACTGCGATTCGTTTAAGTGAATTAAGTAAGTGTTATCACATTTATGACCGCCCACAGGACCGACTAAAGCAACTGGTCGTTCCAAAACTCCAGTCCCTTGTTGGGCGCAAAACTAAAAATTATTTTCGCGAGTTCTGGGCGTTAACCGGCGTATCTTTTGAAGTTGCTCGCGGTGAAACGATTGGAATTATCGGGAGAAATGGTTCTGGTAAATCTACACTTCTTCAAATGATTTGCGGCACCCTGGAGCCTACCAGTGGTACCGTTATAACTAGGGGTAGAGTTGCTGCGCTTTTAGAACTCGGGGCTGGATTTAATCCAGACTTCACAGGGCGTGAAAATGTTTATATGAACGCCACGGTACTTGGATTAACATCGGATGAAATAAATGAAAGATTCGATAAAATCGCGGCCTTTGCTGACATTGGGGATTTTATTGAACAGCCTGTTAAGCATTATTCTACCGGAATGTATGCGCGCCTTGCATTTGCAGTAGCGATTAATGTTGACCCTAGTATTTTAATTATTGACGAAGCGTTGTCTGTAGGGGATGAAACATTTCAACGGAAATGTTTTGCAAAAATCGAAGAAATAAAGCGTGGTGGCGCCACGATTCTATTCGTATCTCACTCCTCCAGTGCAATTGTTGAATTATGTGATCGGGCGGTTCTTTTAGATGCCGGAGAGATGCTTTTTTCTGGAGAGCCGAAAAAAGCAATTGCTTGGTACCAAAAACTCATGAACGCCACCCACGAGCAAGGGGAAAAAATACGGGGATCGATCCGAAAATCTAATTATCAGTCTGCCTTATTAGTGCCTCCTGAGGAGGATGGGGACGTGGTTGGTAGCGAGAACCTAGAGCCTGAAGAAGAGCAGCAAGGCGACCCCAATGAAATCTATGATGCGAGCCTAATCTCAAAAAGCATGGTGGCCTATGAACCAAATGGTGTTGCAATTTCAAATTTCAGAATTGAGACGATTGACGGTCGGGTTGTAAACTGCTTGACCGGAAGAGTGCGTTATAGGTTCTGTTATGACATGATTTTTAGTAAGGCTTGCACGGGTGTGAGATTCTATACGCTAATCAAAACCCTTACAGGCGTGGAACTCGGTGGGGGAATATATCCACAACGAAATGTCGGTGGCCTTAATTATTCAGAGGGGGAAAGGATAACGGTGTGTTTTGAGTTTCATTGCGCACTCAACTCAGGAGCCTATTTTATAAATTGCGGCGTTGGCGGAAATGGGGGGCAGTCATTGCACCGTATTATTGATGCAATGCCGTTCAGGGTAAATATTAATCAGATCGCAAATAATTCTTTTGGAATTATTGATTTCATTTATATCCCATCGATTGTTAAGTCATTGGCGGAGGGCGATTCGGCGTGACCCAGGTTAATATTCAATCAGATTCCATGCAGGCTTCGGCCGATTTGGTAATATCATTTTGTAATCAGACTTCGTCCCCATCTCAGTCACTTTGCCTCATGGAATTAGTGAGCGGAAATATTCGTTGGATTGATCTGTCACAAATTCCTGTTGAGTTCCGTACGAATTTTGTTGGGGTGACGGGCGTCTGCCTTGCCGAAGATCGGATCGTTATTTCGACCCAAGGGCCGAGGCCGGTGCTCGCACTTTTAGATGGTTTGGCGTCCAAGGTCATAGAATTTTCCCCTCTGGTCAGGTGTAAAGACCCTCACTCTATCGTGTTCCATCGTGATCATATATATGTCACCAGTACTGGTACGAATGAGATTTATCGTGTTTCTTTGCACAATAAAAAATTTGGCGAAGAAGAGTTGTATTGGCAATACCCAGACGTAAGGTATGATCAAGACGAGATTCATCTGAACGGCCTTACTCTGAATAACGCCCGTCTGATCGCTTCATGTTTTGGTGAAAAAATAGAGATAGATCAGTGGGGAAAATCTGGGCGGGTGTTCTATATCGATAATGGATTTAATATTATCGATGGCCTGTCTCAGCCACACAGTCCTGTCATTAAAAATGGTCGGTTAGTTTTTGCAGAATCTAAACTCGAACGCGTATGGGTATTCGTTGAGGAGGGCGTAGATAGTTGGGTTTTTGAGCGATATTTAAAGTTGGATGGATATGCGCGAGGCGTTGCTTTGTTGAAGCATGAAATCGTGGTCGGAATTAGTGCGGACCGAAAGGTATCACGAAGTCGCCAAACATATTTGGATGAAGCTATTCAGTTGCGACCGGCGGCATTAATTGTCATCAATAATAATTCTAACGTAAATCTGAATTATCCAAAATTTGAATTTTTTGGCAGGGAAATATATGACGTTTTGCCTGTCAATGTACCCTGCCATTTCGATAGTATTGAAGTCTCGATTCTGGAACGTTTGAGAAGCATGGAAGCGATCATTCTTTCTCATGGCGTAAGCAATGCAAAATTGATTGCCGAGAAGTCTCAATTGATTGCCGAGAAGTCTCAATTGATTGCTGATAAATTAGTTTTAAGCGGCGAGTATCAGCTTGTTTTGGATGAATATAACGCCCTCAAAATTCAGTGTAGTAAATCCCTCAGGCGAAAGCTAATTACTTGGTTCAAATCCGCGTTGAAGGGGATATTTAACTGATGAAAAAGCGCGGTCTAGTTAAATTTAAAACCATAATTGAGAAGACTCTTTATTATTTTAACAAGGAGTATGGCCGACGCGGAGCGCTCCGTTCTCGAAGCCGAGACTGGCTAGGCGTAGGGCTTGCCGTCCCGCCCGGAAGTTCTGCGCCGGAGGCGAGACCGACGCGGTTGACCCGCGCAGGGTGGCGCCCTAGAGCAGGATGGGTTCGACCGAAGGATGCCCGCGCAAGCTCAGGGCAGTGCTCATCAATGAGCAACGTGCTTGGCGGGCCTTGGTGGGATCCAGGTCATCCGAGAAAGTGGCGCTGACATACCCGATGACATCGGCCCACCGCACCAAGTCTTCACCGGCGAAACGCGCCGTGACGTGTACTCATCTCAGTAACCTGACAACGCTCGCAACTTGCAACGAAAGTCTTGGGCGGCAACTGGACTGAAGTTCGCTACACCCCCTTTTTTTGGGGGGGGTCATCCCTGCTGACAGCGGCCACCATCGAACGAGAAAATAGGGCAAGGTCTTACAGAATCGGCAGGGCTACAGCAGGTGTTATTCAGCTGCCCAAGAATATATTAAAAAGTTATTGGCATCACTTATCTATTTAAGGTACAGAGCATGATGAAAGACGCTGGATCTGGTTTTCAACCGTTGGTTTCGATAATCATACCGGTTTACAACGGCGCCAACTACATGCGGGACGCGATAGACAGCGCCATAGCGCAGACTTATCAAAACCTGGAAATAATTGTCATCAACGACGGTTCCAATGATGATGGCAAAACAGAGGCGATCGCAAAAAGCTACGGCGAGAAAATTCGTTATTTCTACAAGGAAAATGGTGGTTGCGCATCCGCGTTAAATCTTGGAATAGAAAATATGCGAGGCGCATATTTCTCTTGGCTCAGTCATGATGACCGCTACATGCCGGGAAAGGTGGCTCGGCAAGTGAGGTTACTCGCTTCGCTGTCTGATAAAGAAACTATCGTGTATGGTGGATATGAGGTGATCAATGCCGAATCAAAGCCACAATATGTAGTGTGCCCAAGTTCTGTTTTGCCCCCACAAAAAATCAACGTTCCGCTTCTGCCTCTATTCCGTGGCTTGATTCATGGCTGTGCGTTGCTAGTCCCCAAAAAATATTTTTCGGAGGTCGGGACGTTTGATGTCAAATTACCATCCACTCAGGATTATGCGTTGTGGTTTGAAATATTTCGCGTCGCACCTTTATTATTTCATCCTGAAATTCTGATCCAATCCCGCGTGCACCCCGATCAAGGGACACATAAGATCGATAAGCATATTGACGAATGCAACCACCTGTGGATTGGTTTTCTCACCAAAATTACCGATGTCGAAATGGTCGAGATGGAAGGTTCACCCTTTAATTTCTTAATCAGCACTGCCCAATTTTTATCAACTACGCCTTACAAAGAAGCTCATCAATTGGCGATTGAGATGGCGGATGAGCGAAAAAAAGCTTTAAAAATATCAGTCATCATCCCGTTTTTTAATCGAGTGGCTTGGACGATTGAGGCTATAAAAAGTGTACTTTCTCAAACTTATCAAAATTTTGAAATTCTTCTAATTGACGACGGATCAACTGAGGACTTGACTGCCTTACTTGATTTCATCGCAATGGACAGAAGAATCCGGTATTTGTATCAGAAAAATGGCGGTCCAGCAAAAGCTAGAAATAATGGTATTCATCATGCAATCGGTGATTACATCGCATTTCTAGATGCCGATGACTTATTTTATCCTTCAAAATTAGAATCCCAACTTGGATGCATGTTGGAGAACGGTTCAGTGTTCTCTCATACTTCTTATCATCGTATGAACTTAGAGGGAGAAGTTATTGGGCCCATATCTTCCGGAACTCTAACTGGTATGGTTTTTCCCGGAATTTTGGCTTCTTGCCCGATCGCCATGCCGACTGTTATGGCGCGCGCTGATATCTTTAAAAGTAACCGTTTTCCTGAAGATTTTGAAATCGCTGAAGACGTATGTTTGTGGATTTCCATTGCCAGTAAATATGAAATCCGTGGTATGGACGGCTTTCTATCAAAAGTGCGGGTCGGACCAAACACCGCAGCATTGAACAAAGTTAAGCAAGCGAGGGGCTATATAAATATCGCGCACTTTATTATTCATGACCCATATTTCTCGCAGTTCGAGCGGCAAATCAAATCGCTTTTACGTGATGCGACGGATCTGTTTGCCGATGCTCGCTCGCCCAGTCCAGCAGCCTTGGGGCCGGCCAGCGTGCATCGTCCCCCTTCTAATCAGGTGGCCGCCTTGCGAAAAGTAGCCTCTTCGCTCAAACACCACGGGCTCGGCGTCACTTGGCAGCGCATCCGCCGCCGCTTGGGGTGGTAGGTCCTACCGATGGTTTCAAACGCCAAGCAAGACGGGGCGAAGCAACGCTCGCGGAAGGCGCCGGAACTCAAGCTTGAAACCGTTCACCAAGGCAGGGATGGGCACAGTCGCCATAGCAGGGTAATTGCCACGGCGCTTGCGATCGGTAGGGGAGCGCCAAGCAGACGGGCTGGCGATCTGCAACCAGCCTAGCTTTCACTCGACGCTGGTACACGTCAGTCCTATTAGGCCCAAAGAAAACTGGAGTGCGGGCCAGCCAAACAAACCGGCGCGGCCGATTGGCTATGGACTGCGTTAATCAAAGGCACGCCCAGCTGCGAATCAAGGGCGGATCGTCCCTCACGTCAGCTTGTGCCAGACCTTTCGGTTCACGAAGTCGGTGTAGCTCAAGACGATGCGCAGAACCTTGTCCGATACATTGTTTGGCGCGTAGTCGCTAACCAGCCGCAACTGCCGCGTGTCACCTGTGGTTTGAGCCTCAAGCACCACCAGCGCGTCGAGCACGCGGTCCAGATTCAGGCCCACCATCATCACTGAGGCTTCTTCAAAGCCTTCTGGGCGCTCATGTACTTCACGCAGATTGAGTGCGGCGAAGTTGAGGATGGACGACTCTTCAGTGATGGTGCCGCTGTCCGACAGCACGGCTCGTGCACTGCACTGCAGTTTGATGTAATCCAGAAAGCCAAACGGCTTCATGAAGCTCACCAGTGGGTTCATGGCCTGCGCTGTCAGCAGTGACTCCAAGCGATTGCGTGTGCGCGGGTGGGTCGACACGATGACGGGCCCGTTGTACCGATCTGCAAGGCCGTTCAGCATCACCAGCAGGCTGCGCAGGTTGTCCGGATCGTCGACGTTTTCCTCGCGGTGCGAACTGACCACGAAGTACCGGCCTGGTGTCAGCCCGTTACGGGCCACAACGTCCGACGCATCGATGCCCGGTCGGTAGTACTCGATCACTTCACGCATGGGGCTACCCGTGCAGATCACCTGGTCGGGCGGCAGGTTTTCGCGCAAGAGATAGTCGCGCGCAATCTGGCTGTACGTTAGGTTGATGTCCGACGTGTGGTCAACGATGCGGCGGTTGATCTCCTCAGGCACCCTGAAGTCAAAACAACGATTGCCCGCTTCCATGTGAAAGATCGGGACCTTCCGCCGCTTGGCGGCGATAGCGGCCAAGCAGCTGTTGGTGTCACCCAGGATCAGCAGCGCGTCTGGCTGCACCTCTTCAAGCACCCTGTCCACGTTGGAAATGACCTGGGCAATGGTCTCGGCTGCATTGCGGCCAGCCGCTTCGAGAAAATGGTCTGGCTTACGAATCCCCAGATCGCTGAAGAAAACGCCATTCAGTTCGTAGTCGTAGTTCTGGCCGGTGTGCACCAGAACGTGTTCACAAAATTGGTCCAGCTTGGCAATGACACGGGACAGCCTGATGATTTCAGGGCGTGTCCCGACCACGGTCATGACCTTAAGCATGCACGGCCTCCTGGATCAGTTCCAGCTTCAGTAGCACCTGTTTGACCTCTTCCACCGTCAGCCGTTTGGTGTTGTGCGAGGTGTAGTCATCAATGCTGGAAATGGCTGTCTCGCCTTCCACGAAGTACTTGGCGTAGTTGAGGTCACGCGAATCGGCAGGGATGCGGTAGTAGCCGCCCAGATCCTCGGCGCGCACCATCTCTTCCCTCGACACCAGCGATTCATAAAGCTTCTCGCCATGGCGCGTGCCTATGATCTTGATCTCGTTGTCGCGCTGCAGTACCGCGCGCATCGCCTGAGCCAGATCGCCCACTGTCGAGGCCGGGGCCTTTTGCACGAAGATGTCGCCGGGCCGCGCGTGTTCGAATGCGTACAGCACCAGATCCACAGACTCTTCAAGCGACATCAGAAAGCGCGTCATGTTCGGGTCGGTGATCGTCAACGGCTTGCCTTCCTGTAGTTGCTTCAGAAAAAGCGGGATCACAGAGCCGCGTGATGCCATCACATTGCCGTAGCGTGTGGCTGAGAGCACTGTCTTGCCAGGGTCGCACAGGCGCGACTTGGCCACCATCACCTTTTCCATCATCGCCTTGGACATGCCCATCGCGTTGATCGGGTAGACCGCCTTGTCCGTGCTCAGCACCACGCATCGCCGCACCTCCTGGGCAATGGCGGCGCGGATCACGTTCTCGGCGCCTATGACGTTGGTGCGCACAGCCTCCATTGGATAGAACTCGCACGACGGAACCTGCTTCAACGCGGCCGCGTGAAACACATAGTCCACACCCCGCAGCGCGTCGTGCACGCTGTCGTATTCGCGTACGTCGCCGATGTAGAACTTGACCTTGTCGTTCTTCAGCGCGACGCGCATGTCTTCCTGCTTCTTCTCGTCGCGGCTGAACACCCGGATCTCGGCGAAATCAGAATGCAGAAATCGCTGCAGCACTGCGTTGCCGAATGAACCCGTGCCACCGGTGATGAGTAGCGTCTTGTCCTTGAACATCAGAAAACCTTCCTGGATTGATGAGAGGCCGCAGATCAGCCGAAATGCTGCATGGAGCGAATGAGCTCTGGCCACGATGGTGGGGCATAACCCGTGAGCGAGCGGAAGCGGCTTGAATCGAGCGAGCGGTCGATGCGCAGCGCGTCGTCAGGCGTGATCTCGATCGATTTGTCGTAAGCCTGTGCCACCAGCGTGAGCAACTCGAACTTGTTGATCGGTTCGGCCGACACGTGATGCAGGCCGCTGAGTTCGGGGTGCGGGATTACGAAGTCACGCATCACGCGAGACAGCTCCACGGTCGGCAGGCCGGAGAAGATGGCGTGTGAATAGCCCTTCACGCCACCTTGCTGAGCCAGGAACCAACCCACCAAGCCATGCGCGCCGCTGAGTTCATGGCCGATGATTGATGTGCGCAGCGTCACGGCGTGCGGGTAGTCAACCTCGCCCAGGTACTTGCTGCGGCCGTACAGGTCTTTGGCATCTGACGGATCGCTCTCGCGATACATGCCCTTGGTGCCGGCAAACACGCAGTCGGTACTCATGTGGATCAGGCGCGCGCGCGCCACGTCGCACAAGCGTGCCAATCGGTGGGGTAGCAGCGAATTGATGGGAATCGCGGCGAGCGGGTCGTCTGCCTCGGCGAGCTGCTTAACCAGTCCGATGCAGTTGATCACGATGTCCGGCCGGGTCACGGCGAACAGCCGGGTCAGGCTGTCGAGGCTCTCCACATCGACGCCGCTGATGACGTGCCTGTGCAACTCTGCCGGCAGCAACCGCAGTGCACCCGCTGAACGCACCGAACCCACAACCGCATAGCCCGAACTCTGCGCGAACAGGCGCAGCACCGCGTTGCCCAGCATGCCGGATGCGCCCAGCACCAGCACCTTGGTCTTCGTATCGCTCGTCATCGGTTTCCACTCCACATTCAATCTACTCGGACCAACCGCTGTCGCGATGCCTGGAGGTCCCTGAAGCGTTGCATCAGGCGGTTCGCCAACAAGCCGGGCTCAAAGTGCTGCTCATAGTAGCCACGGCCGGCCTCACCCATGCGTTGTCGTTCGTCCGGCGATGTCGCGCGCAGTTTGAGTACCGCCTCAGCCAGCGCCGCAGGATCCTCCGCCGCGCAGGCGAACCCGGCACCCGACTCGGTAACCACCTTCGCTCCTTCGCCATCAAGCGACGCAATCAAAGGGCGGCCCGCTGCCAAGTACGCCTGAATCTTGCTCGGAACAGTTTGGCTCAAGATGGGGTCGCGGGCCAAGCTGACCAGCAGCGCCGACGCTTGGGCAAGAATTCCGGGCATGGCGTCCGAGGCGAACCGCCCCGGGATGCTTACATTGTCCAGTTCCCGGCGTGCTATCTCCTGCTGCAACCATTCGCTACGGCTGCCGCTTCCAATCAGCACCAAGCGCACGTCACGATGACGCCGCAGGAGTTCAGCGGCGTTCAATACGGTTTCCAACGCCTGAACGGTACCCAGATTGCCCGCGAACACCACGTTGAATCCTGCTTCCAGCGCCAGCGCCGGTACGCCTTCCGGCCTGCCCCGCCCGAACGCCGACTCTCCAGGATTTGGGTGGTATTCCACGGTCGTAGCCCCGGCCATGCCCTGCACCGTGGGAATAAACGCGCGGGACTGCACAAGGAGCAAGTCGCTGCGGCGGTAGATCCAGCGCACCACCGAAGCCACTGCTGCCAACACACGTGGATTGCGCACATATCCGGTGACTTCCAGACTCTGCGGCCAGAGGTCCTGCACCCAGGTGACGAGTGCCGCGCCATTGATCCGTTTGAGCACGATCCCCGGGATGGCCTGCAAGATTGGCGACGTTCCATAGACGAAGATGACATCGAACCGTTGCCGACGAAGCAACCATGGCCCCAGGATGCAGGCGCTGGCGAGAAAAGACAGGTAGTTGGCCACCAACTTGGGCGCCGAGCCCTTGCCGCGAGGGGCAAGTGGCACGCGGTAAACCGGGTAGCCCGCGGTGTGCTGCTCCGATCCGAACGCCGCAGCGCGATACCCGGGGAAGATTGCGCCATCGGGATAGTTGGGCTGGCCTGTGAGCACGCTAACCGTGCATCCAGCGCGCTGGAGCGACTCAACGACTTCATTGATGCGGGCACTCTCGGGCCAAAAGTACTGGCTCAACACCAAGACTTTCATTCTAGAAGGTCCGCTGCGAACCGCGCTGTGGAACAGCATGGCGTTATCGAGAACGAGCCGTCCAAGAATCGTTGGGGAGCGCTAGCGAACGGCCGAGTAAATGTTGGGTCGCGTTCCTGCTCCGGTGCGCAGACGTCGCGGACGAAGTCGCGTGTCGAGGCGATGATCGGGATCATTTGCCCCCATGCCTCGACGTTCGGCAGGCGCTCCACCCCATGGGCAGGACCAACAAAGCAGTTGTCCGAGTGGTCGCGGAAATCTTCAGCTTCGGCGTTGGCGAGCCCGTCAAGCGTGGAATTCAAGAGCTTGCCGACGAAAGGAAAAACCTTGACCAGTGACGCGGGGTGCTGTCGTTCCAACTCCGATCGCATTGCCTTGGTCTGCACCCCGTCACTTTGGACGCCGAAGGCACTGATGAGCACGCGTCGTCGCAAGCGGGGCTTTCGCAACTGACCCCAGTCGGTCAGATCGACGAGCCGGCTGCAGCCGGTGTGGCCGCCGGTGTGGCCGCCGGTGCCGGTGCGCCAGGCGCAGTCACGGGCGGTGCCTTCACCACGCGGGTCTTGTTGCCGTTGGTCACCATGATGATGGCCTCGCCGGGCTTGAACACCTCTGAGCCCTTGGCCTGCACGATGGCTCGGCGATCGCCGTTGGACAACTGCACCATGATTTCGACGGCGTCTTCCTTGGTCATGTTGCGCTCGATGGCGTTGCCAGCCACCGCGCCGGCCACGCCGGCCAGCACGCCGACGATGGCGCCGGTGGTGTTGCCGCCGACTTGCGAGCCGGCAATGCCGCCCACTGCGGCGCCCGTCACCGCGCCTGCGCCACTCTGGGTGCCGTCAACCGTCACGTCGCGCACCGAAAGCACGGTGCCGTCTCGCACGTCTGACAGGCGCTGTGCGTCCTTGCGCGAGATCACATCGGGACTGGTGGTGCTGCAAGCGGCAAGCACGCCCACCAAGCAAAGGGAAACTAGGGTTTTGTTCATGGAAAGATTGTCCTTGAGAAAGATAGACCAACGTGCCCCGCCGATGGGGGGTTGACGCAGGCGTGGGTGCTGTGGATGGGCGGGCACAATTGAAGGCCTGAATCCTTTGATCTTTCGCATCACTTATCGAATGCAAAACCTGCATCAGCAAGACTTCAGCGTCACCCGTGCCGATCGCGAGCGTCTGGCGGGGCACCCCGGCCGAGTGGTGTGGTTCACCGGACTGTCCGGCGCCGGCAAGTCGACGCTGGCCAACGCGCTT
>Ga0247831_1007442_pt1 | contig 12227 bp, 9 predicted proteins | sample LaCruzMarch2015__9_FD_192406 | JGI IMG/M metagenome (GOLD analysis project Ga0247831, IMG submission 192406) | Freshwater microbial communities from meromictic Lake La Cruz, Castile-La Mancha, Spain - LaCruzMarch2015_1m | ecosystem: Environmental > Aquatic > Freshwater > Lake | place: Spain...
AAATGCACCACGATAAGTAGTAGGTACTACTTGTGCCATAGCTATCATACTTGTAATAGCTAATAAAAGTGTAAGTGTTAAATTTTTTGTTGTCATTTTGATTGTTTTTTATTAAAGTGCAAAAGTATTCCTTAAAATAAAATAGCTACATTCAATTACATTATGAAATTGTTACCCTTAATATTAAGGGTAAGGTAATTCCAAAAATTCTTTGGAAAAGATATGAATATTGAAGTATGAATATTATAATGTTGAAAATTGAATTTCATACAAAAGATTTGGTAAACTACACTTGCGAAATTTAGCCCACCAAAAATACGTTTAAGCATGAATATACAGTACTAAAAAGGCGAAACTAATTTTAATTAATGATTTCGTAATATTAAATAAATAATTTACTTTTTATTAGTATTATCTTTGCAAGAATGTTAAATTCTAACCGTCTTGTATTAAATAAGTAGGTTTTAAATAATATTGTTAATGTAAAATTAGGTTTTAGTGCACCCTTAAATGGAAATCCATGCAAACAAAATTGTAATGTTAACATTAATAAATTGATTTAACAGTAAATTATTATATTAGAAATAAACTATTATTTATATTTCAATGAAAATCTCAAAACAGTTTCTTATTTTATTTTCAATTATTTGTCTTGCAAAATTTAATACATTTGGGCAAGCTAATGCTTTTATAAATGTTTTGCCATCAAATTCTGGTATTGTAACTACTGGTGGTATAATAGATATTATTGTAACCATTGGAAATACTGGACCAATTTCAACTATCCCAAAAGCTAAACTTAGACCTATAATCCAAGTACCACCTTCAGTTACATTTTTGCCTAATGCACAACAAGTTGGCTTACCAGCAGGATGGACCATATTAACAAACACTGGTTCTCAATTGCGTGTTTGCAATACTACAGATTCTATTCCTATCAATACAACCCGTACAATTACACTAAAGGTTCAAGGTGTTACTGTTACAGGTCCACAAACCTTTTCAGGAAATATAAACTTTGGAAATGGTACTACTTGTGGAGCAGGACCTTCTATTAATGGCGACGTTATTGCTGATAATTCAGCACTATCTACAATAGAGGTATTACCTGGATGCAATTTGGGAGTTACTGCTACAGCAGGTACAATAGTATGTAATGGTGATTCTACAAATATCACGTGCAATGTTACCAATCCAACTGGTCCTGTAGAGTACAATATTTCAGGAAATGCAAATTATCAATTAAGTAATATTTTTACTGCGCCAGCGGGGACATATACTATAACGGCAAGAGAAGTTAATAATCCTATAGCGTGTATTACGAATACAACTATTATAATAACAGAACCTAATGCAGTACCACTTACCATTGTAAGTATAATAGACCCTACATGCGCCGATTCTTTAGGTATTGTTTCTATCACTTCAGATACAACAGGCTTGACTTTTAGTGTAGATGGAGGTTCTTTTAATAGTTATCCAGCATCAGGATACCAATTGGGTTCGGGGGCGCATTCTATTTTAGCCAAGAATGTTAGTAATTGTAGCCCTGCTATTAATAACTTTACAATAAATGCTCAACCACCTACACCACTAATACCTACCATAGATACAATCATTCAACCTACTTGTATTATATCTACTGGTTCGGTTCAACTATCAAATTTACCAGCTGGTCAATGGACCATTAATCCAGGAAATATTAGCGGTAACACTTCAAGTACAATCATAAATAATCTAGCTGCTGGCAATTATTCTTTCAATGTAACTAATTCTTTTGGTTGTACTTCTTCTAATGCAGCTTTAATAACGCTTAATACAGTATTAGGAGCACCTCTTGCACCAACTGTAAATATTACTCAGCCTACGTGTGCTGTTTCTACAGGTAGTTTTATAATTATTGCTCCAGATCCAAATTTATTGTATAGCTTTGATGGTGGTGCATTCAGTGCTTATCCAGTAGGCGGCTATAATGGTATTGTTACTGGTACTCACTCAATTATAGCACAAGCCACAGGTGGTTGTCTTTCTCCATTTACATATATTACAATAGATGCTCAGCCCCTTTCTCCTACTTTACCTATTGTAAACATTACACACCCGAATTGTACAATAGCTACTGGAGATATAGTTGTAGTTAGCGATACTGCAGCACCATTAACATTTAGTTTTAATGGCGCACCATTCAGCAGTTATCCGGTTAATGGGTTTACAGCAAATGCAGGAATTCATACTTTAGCAGTTCAAAATTTGAGTGGCTGTGCACCAACTGTACTCAATAATATTGTAATTAACCCACAGCCTCAAACTCCTATTGTAAATGCTTCAGCAACTCCAATAACTTGTTTTGGTGAATATAGCGTAATTACCCTTACAGCTAGTGGTGGTGTTTTACCATACGAGTTCAGCCTTAATGACACAATATTTCAACCTTCAAATATATTTGTAGTTCCTTCGGGCTCCTACAGAATTACTATTAGAGATTCTAATGGATGTTCAAATAAAACAGATACGATTTTTTTAACAGAACCGCTTCCAATTACTGGAACTGTTATTGCATCTCCTATAGCTTGTAACGGTTACAGTAGTACGCTTACAATATCAGCAAGTGGTGGGGTGGGTGCTTTCGAATATGCTTTAAACGGTGGTCAACATCAAACTTCAAATAGTTTTCTTGTGCCAGCAGGCGAATATACTGTAGACATACGATTAATAAATAATACTGCTTGTTATGCAGCAGTAAGTCCAGAAATAACTATTATACAACCTGAAAAATTAAAAATAGTTGCGTCTTATGAGGCCATTAAATATTGCGGAGATAGCGCTATAATAAAGATTTCTGCAAGCGGTGGAAAGCCACCATACACTGGCAGCTTAGGTGAATTTGTAAAAGGACCAGGTGTGTGGGTATTCACCGTAGTTGATACTAATGGATGCTCGGTTACTTCTGAAATCACGCTTTTGCCTCCTGGCTGTGTAGAATTAAATGTGTATCCTAATCCAGCTCAGAATATTATAAGTATAGATCACTCAGCAGCAATTAGCACAGGAGCTACTTTACAAATTATTGCAGATAATGGTGCCAAGCTATTATCTCAAAAGGTGCAAGCAAAAAGTTTTTATAGTACTATAGATATTACAGCACTTGCAAATGGGGTTTATTTATTAGTTTATATAAATGGTAACGAAACAAAAGTTGCAAAATTTACGAAGGTCGGTAAGTAACAAAATATTCTATTAAACTAAATAAAATATAATTGCAATTAGCCTGGTTCTTATACCCCAGATTATACCACCACTGCTGTTTTAAATATAAATATTACATCCAATACAGTATTTTCGAATGCGATAAATGGAAATTAATATATCTTACTTAAACATCGTAATGCACTAGAAACGTAGTGATCTTCACTAATGGCATTCCTTACCACGACTATTTATAACTTCAGTAGTACAACCACACAAGCTTATGGTAGTAACCAAGTAGAACTAGCAACAAGTATTTGGACTCGACATTGCAAATGTTGAACAGAGCTAATTAGTAAACAACTCGAATAGTGGTTTTAATTCATTAAGTTTGAATTTATTTTTGTCTTAATTGCTTTTTTGTTAATCAACAATTATAACTATTGCACCGTCTGTCGACATAGCCTTATGAGCCATTGAATTGTCTCCGACAACATAGGTCGAGCCACTAATAAGTAAATGCTTTGTCGTGTCTTTGTGTTCAATAAATAGCTGTCCTGAAATTACAATTACAATGTGCCCTTTGTCACACCAGTGGTCTGCAAGGTATTTTGTTGAATATTCAACTTTTCTTATTTTAATTGTCCCAACAATTTGTGTTCTTATAATTGTGTAACCAGTTTCTCCATCCAATTTTTCTGAAACAATATTGTCCCAATTAAATGATGTTGGATTGATATTTTCTAGAGTCATGTTTATCTGTTGTTGGCTGTTACCTGTAACGTTTTGCTTGCAAATGAAGTGCAATGAATAAAAGAACATCAGCTTAACAAATGTACAAAAGATCATTAGAACTACAAATGATTGAATTACTACTTCGCCCGCATTTTGCTTAGGCATGCTCGCTACAAAGGCAATGCCTTTGTGGTTTCTATGTTCTTATTTGGCTTTGCCAGCTCTCATTTCCTCAGCTCCATAAAGTAAATGTCCCTGATGGATAGCCTAGACTGACGTGGAAATCCTCCCTGCCGACTCGGTCAGGGAGATTGGAACAAAGGCTAGACGTAGTTTAGAAATGTTGCATAGTTTGGCTCCTATAGTTTGTTCTTTATGGCATTCTCTCTACCTTTGCACCTCATTTGAACAACGTATATGCACAAAAAAATTACTTCGGCACTTATATCGGTATTTTATAAGGATGGATTAGATGCCTTGGTCCAAACTTTGCACAAGCAAGGTGTAACCATTTACTCTACTGGCGGCACACAACAGTTTATCGAAAACTTAAGTATACCCTGCATAGGCGTAGAAACCATAACGCACTACCCTTCTATATTGGGCGGGAGAGTCAAAACCTTGCACCCCAAAGTGTTTGGCGGTATACTAGGCCGTAGAGCCAACGAACAAGACCAAGCCGAAATGCAGGAATATGAAATACCTGTTATAGACCTGGTGATTGTAGACCTGTATCCATTTGAAGAAACAGTCGCATCGGCGTCTGAGGAAGCATTGATAATAGAAAAAATAGACATAGGCGGTCCGTCTATGATACGAGCAGCGGCGAAAAACTATATCGATTTGACGGTATTGGCCTCGAAAGACGACTATACTATACTCGAAAAAATATTGATCGACCAACATGGCGCTACGACCTACGATCAACGTAGAGCCTTTGCAGCAAAAGCATTTGAGGTGGTGATGCAGTACGATATAGCCATTTCGAATTATTTTAATACACAAACTACCGTATTGCGCTACGGCGAAAATCCGCATCAGCAAGCACAGTTTACCGGCAACTTAGATACATTATTTACACAACGACATGGCAAAGAATTGTCCTACAACAATTTGGTGGATGTAGATGCGGCAATGCAATTGATACAAGAGTTTGAGACTTCGCAAGAAGTCGTGTTTGCCATCATCAAACATACCAATGTATGTGGTGTAAGCTGTGGTGATACGGTATTAAACACCTGGAAAAAAGCTTTAGCTGGCGATCCAGAAAGTGCGTTTGGCGGTGTGCTTGTCTGCAACCGCAGTATCAATCTGGAAACTGCCGAAGCCATCAATGATATTTTCTTTGAAGTGCTTATAGCGCCTGCATTTGATGAAGATGCTATGCTGATTTTGCAACAAAAGAAAAATAGAATTTTGTTGGAAAACAAACAAGTACAATTGCCTACTACGAGTTCGAAAAAACTACTCAACGGTACTGTACAACAAGATAGCGATCAAGGCAACTACTTGACTTGGGATGAAGTAGGCGGACGAGAAACGACCGAAGCTGAAAAAGATGACCTCGCCTTTGCCAATTTGATTTGCAAACATTTGAAATCGAATGCCATAGCCTTAATCAAAGATAAACAACTGATAGGTAAAGGATGCGGTCAAACTTCGCGCATTGATGCCTTGAAACATGCGATAGCCAAAGCCCAACAATTTGAATTTGATTTAAACGGAGCCGTTTTGGCCTCTGATGCATTCTTTCCCTTTGATGACTGTGTAAAAATTGCACATGAAAATCAAATAAAAGCCTTCATACAACCTGGCGGTAGCATTCGCGATAAAGATTCCATCCAATACTGTAAAGACCAACAATTGGCCATGGTTATCACAGGCATGCGCCATTTTAAACATTAATGATATATTAACGCAAGGCTTTTTAACTATTATTTCTATAGAAAGTCTATATTTGAGTAAGATTTTAAATTAAAAAACATGAAAAAGATACTATTCAGTGCTGCCTTTGCTTTGTTCAGCTTAGCATCAATAGCACAAAACCAAGAATTGCCTAAGACCATTGTACGTGATTTGAATGGCAAACAAAAAGCATTCAATGAAACATTTGAACAAGGCAAATTGACCTTAGTGAGCTTTTGGGCGACTTGGTGTATTCCTTGCAAGCAAGAAATCAAAAATATCAAAACAAAATTGCCCGATTGGAAAAAAGAAGTTGACTTCAACTATATGACAGTTTCTATCGACGACTCTCGTGCTACTGCAATGGTAAAAACATATTCAAAATCACAAGGATGGGACTTCCCAGTTTACTTGGATCCAAATAGCGACTTGAAACGTTCGTTGAATTTTCAAAATGTGCCTTACACCATGATAGTAGACCAAAATGGTAAAATTGTGTTTCAACACACAGGTTATGAAGAAGGAGGCGAAAAACTATTATTTGAAAAACTAAAAGCCTTGAGCAAAAAATAATTTAGGCAAATTGTAAGATAAAAAGCAACTCAAATGAGTTGCTTTTTTTATATGGTTACATCAACAATTGTATTGACATTTTCGGCTTGAAAGGGAATAGACACTTTGATATAATTATCAGAATAGCCTTCCATTTTACCATTTTTTTCGCTTTGTTCGAACAATACTAATCTTGTCTGTCCTAGATGTTGTTCAGTAAAAAAATTCATTTTCTTCTCTGACAAATCGCGTAAACGGGCGTTGCGTTCTTTGCGCACATGGATTGGCACCACTCCATCCATATCTATAGCTGGAGTATTTTCTCGCTCCGAATAGGTGAAAACATGCAAATAAGAAATGTCTAAAGCATGTAAAAAATCATAAGTTTCTTGAAACAATTCCTCTGTTTCGCCAGGAAAACCAACTATAACATCGACACCAATACAACAATGTGGCATGTTAGATTTGATATGTGCTACTCGATCTGCATACAACTCGCGTTTGTATCTACGTTTCATACGAGCCAACAATACATTGCTTCCACTTTGCAAAGGGATATGAAAATGTGGCATAAAACTTCTTGATTGAGCCACATAATCAATAATTTCGTTTGTGAGCAAATTGGGCTCAATAGATGAAATTCTATACCTCGGAATTGTAGTCTGCTGATCCAAGGCGACAACTAAATCATAGAAATTTTCTTCGCGTGTACGATTGCCATTGTAACCTTTACCAAAGTCTCCAAGATTAACACCTGTCAACACAATTTCTTGTATACAGGTTTGTTGCAACTCTTTGACATTGTCTATGACGCCTTGTATAGTATCGCTACGACTGTGTCCGCGAGCAAGCGGAATAGTACAGAATGTGCAACTATAATCGCAACCATCTTGTACTTTTAGGAATGTGCGTGTGCGATCGTTGATCGAAAATGAAGCGTGAAATCCTTCAACATCATCGATATCACAACTACAAACTTTAGCAGTTCCATTTTTTTTGTAGGTTTTGAGATGTTCTACAATATTATATTTTTCTCCAGCACCTATTACAATATCAACACCTTCGATACGACCAATTTCTTCTGCTTTAAGTTGAGCATAACACCCTGTGATAACTACTGTAGAATTTGGATTTTGTCTTTTCACTTTTCGAATCAATTGTTTGCATTCTTTATCCGCGTTTTCGGTAACCGAACATGTATTGATGACGTAGACATCGGCGTCTTGATTGAATTCACGTTTTTCAAAACCTTCCTTATCAAACAATCTTGATAAGGTAGAAGTTTCAGAAAAATTAAGTTTACACCCTAGGGTATGAAATGCTATAGATTGAGATTCGCTCACGATGTGGCAAAAATAAGGGTTAATATTTAAAGGATAAGTGTATTAAGAGATTTTATTCAATTTGAATATGCTCCTATATAACGACATGAATAAATTGAAGAAAAAAAAGGGCATTATAGCCCTTTTTATTTTAATTATGTCATGTTGAAAAATTATAAGAAATATTGCGTTTGGCGCATCGTTTTGTGCCAACGGATATCAAATGCTAAACCACTCATAACCATCCAATGGTTTTGATAAAAACGCTTACCATTCATTGGAACTATGCGATCTACTTTGTACTCGTTTCTATAATAATTGACCCCTAAGCGCCATTTTAACACATGATTTAATCTAAAAGAACCATATGCTTCAGTCATGATAGTACCATAGCTTTCTTGATTGGCCATATTCATATTAAACGCATAAGGCTCAGTTTTATATTTTGTTCCCGGCGGAATTGGATCTGTTTCGTAAGATCTGAAGTAACCATCTTTGCTGTCACCGAAATTAATTCCACCAATATCTGTGTTAATGAAGAAATCTACACCACGTTTGATGTGTATTTTGACAGCGATATAGGCATTCAATGTATTTGTTTGAACTTCAGGCATATACATTGTATCTGCACCACCAGGATTTAATGCTGTCAAAGCCTGACTAGATGTAGTGTAAGATCGTTTTTTTGAGCTAAATACATTGGCTCTTAAGCCCATCCCGACACTAAAAGTTTGACGTTTGCGACCTATGCCATGCAAATAATGAATATTGGCGCCAGCGCCCCAATGTGCATTGCCATAGTAGCCTAAATTGCCGTAAACACAAGCCTCAGCAGTTCTTTTCTTGAGGACCTTACGCATGTTTTGAGCGTCTGATTGGAACGCTATTACACTACAAAGGGCTATAAATAAAATACGTTTTAGCATCATAATTGCTTTTTCTAAAGTCTAAAAATAAGATTACAAACATAGAAATGCAACTATTTTTTTAAACAAGCTCATTTTTTTATAAAATAGGCAAGTGTAAAACTACTTTAGTGCCCACTGCAATGCCATTTTGATCCACTAAATCAATAATTTCGAATGGCTCAGAAAGATCTAGTTTGGACAATCTTTTCAATCGTTCACGCGTAATATTGATTCCTTTTGAATGGTGTTTTTTAAGTTGACTTTTAATGGCTTCACTTTTTGCTCGACCTATTCCATTATCTATAATCTCACACAATATTTCGTCCTGATTAGATTCATTTTCTTTAAAATGAATTTTTAAAATACCGTCTAATGACTCTTTTGGCAACAATCCATGCCAAATAGCATTTTCTATAAAGGGCTGAATCACCATCGTTGGAATATTTAAATTCGAACTGTCTAGCCCTTCATCCAATATGATAGAATATGAAAACTTATTTGAAAATCGCATTCGTTCTAAGTCAAGATACAATTTAAGCATGTCTATTTCTTCATCAAGTGATATAAAACTTTGTTGGGATGCATCTAATATTTTTCGCATCAAGGATGCAAAATTGGCTAAATAATCGCTTGCTAGTTGAGGTTCGTTTTTAATAATATAGTTACGAATTGAATTTAGTGAATTGAATAAAAAATGAGGATTCATTTGAGAACGAAGCGATTTTACCTCCATTTCAGCAATTTGCTGATTGTACTCTGATAATTTCCGTTGCTCTTCAAGTTCCAAATTTTTCTTTTTGTGTTGAAACGATCTATAAAATAAAATCAAACTAATTAAAGCCAAAATGATAATAAATGCAGAAGCAATCAAAAGCAAATTTTGAACACTTAATTTTTTAGTTTGTGTTTTTTGTATTGACCTCAATTCAGCGTTTTCTTTGTCAATCAATTTGGTTTCATATTGTGTTTGTATAAAAGCCAAATGTGCAAAGTTTTTGTCACTTAAAATCGTATCGCTTAATTGCTTGTGCTTGCGGAGATAATAAATTCCAGAGTCCGACTTTCCGGTCTTCTCATATTGTAATGAAATCAAATTAAACAAATCACACTCTTCTGTTTTATTACCTAAATTTTTTGACAAATCAATGCCTTTATTCAAATATTGAATAGCAACAGAATGATTTTTTAATTTATCATAACCCATAGCAAATGCTTTACAGCAAAGGATTTGCGTAAGTAATTCAGATCTGGATTGAGCTATAGAATCTGCAATTTTAAGATTATTAAATCCTTGATTAAAATTCTCGACAGAAATATAATATTTCCCGAAATTGATATAATAGAGTGAAAGTAAACCTAAATCTTGTGCTGTCTGTGCCAGTTTAAATCCTTCATTCCATGAATCATAAGCTTGACTAAAATTTTTCTGTTCGTAATAAATATTGCCAAGCTGTTCGTAATTAATTGACTCCCCTCTTTGCTCTTTGATGGATCGATTTAAATCGCGGGCTTTAATAGTATATTCAATAGAGCGATCATATTGTTTAAGTTTAAGATAGTTTTCGCCAATGTTGTTGTACGAAATACTCATTCCACGTGTATAGTTGATTCGCTCAGATATGGCGATAGCCTTCATGTAATAATCAGCACTATTTTTAAGATTCCCTTCACCGGTCTCGAGGATTGCATAATTGATGTTTGCCAATGCAATCCCCTTTTCGAATCCTAATTCTTTGGCCAACAATTCGGATTCTTTGGCATATTGCCATGCTCTTTCTGTATTGATTTCAGACAAACGATAGGATAACCTGTGCGTTGTCATAACCCTGAGAGTATCTTTTTCAGGATGTTCATTAAGCCACGTCGTTAAGCTGTCTACAAATCTATTTTGCGCTTGCGCAGCAAAGAGATGCAGTACTAGAAAAACCAATAAAAGTGCTCTTTTTTTCATCAAAATAAGATTAAAAATACAATATTATTTGAGTTTTACTAATGAATCATCTTTTTTGAGTCCAATTTACGAATTTCTGTAAGCTATTAGGATGAGATTGTTTTTAGTTAATCTTAAAATACTTGGTTTATAGATAGGTAAAACGCCTAATTATAGTTCTAAAAAAAATCAGTTTAATTAAGAAAAATAATACATATTAGCAATCATTAAAAAAATTTACTTTTCTAGTAAATTGATAACAATAGAGAGTTAACCAAAAATTACAAATCATCAAACTCATACAAAGGATCTAAATGATCTTCGTGCGTCATAGTGCAAATTTCTTTGATTAAGCCATCTTCTAAACTATAAACCCAACCATGAATTTCAGGGCTTTTTTTATTTTTCCAAGATCTTTGTACAATACTTGTTTTGGCTAAGTTCATCACTTGCTCTTCGACATTCAGCTCAATTAATTTATTTAATCGATCTTCAGGTTTAGTTTGAAAGTCAATCATATCTCTGTGCATTCTATACACATCTTTAATGTTTCGAATCCACTTATTAATCAAGTCAAAATTATGCCTAGACATAGCAGCTTTTACACCACCACAGCCGTAATGTCCACAAACAATAATATGTTTAACATCAAGATGGTCTACTGCATATTCCAACACAGCTAGCAAATTCATATCCGTATGAACAACCATATTAGCAATATTCCTATGTACAAAAATTTCTCCAGGCTGTGTACCCGTAATTCTATCGGCAGGTACCCTGCTATCGCTACAACCTATCCATAGAAAATCAGGTTTTTGAAAACTAGATAATCGTGTAAAAAATTCTGGATCATCTTTAACTACTGATGCTGCCCATTCTTTATTGTTTTCAATTAATTTATCGTACTCTTTTGATTTTTTACTTTTCATATTTTATATTTTAATGTTTTTACATTTTATTAATGAGAGTGAACATGTTGTGCATCTGCCATTTTATATTCTTCCTTAAAATTAATTAATTGAACTTCAATTTTTTTATCTTTAGAACCAAAATTCACAAAATCTTTGATTAATTCCAGCACATCATAGTCGATATATACAGTATTTTTGGCATCTATTATAACCTTACAATTATTGGGCAAATGCGACAAGGTTTGTTTAATGGCCGCTTTGTTTAAAAAAGAAACTTCTTGAGCCAAATCTATAGTAATGGTTTCGCCTTCATGATGATCTTCTGTTTTAAAAAAATAAGCAAGTTTCATATTTCCTCTTAAAATAAAGAAAATACTTACGACCAAGCCAATACCAACACCTTTGAGCAAATCAATTGCTACTACAGCTATAGCAGTAACTATAAAAGGTATAAACTGGAATTTACCTGCATCCCACATATGTTTAAATACTTTTGGACTTGCTAATTTTAACCCAATCATAATTAAAATAGCAGCAAGACAAGCCATTGGTATTTTGTTTAACAATGATGGTATTAGAACCACCGCTAAAAGAAGAAAAACGCCATGTGCAATAGCCGAAAATTTAGTTCGGGCACCTGCATTTACATTTGCACTTGTTCGAACAATGACTGAAGTCATGGGAATTCCACCAATCAAACCTGCTATAATATTGCCTACTCCTTGTGCTTTCAATTCAGTATTGGCACTTGAAAAACGTTTGAGTGGATCCATTTTAT
>Ga0247831_1007443_pt1 | contig 12226 bp, 10 predicted proteins | sample LaCruzMarch2015__9_FD_192406 | JGI IMG/M metagenome (GOLD analysis project Ga0247831, IMG submission 192406) | Freshwater microbial communities from meromictic Lake La Cruz, Castile-La Mancha, Spain - LaCruzMarch2015_1m | ecosystem: Environmental > Aquatic > Freshwater > Lake | place: Spain...
GATCTTTGCGGTCTCGATCAGTGAAGCGATCCTGGCCCAGGCATGCGCACCTTCGTCGTGGCCTGCGAAAAGTGCATTCTTGCGGGTGAGCGCCACCGACAATGCGGAGGACGATGATGAAAATTCGTTCGCGCAAAGCGTCGGCGATGCGGCGGCGGCGGAAGCTGCGCGCACCGGCGGTCGCATCGTCGATCGCGAACTCGGTGTGAGACCCACCATCCGCATCCGTGCTGGGGGTTCAGTGCGCCTGCTGGTGACGCGCGACATCGAGCTGCGGCCTTATCGAGAAGATCCGAGACGATGAAGGTTCCGGCTGACCTTGTGCCGCAGAAGGTGTTGGCTGATGATTTGTGCGTGAGCCTCGCCATGCTCTGGCGCGCGCGCCGCAGCCACCTTCCAGGCTTTCCCGCGCCGGTAATTGTCCGCAACATGGTGTTCTGGCGGAAGGCCGATTTCGGCAAGCTTGAGGATGCGCTGATGCAGTTTGCTGGGCGCGGCACGTTCGAGCAGGAGCGCGAACGCTCCAAACGCATCGCTGTCATGACGAAAGCGCGTCCGCAGCCCAAGCGCATCAAACGCACGCGCCGCCCGGACGAGCGCCAGCGTGACCTCTTCTGAGTAAGCCATGCTCCCATGTTCGACCTCCGCCCGAGCAGGGCGAGGTCGAAAAGAAGGGACGTGACTCCCACGTCCCGACAACCTCAGGACGCCATCGCGCGCAAGCCGGCGTCCAGGGCGAAGAGGCGAAAGCCGTCCCTTGACGCCGGCGAGCACGATGGCAAGTGCGCTGCGGCCCATATGCATTGCGCCTTCACTCATAGGCCTGCGGAATTTTGAGCCGGATGCCGGAATCGTCGGCGGCTGCCGGGTCCATGAAAGCATTGGTGCGCGCCAGCGCCTCCTGGGAGCGTTTGAGGTCCGACCATGGGATGGCGGCGACCCATTTTTGCGCAAAGTCGAGCGTGCGCACCAGCGCGGCGGGATGGCGGCTCAAGGAATGAGCCTTCAACGCAGAGAGATAATTGCTTCGGAGAATCGTTGGAATGATGATCCGTTCTTCGCCCGCGGCGACAAGCTCGGCGTTCATCATGATCCTGGCGATGCGCCCATTGCCGTCGGCGAAGGGATGCACTTCGGAAATCAGGAACATCATGTAGATGGCGCGCGCGAGCGGCGTTGTGAGGCTCGGATAGAATTCAAACCCGCGCGCCAGCGTGCCCTCGACAAGGTCCGGCGCCACGAAAACGGTTTGACCTGCGCGGTTGCTGGCTTGTTTGAACGCGCCGGGCAGCTTGTCGCGGCGGCTTTCCATGAGAATGGCGTGACGTTTTTTGATCAGATCAACGAGCGCATCGACGGTTTGCGGTGTTCGGGCCATTTCAACGGGATCGGAGACGATCCGCCATGTGCCAAGGACGTCGTGGGCGTCTTCGGGCCGGTCTGCCGGAATGACATTGTTGAAGATGATGTCCGCCGCTTCCGCGACTTCGAACTCGGTGCCTTCGATGAAGTTCGAGAAATAGGCTTCAAAGAAGGTGAGCGAGGCATTGGTTTCGCCAGTGCGCGCCGCCACCGGCCGGCTTGGCAATGCCGTGTTTTGCAGTTCCTGGTGCAAATGTTCAAACAGCGCGATCCGGTCGGGATCGAAGGGCGCGCCGGTGCGACGCGCCCGCGCACGATCGGATACGAGGTCATCGTCGCGCGTGCCGAGCAGGGCGCCGACGAGCTTGTCGAACGCTGCAAATTCTTCGTCGCGGCCGATCATTGGCGCGATGCGGCGGGCTTCGTCGCGCACTTGATTGAGCGCTTCGACGCCGCGGCGGCGCATGATGTCGTCGAGACGCAGTTCGAGCTCTTCGCGGCGCAAGGTGCGGCTGACGCCGCCGCGTTTGCGCGAGGGCGCCATATTGTCGAGATAGGCTCTGCCCGGCGAAGACAGACGCAAGCCGCCGATGAACGCGCGGTCGTCGTCCATGGGCGCCGGCCCCGAGCGCGGCCGGATCCAGAGCCCCGGCAATTGGATGTCGCGGCGCCGCGCCGCCACGATAAAGACGGACCCGTCCTCAGCGGGCCGGTTCTCAAGCGCGGTGCGATCGGCGATCAGGGCGCCGGGCGCATAGGCCGCCACGATGGGCCAGGCGTTGCGGCGGATGATGATCTCCGGCGCGTCGGTCAGGTTCTTGGTGTAGAGTCTGGGTCCAAGCTGGCGAAGCTCGCCCGCGGCGACCGCCCGCGACACCGCCGAACTGAGGTCGTCGCTGGACAGAAAGACTTCCGGAAAATTGTCGAGCGGCTGCGCCATAAGGCCGGTGCATAGCAGGAAAATGTCTTTTAAGACACCATATTGCAAGATTTCGTAAGATAAGATGAGTTTTCCCCGTCAGAGATCGCGGCCAGAAGGTCGAGGACGGGCTCTAAAGGTTCGAGAGGCGCCGCGTGTCGGAAGCGAACAAAGTCTGCAAACCGTCCCCGTAAGTCATTGAAAGTGTGAGCAGGAAACAGATGTGGAGCAGTTTGCAGGCATGCTTGGTTTTCAAGCTCCGCCCGGCAGCGAGGATAGATTCAATCCCTGTTGCGCCCACCATTAAATCAATCACTTAGAAGGCTTACTCTCTAGGAATCGATCGCATCAACGGACGCTGGTAAGCGTATGGTAAGCAGTAAAACGGAATTTTGCGGCCGTCCGTTTGAGTCTTGGAGGTCGACTTGCTCTGAGATCGCCTCTGATATCGCCTCTGATATATCCCCAGGGCGTCGTCTACCTCCACGCCGAGACAGCGGACCGTACTCTCGAGCTTGCTATGCCCCAGCGGGCAGCTGGACTGCGCGGAGATTGCCCGTTTTTGCGATAGATGAGGGCAGCCTTGGTGCGCCGCAGCGAGTGCGTGCGTTAGGTGGCGGGGTTGAGCCGGATGGAGCGAACCCACCCCTGGACGATGCGCGCGTGCTGGCGGGCCGAAAGGTGCGGCGAGGGCGTGAGCCGGCTCGGGAAATGAAAGTCGCTTGCACGCAGACGGCGCCTTGCGCGCTATTCCTGCTTATTCCGCGGTGATTCCGACGATACGAACAAGCGGCCAGCGCGCGCAAGGCAGCGGCTAAGTCCGCACCTTTCTTGGGCGACCGCCGAGCTTGCCATTCTCACGGGATGCAGCAGATTTTTTGGGTGTCCGCACAGCACCACCGGCGGCGCCGAGTCGCGCCGCCATCCACTTTCGTGTTCCCATCACGCCCTGGATCAGACCGGGCACATAGAGATCAGCATCGAGTTCAGGGAAAAAAATGCCAGTGCCCGCGCCAGCGACTTCCACGTCTCGAAGTTGCGCTGGTGTCGCTTTCTCGAGGCCTTGTGCAGCGCTTGGCGGAAACGAGATGTCCACGCCATTGGCGAGGCTGACCACGACCTTGTTGGTGGCCTCGTCGTAGCGCACCGCAACCGCCGCCGGATGCTTCGCCTTACGAGTCTGGCCATGGCTGTTGGCGCGCTCGATGTCTTTGTCAGTAATCATCGGCAAACCCCTCCATGCCATCGCGTTGCGCAGCTCCGCCACGGACCGCAGCCCGTCGTTCTCCCGCAGGTTGGGCGGCCCGGCTGGCCAGTTCAGGAAGAACACCGACCGTCGTCCGGCTTGACCACATGCACGTCGGCGGGGCGGTGGTCGTTCGGGTAAGCCGCCACCCGGAAGCCATGGCACCTGAATATCGTGAGCATAACCTAAGCGGTCAGGTTTTCAATGTTGCGGTTGGCGCTGTTAAGCCGCGTTGTTGGCTTGTGACCGCTTTTGTCGACTAACGGCAGTTGGTGACTTACTCTGCCATAATGTGAGTCGATTGGACAGCTCTGGTCTCCCAGTGACGGAGTACGTCTCCGATGTGACCTGAGTTGCCAGAGTTATCAATCGGGTGACCGAAAAAGGCAGGGCAGTGACGGGCGTTGGCATATGACCGACCGCGGTGAGCGATTTGGACCGCCGGTGGTGGAACTCAGAGGCGCGCGCCTCCCCGAGCCCGCGCTGCTGGCTGGCTATAGCGCTCTGATCGAGCGGTACGACCTTCAAATCCCCATACCGCGGCGACTGGCTGCAATCGGGACGCGCCGCAATCCAGCCTCCTCCGACCGATGGCGGCTCCGCACAAGCCGACAAGCGGTCCCGGTCGCTCTCGGCGAACATCTCGAATTCGCGCTCAAGCACGAGGGCGTTAACCTGTCTGTCTTGAGCGCGTTGTTCGGCGTCGTGCCGAAAAAGGAATTCGAGGCGTGGATTAGCGCGGCGCCAGGAGGCGCCAGCACGCGCCGGGTTTGGTTCATCTACGAGTGGATGACGAAGCAATTCCTCGACGTCCCTCAGGTGCCGAAGATTCGCGCGGTGCCGGTCATCGACCGCGAAAAGCAGTTTGGCTTGGAAGGTGGCAATCGCTCCGCACGTCACAGCGTCGTCGACAATCTTCCGGGCACGCGCGAATTTTGTCCGCTGGTTTGGCGAACCCCTAACCTCGATGCCTTTGAGGCGAAGGGCTTTGATCAGCTCGCCCGCGCGGTAGTTGGACGAACCCATCCAGACGTGATCGCGAGAGCCGCCGCGTTTCTTCTTCTTGACGACAGCAAGAAGTCTTTCTTCATTGAGAACGAGCGGCCAACGGCAAAGCTTGTCGCACGCTGGGCGCAGGCAATCTCAGAAGCGGGATCGCGCCCGCTGTCGATCGAAGAGCTTGAGCGCCTCCAAAGGATCGTCCTCGCTGATGCGAGGTTCATCAAGCCGGGCCTTCGCAGAAGCGGCGGATTCATCGGCCAGCATGATCGGCGCACGCGCGATCCATTGCCGGTGCACGTAAGCGCGCGTTGGGAGGATCTGCCAAGCCTGATGCAAGGGTTGGCGGCCTATTCCGATCGGGCGAAGGTCAACAAGGTCGATGCCGTTACAACGGCCGCCGCGCTCGCATTCGGCTTCGTCTATATGCACCCCTTTGAGGATGGAAATGGCCGCGTTCATCGCTGGCTTTTCCATCACATCCTAAGCGGTGCAGGGTACAATCCGCCCGGCGTCGTGTTTCCCATCAGCTCAACGATCTATCGCCGAATGGACGAGTACAGGCGCGTGCTTGAATCGTACTCGCAGTCCTTGCTGGAATTCATCGATTGGCGGCCAGCCCCTGTTCATAACGTCGAAGTGCTGAACGCCACCGCCGATTATTATCGTTACTTCGACGCCACCGCCCATGCGGAGTTCTTGTATGCGTGTGTGCAGCAGACCGTGGAGCGCGATCTGCCCGATGAAGTGGCGTACCTCGAAGCCTATGATCGCTATTCCCGGCAGATACTAAGGATCGTCGACATGCCTAATAGCATGGTCGATTTGCTGCATCGCTTCCTGAAGCAAAACGCGGGCAAGCTTTCCATGAGAGCGCGGACGAAAGAGTTTGCGCTTCTGAGGGACGAAGAAGTCGAAGCGATCGAGGCGGCATATTCGTCCTCGTTCGCGGGACTCAACTTGCCTCCCGACGCGTTGGAGGATGTCGACTCAAATCGTGACGCCGCTGATGACCAGGGATCATACTAGCGGCAGGCCAGAATTCAACCGTGCGAAAATTCCAGCTTCCCGTGAGGGAGAGTTGGGGGTCGGATCAAAACAGCGTTGACTCTCCCTTCCGGCGCGGGACGCCGAGGGGGCGCCTCACCTTTTTGCGACACTGGCCACCCTGGACTTGCCTTTGCGGAGAGCGGTGTTTAGCGAGTTACTCGGTTGTATGGTGGGGCCCAGATGTCGGTCTGTCGCGTTTCGATTTCTGCGGTGCTCATAGCAGGTTGCCTCACCGTAGCAGGTTGCAACCCCTCTAGCACGACCGCCCCGGTCAGCGTCGAGGCTCGGGCGCGTTTCGTTGAAAGTGATGGCGAGCCCCAAACATTCAACCCGCTCGCTCAAGACGATCCAGCGATCGCAGCACTTGCGGTGGTCAAGTTTAACGATCTTCCGGACATGTCGAACATCAGCGCGGTGCGCATGTTTGGAATGGGAAGCGGCGATCCCGCCATGAACGGCCTTCGTGTCTATCTGGCCTTCGTCTCGCCGCATGATGAGAGAGCCTTTTTGCTCGGCGACTTTCGCGACTATCGCGTGATCGCCGCATCGCCCGGGCGCATTGATTTGGAATACGATGAAGATGTTGTGGTCGCGGGCGAGCAGCAAACCCGCACCCTTCGCACCATCGTTACCTGGACAGAGACCGCGCAAGAACCATCTCCGAATCCAGAATTTCCATCGATGGTAACGATGACCCCGGCGCAGTAGAGCGGCGCGGGGCTTGACTGGTGTTGGCGCAATATGTGCTCTGGCCTTCCCGCGGTGGTTTCCCGCCGCCGAATAGACGCAGACGCTCCATCAGCTATCTCACATCAAAACTCTCGCGAATGTCAGCTTCCGGCGAAGTCCAGCCTGGCGGTGATCAGGCGGCGCACTAGCAAGATCGGCGACTTTGAGCCGTTCAGATGTGCAGGGCGCCGACGGCTGGAATTGATCGACCAAGCCTGTCGCCGAAATCGTGACTTCGGCCTACGATGGCCAAAGTTGCCGCCGGCTCTAAGTGACGGAGCGGCTGCAATAGGCTCGTCGCTTGTGCGTTAAAGTCGATCCATCGGCCACCGACGTGCGTATCCGCGTCATGAAGAATTTGTTGTTGGTCGTCTTTTGCGCCTTGCTTACCTTCGGAGGCTCAGCCATGGCGACCGAAGAACCGGCGTTTAGTATCGTCGTCCAAGAAGACGAGTTCGAAGTGCGGGACTATCCCGCCCTCATTGCGGCCGAGGTCAGCGTAACAGGCAGTCGTGATGAGGCCTCAAACGCGGGCTTCCGTCTGCTTGCCGGCTATATTTTTGGCGGCAATACCCGTCGCCAAAGCATCGCAATGACCGCGCCCGTGGTTCAACACAGAACGACCAACGAAACCATAGCCATGACCGCGCCGGTCACTCAATCTGGCCGAGACGGCGCGTGGGTGGTCCGCTTCGTTATGCCAAGCAGTTACACGATGGAGACTTTGCCGACGCCAAATGACGCGCGGGTGCGTCTCGTTGCGGTTCCGCCTCAGCGCTTCGCCGTTGTGCGCTTTTCAGGATTGGCGCGGCCGGGTGATGTTGAGAGAAGGACCGAAAGCCTTCGTAGCTTCTTATCGGAACGCCAACTGGGCGTCGCTGGTCCGGCCTCTCTCGCGCGATATGATCCGCCCTGGACGCCTTGGTTTATGCGCCGCAACGAGGTTTGGATTCCGATTTCATCTGGCGAGGCTAGATGATCGGTCGCGCCGACAACACCAAGTCGCGGCGGGCGCCAAATCTGGGCATCTCTAGATGCGCTTGTGGGCGGCATATCGCGCGAAGCGCGTCTAAGCGTGATCAGAGCCATCAATCGCTCTAGGGTTGGGGGCTAGAGGCCTCAGCAGGAACGCTGATTGGCGAGTGTGCCTGATTGATGGAACCAGCGAGCGCCCCCGCGCCGACGCCTCCGCCTGTTCAAGACGGCGAGCATCGCTTCATGGATGAGCTGCGCCGCCGCGCAATCCTCATTCTGGCGAACCGCGAGCAACGGTCATTTGTTGTCGCGGCGGCATTGCTTTGTGCGATTCTGCTCGCTGGGGTCGGTTGGCCATTTCTGCGCTCACCGGAGATCGACGTCCTTGAAGTAGAGCCGAAACCTGTCGAAATTGCTTTATCGGTCGTCGGTCGCATTCGACCCGAGTCTCTGGTTGAGGTCCGATCCCCCAATGCGGGTCAGGTCGTGCGCTTATTTCGCGACGACGGTGACGCCGTTGCGGCGGGTGAACCGCTCGCGGTTGTCCGCTCCACAGTCGAGCAAGCGCAAGCTGACGCAGGACGTGCGCGCGAGCGTGCGGCGCGCGCTGAGCTGACGCGAGCGCGTTTAGCTTACAACAGAACGCGCACCCTGGCGGATCGGGGCTTTGCCTCTGTGGCCGCGCTTGATGAGGCGCGCGCTGTGCTTCAATCGTCCGAAGCGGGCCTTGCTGCAGCATCCGCTGAGCTTCGCGCCGCTGCAGCGCAAACCGGTGAGTTTACCATCCGGGCGCCGATGAGCGGCATCGTTCTGTTGCGTCCGATAGACAATGGCCAAGTTGTATCTCCCGACACAACTCTCTTTCAGCTTGGCTCGCGCGACGGTGCTGAGCTGCAAGCCGATGTCGACGAGGCTTATGCAGATGCGTTGCGCCCTGGCATGTCCGCGCGCGCCGCGCTTTCGGGGTCACAAGAGGTCTTCGCTGCGCGCGTGATCGAAGTGTCGCCGCGTGTGGATCCAACGACCGGTGGACGTCTTATCAAGCTGGCGCCGCTTCAGGCCATGAACATTCCACCCGGGCGATCAGCGGATATTACGATCATTGTCACGCGACGCGAGACCGGAATTTCCGTGCCGCGACAGGCGGTGCTTAACGCTACCACGGAACCGACGGTTTATGTCGTCGATCGAAGCGGCATCGTGAATGAAAGGTCCATCGAGATCGCCGATTGGCCATCTCTGAACGCAATCATTGACAGCGGCCTGGCGGCCGGTGACCGCGTTGTGCTGACGCCTGCGGAGACGATGCCGTCAGCGCGCGTTCGCATCCGATCGCGGTCTCGTGCTTCAACGCCGGGGAGGTAGGGTCGTGTTCGCCTTGACCGTCGCTCGCCGCTATCTCTTCTCCAACCCGTCCCAAACCGCATTATTGATCGCTGGCGTCGCATTGGGCGTCACGGCCTTTGTCTTTATCACTGCTCTCATCCAGGGACTCGCTGTACGTCTCACCGAGGATGTGACCGCCAATAGCGCTCATGTGTCTTTGGAGCCCCTGACGCGCGTCGCTCGCGTCCTGCCTAGTCCGGATGCAGACGTAGAATCCGTCGCCATAGTCTCGACGTTTCAACGTCGTCAGATTCGGAGTTGGGCCTCCGCCGTCGAGCTGTTGCGCAACCAGTCATCTGTGTCGGCCATCAGTCCGCAAATTTCAGGAAGTGCGTTTTTGGTGAAGGGCGAGGCGGTTGCGCCGGTCGCCGTGACGGCGATCGATCCGTCTGTCCTGGACGCGATATCTCCGATTAGTACCGAGATTGGCCCGCGACAATTATCCTGAGCGCTCGCATTGCCTCATCTGTTTTGTTGCCGAAGATGGGGCGGTTGCCTCACTAGGAATGTTCCCCTGCGGTGGCCAGCCGCGAGGGATCAGCATGGCGAAGAAACTGACGATGACGACGCGGGACGAGTTGTTAGCAGCGTTGCGAGATCGCTACGCCAAAGCCGGTCGGACCGAAAAGGTTCGGATCATCAACGAGTTCACCGAAGTGTCCGGCTATCACCGCAAGCACGCCCTGCGACTGATGCGACCTTCGAGCGGACCTGGGCGCCTGGCTACGCGCCCGGGGCGGCGCGTCTATGACGAGGCCGTGCGCGAGGCGCTGATCGTCCTGTGGGAGGCATCCGACCGGCTTTGCAGCAAACGGCTCGTTGTGCTGTTGCCCGTTCTCATCACGGCGATGGAAAAGCACGGCCATCTCAACCTCGACACGGCGGTCCGCGACAAGCTCTCAAAAATGAGCGCGGCCTCAATAGATCGCTCCCTCTCCGACCAGCGCGATCGGACGAAACGCCGCCGAAGCGCCTCGGCGCTCAAGCACCTTCGCCGCCAAGTGCCTATCCGTACTCACGGAGACTGGAATGACCCGCCGCCAGGCTTCTTTGAGATGGATCTGGTGGCCCATTGCGGGGGAAGGATGGAAGGATCGTTCTTGTGGACGTTGGCGATCACCGATGTGGCGACCGGCTGGACCGAATGCGCTGCGCTGATCACGCGCGACAGCGCTAACGTTATTGCGGGCCTGCAGAAAATACGCAGGCAAATGCCGATTGAAATTCTCGGCCTCGATTTCGACAACGATAGCGTCTTCATCAGCGGCGATTTCATTGTTTGGTGTAAGGAAAACGCGATCGAGTTTACGCGCTCCCGGCCCTACAAGAAAAACGATCAGGCGTTTATCGAACAAAAGAACGGCGCGGTCGTGCGCCGCTTGGTCGGCAATCAACGGTTTTCCGGCGTGCGCGCCGCGCGCGAGCTGGCGCAGCTGTACGCCGCCTCGCGTGTTCTCGTGAACGTCTTTCAGCCCTCGTTCAAACTCATAGCGAAAACGCGCGATGGCGGGCGCGTGCGCAAGCGATACAGCGCGCCGCAAAGTCCATGCGATCGGCTGTCTCAAGGAGGGAAGCTCCCAGAGGTCGCCGCTGCGCGGCTTCGCCACTGGGCGCAATCGTCTGATCCAATTGCCGTACTCGCCGCGGTGCGACACGCGCAATCGCGAATGGCGCTGATCGCTGAAAAAGGCGAAGACGCGCAGCTCACTGCGCCGCCCGTAGATCTCGCGCGCTTCTTGAAGACCCTCACGACGGCGTGGCGTGACGGAGACCCGAGGCACACGCATCGTCCGCCGATCGTGCTGCCGCACCACTGGCGCACGCGGATCGATCCATTCGAGGCGGTGAGCGACATACTTCGGCAATGGCTCGACGAAGCGCCAGACATGGATGGGATCACTATGCTGCGCCGCCTCCAAAGCGAGCGCCCCGGACGGTACCCGGACAATCTGCTGCGAACGCTACAGCGCCGGGTGAAGCTCTGGCGCCGGGAAATCGCTCACCGGCTCGTATTCGGCGAGCCGGTCGCTATCGAAGCCAACGAGCCAAGGGAACATTCTAGCTGAGGCAACCAATAGGCGCTTCGGGAACATTTCTGGATGAGGCAACACGGCCGCTCACCATAGTTGTCGCGGTACAGAGATCGTCGCTGGCGATGCAAATCTCGGCGCGGACGGCATCTTGATCGGCGTGCGTTTGGCCGAGAATCTAGGGCTCTCAGCGGGTCAGCCGGTGCTGTTTCGGACTGATCGAGGCATCGATCGGTTGTTAACTGTTCGCGGCATTTTTGAGACCGGTCTTCAAAGTCTCGACGAAAGGGTGGCCTATCTCTCAATCCAAACGGCGCGCCCGCTTTTCCGTCTGCCGGAAGGCGTGACCAATATTGAAATCAAGCTGATCGACCCCAATCGCGCGCGCGAGGTTGCTGCGTTCTTGCATGAAGCCACCGGTCTACGTGCGATATCGTGGCAGGAGAAGAATTCAAACCTCGAAGGCGCTCTTACCGCCCAGGCGCAGACCGGCACACTCATCCAAGTGTTTTCTCTGATATCCGTGCTCATCGGCATTGCCAGCGCTCTCAGCCTCTCGGCCAATAGACGGCGAAGTGAAATCGGCATCATGCGCGCGTTCGGCGTCTCTAAGAGGTTCATTGCCGCAGTCTTTGTTTTGCAGGGGCTGCTCATCGGCATGGTTGGTGCTGCGATAGGCTGCCTTAGCGGATTGGCCTTGTGCTCTTGGCTGGCGAACTTGACCAAGCCGGATGGAAGTATGGTGCTTCCTATTGCGCCGTCTGAAGGCGGTTATGTAGCGGTGTTCTTGCTTACAACTTTAGGCGCGGTGTTGGCCTCCGTCATCCCAGCCCGATCCGCTGCGAGGCTCGATCCATTGGAGGCGATCCAGCAATGAGCGCGGTTCTTGATGTGCGTGGAATCGGCATGACGTTCCGCAATGGAGATGAGCTGACAGAGGTGCTCAAAGGCATCGACCTAACGCTTGATCCTGGTGAGTTGGCGGCTCTCTTGGGCGCTTCGGGATCGGGAAAGTCCACGCTGTTGTCGATCGTTGCTCTTCTGCTTCGACCCACGCAAGGAACGATCACAATTGCCGGTCAACGTGTCGAGGGATTGTCGGATGCGGAGCGAGCTCTTTTTCGCAATGAACGACTTGGCTTTATTTTCCAGTTCCATCACCTGCTGCCCAACTTCACGGCCGCTGAGAACGTCGCTTTCCCTGCAGCAGCGCCGGCGGGCGGCATGACTCCTTCCATGCGCCAGCGTGCACGCGAACTGCTTGCGCGGGTAGGTTTGTCGGACCGGATGGATTTTCCTGCGTCGCGTCTTTCGGGCGGTCAAAAACAGCGAGTAGCCATCGCCCGGGCATTAATGAACAAGCCGGAATTGGTGCTTGCTGATGAACCTACTGGAAGTCTCGACAGAATTGCGGCCGAGCAGGTGCTCGACTTGATGCGTGAAGTAAACCGTGAAGATGGAGCTACCTTCCTAATCTGCACGCATGACGAACACGTTGCGGCCCGCTGTACGCGCCGCATCACGCTGAAG
>Ga0247831_1007446_pt1 | contig 12222 bp, 6 predicted proteins | sample LaCruzMarch2015__9_FD_192406 | JGI IMG/M metagenome (GOLD analysis project Ga0247831, IMG submission 192406) | Freshwater microbial communities from meromictic Lake La Cruz, Castile-La Mancha, Spain - LaCruzMarch2015_1m | ecosystem: Environmental > Aquatic > Freshwater > Lake | place: Spain...
GATAGTATGGCTAATATTGAAACCATCGTGGACCAACTGAGCGGCTTGACCGTTCTGGAAGTGTCCGAACTCGTCAAAGCCCTCGAAGAAAAATGGGGAGTCAGTGCCGCCGCCCCGGTGGCCGCTGTCGCCGCACCCGCCGCTGGTGGGGCCGCTGCCCCAGCCGAGGAGAAAACCGCCTTTGACGTCATCCTCGTCGAGGCCGGCGGGAACAAAATCGCCGTGATCAAAGAGGTCCGTGCTGCTGTGCCCGGACTGGGCTTGGCCGACGCCAAGGCCCTGGTCGAAGGCGCTCCCAAGCCCCTCAAAGAGGGCGTGACCAAGGAAGAAGCCGAAGAGATCAAGAAAAAGGTCGAGGCGGCTGGCGCCAAAGTCGAAATCAAGTAAATCTGCTCCCCGGGCGGGAAAAAGGGAAATTTTTCCCCTTGACCCCCGCCCGGGAGCCACTCATAGTGCAGAGTCTGTCCCGGGAATCCCGTCGAACCATTGTCCAAAGCTTGACACCCTACTCTGAGTCATCGTGGCGCCTGCGCGCCCGAGTGGCCGGTGTGGGGATGTTTTGTCTCCCCGACATTTTCGTCGCGACCGGGAAATAGACCAGCGCTCCGCGCAACAACCACCATTCGCATTCATGTCTGATCGTCTCTACTTCGGCAAACTCAAGGAAACCACGGAAGCGCCCAACCTCATCGAGCTGCAGGTCGATTCCTACAAAGAATTTCTGCAGGAGGGCGTCTCGCCATCCAAGCGCAAGAATACCGGTCTGGAGGCCGTTTTTCGCGAAGTCTTCCCCATCCCGAGTTACGACGAGAAGATGGTGCTGGAATACACGGGCTATGACATTGGCACGCCGAAGCTCAGTTCGCTCGATGCCCAGCGCGAAGGCGAGACCTTCAGCGCGCCGCTGCACGTGACCTTCCGCTTCAAGGACGAAAAGGGGACCAAGGAAGAAAAAGTCTACATGGGCGAGCTCCCGCTCATGACCCCGCAGGGCACCTTCGTCATCAACGGCGCCGAGCGGGTCATCGTCAGCCAGTTGCACCGTTCGCCCGGCATCTGTTTCGAGTCGACCGTGCATGCCAACGGCAAAATCCTCTATAGTTTCCGCATCATTCCCGACCGCGGATCGTGGGTGGAGGTGCAGTTCGACACGAACGATCTGCTTTACGTTTACATGGACCGCCGCAAGCGCCGCCGCAAATTTTTGGCCACCACCTTTTTGCGCGCCATGGGTTATCCGTCCGACAAGGACATCGTCGGGCTTTTCTACACGCCGCAGGATCTCAAGCTCAGCGGCCGCCTCGACGAGGACGAATTGGCCAGCAAGGTGCTCGTCGAGGACATCAAGGACGGCGAGATCGTCCTGGCCAATGCCTTTGAGCCGCTGAACAAAGCGACCATTGCCCGCCTCCTTGCCGCCGGTATTGCCAAGGTGAGTGTGGTCGATGTTTCGGCGGACGAAACCATCATCAAGTCGCTGCGCAAGGATCCTGCGCACAACGAGGAAGAAGCCCTCAAGGACATCTACCGCAAGCTGCGCCCCGGAGATCCGCCGACCGTGGCGAATGCCAAGAGCATGCTCAAGCGCATGTTCTTCGACCCGAAAAAATATGACCTCGGCCGCGTTGGGCGTCATAAAATCAATCTCAAGCTCAATCTGAACGTCGCGGACGAAAACCGCGTCATGACCCGCGAGGATTTCGTCGCCGCGGTCCGGCATCTACTCGAACTCAAGCGTGAAGAGGGCTTGGTCGACGATATCGACCACCTGGGCAGTCGTCGCGTGCGCACGGTGGGCGAGCTTCTCGCCAACCAGTGCCGCACCGGTCTGGCCCGCACGGAACGCGTGGTCAAAGAGCGCATGACCTTGTTCGATTCTGCTCTTGAACACATCACACCCTCGAAGCTGATCAACCCGAAAGCCCTCAGCGGCGTGGTCCGTGATTTCTTCGGACGCTCCCAACTGAGCCAGTTCATGGATCAGACCAATCCGCTGTCCGAACTGACCCACAAACGCCGCCTTTCCGCCCTCGGGCCCGGTGGTCTCAGTCGCGACCGCGCCGGGTTCGAAGTCCGCGACGTTCACCCGTCCCACTATGGCCGCATCTGCCCGATCGAGACGCCGGAAGGTCCGAACATCGGCTTGATCAGCTCGCTCAGCACCTTTGCCCGGATCAACGATTTCGGCTTCATCGAAACACCCTACCGCAAGGTGACCAATGGCCGCGTCAGCGATTCCATCGAATACCTCCCGGCCGACAAAGAGGAGAACTTCCTCGTGGCCCAGGCCAACTCGGTGGTCGACGGACAAGGCAAATTGGTCGGGGACAAAGTTTCTGTCCGCTACCGCGGCGACTTCCTCGAAGTCGAGCCGGCCAAGGTCCACTACATGGACGTTTCGCCGAAGCAGCTCGTCTCCGTGGCGGCCGGCCTCATCCCTTTCCTCGAGCACGATGACGCCAACCGCGCCCTCATGGGCTCGAACATGCAGCGCCAGGGTGTTCCGCTTCTCCGCTCCGATTCCCCGCTCGTCGGCACCGGTCTGGAAGGCCGCGTGGCCCGCGATTCCAAGGCGGTTGTCGTGGCTGAGGAGTCGGGCAAAGTGGCCTCGGTCACGGCCGATCAGATCATCGTGACCAAGGACGGCCGTCTTCCCGAGGGCAAACGCAAGATCAAACACGATCCCGAGAACCACGTTTACGTCTACGAATTGCGCAAATTCATGCGCTCGAACAGCAGCACGTGCATCAACCAGCATCCGATCGTGGCAAAGGGCCAAGCGGTCAAAAAGAACGAGGTCATTGCGGACGGCCCGTGCACCGAGAAAGGTGAACTCGCCCTAGGCCGGAACGTGCTCGTCGCGTTTATGCCCTGGAGCGGTTACAATTTCGAAGACGCCATCATGATCAGCGAGCGCGTGGTCAAGGAGGACATCTACACTTCGATCCACATCGACGAATTCGAAATCGGGGCCCGCGACACCAAGCTCGGTCCGGAGGAAATCACCCGTGATATCCCGAACGTCGGCGAAGAAGCCTTGCGCAACCTCGGACCCGACGGCGTGGTCCGGATCGGCGCGGAAGTGAAACCGGGCGATATTCTGGTCGGTAAAATCACCCCGAAGAGCGAAACCGAACTCGCTCCCGAGGAGCGCCTCCTTCGCGCCATCTTCGGCGAGAAGGCGGCCGATGTGAAGGACACCTCGCTCACTGTGCCTTCCGGCACCTATGGCATCGTCATGGACGTCAAAGTCTCCTCCAAAAAGGAGCTGACCAAGTCGAAGCTCTCGCCAGTCGAGGCCAAGAAGCATGCCAAGCAACTCGACGAGGACTACAAAAAGCGCAGCGAAGAACTTCACGAGCAGCTGACCGAAGCGCTCTCCAACGTCCTGCTCGGCGAGAAGATCCCGCTCGATGTGGTCAATGGCGAAAGCGGCGAAATCATCATTCCGGCCAACCGCAAGATCACCAAAACGCTCCTCCGCAAATTGGCGGGCGTCTACAACCAGGTCGAGATCGACCCGAGCCCGATCCGCAACAAGATCCTCGAGATTATCGGACAGTACCGCCACCGTTTCGACGACCTCCAGCACGAGCGCGAGGAGAACATGATGCGGGTGGAAAGCGGCGACGAAGTCGATCCCGGTATCGTCAAGCAGGTCAAAGTTTACATCGCGAGCAAGCGCAAGCTAAGCGTGGGCGACAAGATGGCCGGGCGCCACGGCAACAAGGGTGTGGTGGCCAAGATCGTGCCCGAGGAGGACATGCCTTTCCTCGCCGACGGCACCCCGGTTGACATCGTGCTCAATCCGCTCGGCGTGCCGAGCCGCATGAACGTCGGTCAGGTCCTCGAGACCCACCTCGGCATCGCTGCCAAGGCGCTCGGATTCAAAGTGGCCACGCCGGTCTTCGACGGCATCAACGAGGAGAAAATCTTCGATTACATGAAGCAAGCGAGCAAAGTCGACGGCTTCACTTGGGTGCAACCCAACGGCAAGGCCATCGTCCACGACGGACGCACTGGCGACCGTTTCGAGCAGGAAGTCGTCGTCGGCTACATCTACATGATGAAACTCGGCCACTTGGTCGCGGATAAGATCCACGCCCGCGCGGTCGGACCTTACTCCCTGGTCACCCAGCAGCCGTTGGGCGGCAAGGCGCAATACGGCGGCCAGCGCTTCGGCGAAATGGAAGTCTGGGCCCTCCAGGCCTACGGCGCCGCTTACACGCTGCAGGAACTGCTCACCGTCAAATCCGACGACGTGCAGGGCCGCACGCGCATCTACGAATCGATCGTCAAGGGCGACAACTCGTTGGAAGCCGGCACTCCGGAGTCCTTCAACGTTTTGATCAAAGAAATGAAAAGCCTCGGCCTCGATGTCAAAGCCGGCAGGCCCGGACACGTTCCGGCCGACCTCGTGGCCTGACCACACCAAGCGATCCAAGAAAAATCATGAGCGACCAAATGCTACGCGACCTGTCCGGCGAAACCGCGCCGGCCTTCGACCAAGTCTCCATCACGGTGGCGTCCCCCGAGTCCATCCGTTCCTGGAGCCACGGCGAGGTGAAAAATCCCGAGACGATCAACTACCGCACGTTCAAGCCCGAGAAGGGCGGACTTTTCTGCGAGCGCATCTTCGGTCCGACCCGCGACTGGGAGTGCACCTGTGGAAAATACAAGCGCATCAAACACAAAGGTGTGGTCTGCGACCGGTGCGGCGTCGAGGTGACCCTGGCCCGCGTGCGCCGCGAGCGCATGGGCCACATCGAGCTGGCCGTGCCCGTCTCGCACATCTGGTTCTACAAATGCACGCCGTCCCGCCTCGGCCTTATGCTTGACCTCACCGGCAAGCAGCTCGAGCGCGTCATTTATTACGAGGATTACCTCGTGATCGATCCGGGTAACACCAGTCTCGAGGCCGGTCAGCTCCTCAGCGAGGCCGAGTTCCGCGAGGCCGAAGAGCAATACGGCGAGGACTTCACCGCCGGCATGGGCGCCGAAGCGCTGCAAAAACTTCTCGAGCGCATCGACCTCGGGGCGCTGGTCAAAGACATGCAGGAGCAGATGGAAAAAACCAAGAGCAAGACGACCAAGACCAAGCTGGCCAAACGTCTCAAGCTCGCCCAGGGGTTCCTCCACTCGCGCACCCGCCCGGATTGGATGATCCTCAACGTCCTGCCCGTCATCCCGCCGGACCTCCGTCCGCTGGTTCCGCTCGAAGGTGGCCGTTTTGCCACGTCCGACCTCAACGATCTTTACCGCCGCGTGATCAACCGCAACAACCGGTTGAAAAACCTCCTGCAGCTGAAAACCCCCGAGGTCATCATCCGCAACGAAAAGCGCATGTTGCAGGAAGCGGTGGACGCCCTCTTCGACAACGGCCGTCACGGCCGTGCGGTGACCGGCGCGAGCAACCGCCCGCTCAAATCGCTCAGCGACATGCTCAAGGGCAAGCAAGGCCGTTTCCGCCAGAACCTGCTCGGCAAACGCGTCGACTACTCGGGCCGCTCGGTCATTGTCATCGGACCCGAGCTCAAGCTCAACCAATGCGGTCTGCCCAAGAAAATGGCCCTCGTCCTTTTCGAGCCCTTCATCATCCGCCGCCTCAAGGAACTCGGCTACGTGCACACCGTGCGCAGCGCCAAGAAAATCATCGAGCGTCAGGAGCCGGTCGTCTGGGACATTCTCGAAGAAGTGACCAAAGGACATCCTGTTCTGCTCAACCGTGCGCCGACCCTCCACCGTCTTTCCATCCAGGCTTTCGAGCCGCAATTAATCGAAGGCGAAGCCATCCGCATCCACCCGCTGGTCTGCACGGCCTACAATGCCGACTTTGACGGCGACCAGATGGCGGTGCACGTCCCGCTTTCGGCCGAGGCTCAGGTCGAAGCCCGCATGCTCATGCTGGCGACCAACAACATCTTCTCGCCGTCGAGCGGCAAGCCGATCACCACGCCGTCGCAGGACATCACCCTTGGCTGCTACTACCTCACGCAAAATCCCCGCATTACCGCGAAGAACCGCGACGAGCGTCTGCCGCTTTTCGCCGATGCCAGCGGGGTCGAGTTGGCCATCTCGGAAGATGCGATCAAGACCCACACGCGCATCCTTTACAAGAATCCCGACTTCGGGAAGCAGACCGTCTATGGCGATCCTTCAAAGAAGGTGATCGAAACCACGGCGGGCCGCGTCCGTTTCAACGAAATCTGGCCCGAAGGCTTGGGCTTCATCAACAAGCCGGCCGGCAAGAAGCAGCTGAGCGAAATCATCTGGAACACCTACCAAGTGGGCGGCCAAAAAGTCGCGGTGGAAACCCTCGACCGCCTCAAGGACCTCGGTTTCAAGGAGGCGACCCGTGCCGGTATTTCCATCGGCATCGTCGACATGATCATCCCGAAAGAAAAGCAGGTCGAAATCGACCGGGCCCACAAGCAGATCGACGAAGTCGAGAAGCAGTATCGCAAGGGCATCATCACCGACGGCGAGCGCTACAACAAAATCATCGATATTTGGACCCACGCGGGTGAGGAGATCTCCAACGTCATGTTCCGTACCCTCGACCACAACGAGGGGCGCAAGGAAATGAACCCGGTCTTCCTCATGGTGGACTCCGGCGCCCGCGGCAACCGTCAACAGGTCAAACAGCTTGCTGGTATGCGCGGCCTCATGGCCAAGCCGTCCGGCGAGATCATCGAGCGCCCGATCACCTCGAACTTCCGCGAGGGCCTGACCGTCCTCGAGTACTTTATTTCGACCCACGGCGCGCGCAAGGGCTTGGCCGACACCGCGCTCAAGACGGCCGACTCCGGCTACCTGACCCGCAAGTTGGTCGATGCCGCACAGGATGTCATCATCACGGAGGAAGATTGCGGCACGGTCAAAGGCATCGTCGTCCAGCCGATTTACGAAGGCGACGAAGAAGTCGTCGACCTCAAGACCCGCATCATCGGCCGCACCAGCTGTGAATCGGTCAAGGATCCGGTCACCGGCAAGGTGATCATCAAGTCCGGACACATCGTCGACGAGGCGACTGCCGCTGCGCTCGAGCATATGGGTGTGGAGCAATTCCGCATCCGTTCGGTTCTGACCTGCGAATCCAAGCGCGGCTGCTGCGCCAAGTGCTACGGCCGGAATCTGGCCAACGGCAAACTGGTCCACCTCGGCGAGGCGGTCGGCATCATCGCCGCCCAGTCCATCGGTGAACCCGGCACCCAGCTGACCATGCGTACCTTCCACATCGGTGGAACGGCCAGTCAGACCTTCAAGCAGCCGATCATCAAGGCCAAGCACGACGGCACGGTCCGTTATGTCGAACTCCGTACGGTGACCTCAACGGACGGCAACAACATCGTGCTGAACAAAAACGGCTTCATCGGGATCTACAATGACAAGGATGGACGCGAACTCGAGCGCCATAGCATTGTTATCGGCTCTGTGGTTTCCGCGAACGACGGCGGCACGGTCAAGAAGGGCGAAGTCTTCGTCCAGTGGGATCCTTACAATCTCCCGATCCTGACCGAAAAGCCCGGCACCGTGGAATTCCGCGACATGATCCCCGGCCTCAGCGTGAAACGCGAAGTCGACGAGGCTACTGGTATCACCGGTCTCGTGGTCATTGAGCACAAGGAAGATCTGCATCCGCAAATCGTGGTGGTCGACGATGAGAAGAAAATCGTGGCCAGCTACTCGATCCCGGCCGGCGCGCACGTCGTGGTGGCAGACAACCGAAAGGTCGAGGCCGGACAACTTCTGGCCAAGACTCCCCGCAAGGTGGCCAAGACAAAAGACATCACCGGCGGCTTGCCCCGCGTGGCCGAATTGTTCGAAGCCCGCAAGCCCAAGGATTCGGCTGAGATCGCCAAGATCGACGGTATTGTCAAAATCGAAGGCACAGCCCGCGGCAAGCGCCGTCTCCTCGTCCTCGACCCCGAGGCCAAGGAGGAAGAAGAGCACCTCATCCCGATGAACAAGCACATCATCGTGGCTGACGGCGACCGGGTGAAGAAGGGTAGCCAGCTGACCGAAGGCCCCGTGCTTCCGCACGAGATCCTGGCGGTCTGCGGCCCCGCGGCCCTGCAGGAGCATCTGCTCAACGAAGTGCAGGAGGTCTACCGTTTGCAAGGCGTTGAGATCAACGACAAGCACATTGAAATCATCATCCGCCAGATGCTGCGCAAGGTGAAGATCACCGATCCCGGTGACACCACCCTGCTCTGGGACGACAAAGTTGAGCGCACCGAATTCGACAAGGAAAACGAACGCATCACCAAGCTCGGCGGAAAATCGGCTGAAGGCGAACCGGTGCTTCTCGGCATCACCCGCGCCTCGCTCAGCACGGAAAGCTTCATCTCCGCGGCGTCCTTCCAGGACACCACACGCGTTCTGACCGACGCCGCCACTCTGGGCAAGGTCGACATGTTGCGCGGTTTCAAGGAAAACGTCATCATGGGCCACCTTGTCCCGGCGGGCACAGGCTTCCAAGGTGCCCGCGACATCGAAGTCGTGCAGGTCGACCTCGGCGAGGAACTCGCCGCGACGGCCGAGAGTGAAAAAGAAGCCGGATAACCTAAAAACACGACCATGGCATCCATCGAACTGATCAACGAACTCCTCGAATCCGGCGTCCACTACGGACACCAGACCAAACGTTGGAACCCGAAAATGCGGGAATTCATCCTGGAGGAGAAAAACGACATCTACATCATCGACGTCAGCCAGACTGTCGAGCAACTCGACCGCGCGTCCAAGTTCCTCGCCGGTATCGTTTCCGGCGGCGGCAAGGTTCTCTTTGTCGGCTGTAAAAAACAGGCGCAGGAGGCGATCAAGGAAGCGGCCGAGTCCTGCGGGCAATTTTACGTGCAAAACCGGTGGCTCGGCGGCACTTTGACCAACCTCGCGACCATCCGTAAGAGTGTGGCCCGTCTCCACGAGATCGAGAGAAAGCTGAAAGGCCCCGGCCTCTCCAAAATCGGCAAGAAGGAGCAGGCCTCGCTACGCCGCGAACTGGCCCGGCTGATGAAGAACCTGGCCGGCCTGCGCGATATGGACAAACTCCCGAGTGCCGTTGTTGTCATCGACACGACCCGCGAGGACATTGCGGTGCGTGAAGCGAACCGCCTCCACATTCCGGTGGTGGCCATCGTGGATACCAACTGCGACCCCGAATTGATCGATTATCCGATCGCCGGCAACGACGACGCCATTCGTTCGATCCGCGTTGTCCTGACCAAGCTGGTCGAGGCAATCAAAGGTGCGTCCGGGATCCGCGAGAAAAAGACCGACACGACCCTTTCCGGAGTCGCGGAATAAAGCCTCGCGCAGCTCCGCTGCGAACCGGCTGAACCCTGAAAACTGAAAACGGTAAATTTCCCTATGTCCGACATCTCACCTCAACTCGTCCGTGAACTCCGCGAAAAAACCAACGCGGGAATGATGGATTGCAAACGCGCGCTGACGGAAGCGGGCGGCGACCTGATCAAAGCCGAAGACATTCTGCGAGCCAAAGGCATCGCTTCAGCCGGAAAGAAGGCCTCGCGAAGCGCCAAGGAAGGTATTGTGGCCTCCTACATTCACCTGCAGGGTAAAGTCGGGGTCTTGGTCGAGGTCAACTGCGAGACCGACTTCGTAGCCAAGAACGAGAATTTTCGTGAGTTGGTCAAAGACATCACCCTCCATATCGCGGCGGCCAATCCGACCTGCGTCTCCCGCGATCAGGTCGACTCGTCCGAGATCGAGCGCGAGAAAGCCATTTTCCGCCAGCAAGTTGAAGGCAAGCCGGCCAATATCGTGGACAAGATCGTCGAAGGCAAAGTCGAGAAGTTCTACGGCACGGTGTGTCTCATGGAGCAGCCCTTCATCAAGAATCCCGACGTGACCATTGCCGATCTGGTGAAGTCGAAAATTTCCGAACTGGGCGAGAACATCGTCATTCGCCGCTTCACCCGCTATATGGTAGGCGAGGGCGTGGCGGAGGAACCGGCCGCCGAGTAGTTTTTTTGCCCGCCGTCCTTTTGTGGCGGCGACAAGTTTGTCTCGGTCGCTTGGTGGATCGCGATGTCCTCATCGCGATCTCTTAAGTTACATACCGCGCAGGGACTGCGCGATCTGCCTGTCCTCTTGACGGTAGCCCTTTTGGCTCGGCTATCAGCCTCTGCCTCTTCCAAATCTGCGCCGTCTCGGCCCGGCTAAAGCCGGGCGCCCGTCCATCCTTGGCTCTGGTTTGGGGCGGCGCGCGGCAATCACTTCTTCCCCGTGCTTCGGCACATTCTGGCCCTCGAGTTTCAAGCGATCGATCTTCTGCCCAATGAAACGCTCGATGGCGGCGAGTTTCTTCATCTCGTCATGGGCCACGAGTGTGAAGGCGTCCCCGGTGCGCTGGGCGCGGCCTGTGCGTCCGATGCGGTGCACATAGTCTTCGGGATGCTGCGGGATATCGTAGTTAATCACGTGGCTGACCCCGGCCACGTCGATGCCGCGGGCCGCGATATCGGTTGCGACCATGATCCCATAGCGACCGGACTTGAATCCCTCAAGGGCCTCGATGCGTTGGTTTTGCGAGCGATTGGCGTGGAGGACAGCCACGGAGAGATTATTGGCCCGGAGCCGCTTGGCGATGCGGTCCGCACCGTGTTTGGTCCGTGAGAAGATGAGCACGCTGGTCGAGTCTGCCGCATTGAGCAGGGCGAGGAGCAGGCCGAATTTCCCGCCCTGATCGGTGATGTAGACTCCGTGTTTCACCGTCGAGGTGACCGATCGCGAGGCGCCGATTTCGATGCGCACCGGATCGCGCAGGGCCCAGTCGGCCAATTGGGCGATCTCCGGGGGGAGGGTGGCGGAGAAGAAGAGCGTCTGCCGGTCTTTGGGACACTTCGCGATGATGCGTTTCATCGGTGGCAGAAATCCGACGTCGAGCATTCGGTCGACTTCGTCGAGGACGAGAACCTCGATGTCGCCCAATTTGATCGTGCCTTGTTGCAGGTGGTCTTCCAGGCGCCCCGGGGTGGCAACGACCACATCAAGGCCATCGCGCAGAGCAGCGCGTTGGGCGCCATAGCCGACACCGCCGAAGATCGATCCGATCCGCAGGTCGGTAAAACGTGCCAAGTCTCGCATGGAGGTCTCGACCTGCATGGCCAGTTCGCGCGTCGGTTCAAGCACGAGGCAGCGCAGTTTGCCGTGCTTGCCCAGCCTTTGCAGGGCGGGGAGAGCGAATGCGGCGGTTTTTCCCGTCCCGGTCTGGGCGGAGGCAATGACATCCCGGCCTTCGAGGGCCGGCGGGATCGCCCGTAGTTGGACCGGGGTAGGATCCCCGTAGCCCATGGCTTGGACGCCTTCGAGAAGTGGCTTGGTCAGCCCAAGCTTGGTGAACGGCATGTGAAAAGCGGACAGTCGGGCCGTCGGCCCGACATGTCAATCAGCCTTCTTCCGAGGCGAGGGGGATAACGGTTCGGCGCACGCAAAAAAACGGCGCCGGATTGCTCCGGCGCCGTTGGTGAATCAGTTAAGTCGTTCGATTAGAACGCGAAGCGCAGACCGTAGCGCCACATGAGCTGGTTGTTCGGCAGGCCGCTCACACCCGAGAAGAGGTAGCGGGCATCGCTGAACAGACCGATGTTCTCTGTGACACGATATTCGAGGCCGCCACCACCATGGCCGAAGCCTTGACCGGCGATTCCGGGGGCCCAGCGGCCGTTGCCGTAGTTGGCACCGCCGCCGACCATGAGGTAAGGGGCGAGGTTCAGTGAGCAGATCGGGTAACGCAAGAAGAGGTTGCCGATAGTGGCCCACCGGGTGTATCGGAAGTCGTTCTCTTGGCTTTGATTGCCCAATTTGTTACGGCCATAAAGGTCTTGTTCCAGGCCGATGCCGAGGAATTTCGTGAAGAAGTAGTTGGCCGCAAGACCGCCGCCCCAAGCAGGACGACCGGACATATCGAAGTTGCCCTGGTAGAATTCTCCGAGACCGAACGCGTCGATCTGGAACTCCCGGTCGCGGAAGAGGCACGTGGGCTCAGCGGCGACAACTTCTTTAGATACGGCTTCAGTAGCCGCGAACACCGTAGTTGCGGCAACAGCAGCCAGGACACCTGTAATAATATATTTTTTCATGAGTAGGGATATTGTGCTTCGCTCGTTTGAGAGTAGGACTTCAGGCGGAAGAATGGAATCCCCGTTTTGGAATAAAAAGTAAAAAACGGCGCCGGATTGCTCCGGCGCCGTTGGT
>Ga0247831_1007449_pt1 | contig 12218 bp, 6 predicted proteins | sample LaCruzMarch2015__9_FD_192406 | JGI IMG/M metagenome (GOLD analysis project Ga0247831, IMG submission 192406) | Freshwater microbial communities from meromictic Lake La Cruz, Castile-La Mancha, Spain - LaCruzMarch2015_1m | ecosystem: Environmental > Aquatic > Freshwater > Lake | place: Spain...
GGTACAATGATAAATTCTACTACAATAATCTAAATACAATGCTGAAATTTCCGGCATGGATTGGCGATTTTAAAGGAGGCTTGGAAAGAAACCGCGGTGTTTTTGTAAATGGAGAAAACTCAACACCGGATGCAGGACTAATATATGCAGGTTATTCCCTTCCCTTAGGTGCCGGATTATTTATTGATGAAAGAAGAAATGCCTTAAGACAGGCACAACAATTAACTAAGATTGCTGATGCCGAACAAGTTAAAATAATTAATAAAACATTATTAAATGTTTCTAATGATTATTGGGAATGGTATTTTTCATGGCGACAATTAGATTTTATTAGTACTGCAGATTCTTTGGCCCGCCAAAGATTTAGGTTTGTTAAAGAAGTGGCTAGCTTAGGGAATTCCTCTATGCTAGATACTTTGGAAGCTTATGGAAATATGCTGCAAAGAAATATTCAATTAGAACAGTCAAAATTAGAATTAAAAAATGCGCGATTAAGATTGTCTGTCCATTTATGGGATTCTATTGCAAGGCCTTTAGAGTTAAGTGCAGAAGCAAATCCATTTTTTATTAATCCTTTAGAATACTCATTCTCAATAGGATTGCTTGATAGCTTAAAGAGTTTCGCATTGATTAATCATCCAGATTTATTAAAAATTGAAGGGAAACTAACACAACTGTCAGTTGAAAAACGCTTTAGGACAGAAATGCTCAAGCCTACTGTAAATCTCGATTATAATTTTTTAACAGAAGGTACGACCCCCAATGTTGCTCAAAACATATTTCTATCTAATAATTATAAGTTTGGTTTATCTGTAGGAATGCCATTGTTTCTTCGAAAGGAAAGAGGTAAATTGCAAGTTGTAAAAACCAAAATATCATTGCAAGAATTAGAAATGATAGATACAAGGCGAAATGTTGGGGTAGAAGTAAACACTAGGTACAATGAATTGAAAAACTTGGAAGTTCAGCTAAAACGCCAAAACGAAGTAGTTATAGCACTTCAATCATTATTATCTGGAGAAATTATAAAGTTTCAAAATGGTGAAAGTTCCCTATTTGTAGTAAACATGAGAGAAACGAATCTGATAAATGCGGGAGTAAAACTGGCAGAATTTGAATCTAAATTTGCAAAATCTATTGCTTATCTATTTTGGGCATCAGGAATTAAAAACTGGACTTACTAATCATGGCCGACTGGAGAATTATTCAACCTTCAAACAATGTTGAATGGGAAGCATACTTTCAACTAAGATTTGAAGTATTAAGAAAGCCTTGGAATGAACCAGTGGGCTCTGAGAAAAGTGAAGATGACACGACCTCTTTGCATGCTTTAATTTTAGATAATTTCGGTAAGGCAATTGCTGTAGCAAGAATTCATCAGGTTGATAGTAGACAGCTTCAAATCCGATTTATGGCCGTTAGGCCAGACTTTCAGAAGAAAGGAATAGGAAGAATATTGCTCAAGTATGCTGAAAAGATTGGTTTAAAGCAATACCCCGAAACGAAAGAAATTATTTTGCACGCCCGAGAAAACGCAGTTGAGTTTTATAAATCAAATCATTACAATGTTCAAGAAAAGTCTTATGTTCTATTTGGTGTAATTCAACATTATCTTATGAAAAAGAAAGTTTGATGCAATTAAAAATTCGCTACTTTTAAACCTTTCTAATTTTAACCATCGAAGTCAATTATAAATTAAAATTCCAAAAAATGAAATCAATTATTTTATCGTTTGCATTGTTTGCATTTACTGCATCAACTTTTGCTCAAACAAATGGTGTAGCTGCGCCACAAACCAATGCTCCAGCGAAACAAAAGAACCTTTCACCTGAAGACAGAGCAATCAGAGTTTTAAGAATGATGACCAGCAGAGTTGGATTGAAAGATAATCAACAGGCTGAAGTAAAAGCAGTTTTAATTGAAAGAGAAAATGCAAAAGCAGAAGCAAAGAAACTAACTGAAAAGGGAGCTAAAAAAGCTAAAATGCAGGAAGCACAAACTACTGCAGAAACAAAATTGCAGAAAATTTTAACACCAGAGCAATGGACCGCATGGGTGAAATTCAAAGAAGAACAAAAAGCGAAAAGAGCAAATAATCAAGAAGGTACAAAATCAAATGATCCTCAGAAAGAAGAGGATTTCTATTAGTTCTTTTTGGTATGAATTTAGTTGAGTAAAGTAAAAAGATACCTTATATTTAATAAATTTATTACCATTCATTTTGTTTTTTTACAGATTTCTAAAAAGGAGTATACAGTTAAATTTTATTGCTTATAGCAGTAGAAGTTTTATTTATTGTATACTCCTTTTATTATTATTATTACTAGCCTTTCTTCCATCTAATTCTCAAGAGTTATCTAAATTCTATATGGAAAAGGAAACTCCTGATGGTTTAGTTTTTTCTTACGAAGGCTTCAAGAATGGAAAAAATGAAATAATAATTCCGGCTAACTATGATTTTATTTGGAATTTTAATCAAGATTCACTCACATTAGCGCGCAAGAGAATTTGGAATCCTGTTAATAAAACAACTGAGTTAACATTTCAAATAATTAGTATAAGTGGATTTTTGTATTTTGAATTTCCTCCTTATTTAATTCCAGAGCCTAATAAAGAAGGATTGTTTAGATGTTTTAATTCAAAATCTAATAAATGGGGATTTGTAGACGGTTTTGGAAACAATGTAATTAAATATAAATATTTAGATGCTTCAGATTTTCATGATGGTTTAGCCGCTGTAAAAGATGAAACTAGTTCACTTTATGGATATATTAACAAAAGAGGTAATTTCATAATAAAGCCATCCTTTTCTGAAGCATATTCATTCTCTGAAAATAAGGCGATTGTGAAAAGTAGCGCTTCATCTTCTACTTATGCTTTTTTAAATAAAAATGGAGATATAATTCCTATTAAAGAATCTTATAATAAAATTTATAACCTGGAAAATGGATTTTCAATTGTTGAAAAATTGAAAGGGGATTCAATATTTTATGGATTCATTGATAGCACAGGTAAAGAGATGCTGGTTCCTAATTTTCAATTTATTGATAATTTCGAAAATGGAACTGCCGTATTTTTACAAAATAACGAAGCTGGAATGTTAAATACGAAAGGCGAAGTTGTTATTCCTGCTCGCTATGATGAATTGTATAGATTTGATCAACAACATTATTTGTTTCAGAAGAATGGTCTAAAAGGCCTGATTAATTTGGAAGGTAAAACAATTATACCTGCTCAATATTCTTTAATTGATTATTTTAGCGAAGGTTTATGTGCAGTTCTTAAGTTCAATAAATGGGGATTTTCTGATATAGCAGGCAATGAAGTAATTTCATGCCAATATACAGAAGTGAAAAATAGATTTTTTAATGGAACAGTTGAAGTTAGAACTCCTGACAAATGGTTAATCGAGAGTAAAACTGACACGATTTTATTGCCTCCTTATGATGAAGTGCTTCCTTTTTATGGAAAAGCCGCTGCATTTAGAATAGGAAATTTGTGGGGATTTTTAAATGACCATGGGGAGGAAAGTATAGAGCCAAAATTTAATGAATTAGTTTTTAATAAAGGCGGTGACGTTTTTGGCAGAATTCCTCAGGAAGATGGACTTTCTCATTGGGTGCTCATTGGTAATAATGGTGAACAGTTAACATCAAATGTTTACAACGAGATTGTTCGTTTTACAGATGGATTTGCCGCTGTAAAAAATGAAAAAGGCTGGGGCTTTATTGATGTAAATGGATTGGAAATTGTTGCTCCAAAATATGATGCAGTGAGAAATTTTTCTAATGGCAGAGCAGCAGTTATGAAAAATGATTTATGGGGGTTTATAAATACGGCCGGTCATGAAGTTATTCCTATTTTTAATGGTAATCCTTCTTTTGAAGACGAAGAAGTTGCTCCTAACGACACTCTTTTTCATATTAGAGAATCTTATCCTTTATATGGAATGTTTGTTCTTGGTGACTTTTTTGATAATTGCGCCTGCATACAAGACGAATTTGCTTCAGATACTCAAAATGGAAATCTTTGCATAAATAAGATAGGTAAACTTCAGTATAATAATGATTGTAAACCATTTACAAAAATGGCAGATTATTTTGACCCCAAAGTTGAGATGAATACTAACCTACGTATTGTTAGAATTCCTGGTAAATGGTTGAAAATTGATAAAACTGGAAAAGCAGTTGAATGAGTGATTTGAATTTATAGTTTTATAGATGGATAATCAGGAGCCCAAAAAAGAACGCAGAATTCGCTATGCTGGTTCTCATCCAAAATCATTTAAGGAAAAATACAAGGAACTTCATCCTGAAAATTATGTTGCAGATGTTGCTAAAATAATCGAGCAGGGAAAAACACCAGCCGGAATGCATCGTTCAATTTGTGTAAATGAAATTTTATCTTTTTTGCAAATCATGCCTGGCCAAATTGGACTAGACGCTACTTTGGGCTACGGAGGACATAGCGTTGAATTGATAAAATGTTTACTTCCCAACGGACGATTATTCGCAACAGATGTTGATTCAATAGAGTTACCCAAAACCAAGGAACGTTTGGAGGCTATGGGTTTTGGACCAGGGGTGTTAGAAATAAGAAAAATGAATTTTTCAGGAATTGATCAGATTGTTACTGAAGCTGGCCAATTAGATTTTGTTTTAGCAGATTTAGGAGTTTCATCTATGCAAATTGATAATCCTGAACGTGGATTTTCTTTTAAGATTGAAGGCCCTTTAGATTTGAGACTTAATCCCAAAAGTGGAAAGACTGCTGCAATATTTTTAAAAAATATTTCACAAGAAAAATTGGCAGATATTTTAAAAACAAATTCAGACGAGCCTCATGCAGAGGTAATTGCAAGAAATATTATCAAATGTATAAGTAGAGGTGATTCAATAGAAACCACTACAAGTCTGCAAAATGTTATAAAAGATGCGCTAGCATTCATACCTCCTAACGAAAGAAAAGAAGAGATTAAAAAGGCTTGTCAACGCTCTTTTCAAGCCCTTAGAATAGAAGTAAATGATGAGTTTGGAGTATTAGATAAGTTTTTAGAAAAGCTTCCAAATTCTTTAAAAACGGGAGGCAGAGTTGCAATTCTTTCCTTTCATTCTGGTGAAGATAGGAGGGTGAAAAAGTCATTTCAACATTTGTTTCGTGAAGGAGTTTATTCTAAAATTGCGTCTGACCCAATTCGAGCAACTCCACAAGAAATTAATAGCAATCCAAGAGCTAGATCTGCTAAATTACGCTGGGCCATAAAGGCATAAAAAAAACGGCTGCCTTAAAATATTAAGACAACCGTTCTTAATGTAGTAACTTGAAGTTTATTGTTTAATCCATTTTTGAGTAGCAACAACCTTATCGCTTTCTACTTCAACTAAATACATTCCTTTTGAAAGAGATTGCGTATTCAGAATCTCATTAAAATTTCCCTGCACTTGCAATTGTTTTTGCATTTGAAGTTTTCCTAGTATATCGTATATCTTAAAATTAATTTTTTTGTTTGATAGCGTTACTCCGCTGAAAAATAAAAAGTCATTTCCAGGATTTGGGCCAAGATTAAGACTATTAAATCCAGGTAAATCATTTATAGAGGTTTTAATTACATTCACACTGATTGTAGTGGTGCTGGTTCCGCAATTATTTGTAACAGTTAATGTTACAGGCCATAGATTATCGAACGCAAATGTAAACAATGGGTTTTGTTCAATGCTGGTATTATTTCCCCCAAAATTCCATAAATACGCATCAGCACTTGAGCTTGTGTTCGTAAATTGAACCTGATATTCAGTAGTAAAAGTTTGCTCAAAAGTGAAATTTGCAACAGGTAAACTATTAATCTCAACATCAACAATTCCAGACACCAAAATGCAACCATTTACATCTTGTGCACTTACAGAATATCCACCTGTTTCGGTAACTGTTAATGTATTGCCGGAAGCTCCATTAGACCATTCATAGTTTGATAATCCAGTTTGAGCAACTAATTCTACAGTCTGACCTTCGCAGGCTTCAATTGGACCTGCAGGAGTAATTGTAATATTTCCTCCCGAACCTGAAAAATTCAATGTAACTGCAGGTGCTGTAGAAAGGCATCCATTTGCATCCGTTGCAGAAACTTCATAAGCACCAGCTTGATCAGCAGTAATAGTTTGCCCACTTAAAACACCTCCTGGACTTGTCCAATTGTAATTAGTAAATCCAGCACTTGCTGCAATTGGTAAAGATTGGCCGGCGCAAAGGTTCTGAACTCCAGCAGGGGTTGTAGTTAATGTTTGTGGAGTATTTACTGTAATTGTAACAGAACCTGAGCCAGTACAAACAGCTCCACCCTGAGTTACAACTAAATTATAGGTGGTTGTAGCAGTAGGATTTGCAATAGGATTAGCGGTAGTTGCGCTACTTAAGCCAGTTGCTGGTGTCCAAGCATAAGTATATGTTCCATTTCCTGAGCCTCCTGTCGCAGTTGGAGCCCCTCCAATATTTACAGAAGCGCCGGCACAAATAGCTGATGCCGTTCCTGCATTTACTGTAGGAGGGGTGCAACCTGTATTTGGCGTGGTGATACGTATATTATCAACACTAAAAGGAGGGTCGAATCCATCTGAGGCATCACTTTCTTGCCACTTGAAACGCATTTTTAAATTGGCAATATTTTCATAAATAGCAGGAATCGTAATTGTTTTTGTTGAACAAGAACTTACTCCTGAATATTCCCCAGGAAGGTCATTCCAACTGGTTCCCCCGTCGCCACTTAATGACAAAGTTCCAAAATCTGTTCCTGCAGAACCTTCGCAAATAAACTCAAAAGTTAAAGTAAGGTTAGATTGCCCTAATGTGCTTATAGAAGGGGAAATTGCTGTTCTAGAAACATTTGCAGCTGCAGCGTAAATTGGCTCATCAGGACCACCTAAAATTCCGCATAAAAATCCAGTACAAGAAATATGTAAAACATTTCCAGAACTAGAACACCCAATTCCGGCTGGAGTATTTATAAACCATCTGTTACTTGAATTTCCTTCTGTATTCAGCGTCCAACCAACACCTGCGTTATTGTTACTTGTTCCTCCTGCAGGTGCATCGAAGCTATCGCTCCAAATAGTAGTTTGAGAAAATGATGAAAAAATAGCTATGAACATTGAAAACATTAAAGCTAGATAAGACTTTGTGTGAGGTTTTTTTAACATAATTTAGTTTAGGTAGTAAAACTCAAAGGTAGTTTCCAATAAATTTAAAAAAAAGTATTGGTAGAATTATAAATATAAGATGAAACATCAGAAATTAATTGATGATTCTAACTTCAATTTTTAATTAGAAACATTATTGTTTCATCCACTTTCTACTTATTATTTTAGTCTGAGATTCTATCAATATGTAATAAACACCTGCAGCAATTTCATCGGTATTTATAGTAATATCTGTTTTTCCATTAATAGCTAGTTCTTCTTTTCGTATTACTTTCCCAGTTAAGTCAACCAGTTTAATAGTTTTTATTTTTTCGTTCTTTGATTTACTTGTTATGTGAATAAAACCCTGTCCGGGATTAGGACTAATTTGAAAACTTTGGTTTTCATCAATATTGCTAAATCCAGTTTTTATTACAGATACATTTTGAGTTATTGTATCACTTCCACATGCATTGGAAACAATCAATTTTACCGGCCAGGTATTATCAAATGCAAATACAAATAATGGATTTTCTTCGGTACTGGTATTATTCCCCCCAAAATTCCATAAGTAATTGTTATCACCTGGCGTATTATTTGTAAACTGAACTTCATACTCTGTTGTAAATGTTTGTTCAAAAGTGAAATCTGCAACCGGAATAGCGTTAATCAAAACATCTACAATTCCGGAAACTCCTACACATCCATTTTCATCTTCAGCACTTACAGAATATCCTCCACTTTCAACTACTATTAACGTGTCATTAGAAATACTGTTTGACCAATTGTAATTGGAGTAACCAGATTGAGCTACCAACTGAATAACATTGCCTTCGCAAGATTCAATTGGACCTTGTGGTGTTATTAAAATACTAAAGGAAGGAATTGCTGTAATAGTAAACTCAGCGGAGTTAATAATGCACCCATTTACACTTGTTCCAGATAAAGAATAAATACCCGATTGTGTTATTGTTAAAGATTGCCCCGAAGCATTATTTGACCATAAGTAATTTGTAAATCCATCTTGACCATTTAAAACAACATTTTCACCTTGGCAAATTGTTAAAGGTCCATCGGCTAAAACAAGTAAATTTTCTGAAGGATAAAATGAAATGGTTGTAATTGAAGAATTTGAAATGCACCCATTGGCATCTGTGGCCGAAACGGAATAACTGCCTTGAGAAGTTGAATTTATTGATTGACCATTCAATGTTCCTTCAGGAGTGCTCCAAATATAATTGGTAAAACCACTAACAGCTTCAAAGCTGGTTTGTGCGCCCTCACAAACTGATAAATTTCCACTTGGTGAAATAGAAAGCTCAAAAGGTGGATTTACTGTTACCGTTATTGTAAGTGGTGTTGCACAAGGATTTGAACTTGGTGTAAATGTGTAACTTCCAGTCGCGGTATTGCTTACCACAGCTGGATTCCATGTACCAGAAATACCATTTGTTGAAGTGGTGGGTAATATAGGTGGAGTTGTTCCAGCACAAATCGGATTGATGGTAGCGAAAGCTGGTGTGATGGTAGAATTTACCGTAACCGTTATTGTAACTGGCGTTGCACAAGGATTTGAGCTTGGTGTAAATGTGTAACTTCCAGTCGCGGTATTGCTTACCACAGCTGGATTCCATGTTCCCGAAATGCCATTGGTAGATGTTACAGGTAATGTTGGCGCAGTTGAACCCGCACAAATAGGATTGATGGTAGCGAAAGCTGGTGTGATGGTAGAATTTACCGTAATAGTAATTGTAACTGGTGTTGCACACGGATTAGAAGTTGGTGTAAACGTGTAACTTCCAGTCGCGGTGTTACTTACAACTGCCGGATTCCAAGTTCCCGCAATGCCGTTTGTAGAAGTGGTGGGTAAAAAAGGTGGAGTTGTTCCAGCACAAATCGGATTGATGGTCGCGAAAGTTGGTGTGATGGTAGAATTTACTGTCACCGTAATCGTAACTGGCGTAGCACAAGGATTTGAGCTTGGTGTAAAGGTGTAACTTCCAGTCGCGGTGTTACTTACAACAGATGGATTCCAAGTTCCTGAAATGCCATTAGTTGAAGTGGTGGGTAAAATAGGTGGAGTTGTTCCAGCACAAATCGGATTGATGGTCGCGAAAGTTGGTGAAATGGTAGAATTTATCGTAACCGTTATCGTAACTGGCGTTGCACAAGGATTTGAACTTGGTGTAAATGTGTAACTTCCAGTCGCGGTGTTACTTACAACTGCTGGATTCCAAGTTCCCGTAATGCCGTTTGTAGAAGTGGTGGGTAAAAAAGGTGGAGTTGTTCCAGCACAAATCGGATTGATGGCAGCGAAGGTTGGTGTAATGGTAGAATTTACTGTCACCGTAATCGTAACTGGCGTAGCACAAGGATTTGAGCTTGGTGTAAAGGTGTAATTTCCCGTTGTGGTATTGCTAATAACGGAAGGCAACCATGTTCCAGAAATGCCATTGGTTGATGTTGTAGGCAATGTTGGAGCAGTTGAACCCGTGCAAATAGGATTGATGGTAGCGAAGGTTGGCGTGATGGTAGAATTTACCGTAACAGTTATTGTAACTGGCGTTGCACAAGGATTAGAAGTAGGCGTAAATGTGTAACTACCCGTTGCAGTATTGCTTACCGTTGAAGGACTCCAAGTACCAGAAATGCCATTGGTAGATGTTACAGGTAATGTTGGCGCAGTTGAACCCGCACAAATCGGATTGATGGTAGCGAAAGTTGGTGTGATGGTAGAATTTACCGTAACCGTTATTGTAAGTGGCGTTGCACAAGGATTTGAACTTGGTGTAAATGTGTAACTTCCAGTCGCGGTATTGCTTACCACAGACGGATTCCATGTACCAGAAATACCATTGGTTGAAGTTGTGGGTAATATAGGTGGAGTTGTTCCAGCACAAATCGGATTGATGGTAGCGAAAGCTGGTGTGATGTTAGAATTTACTGTAACCGTTATTGTAACTGGCGTTGCACAAGGATTTGAGCTTGGTGTAAATGTGTAACTTCCAGTCGCGGTATTGCTTACCACAGACGGATTCCATGTACCAGAAATACCATTGGTAGAAGTAGTGGGTAAAAAAGGTGGAGTTGTTCCAGCACAAATCGGATTGATGGTCGCGAAGGTTGGAGTGATTGATGGGTTTACAGTAACTGTAACAGAACCAGTGCCGGAGCAAACTGCTCCACCTTGAGTTACGATAAGATTATAAGTTGTTGTTCCCGTTGGGCTGGCTGTAGGATTTGCAATTGTAGCATTGTTCAACCCTGTGGTTGGAGTCCAAACATAAGTGTAAGTTCCGTTTCCTGAGCCACCTGCAGCAGTTGGTGCTCCACCAAGATTTACAGTTTGTCCTGTACAAATGCCAGAAGCTGAGCCAGCATTTACTGTAGGAGGAATACATCCAGAAGTTGGTGTTGTAATTCTGATATTATCAATGCTAAACGGAGGATCTACGCCATTATTAGCATTTGCTTCTTGCCATTTGAAACGCATTTTAAAGTTAGCTATGTTTTCATATTGAGCAGGAATTGTTATTGTTTTAGTAGAGCAAGTGCTCACTCCATTATACGTTCCAGGTAAATCTGTCCAATTGGTACCACCATCGCTGCTAAGTGCAAGTGTACCAAAATCGGAACCAGCAAATCCTTCACAAACGAAATCAAAAGTTAAAGTGAGGTTTGTTTGTCCCAAAGTGCTGATGTTTGGTGATGAGGCAGTTTTTAAGTTATTTGCAGCAGCTGCATAAATTGGTTCATTTGGTCCTCCCAAAAATCCGCACAAAAATCCCGAACAAGATATGTGTAACACATTTCCTGTACTTGTGCAACCTATACTTGAAGGTGTGTTAATAAACCATCTATTGCCAGTATTGCCTTCTGAATTTAGAATCCAGCCAGCACCTGCATTGTTGTTGCTGATGCCTCCAGATGGAGTATCGAAATTGTCGCTCCAAATGGTTGTTTGAGAAAATGAGGTTGAAAAGGAAATTGCCCAAATTAAAGCAATGAGTTTAAGTGAAAATGAAAAATTTAGATGCATATGTCGGTTAAGTATCTTTCTTTCAAAAGTATTGAAGGGAAAACTAATAAAAAACTATCGTTTCACAATAAAATTAAGATGAAGCTTAATTTATTTTAAAATTTTCATGTAGTTTTTAATAATATTTCACAGGATTTTAATAGTTAAATATTATTATTATTCATTTAAAATATAATAACGTAACGTTAATGATTGGTTAACATAAGTTTTTTTTTAAACAAGTTCAATTCGGTAAATTCTGAATAAAAGTAGGCCTTTCATTTTTCAATCGTTAATAACCAAAAACGAAATGTAATTAACCTAATATTAATAACTACTTCACATTGTTGTGTTTTTTTAAAATGACTTTTGTACTTTCAAAAAAGCATTGATTCATCATTAACAATTTATAGTCAAACAAACCTCATCACATGAAAAAACACTTACTTTTAGCATTTGCTGCATTTGCAACCTTTGAAGCATTTAGCCAGAATGGCTTAGAAAATATAATTGTTGAGAAATACTATATTTCTAATGATAATGACGCAACTGTAAATGGTTCTGGCGGAATTTTACCAGTTGGTTCGGTAACATACAGAATTTTTGTCGACATGCTACCAGATTATAAACTTCAAGCAATCTATGGTGTACCCGGTCATGAAATGAGGATATCTACAACAACATTGTTTTTTAATAATGAAGATAGGGGAGCAACAACTCCTACCTACACTAAAAATCAAGCTAAGAACAATACAGTTATGCTAGATTCTTGGTTGTCTGTTGGCGCTGCATGTGCAGGTAATTTTGGAGTTTTAAAAACTGAGGATGATGGTGCTGCTACCAATGTAAATTCTGATGGAGTTTTACAAAATTCTGATCCAAATGCAGGAATTCCATTAACTCAGCAAGACGGTTTATTATTGGGCACACCACAGCCTGTTACTACCTTAGGTTTAGATAATATAATTACTGTATTTGACAACCAAAATGATGGTACAAATGGTCCATTGTTTTCAACATCAGATGGTGTT
>Ga0247831_1007450_pt1 | contig 12216 bp, 10 predicted proteins | sample LaCruzMarch2015__9_FD_192406 | JGI IMG/M metagenome (GOLD analysis project Ga0247831, IMG submission 192406) | Freshwater microbial communities from meromictic Lake La Cruz, Castile-La Mancha, Spain - LaCruzMarch2015_1m | ecosystem: Environmental > Aquatic > Freshwater > Lake | place: Spain...
CCACCTAATGGTTTAAATAATCCAACAATTGCCAATCCTTTGGCCACAATTAGTAATAATATTACCTATTTATTAACGATTACAGATGCTGCAGGGTGCGCAGTAACCGACAGTATTACCATAAATTCAAATCCACTACCAGTGCTCAATTTAGGTAGCAATCAATCTGTTTGTGCCAATGGTACAATTCAATTAAATGCACCAGCAGGTTATGATTATAATTGGCTGCCTACGGCAGGATTGGACAATCCAACAATTGCAAATCCAGTGGCAACAATTAACAACGATGCTGAGTATCTATTAACAATAACTGACGCTCTTGGGTGTACAGCCAGCGATAGCATAACAATTATAGCTTATCCTTTACCACAAATTAGTTTTGCGGCCGATACAACTGTTTGCGAAAATGCTTGCGTAGTTTTATTACCAGTTGTTGGTGGTAATTTACAAGGTATTAATTGGAGCCCGGCTGCAAGCTTGGACAATAGCACAATTTTTAATCCAACCGCCTGTCCAACAGGTAGTGTAACATACACAGCAACTATTACCGATAACAACCAATGCACAGCAAGTAGCACCATTAATGTAGATGTAAATGCAATACCAGGCGCGCCAACTATTTCTTTCGATGGCGTTACCCTAACTTCTACTACAGCCAATACTTATCAATGGTACGAAGGCGGTAATATAATTATTGGTGCCACTAACATCAACTATGTACCCTTGGTCAATGGCGATTATTCAGTTGAGGTAACCAATGCTTTAGGATGCACAGCACTATCAAGTGCTTTTGTGGTTAATATCAACGGACTAATGCATCACACAAATAACATGGGCATTTCAATCTCACCCAACCCAGTTTTTGATGCATTACACGTTGTATTAAACTCAAATGAGAGAATACTGCAGTTAATTATTTATAATGCAGCAGGCGTTAAGATTTACGAAAACAAAACAATTTTAAATAATACCTTGGTTGTGGATACTAAAGCTTTCAGTGCCGGAATTTATATTGTTACTGTGCACACAGCAGGTGGAGTTTATAATCAAAGGGTGAGCGTAATTAAATAGATCATTAGTGCATCTACCTGTTTGGGCGCACCCTTCCATTTTTATATGCATTCTTAAGAACTAAAACACCCTTTGCAAAAATGGAAGGGCCGGGCCATTGCCACTCGCTTTTTTGCCAACGCACAGTTCAGGCGCAAAAAGAGCTCAAACAAATGGCGCTGTCCCTTGCGCGGGTTTAGTTCAACTTTAACAAAGTGCCATTAAAACAAGTTTGTCCAAGCTTGGCGTCCTCGCCAACCTTTTTTCTTTCTACACCCCAAACTGACTAAAATGATGATCAATATGTTTATATAACATATGGCTCCATTCTTTTGCTGTTAGCTTGCCAAAACCATTGCTGTCTTTGCCTTCAAAGTAGGTTGGACTTTTTTCTTCAGCATCTTTTGTCCAAGGTTGGCGTCCTCGCCAACCTTTATTCTTTCTACACCCCAAACTGACTAAAATGATGATCGATATGTTTGTACAACATGTGGCTCCATTCCTTGGCTGTTAACTTTCCAAAGCCATTGCTGTCTTTGTTTTCAAAGTAAGTTGGCCCTTTTTCTTCTGCATCTTTAAAGTTACTTATCAGCGCTTCCTTTTCTTTTTCAAAATCAAAATCCGATGTCATCACTAAATATTTTGCTGTAGGAGAATTCTTCTTGTAAGGTTTATCTCCAACTACAGTGCTTTTAACAAAGGTTTTCAACATAAACTTAACAAAGGCCGGAGTTTTAGGGTCATACTTGTGAAAAGCGGTGTCATAAATTAAGTTCAAATGATGCAACATTTGAGGTGCATTCATTTTGCCCCACAATGCCTTTGTATTGGCGTTTAATTTATCAATCTAGAAATTAGTAATGTAGTAGTGCTGTTTTCGTATATGCTGGGGTAGGTCATAATTGTTTTTTTAAATAAGAATTCATTTATTCAAAATAAATAAAATTTTTTAATCTGTGAATCTGTGGCAACTATTTTACAAATTAGAAATATTATACTTTTTAGGATACTTGATAATATAACCAAATTTAAGCGTATTACTTTCCGATGGTTTTAATTTAATAATCCATTTTAATTTCCCAGTTTCTTTCACGTAAGTGGCGTTGCTGCCATTAATGAGCTCAATAGTAACCTCCTCGGTATTTGATAATGGTATTTGATCTTCAAGGGTAATTTCTACTTCTGATTTCTTTTTGTTACGTACCATAATTTCAAATTCTAAAGTGGTTTTTTTAGTGCCACCTGTAAAGTTTTTTTCGGTAAAACTCTTTACTTTTTTACGGTCTAAAATGATGTTTTTTTCGCGCCCCAGCGAAACAGGGATAGTATCATTTGTAACACGTGTTTCAAAGTAGGATTTACCCACAAAAGTGCCCTCGTTAAAGAGATTAGCTTCGCCAGGCAATAAACCGGTTTGGTCCCAATTGATGAGGTTGGCCAATAAAAAAGCATCCTTATCTAATTTTGGAATGGCGCTGTAACTATACACAGCAGGCGCTTTGTATTCCTGTATGGCTACTACGTATTCTTTTCCATCTGATGGAATGTTGTAAGGAATAGAAATTTCAAAAATGTTGTTGGTTTGATTTTCGGTGTTGTTGGTGTAGTTAGAAGAAGCATTTGACTTTTTACCATCTACATAAACATCATCTGCACTATTTCTACCACCTCTAACGTTCATTTTTTCAGATTCGGGTGCATCTCCATAAGCCGAAGGCACGCCACTAATAGCAATCGTATTTGAATTCTGCAATTCAATATTTTTACTGTAACCCTTTCTATACAATTGATCTGGATTATTAAGCACCAAGGTATACGGATTTAAGACAGGCTTGGTATTGTTGTTATTGGGATTTCCTGTACTTAAAGAAAGTTTAACATTTTTCCAATCTTCGCCCGTATTTTGATACACATTGGCTTTGCTTAAAATGGTGATAGGCTCCGTTAATGACTCAGATTTGATGTCATAAAAAGGCGCCCACCCCGCATTAGAAACCATGTAGCTCAACTGTATTTTTGATTTGGAAGTAGTATTGCATTTAATCGCTAAGGTAATCTCGCTATAGACCTTTGTTTGCTGGTTCTTTAACTGTACCAGTTGATTTTGTAATGCCGTATTTTTTTCGCGGAGTTTAGCTTGTTTCTTCTCGTTTTCGGTGAGTTTATTACGAATTTCTAAAACACGCACACGGTAAAAGTTAGCCATTTTTTCTAACTCAAGTGTACTCACACCAATATTGTCGCCTTGTATGCTTTTGTTGGCTACAATCATTACTAGCTCTTCATTTAGCGCATCTATTTGGTTTTTTACAGCATATAGTTTCCCACTCATTACTTCAATACTATCTTCTAATGCTCTTAGCTTTGGATCTTTCTTTTCGTCTCCTAAATAATTCTTTTTTGTAACAACCGATAAAATAGTAAAATCGGCATCACCCTTAATTTGCACACTGTTTTCATCGAGAAATTGAGACAAATCTTCCAGCACAATATTATACATGCCGGGCACTAAATTTACTTCCGCTGTGGCGTTAATTTGTGCATTTTGTAAATAAATCAACACCTCTTTTGTTTGTGGTTTTACGCTAATATCTGCACCTTTGCTCACAATTGAAAACAAAGTAGAAAATAGAATGAATGTAATTTGCAGCTTTTTCATGAGGTAAATTTTATGCGAAGTTGAAAAATAAATTTTATAATTTATTCACTCAAATTTATTTTAGTGAATGTTTAACACAAATGCCATGCAAGAACTAAACATTTTAATTAATAAACTAGAAGAAAAAATTCCCTCAATCGATGCAGTAAACTCGCAAATTTCTTCAGCAAAAGTAGGATGGCACATTGAACATAGTTTATTAGTCGTAATAAGAATAGCAAATGGTTTTAAGCAATCGAATCCCAAAACGTATAGTTGGAAATTTAATATAAATAGAACCTTTATTTGGACCATCGGTAAGATCCCGCGCGGCAAAGGCAAAGCTCCAAATGTTGTAATACCTAAAGAAGAAATAACAAGCGCTTTATTGAAATATCGCATCGCAAAAGCAAAGGAAAATATCGCATCGCTCGCTAACGCTCAAAAAAATCAATACTTTGAACATCCTTATTTTGGAAAGCTGAATCTTAAACCAACCATTAAATTTTTAAAAATTCATACCAAACATCATCTAAAAATAATTAATGATATTTTGCTTGTAAAAGCTTAACAATTTGAATCTCTTTTATTAATAAATTTGCACCAAAAACACAACAACAATATGAAAACAAATCACGAAATAGATTACCGCATTTTTGGAGAAGAAATGCAATGTGTAGAAATAGAATTAGATCCACAAGAGACTGTTATCGCAGAGTCGGGTAGTTTTATGATGATGGACAATGACATTCAAATGGAAACCATTTTTGGCGATGGAAGTAAGCAAAATAATGGAGGCTTTATGGGCAAATTGTTTTCTGCAGGTAAGCGTTTGTTAACTGGCGAAAGCTTGTTTATGACAGCCTTTTCAAATATGGGCATGGGAAAAAAGCGTGTTACTTTTGCGTCACCTTATCCAGGTAAAATAATTCCATTAGATTTAGATCAGCTACAAGGACGTATTATTTGTCAGAAGGATGCTTTTTTATGTGCAGCTAAAGGCGTAAGCGTGGGCATTGAGTTTCAAAGAAAATTAGGTACAGGTTTATTTGGTGGCGAAGGTTTTATTATGCAAAAATTAGAAGGCGATGGAATGGCCTTTGTACATGCTGGCGGAACCATTTTAGAACGTAATTTAAAACCAGGCGAAACGTTGAAAATTGATACTGGCTGTATCGTTGCCTTTACCTCAATGATTAACTATGATATACAATTTGTAGGCGGTATTAAAAACACCATTTTTGGTGGCGAAGGTTTGTTTTTTGCTACTTTAACCGGTCCAGGAACAGTTTGGATACAATCTTTACCAATTAGCCGCTTAGCGAGTAGAATATTGCAGTTTTCAACTGGCGGAAAAAAAGAAGAGGGTGGCATTTTAGGAGGTTTAGGTAACCTATTAGATGGTGACGGAAGGTAAGATTTAGTTGCTATAAATTAAAAGCCGAGGAGTAATCTTCGGCTTTTTTTGTGGTAAAAAATTAGAAATATGTTTTTACTGCAAACTCAAATTGCTCAATAAAGATTTTTTTGAATGCACTGATATTATTTTGTTCATAAAAAATTAGTATCGCCTTTTTATAATCAATAGAATCAACGGTTCTGAAAGAAATTGGACAATAGCGATGGTTAATTAATATAGCATTGCTTATAATTCTTGCAGTACGTTTATTTCCATCAGCAAAGGGTTGTATATATGAAATTAACAACATACAGAGTAAAGCCTTTTCGAAAATATTATTACGCTTATTAATGATGCTACACATTGCCTCCATCGCTTCTCTAATTTGAAAAGCATTGTCTAAAGGCTTATAATTTGTGCCCGAAATGCCAACGCTACTGTTGCGTAAATTCCTATCCACCTTGAGCTCTTTAATTAAAATACTGTGAATATCTTCAATTGTGCCGATTGTTATATTTTTAAGGTATTCAGGATGTTCTAAAATAAAATCCAATGCTTCTTTATGATTCAATAGCATGGTTGCTTCATCTCTTGTTTTGCCCGCTGCTGTTTCTTTTTCTTTGAGTAGTTTTTCGGTTTCCAATAAAGAATAGGTATTTCCTTCTATTTGAGATGATTTCCAACTTAAATCTATGGCTAAACGTTCAAATTCTTTTTTATAAGCATTAACAGATAACTTTGAAATATTTTCTGTGAACTTTTCCTGCAGAGTGTCTAGATGAAACAATTCTGCATCATTAAAAAGAGTAATTTCTGTTAATGTTTCAGTGATCAATTCATAATTAAATACTGAATTGATTGTGCGTTCATCAATTTCTTTTTGAAAATATTCGGCACTGTCAATAGGATACAATAAGCCCCAAGATTTACTGATTTCATATTTTGTTGCCTTTCCTTTTCCTGTAGCGATAATAAAATTATATGCTAACAACTGGGTGATAGCTCTTTTTATTGTAGCGTATGCCACAGCAACTCCTAGTCCATCATATATTTCTTTTGACGAACTCTTGGTATTAGCTTTAACATAGTCTAATACTAGTTTTTTAATATCTAATTTTAATTGTGCCATATCAACTTGAAGCTCACAAATATAGCAAATAAAGCTCAAAATGTGAATTAATTGAGCTTTATTCTAAGGTTAATTGAGCTTGAAATTATATATTTTTAGAAATAAAAAATAAAAAAAAGCGATACAAATCTGTATCGCTTTACTAAGTAGCGGGGGCCCGAACCTTCCTAAAAGAAGGTCAGGCTCGAACGGACGCCCTTCCCAGAAGGGAAGGGTATGAGCCTAACCTTTTATAAAATCTTTAATTATTTTATTTTTTAATTGACTTCCGCGACCAGACTTAAAATATTTTTCTCGTTTAAGCGCTTCTTCTTTAGTTAAATAAAATTCAACATAAACAACTATTCATGGTCTATGTCTTGCTGTGCTGTCTTTTCCATAAATATTATGCGATTTTATTCGCTCTATTAAATAAGTAGTATAGCCGGTGTAGTTGCTACCATTCTTAAGCGAAAATAATATGTAAACAGCAAATTCCATACAAAAAAAAAGCGATACAAATCTGTATCGCTTTACTAAGTAGCGGGGGCCCGACTCGAACGGACGACCTTTGGGTTATGAGCCCAACGAGCTACCAACTGCTCCACCCCGCAATATATTTTTAGAACTTTTTTCCTTTATTTGACTTTTTTAAGCATTAACTCCCCCAAAAGCGAGTGCAAAAGTAGGCTTATTATTCATCAATTCAAAATTAATGTATTTAAATAAAAATATTAATAATTAAGTGGCTATAAAACAGCTAATTAAAAGACAAATACGATGCCTTAGTTAAAAAAATAATTTATGAGCTTTTAGGACCATGAATTTTATCACAAAATCTCAATCTCCACCCTTCTATTTTTTGCTCTATCTTCTTCAGAGTTTTCCGGAAATACACGTGGGTATTTAAATGACATACCTACATATTTAAGACGATCACTTTCAATGCCGTTTTCCAGCAAATAATCACAAACAGCTTTTGCTCTTGTATCAGAAATGTTCATGTTCAATGAGCCAGGCTCAATCATATCATAATTGGGGTTATTGCCACCACAGCAAACATGTCCTAGAATTAATATTTTAATAGTAGGATTTGCTTTTAAAGTTTGCGCTAACGATTCCAAAGCAGGCAATGAAGAGGTTAAAAATACATGGGTATTATTTTCAAATAAAATATTTTCCAACACTATTTTCTCGCCTTTAGCATAAGTACCTAGGTTACTAATCTCCTTTTTTTGTTCATTCACAAACACCAACTCCACACACCTATTTTTTTGTAAATCGTTGCCAAATCTACTGGTTTCACCAATGGTATAGGTTTTAATGATGCTTTTATATGACGCATTTGTGGTCATAAGTTGTGTTTTTACAAATCCCACTCTGTTTGTAGCTAATATTTGATTGTTGGCTACACTACCTGTAGAATCAGCATAGGCAGTAATAATGATTTCTTTTGTGTGTTTTGAATTTACATCACAAAAGCTATTTAATCTCTTTAATCCTTCAATGGATAATTCGCTTTTATTTATATCAAAGTAAAGATATAAAGTATCGGTTTGCTTTGCAGCACCGTTTTTACTTGAAAGTAAAATGAATAAAATCAAAAGTTGCTTTCTTATATGCTTCATATTTTTACAAATTTCAAAAGTAAAAAAAAACTAATGGTAGTTTTTACTCTTTAGGCGTTCATAAAAATAATTTTTAACCCAAATTACGCAGTAGGAATTCAGAGTCAACAAAGTTTTACAATAGTTTCAACTGCGTAATTTGGGTTAATAGAACAGCGAGTAATTTTAAAATTCAAAATGGGAGGAAGCGCTTGAGATTGTAGTAAAATAATTTAAACCCAAATTAATCAATAGGAGATTTAAAAAATCGAACTACTTGATTTAGTTGGGTTAATCCCGATAAAGAAAATGTTATCAGATTTGTAAAAATCTGATTTACAATTTCTTTATCGTTTACGCATTTCTAATGCGTAATCTGGGTTAAATAGATTGTTAATGGAATTTGGCGTTATTAAAAAACAAAATTTATTTTTACGTTCAAACTGCCAAAATGTCTATAAGTAGGCAATGGCAATAAAATTGCAAAGGGGTTTACCTCAATATGAGAGCAAAAATTAATAAGATATTCGGAAAAATGGAAGACTCAACCAAAGAAAGCCCAAATAATGCGGTAGAACAGGAGCAAAACAGTACTGCAGAAACAGTAGAAAATAATGCCCAATTTGCAGAAGAAAATGGTGCTTCAAATACTGAAGAAAGTGAACTGCCACAAGCAGATAGCTCGCCAACAGCTAGGTTGGAAGAGCAACTGGCAGAATTAAATGATAAATATTTACGCTTGTTTAGCGATTTTGATAACTACCGTAAAAGAACTGCCAAAGAGCGCATAGAACTTGCCAAAACTGCAGGCGAAGATTTTTTTAAAGCCGTTTTGCCAGTGTTGGATGATTTTGAAAGAGGCTTAAAAGCGATGAACGAAGCTGCAGATGTAAATGCACTCAAAGAAGGCGTTGATTTAATTTACAATAAACTGAACAATACTTTAACCGCCAAAGGTTTAGAGCCTTTAACAAGCATTGGAAATACCTTTGATGCAGATATACATGAGGCTATTACCAATATTCCGGCACCAAGCGAAGATATGAAAGGAAAAGTAATTGATGAGGTGGAAAGAGGCTATGCTTTGAATGGGAAAGTGATTAGATATGCAAAGGTTATTGTTGGAAATTAATCCATCAATAAAAGGCAAAAATAACAAAGAGCTATAACAAAAGAATTATTAAAATGGCTAAGAGAGATTATTACGAAATACTAGGTGTTGCAAAGGGTGCAGACGAGTCTGAAATAAAAAAGGCTTATCGTAAAATGGCCATGAAATACCATCCGGATAAAAACCCTGGTGATAAAGCCTCTGAGGATAAATTTAAAGAAGCGGCAGAAGCATACGATGTATTAAGTAATGCGCAAAAAAAGGCGCAATACGATCGTTTTGGACATGCTGCCACAGGTGCAGGTGGCGGAGGCGGTGCAGGCGGTTTTGGCGGAATGAATATGGATGATATCTTTAGCCAGTTTGGCGATATCTTTGGTGGTGGCGGACAAGGCAGAAGAGTAAACCGCGGTACCAATCTTAGAGTAAAAGTTAAGTTAACTTTAGAAGAAATAGCCTCTGGTGTTGAAAAGAAAATTAAAGTAAACAAATACGTAGGTTGCAATACATGCTCTGGCTCAGGTGCAGCAGGTGGTTCGGCATTTAGTTCATGTAGTACTTGCAGAGGTACAGGACAAGTAACTAAAGTGATGAACACCATTTTAGGTCAAATGCAAACAGCTTCTACCTGCCCATCATGCGGTGGCGAAGGGCAAACGATTAAAGACAAATGTAAAAGTTGTTATGGTGATGGTGTTGTAAGAGCAGAAGAAATTATCACGATCAACATTCCTGCAGGTGTTGCCGAAGGAATGCAATTGTCAATGAGTGGAAAAGGAAATGCCGCTGCAAGAGGCGGTATCCCCGGAGATTTGCTTATTTTAATTGAAGAGGCTGAGCATCCAGTTTTAAAACGCGATGGCAATAATTTATTTGTTGATCAATATATTTCGGTAACCGACGCGGCTTTAGGAACGCATATAGAAGTCCCTACGATTGAAGGCAAGGCAAAAATAAAAATAGAACCGGGTACACAACCGGGCAAAGTGTTGCGTTTGCGTGGAAAGGGTTTACCAACTGTAAACTCATACGAGAAGGGCGATTTACTGGTAAATATTAATGTTTGGATTCCACAAAAATTAACTAAAGATGAAACTAAAATTTTAGAGAAACTCAACGAGTCAGAAAATTTTAAACCTAACCCTTCAGGTAAGGAGAAAAGCTTTTTTGATAGGATGAAGGAGTATTTTCACGATTAAAAATACAGTTTTTTCTAAAATATTTCATTTAACATGTATTAAATTTCGCGTCAAAGAAAGTTTCAATAGCTAACCTAATGATAGCAACCAGAGGAGTGCTATAAACAGTATTTTAAGATTGCTAAAAAACATAAACCCGATTCTAACTTAATAATTAAACCCAAATTATGCAGTTGGAATCGTTGGTCAATAAAAATTTACAATAATAACAGGTGCTTAAAGTAAGCCTTTTTATTATGTTGCAGCAATAGAAATTAGCATTTGCCGAAGGCTTATTAAAGTTCAATTTTACGTTTTATTGCTATTATTTTTTAAACCTAAACACTTAAATCAACTTTTTTTGTGTATGATTGTTTTTTGTAAAACACTTTATTATGAATCGTAAAAAAATTTTAACGCTGTCGGTAATTTTATTAGTTAGTATTTTTGTGGGCTCATTGTTTGCTCGCCAAGATGGAAAAGAAAAAGATAAAATTTTAGGAGTTTGGGAGGTAGGAAGCGGAAAAGCCAGGGTTAAAGTTTTTGCTTACGGCAATAAATTTGGCGGTAAAATAGTATGGCTCAAAGAACCTAATTATCCCGAAGGAGGCGTTAAAGTAGATAAAAACAATCCTGATGAGGCCTTAAGAACCAAACCGTTATTAGGCTACACTAACTTAACCGGATTTGAAGCCAAGGGCGATGGAAAATATGAGAATGGAACAATCTATGATCCTGAAAACGGAAGCACTTATAATTGTGTGATCACAATGCCAGATGATAATACACTTGAAGTAAGGGGATACATTGGTGTTTCCTTGTTTGGCAGAACAGATGTTTGGAAAAGGGTAACTGTTAAAAAGTAACAATGAAGCAACGTTTTTTATTGCTGTTTACCTGTTTAAGCAGCCTGTGTTTTGCACAAAAAGATACACTGTTAATTCCCGAAGAAGAAGAGGATTACAGCCAGTACAATAATGTAGTCGAAGCCCCCACTAAAAGGTATTGCAGCTCCAAGATATTGGGTATAAGTCCATCAAAATTAATTTCTTTTGGGTACGATTATATTGCTCCTCACGACATTACTGCTGGAGCAATTTCTGGATCTTTGGAAAACAGCTCCACCGTCAATAGTGCTTCTGGAATGAGGATTGCAGCTAATTTTCCCGTAATTTCAAATACAAAGTGGTTAATAAATTTAGGAGTAAACTGGTGGGAAACAAATTATAGTTTTAAAGAGGCCGATAAACTAACCCATCCTTTGCTAAAATCGATGAATGATAATGGACTAAGAACAAGCGGTATCAATGCTACTGTGTTTAAACCCTTTAATGAATTTTGGTTCTCAGTAGTACAAATTTCTGGTGATTTTAATGGTGATTACAAAGCCAATCAGTTTCCCAATGGCAATCAAATTAAATATTCTGTTTCTGCATTGTATGGCAAAAAGAAACACGATAGAGTACAATTGGCCTTTGGTATTTCCAGAACGTATAGAGCAGGCGGTCAGGCTTATTTCCCAATTATGATGTATAACTATACTGCACCAAATAAAAAATGGGGCATCGAGGCTTTGCTGCCAGCAAGAGCCAACTTTAGATATACTTTAAACGCCAGAAATCTATTGTTAGCAGGTTTTGAATTAGAAGGAAATGCTTACAGATTAAACAACATGATGGAAAGCACACCAGGTATTGGCTTTGGAAGTCTGGAGCTAAAACGTTCAGAGCTTAGACCAAGAATTACTTATGAATTTGGCTTATATAAATTTATTTGGCTATCGATACAAGCGGGTTATAGAATTAATTACAACTATAACGTTGATGATAGCGATTTTTACCGAAGAACTGGCAGTGATAAACCTTATACCTTTGAAAACACCTTAGGCAATGCCTTTTACACCAATATTTCCATCAATTTAGTTTCTCCTTAAAATAATGACTTAACGAGTGCTTTTGCTTCGAGATCTAAGGTTATACAATTACCTCCTATGATGTCACTCTGAGCAAATAGCATTTTATTCAGCTTTGTCACTCTGAGCAAAGCAAAGAGGAAGAGTCCTAAGCGTTATGGGTAAGCAACATGCTTTGTTGATCTATAATTACAATAAAGCCATTCTCGGTGT
>Ga0247831_1007451_pt1 | contig 12216 bp, 6 predicted proteins | sample LaCruzMarch2015__9_FD_192406 | JGI IMG/M metagenome (GOLD analysis project Ga0247831, IMG submission 192406) | Freshwater microbial communities from meromictic Lake La Cruz, Castile-La Mancha, Spain - LaCruzMarch2015_1m | ecosystem: Environmental > Aquatic > Freshwater > Lake | place: Spain...
GTCCGCAAATTTGCAGTTTATATTATTGATAAACAAGACGTAAATTTTAAGCTAAATGTTGTTTAAAGATTTGTAGCCCGTTTACTTAATTTCATTAAAAATGCTAACTTTATGTTAATTTTTTCAAGCGTATTTAACTCGCTACATAACAATTCCTTAACATTAAGTTTGCAAATAAAACAAATTCAAAGCGCGTTTTAAGTGCACCTTTGCAAATAAATAAAAATGCTATGAAAAAAACCTTTTACTGTCTTGTTTTACTCTCATTTATTTTCCCAATTCATCTTTTCGCGCAAGCTGATATCGCAGCAGCGCGTCTACTTGGTGCAGGTGCAACAGTAACAGTTTCTGGTATTGTAACCAACGGACCAGAGTTAGGAGTCATTAGATATTTTCAAGACAATACTGCAGGTTTAGCAGCTTATGATACTCAACTTGCTACTTTAGACAGAGGCGATAGTGTTACAATCACTGGCGTTTTATTTGATTACAATGGATTGCTTGAAATTCAGCCTGTGTCGGCTTTTGTGGTTCACAGCAGTGGCAATGCAATTCCGCAACCTCAACTAATTGTTCCAACTCAAATGGGCGAGCCCAATGAAGGTGAGCTTGTTAGAATTAATAATGTAACTTTTCAAAATGCAGGCCAAGCCTTTACAGGAAACACTTCTTACACCCTAACATCTGGTGTAGCCAGTTTTATTGTTTATATTAGATCAAGTTCACCAATGATAGGGCAAGTGATACCAAATGGTACCATTGATTTACTTGGCATTTCTTCTCAATATATTACTGATTATCAAATTATACCAAGAGATTATAATGATTTTATTATTCCTCCAACCATCCAAATAATTTCACCTATTTCAGTATCAAATATTGTTACCGATGGCTTTAAATTATCATGGTTAACTGATTCTTTAGGTTCTTCTGAAGTGCGCTACGGCATAACTCCCAATCTTGAACTTGGTTATGCAAACGGGATTGGCAACACTTCAACACACGAAGTAACACTCACAGGTTTAAGTCCTGCAGCCATTGTTTATGCCAAATGTTTTTCGGTACAAGGCACCGATACTGCTTTTAGTACTATGGGAATTTATGCAACGAAATCTCTTTCAACCGGAAATATTATTACGTACTTTAATGCCAGTGTTGATAATTCAGTAGCCATTAATCAAAACGCCACGCAGTTATTTGAAGCTATAGATGACACCCTAATTGCAATTATAGACAGGGCGAGTCAAACACTCGACATTACTATTTATGATTTCAACCTTACTAACATTTCAAATATTTCGGATGCAATTAATAATGCCTACAACAGAGGAGTTGCAATACGTGTAATTTCTGATGGAAGCTTATCAGCCACAAATACTGGCATTGCTGCTATAAGCAGTAGTATTATTAAAATACCAAGTCCTACAGGTGGTAACTATGGTATCATGCACAATAAATTTGTAATTATTGATGCCAATCATACCAATCCCAATAAAGCAATAGTATGGACAGGCGCCACAAACTGGCAAGATGGACAAATAAATCACGACCCAAATAATGTTGTTATTGTTCAAGATCAAAGTTTGGCTAAAGCATATACACTCGAATTTAATGAAATGTGGGGAAGTAATGGTCCAAACCCTAGTTTAGCTAATTCTAGATTTGGTCCAACAAAAACGGATAACACACCGCATGAGTTTAACATCGGTGGAAAAAGAGTAGAATGTTATTTCAGCCCTTCAGACAATGTAAACAATAAACTAATCAACACCATCAATTCAGCAGATAATTCATTGTATTTTGCTTCAATGATTATTACAAGATTTGATCTTTCGCAAGCAATTACTGATAAAGTTGCACTTGGTGTAAATGCTTACGGAATAACGCATTCTGCTGTTGGTTCACTTACTTGGAACGACCTTGTAACAGGAATGCAACCTGGGCACATGTTGGCAAACATAGATAGCGCCAATACTATTATGCATCATAAATATTTAATCATTGACCAAGAAAACAATGCTAGTGACCCACAAGTTTGGACAGGCTCTCATAACTGGAGTAACAATGCAAATAACAGGAATGATGAAAATACTGTAGTAGTTCATGATCAAAATGTGGCGAATCAATTTTATCAAGAGTTTTATGCACGTTTTATTCAAAATGGTGGTATTGTATTAAACACCATCACACCTCAAAATGCCTCAAACGAAATTACCATTTATCCTAATCCAAACAATCAAAATGTATTGGGTGTAAGCTTAAATAAGGAAGCAACTGAAGGAAACATCAATATGTTTAATTTACAAGGGCAACTTATTTCAGCTCAGGCTATAGCTGCAGAAAATGGAACAAAACAATTTAACCTTAATATCGAACAATTGGGAATTGGAGTCTACTTTATTGAGTTTTACTTCAATGGAAAAAAAGAAGTGAAAAGATTAGTTAAATTATAAAAATAACCTATTCTTAAACTTTTAAAAGTATTCAAGACAGCACATAGAGCTAACTTTGTAAAATTAATTTGATTAAATAAAACACATATATAAGGTTATTTAAATGAAAAAAATCAGTACAATTGTTATTTATATTTTTTGTGTTTTTACAATTTCAAGTTGTGTAAAAGACAGATTGTATACACCCAACATTAATATCCCAAACGCACCAACAACACCAATTGATACAACTGTCAAGCTTAGAATCAATGAATTTTTAGCAAGTAACAGTGCTGTTTCTGTGCCAGGAAATACAAATTTTCCTGATTGGATTGAAATCTATAATGCTGGAGAAACCGATGTAAATCTTGCAGGCTATTGTATCACAGATGACTTAACTTCAAAAGACAAATATATTATCCCGTCAGGAAGCTCCTCCACGATCATTAAGTCTAAATCATACTTACTCATACTTGCTGATGATAGCGTAGCTTTAGGTCCATTGCATACCAACTTCAAATTATCGAGCGCTGGAGAATCTATTGGCCTATATGCTCCATCATTGATAGGATTAGATTCAATTACATACACTGCGCAAACTACCGATAAAAGCTATGGCCGACTACCAAACGGCAGTGGTGCTTGGCAACAATTAACCACACCAACGCCTAACGCAGCAAATTTTTAAATCATGGACTTGAAAAAATCAACTCAATTTGTTTTTGCTGTACTAATATTAAACTTTATTTTTTCCTTTAAGGCCGATAAAGCCATAAAAATAAAATACAACAAAAGCTTTACCACTGCTGTGCCCGAACCTTCTGATGCTTGTTTATCGGCAAACGAACAAAGTTTATTTCTAGTAAGTGATGATGGTTTTCTTTTCGAAACTGATTTAGAAGGAAAAATATTAAGAAAAAGTAATATTGTAGGTATTGATTTTGAAGCCATTTGCTTGGCCAATGGCTTATTATATATTAGCGATGAATCTGCAAGAAAAATATATTGTGTTAATCCTAGTGATTTAACCATCAATAAAACTTTTAATCTCGCTTATTCGGCTGGAAGAAATAGCGGCTTTGAAGCTATCGCGTTCAACGAAGCTAAGAAGTTATTTTATCTTGTTTCTGAAAAATCGCCCATCGTTATTAGAGTTTACAATGAACAATTTCAACAAGTTAATGAAATTAACTTTGATACTACCACCGATATTTCAAGCGCCTACTTTTATCAAAATAACCTTTGGTTGCTTAGTGATGAAGAACATGTGATCATGCAATTGGACGAAAACTATAAAGTGGTTAAGCAATATGATTTAAAAATCTTAAACCCCGAAGGTTTTTTCTTTAACAAGCAAGGAGACCTCACAGTGATATCGGATGATATGGCTAAATTATACCAATTTGAAGCCACCCAATTAAAATGAAAAAAAGTATAAAACTCACTTTCCTATCGATAGGCTTGTTAGCTGCTCAAGCATCCGCGCAAGTAACATTAATCAATGGTAATCATATCCTAGAAATATCTGGAAGTATATCTACCTACTATAACCACCGTTGGCTTAAACCTAGCGAAATAGAAAAAGATAAAAATCGTTTTGCTTTGCGCGATGCCCAGTTTCAATTTGAAGGCAGAATTGGCAATACTTGGGAATATGAATTTCAAGCTGATTTAGCTGATTTTGTATCAAACACTACTGGTCAACCAGATGCTGAAAATCCGGGACTAATGGAAGCTAACGTGGTTTACAAAGGATTAAAATTTGTAGAAATAAAAATGGGTTATGGTAAATTACCTTATTCGTTTCAGTCATTGGTGCCTTTTACCCATTCGCCCTATTGGCAGCGCCCAGAAATTACCAGAGGCGATTTTTTTAGCAGAAGAGATGTTGGAATCACCCTCTCAAAATCATTATTTAAAAGCAAATTAATGCTTGATGCTGGCGCTTATACCGGACTTGGTGAAAAATCTTTGATTGGTGAAAATGATGCGAGTGGCGCTTTAGAATATATTGGTCGTGCCATGTTTTGCTATCCTGCAAGATATAGATATAGAATGGTAGACATTAATCATAGCGTAATTCCCTTATTTGCTTTAGCGGTAAATGGGCGTTATACCAAAAGAAACATGCCTATTGGCAGTACTTTTCCTCCCGGCAGTACGGGCGAGTTCGGCATAAAAATGATCAATGGCGAAAAATATGTGTATGGTGCCGATGCTTCTTTTCAATACAAAGGTTTTAGTGCACAAATGGAGGCGCATCAAATCAAAGGAATCCCAAATGATACCATAAGCTCTTTGTTAATGGGAACCCCGCCAAGTTTTAACAAAGGTTATTTCGTAGCAGGTGCTTTTATAGCACAAGCCAGTTATTATGTAAAACCTATACGTACGGTTTTTTCTTTCCGTTTCGAAAATTTAAACATCAATGACCTAATCGAGGGTTATTCCGAGAGATATTCAGCTGCTTGTGCCTACAGATTTAAAAAGTCGAATGCCATGCTTAAAATGCAATACTACTTTTTTGGAAAAGAAGAAGTATTAGCAGATATCAAGTTTAAACAACAACTAAGAGTCGGTTATCAATTAAATTTCTAATCCAAATAAATCAAAACAAAAATGAAAATCAATTTTTACACTATTTTATGCTTAGCTCTATTTCCTTTTATTACTGAGGCACAGCAATTAAAAATTAACGAAATAATGGCCTCAAACACTGCTACCATTGCCAGCGACCTTGGTAATTTTGGCGATTGGGTGGAAGTATTTAATCCCACAAACAATGCCATTGATTTAGCTGGTTTGTATTTTACTGATGATATAGCTACACCAACAAAATATCAATTCCCAACAGGAAGCAGCACAACCATTGTTCCAGCCAACGGTTTCAAATTAGTTTGGGCCGATGATTCTGCCCAATTATTACATGCCAATTTTAAATTAAGCAGTGCCGGAGAAACAATTGCTTTTTTTGCCGCTGATGGTATAACATTAATTGATAGTATTTCATATGGAGTACAAACCACTGATGTATCATACGGTAGAACCACAGATGGAGGAACAGCATGGACTACTTTTAATACCCCAACTCCTGAAGCTACCAATGGACCAACTACCCTTCAAAACGATATTACTTTTAATGCACACTTTACAGTATTTCCTAACCCCACCCAAAGCACTGTTACCATCCTAGAAACTAGTTGGGAAAGTATTGATATTATTGATTTAAACGGCAAAAAGATAAAAAGTTTAAATAGTACTTTTTCTAATAATATAAGTATTGATTTAAGTGAATTACCCAATGGCTTTTATTTTATACAATTCACCAAAGCTACTAAAGTGTACACCCAACAATTAATTAAAAATTAAATCTGAATAATTAAGTTAGGTTAAAATTGTTTATTTGTTTTAAATAAATAATAATAATATTAAGCTAAAGTAAGAATAGCTTAATATTCAGGTAACTTAACCAACCTTGAAATTGCTTTAATTTGTAACACTCCTGAGGAGAGTATTTTAGACTGGTAATAAATTTATAAATTTTAATCATAAAAAATGAAAAACAAAACAATTACAAAAACAAATGCTTGGTTTAATAGCAAAATGAATTTGGGGATACCTAGCTTCAATGCGTTTTATGCAGTGGCTTTAATGCTAATGATTTTATTCTCAGGAAAGTTGTCTGCTCAACTTTTAACCTGGAATACCTTTGGAAATACTGGTACAGAAACAACTGAGCCAAGTGCTTCTAACAATGCCAATATTTCTCCTGCTAACTTAACTTTAGGAGCAGGTATTACAGCGGCTACTAATACAAATCGATTTGGTGGAACTGGTTGGTTTAATACAGGAAACACTGCGGCTGGAAGTACTTTAGCTGAAGCAGTGGCCGGAAACGACTATATTCAATTTATTGTAACACCAATTGGTGGTTTTACATTTACACCTACAAGTTTAGTTTTCAATTGGGATAGATCTAGTACTGGTCCAAAAAATGTAACGCTTAGATCTTCTGTAGATGCTTTTACAGCTGACTTGGGTACTGTTGCTCCTGCTGCAGCTGTTGCAACAGCAAACACGATCACAATTTCAGGATTAACAAATATTTCAACAGCTACCACTTTCAGACTTTACGGTTATAACGGAACTGCCACAGGAGGTACTGGAGGTCTTGATGTTACAAGTAACGTAGTAAATGTTACATTAAATGGCTCAACGGCACCGCCTGTTACACCTTTAATCACCCCTTCAGTAGCTTCTTTAACAGGCTTTAATTATGTAGTGGGTTTTGGTCCATCATCTAATCAAAGCTTTACTTTTACAGGAACAAATTTGACTGGTGCTCCAGGTAATATTACTGTTGATGCAGGTGTTACTGCTTATGAGGTTTCAACTGATGGTACCAATTTCTTACAATCAGTGACCTACCCTTACGCAGGTGCAAGTTTAGCTGCACAAACTGTTTATGTTAGATTGCAAGCTTCACAGCCTGCAACAAGTTACAATAGCCAAGTTATCTCAATCACTGGCGGTGGAGCATCCAATAGCATTGCTGCTTCTGGAACAGTAGATCCAGCAACACCGCAAATTACAGTTGGTCCTATTACACCAACAAGTATTTTTTCTACTAACGCCCCTACACCATCTGCTATCAGTACTTTTACTGTAAACGGTATTAACTTAACAAACGATTTAACCATAGCAGCTTTAGCAGGATATGAATACTCAGATAATGGTGGCTTTAGCTGGAGCACTTCTCTTACTTACAACACTGTTACTGTTACTGAAACCATTTCTGTTAGATTAAGCGGTGCCACGGCAGGCTCATACAATGGTACTATTTCTGTAACAAGTGTTGATGCTACTAACTCACCTTCAACGATATCAGTAACTGGTGATGTGTTTTTGGTACCAACTTTAACAGATGTTATTGTACCACAATTCATGAAAGGCAATAGTAGCAGTAGCCGAGTTCCATACATTTATAGAGTAACCATCAACAACCTTACTCCTAATGCAACGTATCGTTATTTTAACCAATGTGTAACCTCTGCAGATGCGGCAAGCGTAAATGGAGCTGGAAATCCAATATACATGAATGATGCCGTTTGGGTTCATAGTAATTCAACAGGCTTATCTACTGCAGGTCAGTATGGAGAATTTGTAACTAATGGATCGGGATCTTATACCGGTTGGTTTGGAGTTATTGGTACTGGTAATGCAAGATTTACTGCAGGAAACAATGTATTTATGAGAATTATGCTAAATGATGGTGCTGGTGGAAATACTGTAGTTAGTCGCGTTACAACTACCAATTCAGCAATAGCATTGGATTTAGTTACTGCTGCTGGTCCAAATAATGCAACCGGTATTAGAAGCGCTTCAAATGGAGCTGCAAAAGATTATATATTTTTATTTGATAATGATTTAGGAAGCGGACGCCCTTTGTCTGGTGCCTATTTCGAAAGTGATGGTGTAACCAATGCAAGTGCTTCTGGCTTTTATGCAAGCCCTAATGTGGATGGAGTTAATAAAGCTTGGGGTACAATTATCCCAAATGATAATGTAAATGGTGTTAGATATGTTGCATCATATTCAAGAACAAGCGGTGCTCAACTATGTACTTTTAGTGATGCTGATGGTGTTTGGCCAACAGGCAGTATCAACACAGTTAATCCAATTGGTGGAAATACCACACCACTTGTTTTATCAAGTGTTGATGTTCCAATGAGCTGTTTCCTGTTACCTTATGCTAACATTACTGCCAGCGCTACATCGGGTACTGAAGCTGCTAGTACAGTAATTACCTTAACAGTTTCTGTTGTAGGTACGATTGCTACACCTCAATCGGTGGATCTTAATGTGACAGGTTTGGGTATCACTGCAGGTGATTTTACCTTAAGTAATACAACTGTGAATATCCCTGCAGGCACAAATCCATCTGGAACAGTTACTTTTACTGTGTTTAATGATGTTTTGTTCGAAGGTTTAGAAACAGCAACTATCTCTACATTAAATCCATCTGCAGGTATCGAACTAGGTTTTTCATTAGCTGTAGATATTGACATTGCTGATAATGAAACACCTAAAATTGTGATCAATGAAATTATGTACAACAGTGTTGGTGCTGATGAAGAATGGATTGAATTGTATAACAATGATATCACTACAGTTACCATTGACAGTACTTGGAGTATTACAGGAACTCCATCCTCAGGAGCACCTTGGACAAGAACTTTTCCAAATACTACTTCAATCTCTTTTGCACCTGGTCAATATGTTACCATTCGTTTGGGCTCTAACTCAGCGGGTGTTACATTTCCTTTTTCCCCTACTATTTCATTAAGCACTGCAGCTGATCAATTAACAAATACTGGTGCGCCTTTAGTACTTAGAATTGGAACTGCAATCATTGACAATTTAACATATTCTCCAGTAACTTTTAATCCTGCCGCCAATGGCAATGGTCCAACGCTAAGTTTAAATAACCCAAGCTTAGACAATGCATTACCTGCTAGCTGGGGTGCATGTAAAATTAGTGGAACACCAGGTTTAGTAAACTTTAATTGCGATGCGCCTACTTTTTATTCTATTCTTTCAGGTGATATGAATCCTGAAGTTTGGAATGGTACAACAGCAATTTGGTCGGCAAGTCCAACTGGTACTGAAGGTCTGATCCCTACATTTACTTCAACACGCAACTTTGTGATTCAAAATGGAAATACGGTAAGATTAAATTATGTAACAACAGCGCCAAGCACAAACAATATCACTGTTAATAATGGTGGTAAATTGTTTACTGATGTTGCAGTTTCTGGTTCAGAAGACTACATCAGATTGTTCGGTAACATTATTAACAATGGAATTATTGGTAATGGTACTACTTACGATGCTATTGGACTTTCTATTGAAGGTGTTAATTCAACTTTAAGTGGTACTGGTTCATATAACATTGGCCGCATAAGAAAAGATTTAACTACCAATCTAACATCTGCGGTAACAATTAATGCCAATGTAAATTTAAGATTTCCTGGTACTGCATTTTACAATAATGTTGCTACCACAACTTTAAATTTAACCTTAAATGGTGGAAGAACATTAACATTTACCGACCCTACAGGTGACCTTTCTCTTGATGGAGTAGATGGAACAGGTTCTGGAGATAGAAATGGAAATTTAACCATTAACGGTATTTTGAACATTACAGATAAATTATTTGCCTCAACAAATAATACACCTGCAAAATCATGTAACCTAACAGTTGGTGCAACTGGTCGTGTTAACGTGGCAAATATTGATGCAAATGTTGATGGAACAGCCGGAACTTTAGGTGCGTTTTCATTTACAATCAATGCAGGAGGCAAAATAAATTTAACCGGAAAATTAAAAGTATTGTCAGGAAACTTAAATTCAAATGGAGGTTTAGTAATTAAATCTACAGCTACGCAAACAGGTTTAATTGATGGAAGTGGCGCTGGTAATGTTACTGGTGATGTGCTTGTAGAAAGAAAAATTGGAACACTTTCAGGATACCATTTCTTATCTAGCCCTGTGCAAGGTGCTTTTGTAAATAACACAGTGAGCGGTTGGAGAGATGATTTTACGATCCTTTCTTCGGTTGACAACACTCCATTCATACCCGGAAACATTTACAATGTAATTCCTACAGTTTTTGAGTATGATGAAACAAATTTAAATCCTAATCCATCTTATGGCTACATTGGTGCAACAGGAACAACTGACGCAATAACTCCTTTAAAAGGATTTGCTTGTGTAGTTCCTGCAAATACATTGATAGATGTTTTTGGTCAAGTAAATAATGGACCAATTAACTACAATGTTACAAAAGCAAGTGATGGTATTAATTTAATTGGTAATCCTTACCCTTCGCCTATCAACTGGGCTTCTTTCCGCTCTCATAACACAAACCTTGAAACTACCTACAAATCATTTATCACCACTGGTGGTTACAATGGTTCTTATGGAGAGTATAACAGCTTTACAAGTTTAGGAACTAATGGAGTTGGTAATATTATTGCTTCTTCTCAAGGATTCTTGGTTACTGCAATTACTGCAGGTGCAATTCAAGCAATTAATACCGACAGAACTACAGATCTTAATCCCACTTTCTTTAGTCAACCAGCGATAGTTAACGATGTGTTGAGATTAGAACTTGTAAAAGATAACCGTCAAGATGAAATCTTAATTTTCTTTGCGCCATCAATGTCTACCGATAATTTTGATGCCTTAACTGATGCTAAAAAGTTGCTTCCTTTTGATACTGAACATTCTTTTGTTTACAGTATTGCTGGTAATGATAAATTAGCCATGAACGGTCTTGGTGAATTTAACATTGATAAAATGATTCCATTGGGTATCAAAGTTTCATCTGCAGGCATGCATCAAATAGTAGCAACAGACTTAAGTTCATTTGCGCCTAGTGCAATGGTATATTTATACGATGCTGAAACTGGTACAGTACAAAATCTAAGAAGTAACCCTTCTTATGCTTTTAACTTACCAGCAGGTACGCATGAAGGAAGATTCTATATTCAATTTACTCCAGCAGTTCAACTTGCTGTAACAGCTACTACATGCATTGGAAACGGAAACGATGGTAAAGTTAATTTAACCTACAACTCCACTTCAACTATAAATGTGGTAGTAAAAAATGAAATAGGTAATGTAATAGCCAGTATCGCTAATTTTAATGGTCAACAAACTATTAATAATTTAACAGCAGGTAACTACGAAATTACATATACATACGCAAATGGATATGCAAGTGTTGATTACTTTACTATATCAGCAGTAACTCCTGTAAATATGCAAGCTTCTGTTTCAACTGCAACTGCTATGATTGGTGAAAACATTAACTTTAGTTCAGTTAACCCAACAGGTGCTACCAACTGGAACTTTGGTGATGGTGTAACAGCAATGGGTAATGATGTTAATCATATCTATAACGCTAACGGAAATTATATTGTTACTGCCACAGCATCAAATGGTGAATGTGAGCAAATGATAGAAATTTCAGTAAATATTTCTTCAGCAACCGGTATAGAAAATGTTAATAATCAATCTACACAATGGTTAATTGCTAATAATCAAATTACCTTAAAACTATCTGAAGCAATTGCACAAAATACTGCAATCGAATTATTTGACTTATCAGGAAAGTTAGTTTATAGTAATACTATTTCTAAAGGACAAACTCAACATAATATTCCAACTGCTAAATTTGCAGATGGTATATATGTGGCGAAGTTGATCTTAAATGACAATACGGTTACAAAGAAAATTTCTTTAAGAAAATAATTTCTTTTTAAACTATAAAAAAAGGATGACAGCAATGCTGTCATCCTTTTTTTATTTTCATTCCATTAAAAAAGCTTTAATTTGTAATAGTTAATAATGTCTACCGTATTTTACTGTATGATTACAATAAAAGCACATAAGCAAATACGCTCTTGGAACAAAGCAATCGCATAAATTAGCATCGCAAATGGCAGATTTGAAATTAGAAAATTCAAGAATCAAAGAATTAGATGGTTTAAGAGGCATGACCATCTTAGCTGCTGTTATTTATCATTACATAAATAATTTAATAAATGCCAATGCCTCTTCCTTCAATTTCATTTTAAAATCTCTTACAAAATATCTGTACACAAGTATAGATATGTTTTTTTTACTATCTGGCTTTTTGGTTGGTGGGATCCTTTTAAAAAATAAAAACTCACATAGTTTTTTTAAAACATTTTATATGAGGCGCATATACAGAATA
>Ga0247831_1007452_pt1 | contig 12215 bp, 6 predicted proteins | sample LaCruzMarch2015__9_FD_192406 | JGI IMG/M metagenome (GOLD analysis project Ga0247831, IMG submission 192406) | Freshwater microbial communities from meromictic Lake La Cruz, Castile-La Mancha, Spain - LaCruzMarch2015_1m | ecosystem: Environmental > Aquatic > Freshwater > Lake | place: Spain...
TAAGTGAAGTAGGATCACGTACAGTCGGGAGTATTTCATCCGTGAAACAGACCAGCTCCTCTACTTGTCCAAGCCGCGATTTGATCCGACTCAGACTGTTTAAGGTAAGTATGAAATGTAAGTCACGCGATGTCAACGATGTGCAATTCAATGACACGATTTAGCTTTTACCAAAGCGTGGATGCAATAGGGAGTTCAGGCTTGATTTTTGAAGGGAGAGGGGTGTTGCCGGGGGGAGCCCCTCCCAATCCCCCCCTATGTATGTCTCGATCTCCAGCGAGGGGAAAAGCCCTCAGGGCCCCCTTTCCTACTCAATAGTCGACGGCCGACGGCGGCTTCACAGATGATGATGGCTGCCAAGCAGCGACCGTTCCGGATACGAACGATAACTGCATTTATCACCCTTCAACCCGATGACTTCATTTTCGTGGAAGGAAAAGACGGTGGTGGTGTAGCGAGTAAAATTGAACAATGCAATTTTATCCTACGGATGCTCGAAACAAAGCTAATTGATATTGGGTTTGAGGTACAGACTGTACGTATTGCTACTAATCCATTTGGTGAATGGCTCATGAATAGTAGCGATAATGAAGACGAGCAATCAACGAAGAAATACAACGCGGAAAACATGAATACGATGGATGTTATCCAAAAGAGACTGTATCTACTAGATCAACTATTAAGTGAACATAATATTGACTTCTGTTCACTCGGACCATCAATGGATATACAGCATACAATATCTATCTGTCCAATGATTGTGAATACGTCCAAACGATTATCATGTTCGGCAAATATCAATGCTGGAGATGTCAATTCAGCACAAGCCGCGGCTAGGTGCATATTAACAATATCTACCTTGGACGGTGGTGATCATGTAAAGGGTGGTCTAGGGAATTTCCGTTTCTGTGCTAGTTCGTGTGTTACCACTGTCCCATTCTTTCCTGCTGCCAAATCTCCACCTATTACCAACTCCGACGTGACATCTAGCACTGCTGACACGATCAGCTTTGCAATTGGATTAGAGAATGGTAGATTTGCACGTCAGCTACTTGAGGAGGCACAAACTATTGGTAATATTAAACACATATTTCATACAAAAATGAGGTCGAAACTACTTCCCATACAGGAGGCTTGTATAGCATTTGCAGCTATACACAATTGTCAAGGAGGTGGAGCACCATCTCCACCATCTTCTTCTTCGTCTACACGACACATTCCAACAAATACCATTGTCAAATATTTAGGTATTGATACCAGTCTCAATCCGAGTCTTGATATTGACGGGTCAATCGCGTCTGCTATTGAATGTCTCAATGAGGTACAAAACTCAACCTTTGGTCGAAGTGGAACACTGGCTGCTGCTGCTGCAATAACAATGTCATTACAATCATTACCGGACATAGTAACGACGGGGTATTGCGGATTGATGCTACCAGTCCTTGAAGATCGAAGATTGGCCGAGCTTGGTATGATGGGGATGGATGGTACCAGCTGCAGTAGTAACAGTTATCCAACCAACCATGATCAAAGACTTACAATTAATAAATTACTATGTATTAGTTCAGTATGTGGTGTAGGTGTCGATACCGTTCCAGTTCCTGGTAATGTGTCACAGGATGATCTAACGTCATTAATACTGGACGTGGCCGCATTAGCTGGACGTTGGAACAAGGCATTGAGTGTTCGGGTCTTCCCAGTCCCAGAGGTAAAGGCTGGGGAAATGACAACATTTGATTCACCATATATGTGTAATAGTCGGATATTCAATCTTTAAATCTAACAAGGATGATAACTGCATGAGAGTGTTGACAATATTGCTATATGATTGAATTTCAAGTAAACACTTAACTGGGTATTATTTTTTATTTCACACTAAAAATCTCTATTACTTTATTTAGGAGTGCAAGAAACAAGCACACCATGATGGTACAGGCAATGACTGATCCGACTAGAACCCGACTTTAACATGCCTATACCATGTCGTACATCATTGTACCACAAACCTATGTATACATCACCATCATCCGTGTTGGTTTGTAAACCCCGTCCGTGTTTCTTATTGTGAACAAAGTCACCTTCATATAGCTGTGCACCGCCTTTCATGGTTAGTTTACCCTTACCATGATGTCTATCGTTGGACCATTCGCCCACATATATGTCACCGTTGGCATAAGTCATGGATCCCACACCTGACTTTACATTCTTGTACCATTGACCAGTATAATAACCAAGATTGTTTGGATACATACATTTGCCTTGGCCATGCCGCATGTCATTAACAAACTGACCAATGTATTTACATCCATTCTTGTAAGACATGTTACCACGTCCGTGACGGTAACCGGTGATCGGATGTCGTTCACCCACGTACAACTCGATGGTGGTACTAACAGTGCTAGCGTGGTGGTGTGATGATTTGTGCACTTCTTGCTTGGATGATGACACTACTTGAGGAATAGAAGCATAGTAGAAAGCTCGAGGCGTGTTGTCTATGGTAAATGGAAGTGGGGAAAATGTTAAATTGCTTTCCATCGTTTTTCGTGTGTAAAGGCTATCGTCTGGGCTATTGTCTGGTAGGGGTGATAATACTGTCATGGAATCACACGATGAAGACGGAGAGCAAATGATGACCTTTGGTAGTGCGGCGTCTTCTTCATATTTGGAAACTTTACTTGATTGTGATCGAGGCTTGGATGTAGGTAAATCTATTGCTGAGGACATCAAATGATCATATGAGACTGGGATGTTGGGATTAGCTGCGAGCCTATTATTTAGATGTTGGCACAATGGTACAGGTGCAAATGAGGACGATTCGAAGACCTCGAAAGTTCTCTTCTTCATCAGCGGCGATGCCATAGTGATGGTCGTTTGTCTGTGAGAGGATTAATTTATGAGGAAGGATACAATCTCTTTTGCTTTGGAGATAAAAAAAAGTGAGGCTCGTGTGCCTGTTTCATTTCAACCTTTCCCCAAACTCACCAAATAAGCCCTTTTTTAAGTCACTTTCTTGTACTCTAGGAATAGAGCAGCCCCGCTAAAATGACTAAAATACCTCCTGTGGCGAAGAAAACGCCTCATAAAAGTATGAGCTGGTGCCTGGCTCCAGAAAGAAAGGGGTTTGTTTGTTGCGAACCCTTTCACTAGGCCAAGCACAACTTTCTCGTTTCTTTGTTGCGAACCCTTTCACCAGGCGTTATTCCCTTGACCAGGCCATGCACAACTTTCTCGCTTCTTGGGGCGACAAAGCACCGGAGACATAAAATCTATCGTACAAATGTCGTAAGTGGGTAACACTTAGTTAATTAGGTAGTACGTAAACATAAGTTTTTGTTACCCTTTACTATTCCATGACCATGGTGCTAGTTCGGGTGACGAAGACGATAGGCTATGACCCCCTTCCTTCCGCCTTGCATCCCCGCTGCTGCTAGGCACCGGTAACGCATCGCGGCGCATCCTCTGTAGTCGACGGCGTCGATTGACATCCGCCGCTCGACACACACCGGTTCTTCAACTACAACCGGTGCACGACCATGACGAATGGTCGGAGCAGGCAGAATAAGGCCAAGGAGTCCCCCAACAACTCCCCCAGGCCGTCTGCCGCGGACGGGTCCACTAATACGCCCGCGCGCCGTCCCTCCCGTCGGCGCCAAGGGACCCCATCGCAGTCCACTAGACGTGGAATGACGACACGTGCGAGGAGTGGTGCACGTCAACACGTACCAGCCCCTCCGGGTACGATCGATGCCACGGCATCCACTACTCTTCCACCGACGGGCACGAGCACGAACAACTCGAGCTCCCCTCTTACGGATATCTCCTCGTCGACTGCAGCACCATCGGCAGCATCGACCGATCCCTCGTCGACGAGTGCATCTTCTGCACCATCGACCGATCCTCCGTCGAATGATATCCAATTGGTATCGTCGACCGATATCCAACCGTCGCCTGTTGCACCATCTGCATCACCGACCAACATTGGGATCATTATCCCAGTTGCACCATCGGCATCGACGGCGGATATCTCCTCGTCGACTGCGGCACCATCGGCAGCATCGACCGATCCCTCGTCGACGAGTGCATCATCTGCACCATCGACCGATCCTCCGTCGACTGATATCCAATTGGTATCGTCGACAGTTGCACCATCGGCATCGACGGCCGACAATGGGACCAACACCACATCATCCACGGGTGCAACATCGTCGCCCAGTGTGGCATCAGCATCGTCGGCTGACAATGGGACCAACGTCCCAGCATCTGCATCAGATGCATCAGCAGCATCATCGACGGCTGCACCATCTGCCTCGACGAACAACATGGGCATCCCATCGTCCACAAAGGCACCAAGTACTGGGTATACATCCGAGGCACCAGCAGCATCGTCAGCTGCACCAGCAGTATTGTTGCCCACTACTGCATCACCAGTCACGATGCCACCAGCAGTTAGGATGGCCAACCCACAGTCATCAATGGTTACCAATCCACTGCCATCATCAGTACTGCCGTCTGCCCCACCATCTCCAACACAGACAGTTACGTACTCATTCTCGTCCACGCCACCTACGCCTCAGCCTCATATTTGGCAATCTTCACCCGACAGTGCCAACTCAAAGTCTACGTCAACGAGCGTCAATGCACTGATGGAGAAGCATCTTGCCAGCGGTAGTTTGCAAGCATGGCAATACCCTCAGACGTTGGTCGGTGAAGCCTTCGAGTCCCTGGAACGTGACCTTAGGAAGACCATCCAGGCGGAAGCCGAGAAGAACTATCATGACTTCCTCGCCGAGTATAAGAGGCAGATAAACAAGGCCACATCCACAGCTTTTAAGCCCTGGGAGGACTTGATCAAGAAGTGGCAGGATAAACTGAAGGAGGTGGACTCGTCGTTATCACTGTGGAATGGCTTCAAGAGGACGATCCACGAGGAAGCCTTCAACGTCCTCAGTGACGAGAGCAGAAAGTTCTATGATACTCTCGACACCAGGTTCACCACCCTTGAAGCCGGGAAGCGGGAGTTGCACCAAGTGGTGGCGGATTCGATCACTACGTATGTCTCAGACCTACAGGTTTCCCTCACTCGGTCCAATCAAGCGCTCCAGCAGTCTACCCAAGCGCTCCAGCAGTCTACTCAACTGTTGGCATCAACTCAAAAGCATCTCAACACGGCGGTGCAAGAATTACAACGCCTACATACTATCAGTGGTCGCGATAGTGATTGTATCTATTCTCCAGCAGAGGAACGTATTGACAACAACACCAACGCTATTGACAACAACACCAACGCTATTGATAGTCATGGTAATAGTCATCCTCCATCCACCAATAATATTGTGCTTCCGATGGCTCCGACGAACACCACCAGCATCGACGACTATACTGCTAAGACTGCCACCATGTCCAACACTGCTCTGGCACAGCTGGCCCAGTCCAAGTCCACTCAACAACTTTCAATGGAGGCTTGGGCCAATGCTCCCCGTGTGTCCCCAGCTGATACAGTTAACACTCCCACGACCGATACACCTCACGCCGCCAGTAAGGATAGTGATGATCCGACTCCCACTACTAACGTCCCTACGACCGATGCAGCTCCCACTACTACAGCTCCCACTGCTACGCCCCAACGTTCTGGTATTCCAACCCCACCTCCCCACGTCGAAGACGACGAATCCCACAACAACTTCTACAGGCGCGAGGACACAAAGTCGTCCAAGCACGAGGTCCCACAGTATCATAGGCACGACGATCATTCCACTCAGGAGTACACCAGGCGGGATTATTACTCGTCTCGTTCACCTCGTTTTCACAACGACACTCCACGCGCCTATCATGACCGTGAGCGTGACTCCTACCGTGAACGTGACTCCGACCCTCCGCAATATTCCTATCATGAGCGTGACCGCGATTCCTACCCTCCGCAATATAGTGATATGGCCCAGAAGGACAAACAAAAATTGACCATTGCAGCTCAGAAGTGGATTACTGGTGGTACTGAAGGCGACTTTATGGGCAGTTTTGTTCACGGCGTTACAAACCTATCCCCAGTGACACTCAACGACCTGGGTGTACCCGAGGAGGCACAGATGACCATTGCCAACATGCACCTACGCCTACGCCATAACACGCCATATATCACTGGTGCATTGAAGTTTCTTAAGTGGCCCACATTAGACGTCATAAAGCCGGCACCCTTCGTCGAATTCTATTCCCTCCTAAGCTCTTCCCTCCTCATCTTCCATATTGCATTGATGCCTTTCAATGGCATCCAACTGGAGTATGAAGAACACGGCCTCTGCATCCCTGGGTTAGGCTACACGGCGTACCAAGCGCAGTCTCAGGCCTTATGGTCCATCATCAACACACTTCTCCCTACGCGTGCTGACATTAAAACCCACATTACAGGCACACGTTCTACTCAGGACGGCTACAGGCTTCTGTGGTTAGTTGGATCACAGGTGGTGAAGATCTTGTCCAGGCTACAGTCGGTTCCTGAGCCCCGTTGGTTGGATGATGACACCGTCTTCTCATTTAGTGAAACTGTTGAGCTGTACAAGATCCTCCGCCGTATGCGAGGTCAAGGTCTTGATGATAAGGACATTGGCATCAAGTTCCTGGTTGGAGTTCGCGGTAAACACCAAGCTCTCGCCCAGTCCATGGCACATCAGCTATCAAAAGTGGATATCAGTCGTCAGCCACTACCTCTCGAGTGGTCTCTATCATCCATGGCCGACACATTGAACACCACTGTCACTGGGAACGTCCTTGACGAGATGCGTTTACCCACACCACGGAACCAGCGGAAACCATTCTTCCGAGCCAATCATACATCCGACGACGCCATCGACTACGCCGACACTGATGACACCAGTACATTCTACTCTGTCAATGCCACCACCACCAATACACGATCCAGCGACTCTAGCCAACAGCGTGGACAATCTCGTGGACAGCAGCGCAATGGACAACGGCGTCGCACCCCACTGTTCGATGGTACTTGCACTGCCTGTGGCCGGTTTGGTCACAAAATGAACCAATGTGATCACCTGGCAATCTTCTTCCACATCCAACGGGCCATGAAGGGCATGAAGCCGGAAGCCATCAAACAGGCAGAACAACATTGGTTGGAGAAGAATAAGAAGTTTATTGGCGACGGAGCCCCAACCCCCAGTCAAGTGGTAGCTAACTTGGTGGACAATCGCCTCGACATCGAACAGATCTACGCGGATATGGATTGGGAGGCTTGGACGGATACGTCTGGTTTTACACTGGTGGACGACTCGACGGACCCCAGTGAATGACGGTTCCGGGGACCGGGTGCGCCCGTTCCCCCATCTGCCGAGTGGGACTACCCTCGGCCACCACCTGAACCACCTCCACCACAACAACTACCACCCAACCTACCACCATCCGAACCACCTCCATTAGTCGATCCAGCATGCTCCTCATGGGAGGCTTTTGCACGTATGGCAGTGATGCAGGCTCCAAATGACTTACCCAACCAAACCCATATGACTACAACAGCTCTGAAACCAACTACTTGCCTCGAAGAAGTGCCCTGCGCGTCTTCACCACTACCAGATGAAAGGACAGACGAAGAAGTGCCCCGGGCGTCTTCACATGTGCCGACTCCTGGTTCACTCATCTACAACGATGATCCCATCCCACGATCCTGGCTCATGGACTATGACATCCAACACCATGAACCAGCCCAGTGTGACCGACATACGCTACAGTCACCTCCTCCAGTCACAGACAGTATATCCGATACAGTCGCGGCATTCCATCTCCATAGCGTTGTTCCGGTTCGAGGAATGATACACCTCACAGGCCTCTCTGATCAATCAACAACTATCACGGCTACACTTGCAGATACTGGTGCCAATTGCTGTCTCTGTAAGGATGAGTCAAAACTTGTGAATGTCCATAGCATCACACCAGTGCCCATTGGTGTCGCTACTACACCTAAACAAGCCACTGATGTCACTTACTGCGATAAAATGGGATATCTTCCACTTCCACGCACGGACGGTGACATTCATATGCAACCATGCTACTGCACACCGCTGGCATCTAGTGACATAATGTCACCTGAAAGTATAATGGCACATTCACAGGATATTGTTCAATGGGTTCAGCGAGGCTATAAGAGTGAGAATGAGCCGGGAACGCTTAACTTTCTTGATAAAGACGAACGAGTGGTCCTGACTCTCAAACTCCACAAGAAACATGGACTATATTACTCCTGGATGGATACATACGCCACCGATAGTAACCCCATCAGAATCCACACAATCGTCAATGTCAATCCAACTTCATCAGTGCCAACACGTCCATCACTTGCATCGCCCCACCTTATCGAAGATGTTGACGATGACGATGACGACGACGAAGACGACGCCATGATGGATGATGTCGATACGGATGCTTCTTCTGTCCTCTCTGATGAATCCAATGATCCACTGGACGACAGTCATGTCCCTACACCCGCCTCCAACCCCGCACGCCCCACACTTGCCGCCACCCAAAAAGTGGCTGGACGTCGATACAAGCAACAAAAACCACGACCAGTCCGCCCCGAGGACCACCTTCTAGCTGAGCTATGGGCTGCTCGATTTGGCCACTGTGAGGAATCGCAGTTGCATGTCCTCCCTAAGAATGCTACAGGACTACCCCCGGTTTTCCGTGCCCACCCACTCCGTTTCATTAACCACAGGGTCCAGGCTAGAATCCGTAAGTGCCGATCTCGCAAGTTTGCAACTAAAGCTACTAAGCCAGGACAGTGTTTCTATGTGGACTTTGGGTTCATGCGTGCATCAACTAGTAATTACTCACAGCCCACATCCGCCACTGACCGAGTAGTCACCTCTATCGATGGATTCAACAGCTACCTCCTCGTCGTGGATAAGTTTTCCAAGTACATGTGGATATTCCTCTGTAAATCCAAGGAGCCTCCCATCGATGAAATGTCAGCATTCCTGTCTACATTTGGTCTCCAAGAAGGCGGTGTTATACGATGTGATCAAGGTGGCGAGCTAGCGGGCAGCGAGGAATTCATTACGTCCATGCTCAAGCACCACAATTATAAAGTGGAGCCTACAGGGGCAGATTCACCATCCCAGAATGGTGGAGTCGAGCGATTCAATCAAACAATTGGAGCCACTACTCGTGGTCTATTATACGGCTCTTCTTTACCCGCAGAGTTTTGGTCATTTGCAGTTGTCCACGCAGTCTACCTCAACAACCGATTGGTCCACAGCAGAACTAAACGCACCCCATATGAGGCACTTACAAATAAACAACCAGATGTGAGGCATCTCAGAGTATTTGGGTCCCGAGTGTGTGTCAGACGCACTGGTGAACGTCGATCAAAGCTGGACCGTCATGACTTTAGTGGTATATTCCTGGGCTTCACAGCTACAGATCAAAATATAATCTACTATGATCTGGACACTGCACGTATCAAGAGGAGCCACCATGCATTTTTCGATGAATCGTGGTACATGCAACAAGCACGCCCCCCGGCCGCACAGTTGCTATACGATTGTGGAATAGTATATGATGACAACACGCCTAGTAGTGGAGACCCCAATGAGACCAACCAACAACCACAGCATGCACCATACCCTCATCTCCACTCCACCACAGTGCCATCCATTAATGTTACTCCCGCCATCCAACAACCCCTCCCATTGCGACTAGGACCCACCCCTCCTCCAGCCCTCGACAAGCCTACAACTCCTACTATTGATCCATTTGCCGACACAGTCCTAGCATCATTTAATCCAGATGGACAAGCAGTCACCGACTACAGAATTACAGCTCGAGATTTCGCACAGGTGTACATTTCCCCACACGCGTACCATAATGGATTTGACGTCGAAGTCGACCTTACATATGCAAAGTATCTCAATCATCCATCCTGGGGCCTAAAGTTTCGCACCATCAACGGCAGGCTGATACTAGAACACATCGAAAAGAGCACTATAGCCTCTAAAATCCCACGCTGGCGGTCTACCCTCAAAGGTGCATGGCTTCGACAGATCAACAGCACTATCATAAACTCCCTCCAAGATGTCCATCTAGCAGTCGCCGCAATTGAGATGTCTGGTGACAAATCATGCGTTCTCACGTTTTCACACCCCGAGATCCAACATGGACTCTCGAATGATGGTATTCCCCAAGTCAATATCGACCAACTCAATCCCAAGAACCTCTTGACCGGGTTTACAGTGCCAAACCTACCTATGGAGCGACAGGCAGGCACAGTCCGACTTGATGGCGGTGTCTACAACTTTGAATCTCTGGCCATGCGTCTCACACGTGGTAAGTTGAAGACAGCACCAGACTGGAGTGAATGGCAACAGTCAGAAGGAGTCATGTTGGACCAGTATGAGGAACAGGGACTCTTCGGTGAGCCAGTGCCAGCCAAGGACAAAGACGCAATTTTCAATCTTGTATGGACGTACGTGGTTAAGGAATTAGATAAACGAAAGAAGGCACGATGCACATGCGATGGATCTACCAGAGGCGGGCAGGTACGTGTCTTGGACTATACTTATGCCAATTGTGTTGACCAAACAAGCAGTCGAATCTTTTATGCAGTCGCAGCAGCAGAAAATCTCCTCGTGTATGGCGCCGACGTTGCCAATGCCTTCGGCGAAGCGCCTCCACCTAAACAAGGGTTCTATATCCGTCCGGATAAAGCATTTATCGATTGGTGGGCATCCAAAGGCAGACCTCCCATCCCACCTGGCTACGTCATCCCAGTCCTCAAAGCCATGCAAGGACACCCTGAATCACCACGTCTCTGGGAGCGCCATGTCGACAAGATCATCCGGGAGATTGGGTTCACACCAACAACTCACGAACCATGTCTATACTCCGGCATCATATGTGGACAAAGAGTTCTCTTTATGCGCCAAGTTGACGATTTTGCAATAGCAGCTCCATCGGAATCCATCGCCAATATAGTGTTTGATATGATTGACGACAAACTCACGTTTCCCCTGAAGCGTATGGGACTGGTGACACTATTCAATGGCATGGACGTGACACAGACAGCCGACTATATCAAGTTATCCTGCTCAACTTATATTGATAAGATTATGCCCAAGCACCTTGCTGCATGGATGTCTGATCATGATATATCAACCCGCCCAACACCATTACCATCCAACAAGACATTTATGACATCATTCCTCAACTCCAAAGGCGACCCCGACCCAGCAGCACAAAACAAACTGTCCAAAGAAATGAAAATCTCTTATCGTAGCGCAATCGGTGAACTGATTTACGCCATGACCACGTGCCGCCCCGACATATCATATGCAACTGTCCGTGCTGCACAATACAGTACAAACCCAGCTGCCATTCATTATCACGGAGTACGCCATATCCTTAAATATCTCCATTCTACAAAGGACGAGGGACTGTACTACTGGCGAACTTCCCCGAATAGCGACCTACCATCGATACCACCACCTACAATCCGTAGTCATCACCATGATTTACTTCTGGACGGACGACCAACTCACTCACCCACAGAGTTACATGGATTTGTCGACAGTGACTGGGCAGCGTGTCCACAAACACGACGATCATTTGCAGGGACATGCCTACGGCTAGCAGGCAGTTGCGTGGGATATAAAGCGCATTTAATGCCGACAGTTTCCCAGTCTTCCACTGAAGGTGAGTTTATGGCAGCATGCTCAGCAGGACGAATGATTCTCTTTGTCCGTAGTATCCTCTGGGACCTTGGTATACCACAGGCAGCAGCTACACTCCTATACGAGGATAACGATGCCTGTATTGCTATGGCGAATGCTCAGAAACCTACAACTCGAACACGCCACATGGACATCAAATATAACGTACTATGTGAATGGGTTGAGCGAGATTTAATATTGTTACGACGAGCGGATACTACAATTAATATGGCTGATCACTTCACTAAACAACTCGGGCCTACACTGTTCCAGCGACATGTCGATTATATCATGGGACATGTTCCTCCACACTACACTGTACACTTTCAACGACTACTTAATGTTCCTCCACTTACAGCTCCAGATCATACAGGTCTCCCAACTCTTGCGGCTAAACTTTGCCAGATTTGGGTACAAACAACACATCACCTCACTAGCACATTGTTCAATCCGATCTTTCATGAGATATCGAATTGTGGGGGGGTGTCGTAAGTGGGTAACACTTAGTTA
>Ga0247831_1007454_pt1 | contig 12214 bp, 11 predicted proteins | sample LaCruzMarch2015__9_FD_192406 | JGI IMG/M metagenome (GOLD analysis project Ga0247831, IMG submission 192406) | Freshwater microbial communities from meromictic Lake La Cruz, Castile-La Mancha, Spain - LaCruzMarch2015_1m | ecosystem: Environmental > Aquatic > Freshwater > Lake | place: Spain...
AATACCGCGAGGATGGCGCCGGCTTGGATGCAAATGGCGAAGGCGTCCGACGCCGTGCTCGAGTCAATGCCCATCAGCCGCTGGGCGAGCAACAGGTGACCGGTGGAGCTGACCGGAAGATACTCGGTCAATCCTTCAACCAGACCGAGGATGAGGGCTTGGAAGTTATCCACGACGGGAGGTCCCTCCGGCGAACGGGCAAGGAGGGGTCAAACGGCAGTGTCGCCGGTTTCGTCCGTGCGGATACGGATGGCCTCGTCGATCGGAAGGACGAAAACTTTGCCATCGCCGATTTTCCCGGTCTTGGCGGATTTGACGATCGCCTCGGTGGCCTTGGCCACATTTTCATCGGAGACCACGATTTCAAGTTTCACTTTGGGCAGGAAATCCACCGTGTATTCGCTGCCCCGGTAGATTTCGGTGTGGCCTTTCTGGCGTCCGAAGCCTTTGACCTCCGTGACGGTCATGCCTTCGATGCCGATTTCAGCCAGCGCTTCTTTGACATGCTCCATCTTGAAAGGTTTAATGATGGCTTCGATTTTTTTCATGACATGCGCGTTGTAGTCTACCCCCCCGGTATTGCAAGCCCGGAAACCGCGCGCGGAACGGACCTTCGGCCGTGAGCATGATGCGCCTGCGCCGGTCGCGGATCCGCCCGTGGCTGAAAAAGGTTCCCCGTCAGAGGCACGTGCGCGGCACCTGGTTGCACCGCCTGCTCGGTGACCGCCTGTTCACCCCGGAACTATGGCGTCCGACCCGCGAGGGCGTGGCTCGTGGCGCGGCCACGGGTTTGTTCTGGGCGATGATGCCGATCCCGTTTCAAATGTTGCCTTCAGGCATCACAGCCTATCTTTTCCGGTTCAATATTCCGGCTGCCATTTCCGTGGTGTGGATCACCAATCCGGTGACCTGGCCGGTTATTCTTTACTGGCAGTATCGCCTGGGCGCGTGGTTGCTGCGCGAGGATGCTCCGTCGGGTCCCGCGGCTGACTCCCTCTTCGACATCGCCGCCGGTGTGCCGGGGCCGCTGTTGCTGGGATGCGCGGTGACCGGGTTACTGGTAGGAGCGCTGGCTTATTCTTTGATCAATGCGCTGTGGGGAGCGGTGGCCGAGCGTTGGTGGCGCAGTCATGAGCGCCCGCGCAAACCGGTGAGGGGAGAAACGTGAGCAAGGTGGCTGAAGAAGGCGTTGTGCTCGTGGATTGCTGCTTTGTGCGGGAGCACAATGCGCTGCTCTGCTCGGCGGACTTTGGGCCGTTGTTCATGGATATGTATCTTCACCTCGGGCAAAACGGGGTGGTGTTGGGTGGCGGGGCCGACGAGAAATGGAAGCTTCTGCTTGCCGCTTTGGTGCTGCATGCCGCGTCGCGTCCGCAAGCCGACACGTGCGCGTGGACGCTGCATCTCGAATCGGCGGGAATGAACCTGTTCGGCGTGGCGGAGAACCCGACCGGTCATGTCACCGGCCAGGTATTCACGGAGCACGTTCGCCCGGTGGGCGGCAATGTCCTCCACGCCGAGTTGGCCGGACCTGGTGGTCTGCGGCGGCGCAGCTCGGTGGACTTCAAGGGCGACGACATTCTTCTCGCGGCTGCGGATTACTACGTGCGCAGCGAGCAAAGACCGGCCCGTTATTTCGAACTGGGGGGCGATCAATTTGCCCTGCTCACCGCGCAACCCGATTGCGACACGGACTGGTTGACATCGGTGGACGGCAACGGTTTGGCTGCTCTCCTCCGGGACCTCGCACACCCGCCGCTCGAGCGGCGTCCTTACCGTTTTTGCTGCGGGTGTTCCCCCGTGCGGGTGGCCGGCGTGCTCGCGCCCGCCTTGCGGGGCGACCTCGACGGCATTTTCGGGGATGACGCCCACATCACGGTGGCCTGCCCGCGCTGCGGTACGCGCCACCAGTTGGCCCGCGGGCTTTTCGACGGTCCCGCCGCCTGACCGATTCTGCCCCGACCGTTTTGTCCCGAAGGTTGCCGCTATGACAAACTTACGGTGGGACATTTCGGGCGGTTGGAGCCCTCTCTTTGCCCTGGATTTTGGGCGATATGCGTTCCACTTTCCTTGCGTCCAACGTTCTAACGGTCCCGCGGTGGGGCGGAGAAGGCGGTACCTTCGCGACTAGGGTTGCCTGCCGGTCAAGTCGCGACCGACGGGTGCTCCGCATGGCACAAATCTGCCTGAGTGTGTGCCGTTAAAACATGCGGTCACCTGCGTGGTTGCGCTTTATCACCTGCCGTCCCGCGGACTCCGCTCAGACCGCACTACTATGCAAGCACGCCACAGACCGAGCTCTCGGTTCGTAGACGCACGGCACGCTTCTCCTTCTGTCTGCGGTTTATGGCTGCTTTGCTGCCGGGGAGCAGGCGAATCGGAGCGATAATAGAGTCTTTTTTCTGCCTCATAGACGCATCTTGTTCAGGCACAGCTGATTGTCAGGAGCGAAAAAAAATCAGAGTAATGCTTAATTTTCTCTTGCTAAGCGCTCCCAGCAATGCAAATTTGCAGCAATGACGACTACCAAACAAGCAACCTCTGTGAGCAATTTCTTCACTCTCCCTAGCCTTTGCCTCTGTTTGTCTATTGCTTCGGCGGCTTTGGCCAATGGCCAAACTCCTCCTAATTACTCCAGTGGTACAGTTAATATCACCAAGGCGAATTACAGCACGACAACTGCTAACGGCGTAATTGGAACAGTATCCGGAACCGCGGTGGTGAACATTCAAACACCAAATCTAACGACGACAATCAACACGCTGAGCGGTGGCCAAGTAAATGTCGGCGTGCAAACTTCCGGAATTCGTTCGCGCGTAACCATCGGTTCACTGCAAGGCGGTGGGCTTGCTGTTAATCAATCCGGCATTGTCACGGTCTCGGCCATTGCTAGTCCAATTACTTCGCTGAGGGTTGACGGTACCGCTACGCTTCCTAGTGCCGCCTTGGCGGTCACCGGCGCTGCCAGCTTTGGGGCAAATGCTGTACTCAACGGAGGTTCATTGTCGGCAGCCAGTTTTGCAGTGACCGGCGGCACGATCCGGACAGTCTTGACCGGCACCGGAGCGCTCATCAAAACAGGAAATTCAACTGCTACTCTCACCGGAGCCAACACTTTCTCAGGCGGAACCACGATTAGCGGCGGCACCCTGGTGGTCAACTCTTTCGGTTTGGTTGGGTCTATCACCAACAACGCCACACTTGAATTCAGTCAAGAAAGTAACGGCACTTTTGCTGGCGCGATCTCCGGTACGGGGCAAGTCATCAAATCTGGTTCAGGGCGGATCGGTCTCACTGGGGCCAACGTGTACACAGGCGGCACGACAATCAACGGCGGGACGCTCGTAGTGACCACCTCGAGCCTTCCGGGAGCAGTCGTCAACAATGCCACCCTGCAATTTAATCAAGACGGCAGGGGCACCTTTAAGGGCGCCATCAGCGGTACTGGCGCCGTCCTAAAGTCTGGCGCTGGCGCGGCCGGCCTTACTGGAGCCAACACCTACACTGGAGGTACGACTGTTGACGGGGGCACTCTCTTTGTCACAACCGCAAGCTTGCCCGGAAATGTAATTAACAATGCCATCCTGCAGTTCAATCAATCCAGTAGGGGCACATATTCTGGGGTGATTAGTGGCACGGGAGCGGTGGTGAAGACTGGCAGCGGCTCTGCTGGGCTTACCGGGGCAAGTACCTACACGGGCGGCACTACGGTCAGCGAGGGAACTTTGCTTGTTACCACTTCGAGCCTGCCGGGTAACGTGGTCAACAATGCGACACTTCAATTCAATCAAGGCAGCAGGGGCACCTTTGCGGGGCTCATTAGCGGCACGGGAGCAGTTTTGAAGACTGGTTCCGGCGCTGTGGGGCTTACTGGGGCAAATACCTATGCCGGCGGGACTACAATCAGCGAGGGTACTTTGGTCGTCACGTCGGCCAGTCTTCCTGGTGATGTGGTCAACAACGCCATCATCCAATTCAACCAAAATGGAAATGGCACCTACGCATCCGCCATTACGGGCACTGGTTCGTTTCTCAAAACTGGCACCGGCAACCTTGGTTTGACTGGCCTCAACACTTACAGCGGAGGAACCACGATCAGCGATGGCACGCTATTCGTCACGACTGCAAGCCTTCCAACTGGATCCGTAGTCAACAATGCGACTTTGCAGTTCAACCAGACAGCCACTGGGGTTTTCAACGGGACCATCAGCGGGTCTGGAACAGTGATCAAGGGTGGTCGTGGGTCGATGAGTTTCACCGCCGACAACACCTATACCGGAACCACCGAGCTAGTCGGCGGCACTTTGTTCATCGAAGGAAATCAAGGAGCTGCCACCGGTGACGTTAACGTGGCCTCCGGCGCGACTTTGGGAGGTACCGGCACCATCGGCGGTAATACCACCGTCGCCACGGGCGCTCGGCACAGGATTGGAAGCGCTCTGGGCAGCGATGTCACCGGCCAGCAGACCTTTCTCAGCAGCCTTGCCTATCAAGGTGGTTCGACCGCCTTCTGGCGCTTGAACGACAACACAATCGATACTGCCGATTATGATCGTGCGGTGGTTGGTACTGTGCTGACCGTGGACCCTACAGCAGTGTTCAACCTGAGCTTTAACACCGCCGGAAGCACGGTTGTCTGGGCCGATAATTTCTGGTCTACCGAGAAGTTGGACACCGCCGGCTGGCTGGTTTACAACGCTGCCACGTTGAGTGTTGCCGGCGATATCTTTGCTCTCAATCCCCCTTCGCGCTGGATCGACAGCACAGGTGTCAGTTTGCAAGCGGCCCGTCCCGACTACACCTTCGCTTTCTACCAAGATTCCGCAGAGGGTGACCTGTATCTCAACTACATCTACAGTCCCTAAACGGGGTTGCAATTCAGGTTGTTGAGCGAAGAATTCGCAACCCGCTACGGCGCTTTACTTGCGATAGCTTTCTTGGCAGCCCGAGTCATTCCACTGAGTGATAATTTGCTGAAGCAGGGTGGAGCTGGCGCCGGGCGACTTCGTTTTATCAGTCGGCGATCCTCATCGGCTTCCCAGCTTTTTGTTCCTCAGCATTAGCATTCCTCGCCGTGGGATTGCAACTGGGTCAGTCTGTTTTGGGTGGTAAGGGTCTTCCTCTCACCGGTAAATCCACCGCAAAAGCTACATCACCGGCCGACGCTTGGCGCCGCGACTCATTCTTGGCTTGGGCAAGGGTAAAAATTTCCTGCTTGGGTCAACTGGCTGTGGGTTTAGGTTCTACACCGTGAAGCGGACGATTTGGATCTTGGGAGACCAGCTGGGACCAGACAACGCGGCGATGATCGGGGCACGGAAGAAGGAGGATGTCCTTTTCTTTGTCGAAAGTGAGCGGGGGTTGAAAAAGCTGCCCTATCACAAGAAGCGGCTGGTTTTGCTCCTTTCGGCCCAACGTCATTTGGCCGAGGAAAGGCGCAAAGAGGGCTGGACCGTGGACTACCATCCGCTGGGCGGTGGGGTGAGTTGGGAGTCGGCGTTGGCGGCGCACGTGAAGAAATACCAGCCGCAACGGATTCTCCTCGCGGTGCCGAACAGCTGCGAGGAGGGGCAGGTCGTGGAGAAATTGGCCGGGAAGTTCCCGCTCGAAGTCCTGCCGACCCGTCAGTTCCTTGTGCCACGGGACGAATTCCTCGGGTGGGCCGAAGGCAAGAAGTCACTCCTCATGGAAACGCATTACCGCCGGGTGCGGACCGAGTTCGGGTTTCTCATGGAGGCGGATGGCCAGCCGGTGGGAGGGCGGTGGAATTTCGACGAGGAGAACCGCAAGACCTTTCGTGATTGGACCAAAGCGGGCCACCCGCGGGCCGAAGTGCCGAAGGAAAAAACCGACCGGATCACGCGGGAGGTGATGGCCTTGGTGGAGAAAGAGTTCCGCGGCCATCCGGGCTCGACCGAGGGCTTCTGGCTGCCGGTCGACCGTGCCGGTGCGCTGCGGTGGTTGGATGACTTCATCACGACGCGATTGACGGGGTTTGGTCCGTGGGAGGACCTTATGGTGGAAGGTGACGAGTTTCTTTTCCACGCGGTGATTTCGCCTGTGCTCAACCTCGGGCTGCTCACCCCGCGGGAATGCATTGAGCGGGCGATCGCGGCGTACGGGAAGGGCAAGGCGCCGCTGGCCGGGGTGGAGGGATTCGTGCGGCAGATTGCGGGGTGGCGGGAATTCGTCAATGGCGTCTATTGGCTCAAGATGCCGGATTATGTGAAGGCCAATGGCCTGGATGCGCAGAGGCCGCTTCCGGGATTCTTCTACACCGGCGAGACGGAGATGAATTGCCTCGGGCAGTGCCTGCGGCAGGTGTTGGACACGGGGTATAACCACCACATCCAGCGGCTTATGGTGCTGGGGAATTTTTTGCTCCTCGCCGGGGTGCGTCCGCCCGAGGCGCTGAGGTGGTTCAACGAAATGTATGTCGATGCGCATGATTGGGTCATGGCGGCCAATGTGGTCGGCATGGTGCTGCATGCCGATGGCGGGTTCATGGCGACCAAGCCTTATGCCGCGGGGTCGGGCTACATTTCCAAGATGAGCAACTACTGTAACGGCTGTCGCTACAAGCCGGAGGTCAAGACGGGGCCGGAGGCGTGTCCGTTCAATTACCTTTATTGGGATTTTTTCGCGCGGCACGAGAAGCGTTTTGCCCGCAATCCGCGGATTGGCATGGCTTTGAAAACCTTGGCCAAGAAGACGCCAGCCGACCGGAAGGCGATTGCCGGTTCGGCACGCGCTTTTTTGGGATCAATTTAGCCACTGCCGCGACTGCGTGACGGCCCGCCGGCCAATTGGAGAGGGCAAAAGGCCAGGATTTTTTTCCCTGAATGCCGATCACGGAAAACGGAAATCGGCCGAGCCGGAGGCTCGGGTCGTTTTCTCCGTGCCCTCGGCGCCTGCGGCGGTTAATTCATTCCTGTGACAAGCGTGATGTGGTCCGAAGTGGAGTTGTGGGAGATTTTGCTCTTCATCGTCTTGCTCGCCCTCGCGTGGGGCGGAAGCTGGTTGCTGGGTTGGCTGCTCCGCGGGCGGATGGAACGTGCGCTGCAGTCCAAGGCGCCGGTTGTGGGGATCGAGGTGCTGCGGACTTTGGTGCCGCTTCTCCGTTGGGGACTGCTTCTCGTGGCCCTGGCGGTGGCCTTGGAAATGCTCAGGCTGCCGCCGCCGGTCGAGTCGTGGCTGGGGCATGGTGTGCGGGCAGCTCTGGCCGTGCTTGCGGCTTGGGTGGCCGGGCTGGCCGCAGTAACGGCCTTCGCCGGATGGGCGCGTTCGTCGGCTGATCCCGCGGAGGCCCGCACGCGCGGCACCTTGGCTCCGGTCTTGGCGCGGGCCTGTCAGGTCTTTTTTTACCTCATCGCCGTTTTGCTTGTTCTTCAGAACCTCGGTTACAACGTGGCCGGATTGCTTGCCGGCTTGGGGATCGGAGGATTGGCCGTGGCTTTGGCCGCCAAGGAAACGCTGGCCAATTTGTTCGGCTCGCTCGCCCTCCTGATGGACCGTACTTTTCAGGTCGGTGACACGATCAAGCAAGGGGAGGTGGAAGGAGAGGTAGTCAACATCGGGCTGCGCAGCACCCGGGTCCGGACCGAGGAGGGCTACATTGTGTCGATTCCGAACCAACTGATCACCAATGCGGCGGTGACTAATATGACTCCGCCGAAATAAGCGGACCAACCGGACCGAGCGGTCGGTCATCATCGCGAAATCGCCTCGGCGCGGGCTGACTAAAGCTCGAGGAAGTTTTTCAGGAGGTGCTTGCCTTCCGTGGTGAGGATGGATTCGGGGTGAAATTGGACACCGTGGACGGGAAGGGTTTTGTGCCTCAAGCCCATGATTTCGCCTTCGGCCGTTTCGGCGGTGATTTCGAGGACGTCGGGGAGCGTGTCCCGCTTGACGATGAGGGAGTGGTATCTGGTGGCCTCAAAGGGGGAGGGGAGGTCTTTGAAGACGCCTTGTCCGTGGTGGATGATGGGCGATGTTTTGCCGTGCATGAGCCGGTCGGCCCGCACGACTTCGCCGCCGTAAACTTCACCGATGCACTGGTGCCCGAGACAGACTCCGAGGATGGGGAGGCGTGGGCCGAAGATTTTGATGACTTCGCTGCTGATGCCGGCTTCGGACGGGGTGCAGGGGCCGGGGGAGATGATGATGCGTTCGGGGGCGAGACTTTCGATCTCGGCCACGGTCATCCGGTCGTTGCGCACGACCCGGAGGTCAGCGCCCAGCTCCCCGAAGTATTGGACGAGGTTGTAGGTGAAGCTGTCGTAGTTATCGAGGACGAGGATCATGATGGTACGACCGTGCGGGCGCGTTCGATGGCGCGGATCACGCCCATGGCTTTGTTGATTGTTTCTTCATACTCGCCCTGCGGGGTGCTGTCGGCAACCACGCCGGCACCGGCTTGCACGTAGGCGGCACCGTCTTTGAGCAGGACGGTGCGGAGGGCGATGCAGGAGTTGAGGTTGCCGTCGTAACCGAAATACCCGACGGCGCCCGAGTAGCTGCAGCGCTTGCTCTTTTCCAACTCGTTGATGATTTGCATGGCGCGGACCTTGGGCGCGCCGGAAACGGTGCCGGCGGGGAAGGTGGCGCGCATGACATCGTAGGTGGAATAACCGGGGGAGAGCGCGCCGACCACGTTGGAAACGATATGCATGACGTGGCTGTAGCGCTCGATGGTCATAAAGTCGGTCACGCGAACGCTCTTGTATCCCGCGATGCGGCCGACATCGTTGCGGGCCAGATCGACGAGCATGAGGTGCTCGGCACGTTCCTTCGGATTGTTGAGCAATTTCCCGGCGTTGTCGTCGTCCTCCTCGGGGTTGGTTCCGCGCCGGATGGTGCCGGCGATGGGACGGATCTGGACATTGCGTTCGTCGACGCGGACGTGGACTTCGGGTGAGCTGCCGACCAGCTGGTAGCCGGGGCAGCGGAGCAGAAACATGTAAGGCGAGGGGTTGACCAGCCGCAGGGCGCGGTAGAGGTCGAGGGGTGTGCCGCTGTAAGGCGTGGCGAAGCGTTGGGAAAGGACCACCTGGAAAACGTCGCCGGCCCTGATGTATTCCTTGGCATGTTCGACGGCAGCGAAGAATTCGTCGCGCGTCGTGTTCGAAGCGACTTCCGAGGGCGTGGTCGGGAGGCCGGTGAAAATGGGCGGAAGGGCGGCGGGTCGGGCAAGTTGCGCGATGAGCGAGGCGATTTTGGTCCGGGCCGCGTCATAGGCCGCGCGCGGGTCTTCCCCCGGGTAGGCATTGACCATGAGCATGAGTCGCCGCGTGAGGTGGTCGAAGACAAGGACGCGGTCCGTGGTAAAAAAATACAGGTCGGGCAGGCCGAGTTCGTCACGCACGGCAGGCGGTACGGTTGGTTCGAAGTAACGGACGGCATCGTAGGAAAGGTAGCCGATGCAGCCGCCGGAAAAATGGGGGAAGCCCTTTGGTGCGGAGAGGCCGGCCATTTCCCTTTCCAGTTCCGCCAGCGGGTCGTCGGCCTGGCCGGAGCGGATAACCCGGGCGCCTTGCCTGATCTCGAATTGGGAGCCACGGGCCACGAATTCACGTTCCGCGCCGGCGCCAAGGATGGAATAACGTCCGCTCTTTTCGTCCTGCTCGGCGGACTCGAAAAGAAAGGCGGGCTCGTCCTGGCCGGCGATTTTGGCGAAAGCGGTCACCGGGGTCTCGCTGTCCGCCACCAGTTCGGTCCAGACCGGCACGACGCGGTGTTGCCCGGCGAGGGCGGCGAATTCTTCGGGGCTGGGATGAATGTCGGGCGTCGTCATGCGGAGCAGGCGGGTGGGCCTAAGAGCCCGAGCGGCCTGCGGGCTGTGTCGGGCAAGGGAAAGATGAAAGCGGGATGATGGGCATAACCGAGGTCAGAGAAGAATCTAATAGGTCCCGGGTGGCGGGTAACGGAGAAATTTGTGGCATCGGCACCCCTGCTCAGTGCGGCCTGACTCGTCAGGGGCCGGGAGCCCGGGCACTTTCCGGATAAGACTCAGCCGCGACGGTTGAAGGCCGCAGCGGTGCGGGCGGCTTCGCGTTCGGCGACTTGACGCTTGAGATCTTGACGTTTGTCGGGGGCTTTTTTCCCTTTGGCCAGGCCGAGTTGGACTTTGACGTTGCGGTCCTTCCAATAAAGTTTGAGCGCGGGAATGGCACAGCCTTGAATTTCCACGGCTTCGCGGAGTTTGAGCAGTTCGGCGCGGTGGACGAGAAGGCGGCGGGGGCGTTTGGCCTCATGCTGCTCGTGGCTGGCCCGGATGTAGGGTTGGATGTCGAGGCCGTGGAGAAAAAGTTCGCCCTTTTCGATGCGGGCGAAGGCACTGGTCATATTGGCCAGACCGGCGCGGATTGATTTGACCTCGGTGCCTTTGAGGGCGAGGCCCGCCTCGAGGGTCTCGAGGATGTGGTAGCTGTGCCGCGCCTTGCGGTTGGTGACGATGTCCGTGCCCATGGCGGGCCTCCTCTGGCGCGGCGGGGGCGTCAGGCCGCTTTGGCCGGCTCGACGATGCGCGCGGAAATTTTGCCCTCACCGATTTCTTTGAGGGCGATGTCGATGAAGCCCATGCCGGGATCGACCTCGACGAGCGGGCGGCTCGTGGCATTGAGTTGGCGCACGCGGCGCGAGACGAGGTTGACGAGGATTTTGTCGTTGCCGACAGTTTCGCGGGCTTTTTCGAGCAGCATGGGATTCATGGAAAATTGTTGGAGTAGACGGCAGACCGGAAGGGCTTGCCGTCCATGACCCTGAAGAATAGGGAATGCCCGGGAGTCAAGTCAACGACGGATTCACGAGTTTGACATGCGGGGCGGTCGCTGTCAGAGATAAGAGCGTGATCGGCGGGGTAGCCAAGTGGTAAGGCCGGGCTCTGCAAAAGCCCTATGCGACGGTTCGATTCCGTCCCTCGCCTTCTTTCCCTAAAAACGGAAAAGGAAAAGGATCTCCGGGCCGGGGTGGGGTAGAGTTTACGGGGCGAGGATGACTTGAAGGCGGCTGACCTCGGGGATGGCCAAAGCGCGGTTGACCGCGGCGGCGACCTCGGCTTGCGTGCCGCGAGGGAAGGTGAGGGTGAGGAGGCCGCGCTGGAATTCTGTTTTGGGCTGTGCGGGCAGGCCCGCCACGGCTGCGCGGACATTGGCCAGAACGATCGCTTGGCGGAAGAGCGGGACAGGTTGGGCCGGAGCCGCGCCGGCTTTGGTCACCATGATCGGCTCGGCCTTGGCCGGAGCAGGCGGGGGCGGAGATTTTACCGCAGCGGCTGCGGAGGGTAGTCGCTGGGATGTGGTGGTAGGTCGAAGGGGAGTAGTCGTTGCCGCCGGCTGGGAGCTTTGGAGAGGAACAACCTGCTCTTTGGGTCCTGGCACGGTGGCGGTCGTCTTCTGCCAACTGGCACAACCGACGAGGAGAGGAACGGCAAGAAGGGCGATGCGGAGAACCTTGCCTGTCATGATTTGTCTTTTATCATGCACGCCATGATGAAGCGAGCGGCAAGCGTGGGTCGGGTGGTGCGGCGATCAGCCGGTGTGGTTGTCGCGGCCGGGTTGGCAGGCTGCGACTTGCTCACGGTTTCGCAGACCGGCCGGAGTATCCGCGAGGGCAATGAGGCGGTGGTGCGGGGCGAGGTGCAAGCGGCTTTGCAGCATTTTGAAACCGCGTTGGACGGCAGCATGCTGTCGGCGGAGGCGCATTACCGGTTGGGCATGCTTTATGAGGATCAGCTGAAAAACGAGGTTGGCGCCCTGCATCATTTCGAGCGCTATCTTGAACTCGCCCCGCAGGGACAATTCGCGACGGATGTGAAAGGGTATGTCGACCGACTGCGCCTGCTCATCGTCTCGCGCGCCGCCGAGGGTGCGGTTATGCCGGCGCGGGAAGCGTCCCGGTTGAAGAACGAAAACCTGGCCCTGAGGCAGCAACTGACCGACGTGCGGCAGAAGGCTCCCGCCGACCGGCAGCATCCGCCCGCAGCCACGCCGGCTCCGGCCCCGGTGGCATCGCCAGCCATGGTTGTCGCCGCCACGCCGCCCCCCACGCCTGCACCTGTGCCGGCGGTTTCCGGCGAACCGGAAGTGCGACGGGCGTTGCCCGTGAGTGCCGCCGAGCCGGCCTCCGGTCCAGAAGTATCCGCTGCTCCCCGCCCCGAACCGGCCGCGGCAGCCGGTAACGCCGTTCGCACCCACAAGGTGGTTAGTGGTGACAC
>Ga0247831_1007457_pt1 | contig 12208 bp, 10 predicted proteins | sample LaCruzMarch2015__9_FD_192406 | JGI IMG/M metagenome (GOLD analysis project Ga0247831, IMG submission 192406) | Freshwater microbial communities from meromictic Lake La Cruz, Castile-La Mancha, Spain - LaCruzMarch2015_1m | ecosystem: Environmental > Aquatic > Freshwater > Lake | place: Spain...
CCCTGCGAAAGCGGAGGCGGGCTTTTCCTTGTCCGGCTTGCGGCGACTACAGCAGCCGCTTGCGCATGGCCTGGGACAGCATGTCGATCAGGGTCACGGCGATGACCACGATGATGACGATGGCCGAGACGTCGCGGAACTCGAAACCGTTCATGCTCTCGAACAGGACCTGGCCGATGCCACCGGCCCCGATCAGACCCAGCACCGTCGCCGAACGGCTGTTGGACTCGAACCGGTAGAGTGCAAAGGAGGTCCATAGCGGCGCGACCTGCGGGATGACCCCCCACACGATCTCATGCAGCTGCGAGGCACCGGTGGCGCGCACGCCCTCGACAGGACCCTTGTCGATCGACTCGACCGCCTCGGAAAACAGTTTGGCCAGTACGCCTGCCGTGTTCAGAGCAATGGCCAGAACACCGGCCAGGGGGCCGAGGCCGACGGCCACGACGAACAGCAGGCCCATGACCAGATCAGGGATCGAGCGGAGCAGGTTCATCAGCCAGCGGACGGGCGTCACGACCCAGAACGGGGCGATGTTGCGGGCGGCGGCCAGACCCAGGGGAACGCCGAGGAACACGGCCAGAAAGGTGCCCCATAGGGCGATCTGGACCGTCTCCCACATCTTGGCGACGAACAGCTGCCATTTGGTGAAGTCGGGACGAAGAAGGTCGCCCGCGAACAGTTCGATGCGATCCGAATTGGCCACCACGGCCGAGATGTTCTTCAGATCGACCGCGTCGATGCTGATCAGCAGGATCACGGCAACGCCGCCCCAGATCAGGACGTCGAGCGCCCATGACCCCAGCGACTTGGTCGGGGGCTTGGGGACCGGGGAGGCGGCGACCGCGTTTGAGACGGCGGCGTCAGTCAAGGCTGGACCTCTCGCAGGCTGCGCAGCCGCTGCAGCTCCTTCTCGGCGGCGGCCACCCCGGCGGCATCGCCGGCGGCACGGGCTTCACTGAGCTGGCGATCGGCGACCATTTCCCGCACGGGGTTCAGGTAGCTGTCATCGGCCGCGCGGAACTGCGAATAGTTGAGGCCTGCCAGCACCCGGCGCTGGCGCTCCGCCTCGGCGCCTTCACCCTGGCCATAGGTCAGGAAGAAGCTGCGGATCTTCTCCTTCAGGGCCGGGTCCAGATCCTCGCGGATCACGATCCCGCTCTCGGGGATCGGCGGCGACTGCCAGATTTCCCGAATCTGGGCCGCAGCCCGGGGGTTCTGCCGGGTCAGGAAGACCGTATTGACGGTGTTGGAGGTGGCGATATCCACCACGCCCGTGACGACAGACAGCGCATTGGCCTGATGGTTGGCAGACCGCACGGTCTTGAAACATTGGGCCGGGTTGATGTTCCGCGGGTTGAACAGGAAGGTCAGCGGCGCAAGGGTGCCCGAAGTCGACTGGGCGTCGCCGATCCCGAAGTCGAACCGCTTGCCGCAGGCCATGACCTGATCAAGCGTAATGCCGGAATCGACGCGGACGATCAGGGTCGAGCGGTAGCTGTCCAGGCCCTCCAGATCGACGGTGCGGGCAATGACCTCGCCCTCCGAGCGGTCGATAGCCTCCAGCGCCGGCTTGGCCGAGAACCAGGCCACCTGGGTCTGGTTGGCCCGCATGGCCTCCACCAGCACCGTATAGTTTGAGCCGAAATGCGTCTTCACCGGCACGCCGATAGCCTTCGACATGTCCTCGAGCAGCGGCTCCCAGAGCGGTCCGGACGAGTTCTGACCCTCGGCCGACAGGATGGAGAAGGTGATCTCGGTCGGCGCGCTACCGGCCTTGCTGTCATCACCGCCGCCGCACGAGGCGACTCCGAGGACGAGAACGGCGGCGAGCGCCAGACGGCGGGTAAAGGAGGGCAGGTTCATGCCTTGGCTTCCCAGAACGCGTCCTCGAATTCAGGACCGTAGATGTCGATCAGTTGCTTCGTATCGAGGCCGGTGGACGGGCCGTCATAGACGACCTCGCCGGCTTTCAGGGCGATCACGCGGTCACAATAGCGGATGGCGTAGTCGACCTGGTGCAGGGTGACGATCACGCCGAAGCCGTCACGCCGGTTCAGCTCGACCAGCAGCTCCATGACCTTGCGGGCCGAGACCGGGTCCAGCGAGGCTACAGGCTCGTCGGCGAGGATGGCCTTTGCGCCCTGGACCAGGGCCCGGGCGATGGCCCCGCGCTGCTGCTGGCCGCCGGAAAGGGTGTTGGCGCGCTGGGCGGCATAGTCGGAGACGCCGACACGGTGCAGGGCCGCCATGGCCAGCTTCTTGTCGGCGGTGGGCCAGGCCCCCAGCAGACCCTTCCAGCCAGGGATGCGGCCGAGCGCGCCCAGCATGACATTGGCGAACAGCGACAGCCGGCCGACCAGATTGAACTGCTGGAAGATCATGCCCAGCTTCTGTCGCGCGGCGCGGGTGGCGCCGGTGGTGCGGCCGTTCTTTTGCACGACCTCGCCGAAGACACTGATCGTACCCTTGCCGGGGTCGATCGTCTGAAGGCCGGTGATCGAACGCAGCAGCGTCGACTTGCCCGACCCCGAGGGGCCGATGAGAGCGACCATTTCTCCGGCCGCGACCTCAACAGACACGCCGTTCAGGGCTTTTCGGGTGCCGAAAGTCTTGGACACGTCCCGGGCCGATACGACACTGGGTCCGGCACTGGGCGCGACGGCGGCGGCAGCTGGGGTCATGGACACGCTGGAAGCGGTTGCAAGGGCGCGCCGCATCGCCTGATCAGGCCTGCGAGGCAAGTCTTAATGGCACGTCACCGGCGATTTCGTCCAGCGTAACCGGCCACGGGCGACCCTGCGACGGCCGCGACCGCCTGCTCCGCAGACCGGTACCGGCGGCGGCACGAGCCACGGTGTCGCCGCGGGTCGATCCGCGCCCGGACAAATCCCGTGCAAACTCAACACCCGCATGAAAAAAACCGCTTTACATGACAGACGCGTGACCCTACATCGCGGCTTCCGGCGGACCCCGTAGGTCTTCACGTTGCGCTGCTAACGCCGGCTGGGTTTAACAATTACAGGGGTTTACGTGAATTGCGCACGTATCAATTTCCCCTGGACCTGGTCCGCGAGCGGTCCCCTGAACGTCCTGTCGCACTCGTGCGGCCGCGTTCGGTTTCCGTAGCGGCGCGCTGGTTCCAGGACAATCTGAACGCCGACGTCTTCTATGCGGTGAAGGCCAATCCCTCGCGGTGGGTCATCGAGACCCTCGTGGAGGCGGGAGTCACCGGCTTTGACGTCGCCTCACTGGCAGAGATCGAACTGGTTCGTTCGGTCAGCGCCGATGCACGTCTGGCCTTCATGCACCCGGTCAAGAGCCGTGGTGCGATCACCCGGGCCTATTTCGACTACGGCGTCCGCACCTTCTCGCTCGACAGCCATGACGAGCTGGCCAAGATCATCGATGCCACCGGCAACGCCAGGGACCTGAATCTGCTGGTCCGTATGGCGGTGTCGGCGGACGGCGCGGCCTATTCGCTATCGGGCAAGTTCGGCGTCACGCTGGACCAGGCCCCCTCCCTGCTGCTGGCCACGCGCCAGGCGGTCAAGGACGGGCTGATGGGCGTCTGTTTCCACGTCGGTTCGCAATGCATGCGCCCGTCCGCCTATGAGGCCGCCATGGCCCAGGTCGGCCGTGCCATATCGCGCGCGGGCGTGTTTGTGGACATCGTCGATGTCGGCGGCGGCTTCCCGTCGGTCTATCCGGGCATGGTCCCGCCGGACATGCAGGAATATGCCGACGCCATTCATCGCGGCTTCAACGAGATGCCGGTGTCGGAAACGACCGAGCTGTGGTGCGAGCCCGGCCGGGCCCTCGTTGCCGAGGCCTCGTCGGTGCTGTGCCGGGTCGATCTGCGCAAGGGCGACGCCCTGTATCTGAACGACGGTTCCTACGGCTCGCTGTTTGACGCCACCCACTCGCGTTGGCCCTTCCCGACCAAGCTGGTCCGGGACGGTGCCGCTTCGGGCGACCTCAAGCCGTTCCGTTTCTACGGCCCGACCTGCGACTCCATCGACCACATGCCGGGACCCTTCTGGCTGCCGGCCGATATGCAGGAAGGTGACTTCATCGAGATCGGCATGCTGGGTGCCTATGGCGTGGCCATGTCGACCGGCTTCAACGGCTATGGCGAACACGACATCGCCGGCGTCGAGGATGCCCCGATGGCCTCGCTCTACGGCCTGGCCCCCCGCTCCATCCCGACGGTTCGCACCTCGGCGGAAGAGCAGGCTCGCAAGGTGGTTCGCCTGTCGCGCCCCAAGGGCAAGGCCGGTCAGCGGAAGAAGCAGCGGCGCTAAACCGTCGCTTTCGCACTGTAATCAGCAGCGGCCCGTCGCTCCGTCCGGGCCGCTGTTTCTTTTGACGACGGGCGCTCAAACCAAAGGGAAACCCTTGCAATGAACGCTCCCGTTCAGACCAACCAGAAGGCCCAGCTGCTCCAGAACACGGTGGAGCACGTCGACATCACCTCCTTCGACGCCCGCCCGATCATCGACAGCATGCGCAAGATGTCGTTCTCGAGCCGCGACACGGCCCGGGCCGCCGACATCTTCAACATGGCCCTGGAAGACAGTTCGTGCTCGCCCTGGCTGATCCTGGCCGGTTCGACCTCGGCCGGCGGCTGCATGCATGTGTACCGCGACATGGTGAAATTCGGCATGATCGACGCCGTGGTCGCCACCGGGGCCTCCATCGTCGACATGGATTTCTTCGAGGCTCTGGGCTTCAAACACTACCAGGCCGCCGGCGAGGTTGACGACAACGTCTTGCGCGACAACTACATCGACCGGATCTACGACACCTATATCGACGAGGAAGAGCTCCAGGCCTGCGATCACACCATCCTGGAGATCTGCAACCAGCTGGAGCCGCGCGGCTATTCCTCGCGCGAGTTCATCTGGGAGATGGGCAAATGGCTGAGCGAGGGCAATGCGAAGAAGCCCGGCTCGCTGATCCAGACCGCCTATGAGGAGGGCGTGCCCATCTTCTGCCCGGCCTTCGTCGATTCCTCGGCCGGTTTCGGCCTGGTCAAGCACCAGAAGGAGCGGATGGCCGAGGGCAAGCCCTATCTGATGATCGACGCCGTGGCGGATTTCCGCGAACTGACCGACGTCAAGATCGCGGCGGGCGTGACCGGCCTGTTCATGGTCGGCGGCGGCGTGCCCAAGAATTTTGCCCAGGACACGGTCGTCTGCGCCGAAATCCTGGGCGTCGAGGCCGAGATGCACCGCTATGCGGTCCAGATCACGGTCGCCGACGTGCGCGACGGGGCCTGTTCGTCCTCGACGCTGAAGGAGGCCGCCTCCTGGGGCAAGGTCCAGACCACGCATGAGCAGATGGTCTTCGCCGAGGCCACCACGGTGGTGCCGCTGATCGGCTCCGACGCCTATCACCGCGGAACCTGGAAGAACCGCGAGAAGCGCCGCTGGAACAAGCTGTTCGGCAAGTGACGGGACAGCCCCGCAACCGTTGAAGAAGGCGGCCTGCCCCATCGGCGGGCCGCCCTCGACCGTTCAGCGGCCGACACCGCGGACCCGATGAGGCCTGCGTCATCCGTGCCTTGGCGAAGGCGCGAACCTGCCTTGCCGCCGCCGCATGCTTGGGCCACGGTGCGGCCTCTCAACGACAGTCATTTCAGGAACGATACGGGATGAAGCGCACGCTCGCGGCGACCGCACTGGTGGCGGCCATGGCCTCGGCCGGCTGCAGCCCGCCCGCCGGGGAAGCCGCGCCGGCCGCTGCGAAGGCCGCTGCGGAGACCGCTCCGGAGGCCGCGCCCCCGGCCGCCGCCGCGCCGGCTGAATCGCCCGCCGCCGTTGCGACTCCGGCGGCCCCGGACGCCCCGGCCTTCGCGGTCGTCTATCCGGGCGGCACCGCCCAAGGGCCGGTCACCGTCGCCCGGGGCCCGGACGGGCCGGGCGGTATACTGAGCTTCACCACCGAGGCGACCCCGGACGCCGTCGTCGCCTTCTACCGCCAGCGCGCCGAGGCAGCCGGACTGGCCTCCGTCATGGCCATGAACACCGGCGAGGCCCGCGCTTATGGGGCCGCCGCGGGGGACGGGAGCGGCAAGCTGCTGCACGTCGTTGCAGCTCCGGTCGAGGGCGGCCCGACCAGCGTTCAGCTGGACTGGACCAACGGCCGGTGAAGCCGGCCGTCGCCCTGGCCGCCTGCCTCCTTCTGAGCGGGTGCGCCACGGCCAGCGTCCCGGTCGGTTCGCCCACGCCATTGGGCGGCTATCTCGAAACCGAGGCCCTCGATGCTGTCGTCGCCGGGGTCAGGGCACCGCCGCCTGCCCCCTCCTTCTGGCCGGGCGATCTCCAGCCGGCGGTCGAGGGCAAGGACCGCTGGTGGCTGGCCACCGCCCAGGCCGAACTGCGCCCGCCAGAGGCCGGCCAGCATTTCGACTGCATTCTGGGCACGCGGCTGGCGGGGAGGCCGCGTCCGGCCCTGACCCGGCTGATGACGCGCCTGCTCGCGGATTCGGAGGCCGTGACCCGGCGTCTGGGCGAGCTCCACCCGCGCCCGAGGCCCATGGCCGTCCATCCCGGCCTGGAGACCTGCCAGAGGGCTGACGCCGCCACCCGCGAAAGTCCATCCTGGCCGGCGGCCGGGGCCGTCGCGGGGGCCGTCTTTGGCGAGATGTTCGCAGCGCTCGCCCCCGATCAGGCCGAAGCCCTGAAGGAACGTGGCCGCGACATCGGTCGCAGCCGTTCCATCTGCCGCATGAACTGGTCGACGGACGTCGAGGACGGTCATCGGGTCGGCAGACGCGTCTATGTCAGCGCGACGGAGGCACCCGACTTCCTCGTCGATCTGGACGCGGCGCGAGCGGAAATTGTCGCCGCACGCGCCGAGGGCCTGACCAATCCCGGCTGCGCAGCAGAACGCCGGGCGCTGGCACCGGGGGCAGTCAGGCTGGACGAGGGCTGACCAGCGCGCCGTACAGATCGGTCCGCCGGTCGCGGAAGAAGCCCCAGGCCGCGCGGTGGCGGTCGATGAAGTCGAGGTCGAACGTGTGCACCAGCGCCCCCTCCTCCTCCCGGCCGAAGCTTTCCACCAGATCGCCGCGATGGTCGGCGATGAAGGACGAGCCGTAGAAGACCTGCCCGGCCTCATTGACCTGTTCATGGCCGATGCGATTGGCACCGACGACCGGAACCACGTTCGAGACGGCGTGGCCCTGCATGGCGCGCCGCCAGGGCTCGGCGGTGTCCAGCTCCTTGTCGTGCGGCTCCGAGCCGATGGCGGTCGGATACATCAGCACCTCGGCCCCCTGCAGCATCATCGCCCGCGCCGTCTCGGGGTACCACTGGTCCCAGCAGATGCCGACGCCGATCCGGCCGTGGCGGGTGTTCCAGACCCTGAAACCGGTATCGCCCGGCCGGAAATAGTATTTCTCCTGATAGCCGGGGCCGTCGGGGATGTGGCTCTTGCGATAGACGCCGAGCGCCGATCCGTCGGCGTCCAGCATGACCATGGAGTTGAAATAGTGCGGCCCTTCGCGCTCGAAGATCGAGACGGGGATGGCAACGCCCAGTTCAGCCGCCACGGGCTGGAGTGCGGTCACGCAAGGGTGTTCGCGCCACGGATGGGCGGTCGCGAACCAGCGCTCCTCCTGCGATACGCAGAAATAGGGGCCCTGGAAGAGCTCGCTGGGCAGGATGACCTGCGCGCCTTTCGCGGCGGCCTGCCGCACGAGATTTATCGTCTTGTCGATATTGGCCTGAAGGTCCTCGCCGTACGAGGTCTGCAGGGCGGCGACGGAGATCGTGCGGGCCATCAGGCAGGCTCCTGCTGGGAGATGCAGTGGAAGGATCCGCCGCCGGACAGGATGGCGATGGACGACAGGGGGATGATCTCGCGCTCGGGGAAGACCGTCTTCAGGCCCTGACACACCAGGTCGACGGCGCGCGCATTGCCGTAGTCCGGCACGATCACCGCACCATTGGCGATGAGAAAATTCATGTGGCTGGCCGGAATGGGCTTTTCGTCCTCGTCGCCGATGAAGCCGGGCGACGGAAGGCGCAGGAGTTTCAGCCGCGCGCCGGTCGCATCGGTCATTTCCGACAATGTCCGGGCAATCGCGTCATAGACGGCGTCATTCGGATCGTTCCGCCCCCAGGCGATGGGGCAGGCAATGACGCCAGGGGCAACGAAACGGGCCAGATTATCGACATGGCCGTCGGTGTGGTCATTCAGCAGGCCGTCGCCGAGCCACAGCACCTTGCGCGCGCCCAGTGACGCCATGAGCGCAGCCTCGGCCTCCGCCTCGGTCCAGCCGGGGTTGCGGTTGGGATTCAGCAGGCACTGGCGGGTGGTGACGATGGTCCCCTGCCCGTCGTGGTCCAGCGCCCCGCCTTCCAGAATGAAGTCGTGACGTTCCAGCGGCACACCGGAGGCCCGTCCGATCTGGTCGGCGACCGTGTCGTCGTGCTCGAGTTCGTATTTGCCGCCCCAGCCGTTGAAGCGGAAGGCGGCGGCCTTGGCCGAACCCGCCCCGAAGATCGGCCCGGTATCGCGCAACCAGATGTCGCCGAACCGGCCGTTCACGACCTCGACATCGGCGACCCCGGCGAAGCGGGTTCGGGCATCGTCAAGGGCCTCGGCCTTGCCGACCATCAGCTTCACATGTTCACGGCCCGGTCCTGCGAGGGCGCGGACCAGGGCCTCGACCTCGGCCTGTGCCGGCTCGAGATTGTCCTCCCAAAGCTCGCCATGGCTGGGCCAGCCAACCCACATGGCACGATGCGGCGACCATTCGGCGGGGATGTTGAACGGATACATGGGGCCTCTTCCCGGCGAATGACCGATGGGGCCAGATAGACGGCGCGGGGTCGGGTTTCAACGCGCAGACGCCCCGACCGGGCATGAAAAAGGGCGGCCCCCGGAAGGGCCGCCCTCGTTCGTTGGCGTCGTTCAGCGTCCTAGAAGCGGGCACCGAAGCTGATCAGCCAGGTGCGCGGCGCACCGATCGAGGCCGTGCGGACCGAACCGGTACGGTCAGGAACGCGCGGATCGGTGCTCTGGGCCACGGCCAGCGCATTGGTGCCGGTCGAGATGTTGGCCTGGTACTCTTCGTCCAGCAGGTTGGTCACGTTCAGCTGAACAAAGGCGTTCCGCACGCCGAAGGAGTTGGTCAGGTCGTAGCGGGCGTCGAAGTCCACGATGGTGAAGGCGTCGAAGACTTCGTCGTTCACGTCCGTGGCGAAACGCTCGCCGGTGTATTTGGCCTGCAGACCGATGCTGAGGTCCTCGGTGACGTCGTAGTCAGCACGGCCCGCGAAGGTCCACTCCGGGGTCTCGACCAGTTCCTTGCCGGCGGTCGGCAGGAAGGTCGGGATCAGGAGCGAGGCCGGGGCGACCGGGCAGGCCGGGGTCGAACCCGGACGCTGGCTGGCCGTGGTGCAGGTGAAGTTGCCCAGGCGCAGGTCTTCCAGGATTTCGCTCTGGTTGTAGGCGGCCGAGACATAGAGCGACAGACGATCGGTGGCCTGCCAGCCAACAGCACCGTCAAAGCCCATCAGCTCGACAGCGCCGACGTTGCGGTCGATCGACTGGCCGAAGAAGGGCGAGGACGGATCGGCATCGAAGGACGAGACGATGCGGTTGCTGTACTCGTTGTACCAGACGGCGGCCGAGGCGATCACGTCACCGTTGTTGAAGCGATAGCCGAGGTCCCACGCCTTGGTGGTTTCCGGCTGGACTTGGGAGAAGTCGACCTGGTTGGCCGCGTTGCGGACCGGCTGATAGAGGTTGTCCGTGCGCGGGGCCGAGAGGCTTTCAGCGTAGCTGATGTAGACCGTCTGCGAGTCGGCGAAGCGCCAGGTCGCACCGAGGTTCGGCAGAATGTCTTCGTATTCCAGCTCAGCCTGGTAGGGAGCGATATACTGGGTCGTGCTGGTGCCGAAGGTCAGGTTACCGTTGGCGAGCGGGGCGTTCGGGGTCTGGGCGGTGCAGAGCACGCTCGACGAACCGTTCTGCGAGAAGCAGTTCTGGTTCAGCTCGCGACGGAAGAACGGCGCGCGAACGCCGAGCTGGATGGTCAGCGAGTCGTCGAAGAACTGGCCACGCCATTCGGCCGAGACCTGGTTCAGTTCGGCGATCGAGGCGCGGTCGCGGGTGCGGTACCAGGACAGGCCGTTGAAGGCGAAGACACGCGATTCCGGCGAGCCGTACAGGCGCTGTCCGCCGAAGACGTTGCCCGGGTTGCCGTTGGCGTCAACGCGGGTGGCTTCACCGGTCTGGCGGTGGCGGCCGTAGTCATAGGTGTAGGACAGGCGGAAGCGGTGATCTTCGTTCGCATCCCAGATCAGCGAGCTGAGCACGCCGTACCGGTTCGTGTTGGTGTTGGACGGCGTGTACAGCTGGACGGTGTCGAGGGTGTCGGTGTCGCCGTTCAGGTCGGTCCCGATGAGGCCACCCAGGTCGAGACGGTCGTCACGCTCGGAAATGGTGCTGAAGCCGCCGCCGTTGGCCATGACGAACTGGTAGGACGGATCGAAAGTAAAGCGCAGGCTGTCGGTCAGGCCGTAGCTGAAGGCGCCGCGGATGTTGCCCGTGTTCGACGGGTTGATCCGGATGCCGTGATAGTTGGAGCAGCTGCCCGTCGCCGTGGTCCCGTCGGACCGGACGATGGTGGAGCCGGTGCTCTCGTTCTGGACGGTGCCGTTGCCGCCGGCAGGCCGGATGCAGGCGATGTCGTTCTCGAGATAGGTGCCCGAGGCGAACTGCGCCTGGTTCACGAAGTTGTTGTAGAAATCGTTGCGGTTACGGTTGAAGTGGTAGGACAGGCTGGCGAAGTCACCGTCGCCCATGTTCTGGTAGAGGCGGCCGTTGAACTGCTGCTTCTCGAGCTCGCCGGGGCCCTTGAACTTGTCATAGCCGGTCTGCGAATAGGTCGCATAGGCGGTGGTGCCCCACGGACCGAAGGCACCGGTGTCGGCCCGCACGAAGACGCGGCCATAGTTGAAATCGCCGAACGCGCCGCCGACCTGCACCCCGGCCTCTTCGGTGGGACGCGAGACGGTGTAGTTGATGGTGCCGCCGGTGGCCGAGGCCGTCGGGCTGTCGACGTCGGTCGTGCCCAGGTTGACCGAGGCGCGCTCAACCAGTTCCGGGTCCAGCTGCTGGTTGCTGTAAACCGCATAGTTGCCGGTGTCGTTCAGCGGAATGCCGTCGAAGGTCAGCGAAACGCGGCTGCCGTCGAAGCCGCGCAGGCGGATGTTGCCGCCCGAGTTGCCGAACGGGTCGGCATTGGTGAAGTTCAGGCCGGGGACCAGGTTCAGCGTCTGGAGAATGGTCTGACCCGGCGACTGGGTGGAGATGAACTCTTGGGTGATCGACGAACGGCTCTTGGCGACCGTTTCAGCGATGATCGTGCCGTCCGTCGTGGCCGGTCCACGCACGCCCGTCACGACGACGGTGTCCAGCTCCGTGGCTTCAGCGGCGACCGTGCCGGTCGACTGGGCCGAAGCGGCGCCGGCGACCAGAAGGCCGCTGAAGAGGGCGGTCGTCGCCCAGAACACGCGTTTGCGGTTCGTCATTGTCATCTATCCCCGATGAAGAAGGGCGCGTACGCCCGGCGACCGGCGGCAGCCGGCGGAACTCCCGCACCCTTTAGGCGTGGCATCGGAAAGTGGGACGACAATCATGTGACACTGATATGACGCTCGAGTCGGGTGGCCCGATAGACACACCTTCAGCCACCGGAGACTGTTGATTAGCTGTCAGACCGTCGGTCGGCTGGCCCCGGGACCCGAAGTATTCCGGGACCGGATTACCGGCGGCGGGTCCTATTCACCCCAGACGGCCCGCAATCGGGCTGACCGGCCGCAGAAACGGCTGTAGCCGGCATATCGCACCGGGTTCAGGCGGGCGAAATCCTGATGATAGGCCTCTGCGGGCCAGAACCGTACGGCATCCCGAACCGGTGTGACAAAGCGGGCCGCGCCTATCCGGGCGACCGCAACGCTGCGCGAAGCTTCGGCGGCCGGTTTCTGTGTGGCACTGGCGAAAACAGCCGTCGCATAGGACGCGCCCTGGTCGCAGAACTGCCCGTCAGGGTCCGTAGGATCGATCGTCCGCCAGAACCGGTCGACCAGCTGGCGATAGCTGATGCGGGCCGGGTCAAAGGTCACCTGCACCGCCTCGAGGTGGCCGGTGCCACCGCGAACCACCTGATCATAGGTCGGATTGGCGA
>Ga0247831_1007463_pt1 | contig 12192 bp, 10 predicted proteins | sample LaCruzMarch2015__9_FD_192406 | JGI IMG/M metagenome (GOLD analysis project Ga0247831, IMG submission 192406) | Freshwater microbial communities from meromictic Lake La Cruz, Castile-La Mancha, Spain - LaCruzMarch2015_1m | ecosystem: Environmental > Aquatic > Freshwater > Lake | place: Spain...
GCGCAAATACAACTAGTAGCTTGCCATTGTCGGGCACGTGATGAAGGAATGCGCCGAAGCCGGACTTACCCGCAAATGGCAACCCGCCCAATCCGCCGAGCGCAAATCCTTTTTCATGATTTTGTAGATTTAGTCGAATGTTTTATGTATGCGCATGGTGTTGGTGTAAGTGAGGAAAGTCGGTATGACGAAAAAGAACAAAACAACAAAACCATTATCATATTTATAATCATCCAAAACCTTTCTCTCTCTCTCTCTCTCTGCAAACCTTTTACCACTCACTCACCCTCTTGCCATCGATTGACCATGAGCGGTATTAGCTGCTCTTTGCGATTATTCACCTCGTCGGCACAAACGCTGTGTCCGAATAATGTATTCTCCGGCGTGAAGCCGCGTTTGCCGAGCACGTCGGCCACGATATCGTCTACATCCGCACTCAACAAGCTCGTCGGGAATAGTTCGTTCATGGCCACCTCGGCATTTTCTTCCATATATTGACGACGGAACGTTCTTTGTAACGTTTGGAACGTATTCGATCCGGCGGCCACGAAGACGGACCCGAACGTCGCGGTCGCGACGCTCAGTATTTCGCGTCGACGCGAACTGGCCCTCATCGTTCGGGCCACGGCGCGGAATTCGTCGCGGTCGATGTACCCGTTATCGTCCGAGTCGAATTTCGCAAATAATATATCTGCGGCGGCAGCAGCAGTATCAGTATCAATGTTGTTGTTGCCGCTATTTTCGAGGGGAGAAAGCGATCCGAGCAAAATAACGATGGTGCGGGGTGCAACCGACGACGAAGGAAGGATCGAAAAACCACTCGTCTCTATCACCACTACCAACGACGTGACGAGGAGGAAGATCAAAATTCGACTCGCCATCATCATATGGATTCTCTCCTCACAAACACCGAGGAATCCCAGTATGGTAGGATAGCGTCGGCGATGACGCTGGCTGACGATGTCGAAGCGAAGAGTGATTGTGTATTCTTCTCTCTTCTCTCTGGCGGGAACCATACACCCCACATTCATTCATCATATTCTATTCATTCCTTCAACGAAACGAGAACACAATAGAGAATGGCAACCCCGCTCCGACCGATAGAATGTAGCGCCCAACCATTATGCATGGCGTTCCATCCGACGCGCAACATCGTCGCCGCCGGCCTGGTCGATGGGACCGTGGAGATGCACGATATCGAAATGGGAACGGCCGGAACGACGGCAACGGGAGGAGGACGAGGAATGACGCCGAGGGCGAATGATGATCGCAATAACGGCGAGGGAGGAGGAGGAGGAATGACGATGGACGTAGATGATGTAGACGACGAAGACGAAGAGGTGGAAGATACGATATTGGCATCTATATTCGTGGCCAAGGAGATTGTGCAACAGCAGTCGAGTAAAATTCCCAAACCGGCATTCCTGCACTTCTCAACTGCCAAACGGGGTGAAATTAAGAAGGCGAACCCAGACGCACCATTTGGGGAGCTCAGTAAGCTTATTGGAGCAGCATGGAAGGAGCTGTCAGACGATGATAAGGTAAAGTGGGAGGAGAAGGCAAAGGAGGATAAAGCTCGTTATGCAAAAAAAATGAGCAATTACTCTACAGCTTCTTCGGAAGACAACGGCCCCCCTACTGTCGAGTTAGACAACGACTCCATGACTACTAATAAAGCAGCAGCGACAGTAGCGACGAATGTAAGAGAAGGAGGAGGAGGAGTGACGTACCAGGGACCAAGCTGTCGGTGTGTCCTCTTTTCGATTAATCCATCTTCCGATGTGAATACTTTTGTTAATGATGATGATGATGATGATTGGACGGTCGATTCGAATGACGATCCAATACGACGATCATCATCGAAACGACAAATTGCTAGTGCAATTATTGGAGAAGAGGCAGTTGTTGATAGCAATGGCAACAGCAGTAATGATGGAGGAGGAGGAGAGTATTTATATACTGCATGTAATGGTGGATCATTACGGTGTATAAATACTGCATTGGCGGTAAAGAGTTTATTATCGACCAATCTTCACCAACAATTGGAAAATGATGATAAAAATAATGACGATGTAAAGGATGATAATACATCAACTAACAATACTATAGTTTGGTCAATAGAGAATGCACATCCCGTGGGGATTAATAAAATATATCAATTACCAAACTGTTCGCCGATAGGTCCAGTATTGGTTACTGGAGATGACTCGGGTACTGTACGTTTATGGGATGTAAGGCAATGTTCATCATCAACAATAACAAACGCAGGAGATGATACATCTACAATAGATGATATGGATAGCAGCAGCAGCAGCAACAACAACAACAACAACAACAACAACAACAACAACAACAACAACAGCAGCAGTAGCAAGAAGAAAAGGAGCAATAAGAAGATGAAGAAGAATACAAAGCAGCAACAACAACAAAAGCAAAAGCAAGAGAATAATAATCCATTTGACAAATTAATGGAATTACCAATTGGATGTATCCAATCATGGAAAGTTAACAAGGATTATATATCCGACTTTACATGTACACCTGACGGAGCAATACTATTTGCTACATCGGGTGATGGGACATTGTCAGTATTTAATATATCATATGTCGCAACACAACAACGACGTAGCAGTAGTAGTAAGAGTAATAACGATCGTAATAGGTGTAATATCGTGAATGCCTTTGACAATGATGATGATGATGATGAAAGTAGTAAAAAGAATACAACAACATCCACGTGGGATACAATGGGATATAGTAAATCTGACAATATAGAAGATGAATTACTTTCTTGTGTATTATTAAAAAAGTCCAAAAAGTTATGTGTTGGTACACAAGATGGTACACTGTGCTTGTACACGTATGGACAATGGGCGGACATGTCGGATCGTTTCCCCGGTCATCCACAAAGTATAGACGCCATATTAAAAATTGACGAAGATACGATATTGACCGGTAGTTCCGATGGGTTGATACGTGCAGTACAATTATTACCCAATTCATTATTAGGCGTATTGGGTGGACACGATCATGATGGATTTCCAGTAGAGGGATTAGGGTGGAGTGCAGGCAGAAGGTTGGTGGGTAGTATTAGTCATGATGAATATATACATTTATGGGATGCATCATTGTTAAATGATGATGATATTGATGATATTGATATTGATGATGGGAATAATGATGGGAATAATGTCCAAGAAGAAAAGGAATCGACAAAGACAAAGGCTGCTGCTGGTGATGATAGTGATGATTGGGATGACATGGATGAGGATGATAATTCAGATGATGATGATAATAATGATTCAGATGATGATGATGATAATAATTCCAATGATGGTACTGGAAGTGACAAGCCAAAGAAACGAGAAAAAATATTCAAGACTGACAATGAATCATTCTTTTCTGATTTATAGGGTGGTACATATAATAGCAATCAATGCTTACTGGTTTTACTATTCCTTCTAAATAAAGAGTATTGTTAAATTACACTCTCTCTCGACATGGATCAATTTATCGTCGAATTCGTAACATGTCTCTCTTCCTATCACTCTCTCTCACACATTCCGATCCTCCCCCCCCTCCATCATAATGCACAACTATTATCATGTTTCAACGAACGCGTGATCGCAATCGTAATGCCTCGGCCGTACATTCCTCGGCATTAACCACCAACATAACAATCCCATCATTCCCCTGTTCTTCATATGCATGTATAAGTGTTGCACGTAAGTCATTGGCCGTGCCCGTGAATGGTTCCCCGTTGACATGTGTGATAACATCCCCCTTCATTATACCACATTTACCAGCCTGACCACGTACGGATGCCACGAGTACACGTTTGGTACGGAATGGGGGACGTCCATCGTTGGCAGCAATGCGGGATGATTCGGCTAATATACGATTGACGCCTTCTTTTTCGATTTCGGTACGTGGTCCAATACGTCCCTTGACTATCATCATTTTAGTAGTAGTATTCGATGTCGTTGTTGTTGCTCCTCCTCCTCCTCCTCCTCCTCCTCCTCCTTTCTCGCCTTCGTTACTAACAACACCACCCTCCCGTCCTTTATTACCACGTGCCGCCGCCACTGACACTACCCGAGCACGAGCGAATGCATCGGCTATACTACCATCCCATTCATCATCGACAAATGTCATATTCACTCCATTATTATGACCACCACCCTCGTATCCGGTTACACTGGCAACTAACGTTTTGGCACCCGTCTTTAACCATTTCCCCCATCTGGATCCCAATGGTAGCGATTCATTGGTAGGAGGAGGAGGAGGACGATGGTTTTGATCTGCCATCATGGCAAGTTGTGCATGTTGCCGTTGAATCTGTCTATTGCTTTTAATTTCCTCCTCTTGCTGTTGCTGCTGCAATAGCGATAATTTTTCGAATTCACCGGTACGCAATGCCACGCATAATGGCATGCGAGCCGGTAATGGTCGACGCGACCGATCGCGTGCCCTTTCTTCCGCCTCTCGTTGATAGTTGCTAATCTTTTTCGATTTTTGCGATTCGGTTTCATTCGAGTATGATCGATTAGTACGCATCCCGGCATTGGAATATCCGTGTGATAGTACCGCACTTCGTGAATGTGTCGTTGTTGTTGTTGTTGATGAAGAAGAAGATGATGATGGAGTAGTCGTATGATGATTATTGTTGGACACTACTTTCAACTTTCCATCGCGTAATAGATTAGCAATTCCACAAAGTATGGTGGCCGCCTGGCATAAGTCATGTGGGCGCCCACTCGTCATTAGCGACGTGACGAATTGTTGTTCCTGTTCGCTCATGGCAACATCGAGACCGCCGAATAATGTAGTATCAATTTCCATAACCGCCGCTTTCTTCCTGCCATCGATACTATCCTCCTCGATAGTAGCCGCGGCAGCGGCAGTGGCCGTGGATGACGATAATTGATGTTTGCACCGTAATTGACCGGCGCTCAATTCGCCATCGGGCACGTGTTGCAATTCCGCCGCCAACGCACCTCGTCGCAGCCGCACGGTCCGTTCGACCGCATCGATCGATAAATGCGAACGACAGTTCGGACACGCCAACTTGACCTTCACGTGACGATTGCCATCGCTCGCCATTTCGTAATCATCTCGCGACGAGGCGTATAACGCGCCGAGACACGAAAGACAAAAGTTATATCGACACGACGACGAGGACGGGCCGGGAGGAGGATGGGGGATCGGATGGAGTGCGTCGGCGGCGGACATGGCATCGAGACAGATTGGACAACAGGATGACGCGATGGTGTCATTGCCGCCGCATTCGTCGTCGACTTCTTCCTTGCGACTCATATTTTCTGCGAGATTTGGTTTGGAAATATTAGTCGTCTTTGTTGTTGCCGAACACAAGGTACGTTGAGGAGGAGGAAGACCGTGTCGACGATGTTGTCGTTTTGAGCCACGGACTTTGGATGTCGACTCTCGCGTTTGAGCTAAAACAGCAAGTTGTAGCGTGGTGTTGCGCTAGAAGCTTCGCCTCTTTAAGACCGAAAACGGGACTGGAGGACTCTGTGACTCAGCTCACGCAGAATTTTATCGTCATACTCAGCAAACCAAGATCACGAGATCATGGTGGTCCAAAATCCTTCCTCGTCACGCTGATGTCAATCATGGCGACCGTTCACCTAACCACGGCTGCTGAACTAACGTGGGTATCTCGTTCATCATACGATACATCGCTCAATGGCGCATTAGGTCGGCATCATCCCATTACTTTCGCGAATGAAACACATGGCTTTGTCATCAGTGGTTCGACGAAGACTATAGGGGCCGTAAATGATTTGCACATCTATGATGAGAAGTCGGACGTATGGACCGATGCTAGTTCTGCCTTATCAGGTCAGAACTTTCCAGCACGAACGTACAGTTATGGTGTCGTTCTCGATGAAGTCAACCACCCCAAGGCATACATGGGATTTGGGTCGGATGTATCGGGCAACCGATTAGCCGATTGGTGGGAGTTTGACATGACGACATTGCAATTTCGTCAGCTGGCCACTTTTCCCGGAGCGGGACGACACCATCCATCCATGGTATCGGTGTATTCCGGCGAAGGGGCTGGGTGGGAGATACATGTCGGATTAGGTGATGGATTAGTAGGCAATCTTATGGAATTTAGTAACTTTGATGATTATTGGTCCTACTCCGTCAACAACGACCGATGGATACAGCTGCCAAACTTTCCATCGTCACAACGACATCATCCATACTACTTTGGCATTGATGGTGTGAGTTACACTGGTTTTGGGCACAGTAGTAGTAAGATTGAACGAGACTTTTACAGCTACGATGGAGGGATGTGGACACAAGAGCCAGACTTTGAATCATACTCGATGAGTAACGAAAACAACCTCGTCACCACCGAAGCACGAGTAGCTGGGACACAATTTTCTATCGTCTTGCCCATGAGAGGTAGCACTGATGGAGGAAGTGGTGAATTGTCGGGTGCCATTGGGTTTGTGTTGAGTGGCGACGGAGATGATCACAGGACCATGTACGAGGGAGAATTTCATGCCTTCTATCCGAATGCAGCAAAGAAATGGCGTACTCTGCCTCCTCATCCTGGCGAGTCACGTTGGGCTCCGGGATCCTTTGTAATGCGAGGGACAGCAAGGGTGTACTTCACGAGCGGGTATGAACATTCCACTGGCAAGCTCTATTCGGATGTTTGGGCGATTGACTTGTCCTCTCTTTTTCGCACCACGGATTCTAGCCCTGCCATGACAGATGTGGCTGTGTCTACTACCGACTCAACCAGCTCATCGCCCACTGTTCCAGTTTCACAGACTACAGATATGATGAGCGATGGAGATGTCGAAGGTTCTAGTGGAGCGTTGATGACTACGATGCCGACGAGGTACGTGGCTGTTATACTACTTTGTCTCTATTTTTAGTGTTTTAATTGAAATAGTTATAAATGATTTATCTAATTACAAGTAGTCCTCCCAGTGATACTTCGCAGGCTCCCAGCAATTCTCCAAACGATGTCTCCAGTGATGTTCTTACCATGGCTCCCACTGAAACTCCCACTAATCCACCAAGCGAAGATTCAAGTGAAGTTCCAAGCAATTCCTTCAGTGATGTTCCCACAGTGGCTCCAACTGACAATCCCACTTATGCGCCGAGTAAAGGTACAAGTGATGCTGGACTTTTTGAAGCAGATTTCGCGTGCATTACTGACGACGAATGTGACAAGAGACAAGCGGAGATGGAATTCGCGGATTTTCGTGTTGGTGAATTTCCAACGAAAGGGTGCTTCTCGAAGAATGATGTAGCATACTGGAGTAATGGCACTGTAGAGGAAATGACAACTGATAAACTACCTGGCGAGCAGAAACGAATCTGGTGCGGATCAAAGGCCGCACAAGAAGCAAGTGCTTTTATGGTGTTGGATGATGACAGCTCGTCGAGTGTCTATGTCCACGGCAAAGATTTTATCCTCGGGGTTTTAGTTGTTGTAGTAGTTATGCTTTGATGAGATGAAGAAAGGTAGGAGATTTGACTTGTGTTGTATTGTGCTGACATGAGACTAAATAGGTAAATACTAGGTATGGATTTAAATACAGTTTATATCTTTATATGAACTATACAAACAAGAATACAAGACTTGATAAAACAAAAGCTGCAATAGATGCAGGAAGTGCAAACGAAACACCACAACTCTCAGGATTCTTCTTGGAATCCCATATTTCTACCCATGACATGTTGTTGTCAGACAATCCCCAAGCAGATGGAGTTGTTGGAGTATTTGTCGCAGTCGACGGCCCTATCACGGAACCTGGATTTTCTCCTCTTTTCGGAGTAGGCTTGGTAGTGGGAGACCTTGCAACTCCCACTCCTTCGGGTGACGGTAAGTAAACGGGAATATTCCCTGAATTTAAACCGGTTGCTGTATTGGCTGCTCCCGATCCACCTCCTCCTTGATTATTCGATTCATTATCCAACACAACCACACTACCCAATTCACAGCATTGTCCAAAAAGCGCCTGTTTTCGTTGGGTACATTGCTGATCACTCTTATCTAATCTAGTCAACGAATCGCTAACCGCTGCACAGGTAGTTCTCATCGACTGCTCCATAACATCCTTGTTTGCATGCATCTTGTAAATTGTTTTATCTGATGAACACAGTACACATGCCGACGCTGATGCCCAGCAACACTGAGACATATATTGATTCTGAAGTTCACTACAACGGTAACTCCCATCGGATACGCGTTCATTTCGAAGTAAGAAGTCAAGGCCCAAACATGTAGTTGACAAACCCTGAAAGATTACTGTTTTGTACCATTCAGTACTCATCGTACCCGTTGAACACAACGAACACTGTCTATAACAGCATTGATCGGCTAACTGTGTTTTAGCATCAGCGCACATTCTCTCTCCGGAGGAGTATTCACTAAGCATACTCCCAATTTCTTGACAGGTGGCTTCATACCCCCCCTGCCGTACAGTGTTCTCTTTCATCAAGTCAAGTAATACACCACTGGATGTTTGACATAGCTGACACTGCTCTTGGCAACAAGATAGACGGTATGCATTACGGACGGAGGAGCATGTACCAGATGTTGATAATATACTTTCTATACCAAGCATAACATCTAGATTGCCACAGGTCGTAGATTGTGTTTTATATGATATTGATACTACCGAACCTAACTTTTCGCCCGCGTCACACAATGTGCATATCCTCCCTTCTCCACCACTCGATGGTGTGGACACAACGCTACTAGTCATCGGACCAGGACTGATGCTGGGTGCAGTAGTATCTCTTCCATCGCATTCGCTGTGTACAGAGAGTTATCAATCAGCGATGATGATGGATGATGATATGGTGAGATGGAGCACATGTATACATCGTCGTTGTTTGTACAGACGATGACGAAGACAAAAACAAACAAACTTACGTATTGGCATAACAATCATGCCCCATTGGACAATCACTTTTATCACCACTTGGACAATGTACATCACATGTCACATCTGCCTCAGTCCAAGATTTGCCACAAAAGAAATGATACTTTAATTCATCAACGCTGAAACTTGTTACATTCTTTAAGTCGGTATCATCATCATCATCATCATCATCATTACTATTACTATTCACAAACCCTCCATCTGTCAATGTAACATCTGAATTGTAGTTGTTCGTACCTCCATTATTAGTAGTAGTAGTAGTAGCAGTAGTATCATCTCTATCGCCATAAATAAAATCGACAAATGTTTCCACGCCCCATGGGGTGCGCGTCGGACTGCTCGACGGTACCGCGCTGGGCACGCCGCTCGGATTGACGGACGGCCGGTACGTCGGGGAACGCGTACACGGCGTCGAGGCGAAGCACGCCTGTCCCGCGGGACAATCGACCGCGTCCCCCCCCGGACAGGGCACGGCGGAATCGCAATTGGACGTGACGTGATCCCACGATATGCCGCACCACCACGTATTCTGATCCGGTTCGATCGACGATGCCGATGTCGTCGTTGTTGAATTATCATCGTCGTCATCTTTGGATATCGTCGTCGTCGTCGAATTGCCAGCATCGTTACTTTCGCTCGTTGCTAATCCATCTCCTCCTCCTCCATTTGTCGTCGTTGCCGGCGGCGTTGGCAATGGTATCGAAGTACCAACATCGCAACAATCGGCAAATAACGATCGTTGACTATCGATACATATCTCGTCCTCCATGTCGCTATTATGATTTAATTCATCGGCCATTGCCTCGCATGTAGTATATACCGATTGATGTAATACTACACGACGTTCATTTAGTTGATATAGTTTGTTATTGGATGCACATAATTGACAAGAGTTATTATTTTCAGTAGTCGTAGTAGTCGTGGTAGTGCTACTGCTGCTGTTACTGCTACTACTTCCCGTGTTTGCTGTGGGGGAAACGACCGATGCAATCACATCGGCATTAGTATTGGCTGTAGCAGTAGCATCGGTAGTTTCATCATCGTAAAGGTAGGCGGCAGGATCGATGGTAAATATAATTTCATCCAACGCCCCATACTCGGCCCCTCGACCGACTATTTCATTTTTGGATATTAGTGTATATGATCCGTTACCATTGGCACAACATAGACCATTACCTTCCTGTTATATATATATATATATATATATATATATATATATATATTTTTACATGGAGTGAGTGGGAGAGAGCGAATTGAAATATAATATATAGATTTAAAAAAAGCGAGCACGGCGAATATATAATATTATAAAACGTTTACCTGATCGTAAATGATAAATTTATATTGACGCAATGCCCCCTTTTCCTCCTCCTCTTCGTGATAGTCCTCTCGCGTCAATATGGACAATGGCACGACGATCGTCCGTCCCGCATATTCGTCGTTCGTGTAGGTCCCGAATGGCACCCCGGCCAACGATATCGATGGACGTGCGATGTTGATGAATTTCCACGATACGTCGATGGGAAAATCATCGAATGTTAGTTCCAAATCTACGTGGTATGGCCAGTCGTTCGTCGAGGTCGTTGCCGTCGTCGTTGCTGCTTTGGATGCCGTTGATGTCGATGGATTCGTTGGGGAAGATTGGAGCCGACGTCGTCGCTCGCGAATGGCAGCACGAGAGGATGCCGAAGACGATGCGCCGCTGCTGGTGGAATTCGCCGCCGATGCGAATAATGCCACTACGGCAATGACGACGACGAGTAGTACGTCGGTCGTGACAATGCTTCGACGACGACGACGAGGGCACATCGTCATGTTGAAGAATAATGAAATTTTCAGATCGGCCTTCGTTCTGTCACTCAGGATAGAGAAACCTGTTGGGCAATGTCTCGTTGGAGCTGGATGGTGGCGTTGTGGCTGTTGTGTTGTGTTGTGTGTGTCAGAGTTACTGATGTTGATTTCCTCTCATCAAAATTGTTGGGCTTTCAGTTGGTTTATTAGTCTTTGTGGGAGCTTCTTAGCCATTGATACTACATATGCTATTAAAAATAAGAGTTACTACGTAAAGTGTGCCCGCTGGTGCGGGTAGGCGATGCCTAAAGTTTTTGATATTAGTTAAAATTAATTTAGATTACGATACAATGGATTAAATGGAAATGTAGTTCTGTATCAATCCAATAAAAGTTTACAGGTTTGTTGTAGAATGTAGATTTAATTTAGTTTGAATTAGGTTATGTTATAAATGAGGCAAAAGTGTTATTGTTATCTGCTAATTAATTTATGTGTTACAGGTACTCAATACGAATGAAAGCATCTCTAGCTTCACTTCTCATGTCAGCGCAAGTATTATTGTAAGCCATCAAAGTTGAGTCAATAGATTCTGTACCAATCCCAACAACACCATTCAAGGTATTCATAGCTTTATAATACCCAGCAGATGCCGCAATTATGCAATGCTTCACAGCTCGCTCCACATTTCCAGAATCATTTTCACTGCATGCAAGGTTAAATCGTGCCACTTCATGCCCTGCCATAGCCGCGGCCTCCCAATGGAACTTGGCCTTCTTCAAATCTCCCCCTTTATCATAAAGGATACCTAAGTAATGATGCGCATCACTTGAACCTAGTTCCACTGCCTGTTTCCATAATTTCATTGCCATTGCCAGATCCTGTTGCAAACCACGATCTCCATGGTAATAGTAAGTACCAAGTACATAGATCGCACAAGCATCATTCACCTCAACCCGCTTCATCATTTCTTTGACCACATCTTCGTCTGTTTTAACATGATGCTCTTCTTTGCAATAAGGACATGTCATGGCATGCCCAGACTGAATTAAGGAATAAATGCACCCATTACAAATATACTTTCCGCAGCATGAATAAAATATTTTCATGTCCTTTTCTGCCAATCCCTCATTATCAATTACAAGATCATAAATTGGTACAGACAATGTAGTGGCGGGTTGAAGTGAGATACAGCATATTAATTCTGCTGGCATGGGCAGGAAACAGATAGGACAATCCTCTTTCGGCGGTGGGTCCTTGAAGAGAGCCTCATCACGTAACTCGGCAGCACGTTGTTTGCATGGTTTTTTGTGCTTTGGCCAATGATTCCGTTGGCACGTAGGATTGCAATATTTGACAAGCATACATGACTTGCATGCCTTGAGACTGATGCCTTCCCCCTCATCCATGCCACACTCGGCGCTCATTGATTGCATAGTAAATGTTGTCTGTCGCGTGAGTGCGG
>Ga0247831_1007464_pt1 | contig 12191 bp, 10 predicted proteins | sample LaCruzMarch2015__9_FD_192406 | JGI IMG/M metagenome (GOLD analysis project Ga0247831, IMG submission 192406) | Freshwater microbial communities from meromictic Lake La Cruz, Castile-La Mancha, Spain - LaCruzMarch2015_1m | ecosystem: Environmental > Aquatic > Freshwater > Lake | place: Spain...
CCTCCTCATACGAAGGCATGTTCCTGTCACGCATTGGAGATTTTCCTAGGCTTTTACTTCATTTGGATGAAAACCGGAGTTTGGTGTATTTCCTGCAAAAATTTGGAAGCACCTTCAGGGTTTGCCGTGAACTTTTTGTGATCGGTTTGATTTGGATGATCTGGGAAAAGAAATTCCTCAAAGCCCTATTCATGTTCGCTTTCACGGTTGGATTCTGGCTTTTCACCTTGTTGATTTACCACACTGGAGATTCGAATTTGATGATGGAACGGGCTTTTATGCCTTTGGTCTTTTTCGTAGGATGGATGGTTTTCACACAGCTGCATCTTTCGAAAACCAAATGGATAAATGTCGCACAAGGCGGATTGGTGGTTTACGTATTCTTCCAGAGCTTCACGTTCATCCACAAGGAAAGCGGATTCATGGAAGACCGATTCGCCTACATGGAAGAACTTCACAAAAACTATGGAGCGCAGAAAATATGCCTTTCGACCCGAGAAGCAAACATGTCGAAGGTGGTGATTTCTTGGTCCTACAGCCTTGAAACACTTTTGTACAGCACCAGCAAACATGGAAAACCCGGAAGCTACACTATTGCAGTTCTGCCATCCCCGGAAGGGAAAACCAACGACCTCAACGATCCCAATGCGTTTATTGCGCCAGATTTTATTGGCACTTTAAGACTATCGCAACTGAATGCTAATTACTTCAGTTTGCCTACCGTGCCTTACGTACGAAAAGCTGTGAATCTCTGATTCAGAAAGACTTACATTACAATATTCACCATTCTTCCTGGCACAACGATCACCTTTTTAGGTGCAGCACCATTGAGCCATTTTTGCGATTCTTCGTTTGCCAAAGCGATCGCTTGAACTTCTGCTTGTGGCATATCGGCGGGAACGGTAATCTGGAAGCGCGTTTTGCCATTGAAAGCAACAGGATACATCACCGAACTTTCCTTGATAAATGCTTCGTTCCAAGCAGGATAGCTTGCATTGATGATTGAAGAAATTTCGCCACAAGCACTCCAAAGTTCTTCTGCAATATGCGGCGCATAAGGAGAAAGCACGATGAGGAAATCCTTGAGAATTGCTTTCGTGTTGCACTTTAGTTCGTGCAATTCATTTACGCAAATCATGAATGTGCTCACCGAGGTATTGAAGGAGAAGCGTTCAATGTCTTCTTCCACCTTGCGGATGGTTTTGTGCAAGGTGCGTAGCTCGTTTTCAGTTGGCGCATCATCGGTAAGTTTCATTCCACCTTGGTCGTTGTAGAAAAGGTTCCAGAGCTTCTTGAAGAAACGATAAACACCTTCGATTCCATTGGTATTCCAAGGTTTGTATTGCTCCAAAGGCCCGAGGAACATTTCGTACAAGCGCAAAGTGTCGGCTCCGTATTCTGAAATGATGTCGTCGGGATTTACCACATTGTATTTCGACTTCGACATCTTCTCCACCTCAACGCCGCAAACGTAACTGCCCTCTGCGTTGGTGATGAATTCTGCTCCAGCGAATTCTGGTCTCCAATTGCGAAATGCTTCTTGGTCGAGGATATCGTTTTTCACCATGTTCACATCCACGTGAAGGGCAGAAGTTTTTAGCTCTGGATGAGATTTCAGCAAATCGGCCGACAAGTATTTGTTTTCGCCACCAACCCGGTACACAAAATTCGATCTTCCCAAGATCATCCCTTGGTTGATGAGTTTTCTGAAAGGTTCATGGGTCGTAACATGACCAAGATCAAACAAAACTTTCTGCCAAAAACGGGAATACAAAAGGTGTCCAACTGCGTGTTCGGTTCCACCGATGTACAAATCCACATCCTGCCAATAGGCTTCTGCTTCTTTGCCTACAAAGGTTTCATCGTTGTTGGCATCCATGTATCTAAGGAAATACCAAGATGATCCTGCATAGCCAGGCATGGTATCGGTTTCACGTTTTCCTTCGGGGGCTTCGAGCCAATCGCCAGATTTTGCTAGTGGGCTTTCTGGTTGTCCGGTTGGACGGAAGTCTTCCATCACGGGAAGTTCCAGCGGAAGTTGACCATCTTCCAACTCGAAAGCTGCGCCTTCACGGTACACAATAGGAAATGGCTCGCCCCAGTAACGCTGACGGCTAAACCCTGCATCACGCAGGCGGTAATTCACTTTGCCTGCACCGATGCCTGCTTTTTCGATTTCTTCGATGGCTTTTCGAATTCCTTGATAACCGGTGAGTCCGTTGAGGAAACCTGAATTTTTCAAAATTGCTTCCTTGGTTGGATTGGCCGCTTCGGAAATGTCGATATCCACCAAAATTTCGGTAATCGGGATATTGAAGTGTTTTGCAAAATCCCAATCGCGCTGATCTCCAGCCGGAACGGCCATCACAGCACCTGTGCCATATCCAGCCAAAACATAATCGCCAACCCAAACCGGAATTGGGTTTCCAGTGAATGGATGTTTAGCGAAAGCACCTGTGAAAACACCTGAAATGCGCTTCACATCGGCCATCCGCTCGCGTTCGCTGCGGTTTTTAGCGGTGCTCACGTATGCATCTACTTCAGCACGTTGCGCATCAGTGGTGATTTCGGCAACCAATTCATGTTCAGGTGCGAGTGTGAGGAAATCGACTCCGAAGATGGTGTCGGGACGGGTGGTGAAGACTTCTATAGACCTCTCCCCCAGCCCCTCTCCACGGGGAGAGGGGGGAGTTTCAGTATTGCTTTGAGGGTTGGAGAGTAAAACTGAATCTGTTGAATTCAAATCAGCTTTATCTGACCTCTCCCCCGACCCCTCTCCACGAGGAGAGGGGGGAGTTGCTGAGTAGCCCTCTTCATCTTCTTTTGCAAGTTGAATGAAATCTATTTCATTGTAAAGTTTCCTTTGCGCACAAGCAAAAATGATTTGTTCAACAACGGAATGTAAATCAGAATTTACTTCTTCATTCGTAAACCTAACGACTTGGAATCCATTCTGATTTAGCTCAACTGTTCGTCCTTCGTCGTATTCTTTTTGGTCGTTATGAATTTCTCCATCAACCTCAATAACGATTCCTGCCGACAAGCAAACAAAATCAACAATAAACCGATCGATAATATGCTGCCTTCTGAACTTCAATCCAGATCTTCCTCCTCTTAGTTCTTCCCAAAGTAGCTTTTCAGATGGGGTCATGTTTGACCTCATTTCTTTCGCCTTTGAAATTAGTGCATTCCAGATTTCTGGAGTTGTATGATGATATGGACTTGGGGGTTCTTGAACTAGACCTGTTTGAGACGCCCCACTTTCTATTGTATCAGTTCTTGAAGCCGAAGGGTCGCTTATTAAATCCTTTGAAGTGAAAGTTGATGACGCCCCCCTCTCCTGTGGAGAGGGGTTGGGGGAGAGGTCAAACCGTACCATTGCACCTTCCGACCTCCCAATCCAGTTTCTCTGCATTTCCTTCATCGAATCGGTCCAGTCGAGGCCATCTAAATCGTTCAACAAACGCTCTGCATAAGCAGTGATTCGTAAAAACCACTGGCGCATTCTACGTTTTTCTACTGGGTGGCCACCGCGCTCACTAAAACCATCTTTCACTTCATCGTTGGCTAAAACGGTTCCAAGCGCTTCACACCAATTTACGGTTGAATAATCTTGGTAGGCCAAGCGGTACTGCATCAGAATTTCTCGCTGTTTGGTTTCGGAGAATTCCTTCCATTGAGATGCTGAAAAAGCTTCATGTTCTCCGCAAGCTCCCTTGGCATCTGCACTTCCACCATTTTCAAATTTCGCGATGAGCGATTGGATGGATTCTGCCTTTTGTGTTTCAAGGTTGAACCATGATTTGAAAAGCTGCAGAAAGATCCATTGTGTCCATTTGTAATACTTCGGATCGGAGGTATTCACTTCACGGCTCCAATCGTAGCAAAAGCCAATATTGTCGAGCTGTTCTTTGTATCGGGCTATGTTTTCTGCGGTAGTATCCGCCGGATGGCGACCCGTTTGGATGGCATATTGTTCGGCTGGCAATCCAAAGGCATCAAAGCCCATTGGGTGCAAAACGTTGAAGCCTTTCAATCGTTTGTAACGAGAAACGATGTCGGAGGCAATATATCCGAGAGGATGCCCAACGTGTAGTCCTGCTCCTGATGGATAGGGAAACATGTCTAAAACATAGTATTTAGGGCGTGTTGGGTCGATTGAAGTCTTGTAAATTCCTGAAGTTTTCCACGCTTTTTGCCACTTCTGTGCGATTTCTCGGAAATTGGGTTCCATGTATATATTTAAAATCAGCCGCAAAGTTAACAAGGCAAATCATAACCTTATCATTTTGTTCAAAGCCATGTTGAAAGAACAAATTCGTTTTTCATGAAAGGGTAACTCACATCGCTATATTTGCGTGTTAACTATGGCTGGCGAAAAGAATTTCAACCAAAAACGACTTCGGTCATCCTACATCACATCGGTGGTGAGTATTACCATGGTAATGTTCATGCTCGGCTTGATGGGTTTGATGCTCATCAATGCGCGAAAGCTTACCGATTTTACGAGAGAATCGTTTACTGTTACGGTTTTCTTCCGCGATTCTGTTGAAGAAAGTCAGATCCTGCATTTCAAGGAAGAACTTGCTCGAAGAGAATTTGTGAAATCGTCAGTTTACACCAACAAAGAGCAAGCAGCCAAAGATTTTGAAAAGGAATTGGGAGAGGATTTTGTCGACTTCCTCGGGTACAATCCCCTACCCGCCTCATTAGATATTAACTTCAAGCCCCAATTCGCCAACGAAGCATATTTCAGCAAAACCGAGAAAGAATGGCTTGCTAATCCTTTGGTGCAACAAGTAAGTTACCCAAGAAATCTGATTGTCAAGATCATCGATAACATCCAGAAAATTAGTTGGGTGTTTCTTGCCTTTGGCGCAGTGCTTACCTTGATTGCAGTAACATTGATCAACAACACTATCCGTTTGGCGATTTACTCTAAACGATTCTTGATCAAAACCATGTTGCTCGTTGGAGCTACAACTGGATTCATCCGCAGGCCGTTTGTCACTACCGGCATTTTACAAGGCTTCCTCGGAGGACTGATTGCTGTTTTACTTCTCGCCGGAACACTCATCATCGCCGAAAATCGAATTTTAGGTCTCAAAGAAATCCGCGATTTCCAATGGCTTGGTATTTTGGCAGGTTCGGTTGTTTTGGGAGGGATTATTTTATCGTGGATTTGTACTTTCTTTGCAGTCCGCAAATACCTGAATCTCAAAACCGATTCACTCTATTAAGCGCCACTATGAGTACAGAAAAGGACAACAACAAAGGCTTCGTTTTCGGGCCAATGAATTTCAAACTAATGCTGGCTGGACTGGCTGTTATTTTTATTGGATTCCTCCTGATGATGGGCGGTGGATCAAAAGATCCTAATGTCTTCAATCCGGAAATATTCTCCACACAGCGCATTACCGTTGCTCCTATTGTGGTTCTGCTTGGCTTCGCAATCGAAGTTGTAGCCATCATGTACAAACCCAAGAATTAAGTTTCATGAGTTGGTTTGAAGCCTTCATCATCGCTTTGGTGGAAGGCTTAACTGAATTTCTTCCCGTTTCCTCCACCGGCCACATGATCATTGCACAAGCTTTGATGGGCGTGCCATCCGACGAATTCGTGAAGCTCTTCACAGTTAATATACAGTTCGGAGCCATCATTTCAGTGCTTGTATTGTATTGGAAGCGCTTCCTCAAAAGCCTCGATTTTTACTACAAGCTCATCATTGCATTTATTCCGGCCGCTATCGCGGGATTGTTGCTCGGAGATGCCATCGACAGCCTGCTTGAAAGTCCAACCGTAGTGGCCATAACCCTCGTTCTTGGCGGAGTTCTGCTGCTCAAGGTGGATGATTGGTTTAAGTCGGCTCCAGTTACATACGAGGAAGCGCTTGATGATCCGAATCGACATGCGGATGATGTCTTGATTACCTATCCTAAAGCATTTATCATCGGAATTTTCCAGTGTATCGCATTGATTCCAGGTGTTTCAAGATCGGCAGCGACAATCATTGGAGGCTTAACGCAAGGCATCAGCCGTAAAAATGCAGCTGAATTTTCCTTCTTCCTCGCAGTGCCAACCATGGCAGCAGCTTCAGGATACAAATTGCTCAAAGTATTCCTCAAAGGAGATCCCAAAATCCTAACGGATAACATCAGCTTGCTCGTTTTTGGAAATGTAGTCGCATTCATTGTAGCCATGTTGGCTATCCGATTTTTTATTGGATTCCTCACCAAGCACGGCTTCAGAATATTCGGTTGGTATCGAATTGCTGCCGGGTTAATCATCTTATTGCTCATGGCGCTTGGCGTCGATCTTTCGATTGCATGACCGAAACACCTTATCACACCGGCAAACTCCTGTTAATCAACAAGCCACTTGGCTGGACTTCCTTCGACCTCGTGAACAAAGTGCGTTTTGCCTTAGAGAAAAAGTTCCGTTTGAAACGGATGTCGCTTAAGGTAGGTCATGCTGGCACGCTAGATCCTTTGGCAACTGGCTTGATGCTGATCTGCACTGGAAAGATGACCAAAAAGATCGATCAGTTCCAAGGCATGCCAAAGGAATACACTGGAACATTTTTTTTGGGTGCATCAACGGCTTCTTTCGATTTGGAAAAGGAAGTAGATAATACGTTTCCAACCCAACATATTACGGAAGAAATGATTGCCGATGTTGCGAAGAAATTTATTGGAATCCATGACCAGGAACCGCCAGTTTTTTCAGCTAAAAAGATCGATGGTGAGCGTGCTTATGAGTTGGCTCGTGCTGGAAAAGAAGTGAAGATGAAAACGGCGAGCATTGAGATTACCGAGTTCGAAATCACACGCATTGCATTGCCTGAAGTTGATTTTAGAGTTGCCTGCTCAAAAGGAACTTATATCCGCTCATTAGCGCGTGATTTCGGAGTGGCACTCAATTCAGGAGCCTACTTAGCGAAACTTCATCGCTCGAAGATTGGCGAATATTCTGATGCGAAAGCTCAAAGTATAGAAGAATTGTTGGAAAGCATCCACGAGACTAGCACGGAAGCCAAATCTGGCCAATCAGAATAGTCGATTCGTTTCGACAAGGTTTCTTTGACTTGCAGTATAGAGACCAATCAGAAACAAGAGAACCCATCACCACACGGGCCATCGGAAGTTACACAAGGATTTTTTGTGCATGAATCTGAAGATGAGCGTTTGTTGCGGGATATCCTTCGACCACCGATGGAAAAACTGATGCTTTTCACCCGAATGATTCGAAGAGAACGGGTGCTTAAACAAGGGAAACGCTTGAAATGAAGCATTGATTACTACAGCATTTCAGGAGAATTGCCAAAATAAAAAGCGCATCCCCATTTCTGAAGATGCGCTTTGAACAACGTCCAAATAGGAAGATGCGAAATTATTATCCATTCAAGGCTTCTGCACCACCAACAATCTCGAGGATTTCGTTGGTAATGGCTGCCTGACGTGCTTTGTTGTAAGACAAACGAAGTTCTTTTAACATTTCCTTCGCGTTATCGGTTGCTTTGTTCATGGCTGTCATACGCGCACCATGTTCTGCAGCATGAGAATCAAGAACTGCTTTGAAGATCTGAATTTTCAACGACTTAGGAATCAATTCCAACACAATGCTCGATTTGTTCGGCTCGAAGATGTAGTCGATTGCAGAAGTCTTTACGTTCTCATCTTTTGCAGTTGGAACAACCGGAAGAAACTGCTCAGTTGTAGTGATCTGAACTGCTGCATTTTTGAAACGGTTGTAAACCAAAACTACGCGATCGAATTCACCTGCCACGAAAGCATCCATGATCTGTTGAGCAACAGTAGCAACCTTATCGAATGTTAAACCATCGAATACAGAATTGTGGCTGCTCACCAAACGCATATTGTTGCGTGGGAAATAATCGGCGGCCTTTTTACCAATAGCTAGGAATGAAACATTACCTGCAGCAAATTGATCAGCGTAATCAGTAGTTGTAAGAAGTTTGCAAGCTTTCAGCACGTTGCTGTTGAATGCTCCTGCAAGTCCGCGGTTAGATGTAATTGCTACAACTAGCACTTTTTTCGGATCACGTTGAACCGAGTAAGCTCCGCCTTCGCTTGCATCGACACTTGAACTGAGATTCCCCAGAATTTCCTGTAGCTTTTCAGCATACGGGCGCATCTGGACAATCGCATCCTGAGCACGACGTAGCTTAGCGGCCGACACCATTTTCATGGCGCTGGTGATTTGCTGTGTAGAGCTTACCGAAACGATCCTATTACGGACTTCCTTAAGATTAGGCATTGGATGCTATGAAAAAGGTTGAAATCAATTAGTGTAGGTAGATGAAACTTCGCGCGCTACTTTATCAAGTACTGCGGTGATTTCGTCGGTGTATTTTCCAGCTTTCAAATCGGCCAAAGTACTTGAATATTGAGCGCGAAGAACCGATAAGTAAGATGCTTCAAACTCTTTTACTTTGTTCACAGGCACACTACGAAGTAAACCTTTGGTTCCTGCGTAAATGATTGCCACTTGATCTTCTACCTTGAAAGGGGTGTACTGCGGTTGCTTAAGGATTTCCACGTTACGTGAACCCTTGTCGAGTACGAATTTGGTAGCTGCATCAAGGTCAGAACCGAACTTAGCAAATGCCTCAAGTTCGCGGTACTGTGCTTGGTCACCTTTTAAGGTACCAGCAACTTTCTTCATCGACTTGATTTGCGCGTTACCACCTACACGAGATACAGAGATACCTACGTTGATCGCTGGACGAACACCAGAGTTGAAAAGATTCGACTCAAGGAAGATCTGACCATCGGTAATAGAAATTACGTTGGTAGGAATGTATGCAGATACGTCACCCGCTTGTGTTTCGATGATTGGAAGAGCTGTTAAAGATCCACCACCTTTTACTAAGTGACGGATAGACTCTGGAAGATCGTTCATTGCTTGAGCAATGCTATCTGTAGCATTGATCTTAGCAGCACGCTCGAGAAGACGGCTGTGAAGGTAGAATACGTCACCAGGATAAGCCTCGCGTCCTGGAGGACGGCGAAGAAGAAGAGATACCTCACGGTAAGCAACCGCTTGCTTCGACAAATCATCATAAACGATCAATGCCGGACGGCCGGTATCGCGGAAGTACTCACCAATTGCAACACCTGCAAATGGAGCGTAGAACTGCATTGGAGCAGGATCGGATGCAGTAGCCACTACAACGATGGTATAAGCCATGGCACCGCTCTCTTCAAGCGTCTTCACAATATTCGCAACAGTTGATCCTTTCTGACCAATTGCAACGTATATACAGAATACTGGAGCGCCAGCATCATAAAATTCTTTTTGGTTGAGGATCGTATCGATACACACCGCTGTTTTACCAGTTTGGCGGTCACCGATAACCAACTCACGCTGACCACGACCGATAGGAATCATCGCATCGATTGCTTTGATACCAGTTTGAAGTGGTTCGTTTACTGGTTGACGGTAGATAACACCTGGAGCCTTACGCTCTAATGGCATTTCGTACAACTCGCCAGCAATTGGACCTTTACCGTCGATTGGCTCACCTACTGTGTTTACAACACGACCAGCCATTCCTTCACCAACTTTGATAGAAGCAATACGGTTTGTACGACGAACTACATCGCCTTCTTTGATATTGTTAGAAGTACCAAGCAATACCGCACCTACGTTGTCTTCTTCGAGGTTCAATACGATACCTTGAAGACCGTTGGCAAACTCCACGAGCTCTCCAGCTTGTACGTTGTTTAGACCGTAGATACGGGCAATACCGTCACCTACCTGGAGCACGGAGCCCACTTCTTCGAGTTGCGTTTCGGTTGTAAAACCGGAAAGTTGTTGCTTGAGAATCGCAGAAACTTCTGCAGGTTTGATTTCAGCCATGATTGCTTATAGTTGAGTGGCGAGGCCACGTTTGATCAATAATCTTTTACGTAAAGGTTTTTGTTGAATTCTCTTCTGAGGAGTTGGAATTCGCGCTCCAATGAAGTGTCGATTTGCTTGTCGCCGTAACGAAGGATAAATCCACCCAAAACATTTGGATCAACTTTCTCTTCAAGTACGACTTTGTTACCGGTGCTCTTTTCTACCAGGGCAATTACTTTCGCTCTGAATGCATCGTCGATTTTGTGAGCAGTAATTACCACAGCTTCTTCAACACCATTGTTTTCTAAGTGAAGAATAACAAACTGACGAGCAATGTCTTCGATATACATTTCTCTACGCTTCTTGATGATTAGATCGAGAAACGCTGAAGTCGTTGTGCCAATTTTACCTTCAAAAACGAGGCGAATAACAGTAACTTTCTTGTCGGATTTAATGATGGGACTTTTCAACATCACTGCTAGATCGCGGTTTTCAGCAATCGTTTTAGAGATGAGAATCATGTCTTCACTCACCGGCCCCAACTCATTGCGTTCAATCGCTAAACTGAACAACGAGCGGGCATATCTGATGGCGGCTTTAGTTTCCTGCATGGCGGGATTTAGTTCAATTTAAGCTCAGCAACCAGTTTGTTGGCAAGTTCTTTTTGTTTTTCGTCGCTGCTGAGTTGCTCGCGGATGAGTTTTTCAGCCACTTGAAGCGACAATTGTGCTACCTGATTTTTCAATTCGGTAACAGCAGCTTGCTTTTCGTTGTTGATGGCTTCACGTGCCAATGCAATCATACGGTCTGCTTCTGCTTTCGCAGTAGCTTTCGCGTCATGGATCATGGCATCTTTTGCGTCGCGAGCAGCCTTCAACATGGCTTCACGCTCAATTTGCGCTTCGCGAAGAAGGTTTTCGTTGTTCGACTGAAGACGAACCATTTCTTGTTTAGCCTTTTCAGCGCTTTGAAGGGCGCCTTCGATGCTTTCTTCGCGATCCTTGATCATTTTCAAGATCGGCTTCCAAGCGAATTTGCTAAGAAGGAAAAGGACAGTTAAGAATGTTAACGACATCCATATAACGAGTCCTAAATCGGGGGTTACAAGTTTCATAGCTTTATAAAAAACGTTGTAGTGAATTGTTTAACCTGAAAAAACTACCGAAGATGCCAACCGCAGCTCCGGTAGTTAATGCAATGAATACTATTTGAAGGTAACGAGAAGACCAACTACCATCGCGAAGAAGGCTGCACCTTCAACAAGAGCGGCAGTAAGAATCATGTTTGCGCGGATATCACCAGCAGCTTCAGGCTGACGAGCGATTGACTCAAGAGCACTGCCACCGATGCGGCCAATACCCATTCCAGCACCTACAGCAGCCAAACCAGCACCAAGTGCAGCAAGACCGTAACCGAGACCTAGAGTACCATCAAGAAGAATTGAAGTCATTGTACTTATTATTAAGGGTTAAACAAAATTCAAATTAGTGAGCGTGTTCAGCATGATGCTCTTCATGGTGATGGCCTTCCTCAACCGCAGCGCCGAAATACACCGCAGAAAGCAATGTAAATACATATGCTTGAAGGAAAGCAACCAACAATTCGAGACACATCATGAATACTGTAAATAACCAACTGGCAACACCTACGCCCATTCCAGCTCCAACCGATTCTCCACCTTTACCAAAGATGAAAATCAAAGAGAAGAACGCTAAAGCGATAATGTGACCTGCAGAAATGTTTGCGAACAAACGAATCATCAATACGAACGGACGAAGGAACATCCCCAAAATCTCGATTGGAGTAAGGATGATCAACACCCAAGGCGGAACACCAGGCATCGCGAAGATGTGTCCCCAGTAATGTTTGTTACCGTTAATGGTTGTAATGATGAAGGTAATTACTGCCAGAGTGAGTGTTACAGCAATATTTCCTGTAAGGTTCGCTCCACCTGGAAGCACGGGAACGAGTCCAAGAAGATTCGCAATCCATATAAAGAAGAATACACTTAATAAGTAAGGCATGAACTTCTCATACTTCTTTCCTATTGCAGGCTTAGCCAAATCGTCGCGAATAAAAATGATAATAGGCTCAACGAAACTTTGAATTCCTTTCGGAGCCATACCAACACGTTTCTTGTATGTTCCAGCTACAGATAAGAACACAAACACCATAATCGCCGATACGATGAAAATGGTTAATACGTTTTTGGTGATCGATACATCCAACAAAGTACCGTGGAAGTTGTGGTCTACTTCTCCATTCGATACTACATGAATCTTTTCATCTTCTAACCGGTAAGTGTAATGCTTACCCGCATAATCTTG
>Ga0247831_1007465_pt1 | contig 12190 bp, 8 predicted proteins | sample LaCruzMarch2015__9_FD_192406 | JGI IMG/M metagenome (GOLD analysis project Ga0247831, IMG submission 192406) | Freshwater microbial communities from meromictic Lake La Cruz, Castile-La Mancha, Spain - LaCruzMarch2015_1m | ecosystem: Environmental > Aquatic > Freshwater > Lake | place: Spain...
ACGCGGTCATCATTATCTCTGAATCACGACAGCCATCCATCGATCGCTGATTAATGTTCGCCGTCCCAACTTGTACAACATCATCATCAACAATCATCATCTTAGAATGGATGTATATCTGATGACGTCGTGTTTGCTTCAGCACCTTTTCATCCTCTGTTATAGATTCATGGGCCGTGGCTTGACATCCCTCTGCAGTCTCACGAGTGCCCAAGCAATATAAGTTGAGGTAGTCTGAAACCTTAAGTCCACTATCGGATGAGGTAGCCATGCGTGTGTTTAGTGCATCATCAACCTGTTTGTACAATGCCTCGATTGTCATTCGCTGGAAGTAGAGCAATCCTTGAGTTGCATCAGCTGCAGGAATTCCCTCCATCCACATCGGAAGCAAAATGTACACCGCAAATGGTTCCCTAGCTGCAATCTTCTCGCATAACTTGAGGGCAACCTAAAGAAGAACAGAAAGATAAACAAATAAAGTTGGCACTCAATTCATCATACTGAAAAGTACAGCAAAACTCGTCACACTTCGTACCTCTGCGGCAATCATGTTGCCGCATTTGACATGACGATTATCTTCCCACATAAACGAAGATCCCATAAAGTACTGTGACTCAATGTAAATGAAATGCTTCGCACGTCGTATTTGGTGAATGTTGGTTGTGTGGATACTAGTATCAACCAACCGGCCTTTCTTCATGGACATCTGTTTAATGACCGGAGGACGATCGAACGTAAGTGCCTCAAACCTTTTCGAAAGCAGAGCATCGTTATCTGGAACTATTGACCAATCAACCGAGTCCTTGCTTACAAAATCTTTCTCTTGATCTTGTGCTTCTTCTCTTTGCTTGAAGTCATTGACGTTTGAATCAATTGACCGAGAAAGCTGAGCAGACCACCCTCCTTTAGTTTCAGCGGCCTTTGCATCGTTATATCCAAGATTCCTGAGAGTCACAAGGAGCTCAGATTCTGCTTGTTTTGACCATCTTTCCTCGAAGGCCCTCACCAAATGGATAGCCTCGGGGCCACGAACGGAGCTGTGGATATCGTGCCAGGGTTGACGAGGACCGTGGGCAGGGTTCGTATTGAAGCACTTTTTGTATTGGTCCTCGCTATGCAAGCTCTGAAGGGTGCGGAAGAGTGGGTGCTGAAACGAGAAGACAACGAAGAGATCAGAAATTGGACCAGCAACGACACAGTGAGAGTGATATATCATACGACGTACCTGACGATTATCCCAGCGTCCTTCAGTCAAATCAATCCCTCCAACAAAGGCAAGAAGCTCCCTGCCTTTACCATTAGCTTTTGGTGCATCCACGATTATGAATTTCTGATGATGCGTGAACGCCATTGTCTTAATCGTTCCCTGAAGCATGTTACTGAGAGAATTTTGTCCACCGAGGATATCAGTATCTCCACCCACCATACTCATGTACCTAGCGTTAACTTTGCTCTCATGTAAACACTTCCTTGTCTTCTCATCGTGCGTGCCCATCTGACCAGTTTGTTGCACCGCATTGGATGAGAAATCATCCCACTGCATCAAGTTCACCACAACTCCTTCCTCTGCTTTAATCTTTAACAATTCTCCAAGTTTAGGAGAATACTTATTATCGGCGAGTGCTTTTGTTAATTCATCACCACGCAACAAATACTGATCTGTATCAAAGCTCCACCCAACGAGGTAGATGAGCTGCTTCGAATTGCAAATCGCGTCGTAGACATCACGCCACATCCTTGGCGGTTTCCACACCTTTTCATCATCGTTTTGTCCCCCGTATCTGATGACAGGAGCTGACCCATCGTCATCGGCATTCATATACAGCTTGACATCATTACATTTTGTGGGGCTAAAGTACAGTCCTGGAACCTCTGGCGTTTTCGGTAGCAAGCGCGTGGGGATGAACTCAATCATGAACTCCAGAGTCCCACGATCCCTAATCTTCTTTGCACCAAGTTTCACAATCTTGTGCACTGAACTAAGATTCACAATCTTGTGCAACCCAACACGCTTCAAATCTCCCGGTGCAAGAGTAAGATCCGTATCCAAATCATCATCGTTCACTGGTTTGATTAATTCACTCACGGGTAGAAAGTACTTCCCTAAGTGCTCATCGATGTAAACGTCCTTGTCCATAACATTGAAAATAATGCCCTCGGTGTAGTGTGCGACGGGACAGAAGAACTCTTCATTAAAGACGGGGTTCAAATCATCTTCGTAACATCTTGTCTTGAGAAGACGATAATTTTGAACATACGCCTCGACGTATGGATCCGACTTGTCTGCCGTACCCCTGGTCAGTCTGCCCAAGTTGAAATTTCGAAGACCATCCTTATCACGTAACCTTTCACATTTGACGATCTTTATGTGAAGTAAACCCCATAACATCTCTCCATTACCCTTACCCCTGCCGAATATTTTTGCCAAGGTTTCATTCTTCTTCGTTCTGGCCTTCCGTCTCGCCTTTTCGACAAGACCCTCAGTCATGGATTCCGTTATATGGTGGGTCATAGATGCAGTCCGTTCGGTTACACTTGAGGTCAACGAACTGAACCTCCTACTCGCACGAGAAGGTCTCCTTGCAAGAGGTGGCGACTCCATTGTTGCAATTTCTAAAGAATTATGTATGCACTACCTTAGCCACGTGAGAGATGTACACCAATAATGCAGAAGATTCGCCTAAGGATGAAGACCACGCTAATCAAACTCGTTGAAGACCCTCGTGCGACCCCATGGGCACCGGGCTGAATCTATCGAATTGTTGGTTATTCTCGAAACGAGCCGAACGACAAGATGAAGAAGACTTCGCTTTTCGAATCCTGTACCAGAGTAGAGGGGTTCGACTCGCACGCCACGAGCTTGAATGCATTCTATCTAATTCGCGCAGACATCATGCAGCTCGGCCTCTCCTCGTCCCCGTCGTCTTCGTGCACGTTGACCAATGGCAATTCAGCTGCCGATGTTGACGAGGATGATGCGAGGAGTAACAATGCTGGCGACAGTCCCAATAACGAACCGCAGCAGGAGGAGGAGAATCCAATAGAATATCAAACATACGAATGTGACGAAGTAACGAAGTCACAAATGGATCCACTGGAATACACATTTCGAAAGTATATTCCCATCCCACGTGTTTACTTTTGGGATGCTGCTGTCACCTCGTCAGGCAATGTCCACCATGATACCAACAACTTGCCACGACGGATCAAACTTTGGCATTATACCATCTATTATCTAGGAGAAGGGTTAAGGATTGCCGAGAAAGGCGGGGAGGTTGTGGCCAATATACTTGGATTAAATGACGGACCGTTTGATTATGTAACATCGGGTATGACACCGGAAGATATGTTGGCAAGTCGTGTCATGATGGACGAGAAACGACTACGGAGGGCGGAATTGGAGGAGACGACAAGAAATGACGAGAGAGGTGTCTGAATTTTTTCCAGAAATCATCATCAAAGTATCCATCTTCTTGGAACCTCTCTATATTTGTGGGAGTGTGAGGATTGGGATTTTCAGATTCTTGGAAAAAGGATTAAATGGATTCAGTTCTTTCTACAATATAAAAATGAGTTGACAACATTGTTCATCAAAATTATCATCATCGTCTGAGTTGATCAAGATATTCCACAACATCAAGCTGCTTTTCTTTCACTGCCAACGCATAAGCCTCATCCAAATCATTCTTGATCCCATCGCTGTTGTATTGCAGCAATATCTTTACCGATTCTACTTTACCCTCCAAGCATGACAACATGAAAGGGGTTCTGCCATCTATACACGACTTACGGTCAATATCCGCACCTCGATCAATCAAGTCGACAATAGCATCCAACCGTCCATGCATACATGCCATACCTAAGGCCGTTAGTCCCAATTGGTTCTCATAGTCTACATTTGGTCGATGGGGGGATATTCGATCTAATAGAAAGGCGACTGCGGTAACACGTTCGCCGATGGAATTGATACACCATTCATGAAACGGAGAGTGAATATCTTCCATTGCCGCACGTATCAACGGTGTCATACCGGTATTGTGATCTTCATAGTCTAGAGAAATATCGCCCTCCTCGGAGGCTTGGACCATGGCGTCATACTTACCATTGTAGATTGAGGATGTCAATAAAGATATCATTGCCTTCTTGTGTTTCTTCATCAGAGTTTCACGACGCGTGACTAGCTTGATTTCCATTGCAGATCTTCGTTGTTTGAGATAATTTTCGGTCAGATTCATGGCACACTGCAGCGCATCGACGAATTGACATTTTTCAAAGTCGGTCTCATAGCAATACATGTTTCCAGCAGATACTAAGTACGATATGAGGTCGCAACTGCCATTCGAGGATAGGCCTTCATTATAACAGGATCTCGGAATCATTCCTCCGGGTGGGCAGAAGAGTTGACACAAATTCAGCGCTTGTGATATTGGTAGCTCTGAACCATCGAGTATCAACGCAACCTTTGAATGACCATTTACTAATGCTTCGGCGAATGGCAGTCGCGTACTCAACAAACGTTCACGATTGAGGTTGCTCAAGCTTTTGATACGCAGGTACACAGCAAGGTCCTTCTCTCTTGTAAATCTGTTTTCTGGTGGCCTTTCATTAGATTGCTTGACGACAAGCGAATGCTTGAAGGCAACCTGAATAATGTTGGCGCAATATTCATGGCAGTCTCTGATGGATGTATGTCCACCATGCCTGAGAAGCAGTTTGACAATTTTCTCATTGCCCAATGCAGCGGCCCAACTTAATATTGTATGTCCGCCATCGACGCGATTCATGAGGCGACTTACCTCCATCTTTCGTCGTAACTGGGAGGTATACTTCGAAGTGGTTTGAACTGAAGTAGAGGTATCATCGTATTCTTGCTTCAGTATGCTACTCCTCGCAACAATTACTTCATACTGAATCCGATTGGCTTCTAACAAGTCACGTTCAGCGCTTTCTTCCATCATGAGTTCGTGCTCTTTGTGGTGCCCTTCGGCCGTTTGGAATATGATAGTAAGCCACTTTGTGATAGCCGTCATCAATGGTGAACCTTCGTTTGTGTTCATGCTTGGGAGGTGATCCGAACATGTTCCAGGGAGTCCCTCAACTTGTATGGATTTCGCTACTTTAACAGAATGTTCTTCAAAGTGATAGTGCTGGATGCGATGATAAAAACGATCACTGATTTTTAAGAATGCCTTGATCTCTTTCCAATATGGCATTTGAGCCCTCCCTATTTCGCGTGCTTCGTGTCGATCTTGGTCTTCCTTTACTTTGATGTGAAGCATAATACACAATGCCTTGCTCAGCAATTCGAATTCAAGCGGCGGGATGGAAAGGTTGCAGGCTTGATTTATATTGTCGGATGTTAAGGTCAGGTAGACTTCTTGGATAGCAATAGCGACTGCTGTGCGACGACTTGCAATAATCGCCTCACGGGACTTTCTCATACCTTCAATTCGGCTTTGTCTCTGTTGGACTTCAGTGAAGATACTCGTTTTTGAGTGGCTGACTTCCTGAATGGCAGCGAGCAGATCCTTCACATTCTGTTTGGCGTCAACTAATTGATGGCACTTTAACTCGAGCTCGTGTGCATACTTTTCGTCTTGATTATGAAAGTATGGTGCTCCGCCGTCAATCAGCTCTTTCACTTTGGATTCATCACCGGCGGATACTGCCCTGAACAGTGTTGACACACGGCACTCCAACTGAATGTGATCATTGATCAGTTTTACAATGATGTCGTGACCCATCGCCGTCGCCCAGCTTAGAGCAGATTTGTTATGCATCTTTGTTGGCAAGATTGCACTGGCGCCATTACTAAGCAACAGGGACACGACAGTGGCGTGTTTATTCTTCACAGCCTCAACCAATGGTGTTTTGCCGCGACACGTTTCGTGATTGACATAGTCAGACACAACCAAATTGTGGTTGTGTATTCGAACGTGAGATCGTATCTTCCGTATCAAGTTACGGACAATCTCGACTCGTCCCAATGACGCAGCATACGTGAGGATTGTGTCGCCAAATCGAGTCTCCTGTAACAAAAGACTACAATCCAACTCAGTAAGAAAGTCACTAATGATGGCTGTGTCATTTTTTCGGATCGCATCCACCCAGCGACTAAGATGATCTGTGGATGAAATCATTCTCTTCGGCGGCCGCGACTCAGTCAACACGGTTACTCGAGACGCCAAGAGGAAGAGCGGAGAGGAAGGCTTTTGAAATCTTGGATTTTTTTCCTCACCTCCTCCGCCGTGTCTTCTTCAGGTTGTTCCGAACGGGTGTCCGCGGAATACATTGAAATTTAAACTCTGACTCAGTCTACACGGTTACTCGAGACACCAATCAATAATCTATGTCCTTCTCTGGCAAAGTCGACTCGTTGCTCAGCTTCCTCGATGATCTAGACAAGAATGCGAGTGGCAACGAGCTCGACGGGGTACCACAAGAGGGTAAATTAAAGGAGGAGACTGATTCGGGACCACCTTTATCTCGCGTGAAGAAATATATATGGGACGATTGGGAGGAAACAGCACAGGATGGGGATGTGACACTGTTAGATATACAACAAAAGATGGCACCAAGAGAACACGACGTAGAAAATATTCAGTCCAAGTCAGTTCCTGCCGCCATTGATGTTCGTCGGCAACTATTGCAGTTGAAGGCGATGAGTCAGGAGATCCAAACGCGTGCATCGTCGATGACAGTAGAGCTTGAATACAAGACGAAAAAGCTGGAAGAATTACATACACTCCGTGTTAGGAACGCCGACGCTCATGTGCAGAAAATGAAATCGAGTAAACAAGAGTGGAAGAAACGTCACGAGGATGCTAGAGAGGAGCATGACAAACACGTGAATGAGCTAGAAAAGACGAGAGAAGCGCTTACTCAATCAATTCCTCTAATGCAGAAACAAATTGACTCGCTTCAAGCCGAGATCCTTAAAACTACAACGTCGGAGAATGATATGTGCGAGCGGCTGAAAGCAGAAGGGGCAAGAGAGCTCGAAAATGAACGAGTTCATTGGCAAATGGCTGAAAGGAATGAATTGCAAATGAGAGACAAGCGTATCTCGTCCAAGCTTAAGCAAGATGCTGCAAAAGCCATAGAGCCAAAACTGCGTCAAATGATGGAGGGCCATAAAGAGGAATTAGAGCGGCTTGAGAAGGTGTTAGCACGAGAACTTGATTTTTATCGACTCGAGCTGTATAAACGAGCCAATGAGGAATTTAGGAAGGAATCTAATACAATCAGGGAGGAGAAAAAGAGTCGCTCGTCAAACTTGGAGAAGGAATGGACTCAGAAACTTGAGAATGCTAGAAAGGAAAGGGAAAACGAGTTATGGAAGGTTCGTGAGGAATACGAACAGAGAAGGGACGAGATAAAGAAGCAATTTAAGGCGTGCAAACAGAAGCGTATCGAGGACCATCAAACAGACCTTACCGAAGTTAAAAAGCTCGAGGACTTGGAGATGGAACAGATTCGCGCACGGCACGAGAAGTCACTGGGAGCGCTTGAAGTCGAGTACAAGGCCAGAGCTGTGCAACAGCAAAAGTCATTCTCAAAAGACTTTGAGAAATGGAAATTGCAACGGGAAGAGCAGTTGCTGAACGAGGAAGCTATTAGGATTAACGAGGAGGTATCTAAAATGACGCGGAAAGCACAAGCTGATGTCGATAAGGTGAAGAAAAAGTTGGATAACGAGCGTGTAGAGAAGAGCTTGGAAGAGAAAAAGAAACGAGCCGATCAGGATGCTGCGATTGAAGAGCGTTTAGAACAAAGTAAATGTGAAGCTACTACTCTCGTACAGAAAGAGGAGGAAGAATCGCGTCAACTCGAGGAACAGCAAGACAAACTGGCTGGATTATTGGAGGCTGTGAGTGCCGGGGAGGCTGAACTTATTTCACAACAAAAGAGGCTTGCGTCAGTAGAGGTTGAACATGTAGAATGTGCGGTGGGGACTACGAGCCGTTCCAATCAAATAAAGGAGCAATATGCCAAGGAGATTGCTGATTTGAAGACTAGGCACGATGAAGAGCTGAAACATGCCAAAAGTAAGGTGAATGTCATGCTGACGCAGAAAAATGAGTCGCTTTGTGAGGCCGAGTCCAAATTGATGAGCCTAAGAAATAATACGCTTACTATCGAAAAAGACCTTGTCGAGGCAAGGAAGAAGAAATTGTTGCTACAGACGCCGGTGATTGAGCAGGTGGAGGAGAACAGCACCAATTTATGCATTGAAGAACGACAAGAAATTCGGCAAGACTCCACGGCAGTAAAGTCACTTATAACAAAGTCACTAATACCAAAGAAATTGAAGCATGTGTTGAGGGTAAAGAAGAATAAGTATTGATTACTCCTAATTGATAACATGAACATGCTCCCATCATTATTCTTCCTGATTATACATCTATACGAATACAATAGCAAGTTCACCACATTGGTTTTCCACCAACCATCTCTGAAGGGACGTATCATCCTTAATCACAAGTGGGCTGTCAGTTGAGTATAAGCATGTCTTCGCATTTGCATGCTTGTCACAAATACGATGTATTCGTAATACAAAGTTTTTGTCCGTTGCAGTTTGATTACCTCCATATTTGAATGCATGTCCTTTGGCATCTCTATAATGTGTCCATGTTGGTCGGTAGTCATGAAATACTTTCTTCAAATTGCTTAGGAAAGAAGTGTACGTTACATCACCAAAGTTGTTAGAACTAGTCTTGACAAATAAATCTCGATACACAAATTGTGTCCGTTCACGTACGTAAAATCGATGTAGCGTGATATTGTTATTGCTATTTGTAGACGACAACGATGTGCCACGTTTTGGACTTATTGTACGATGACATGCAGTGATATTTTCCAATGCTCTCTGTCGGATATTATTCTTATCATCTGCAAAGATGTAACATGCCTGACAGAAGGTATGTGGTATTGTTGTATCTGTTAGGGCCAAAAAGGTATCCGACAATCCCTCTATCTTATATCGTAGATAGTGTTGATATAAAGTTACATTATTTGCAATCTCATGCATTCGAGTAGCAATTGATGGTATGTCATCGATTGTACGTATATGCAAGTAGGTTTCGGTCATGAGTGCAAAGTGTTCAATGTTAGGTGCACCAATAGTTACTGGTATCGTCCCAGCCTCGAAGGCTTGGAAGAATTTCTCAGTAACGTAGTCCTCCTCCTCCTGCTTTCAATGAGAGAAATAATTAAGCAATAATCGAAATATTTTTCTTTGAAGAATACAAAAAAGAGCTAGGTATACTCACAGAATTTTCAAATGCCAGATAGAACAAATGTCGTGCAATCGTATTAACTTTATCATCTCCACCACTAGGTTCCTTCGTTCTATCACATTGTCCATATTGTTCAATTGTTATATTGTATGATCGTAATGCCTCAATAGCACGTAGTCTGAAGGATTGTGCACCGCAATTTGATATAAAGGCTGATGCTAATGAAGGTTCTGGTTTGGTATAGTAGTCAAACTGAACAGGCCGCAAGTAGTCATATTCCCAATTATTATAATTCATGGGTATATCTGATATTTGTTGTGTATTCATTACTATACGATGTGTTGACTTACTGGCCGCATAACTATGTGAGGGGTAATTGGTTATGGATTCCATGGTATGTGTTATTCCACGTTTGGGATCAGAGGATGCAAATGATCCATCATATTCAGATGCATCATTCGATGTGTGTATGCAGGTTACTTCGCAATGTTCAAATTGGTAGCCATTCATATGAGTTAAACTAGCTCCTATTGTTATGGTATGTTGTTCTTGCCTTGGTGTTGCAAGCTTGAGCTGATGCATAGTGTCGTTCAATACAACAAACGGAATAATAGTGTCGATATCATTGTTGGTATTGGTGGTGGTGGAAAAATTACCAAGATAAAAATGTATGTAATTTTCGTATGATGATGTCAGATAACCAGTGTCGCTTAATGAAATAATATGCAATGATATTGTTACCCAAATGATCGTGAGTATCGCCACAGCCAAGTAGTCCCACCGCCTTTTGCTACTCTTCCTCATGGATACCCCACTCATAAGTTACCCCACTCATAAGTTACCCCACTCATAAGTTGTTCATAATTTCCTCCGAGAGTATCTATTACCTGCCACCACGCCGGAAGGATAGAAGCCGATAGGGGCATCGCCTCGCACTGGGTAGGTGTTTGACCACAAACGTTCTCACACAACCATGAATTTTCCTTCCCTAGAAATCCATTTCCGCCACATGCAGCAATACCCCACTGCTGGGCATTTTTTGCACATGCCATCGGAAGGTACTAACAGAGCCAAGTTCCGAAAATGCCCAGCAAAGACTAACTTGTGCAGCAGTTAAAAAATTCAACTAATTTCATTTACAGTGGCTCCACAGTACTGAGTGGGGTGGGTATTGGTGTGGTGATGCTACCATATGACATTTGACCATAGTAGAAAGTGATCAGATACCTTCTATATATATAAGAGTAATGTTAGATCCAGTCTGAAGTGGTCTGTACCCTCTACAGTCATGACAGTGTGTTGATTTGTACTCAGATATGATACACAGACCATAGTCCTTGCCATTACAGGTATGGGGCTGCATCCTTATGACCTGTAGCCACTGTTGCAGGTGCTGAATTGTATTATATATGTATAAAGAAGACCTGATATGAGTATGGAGTGGTTGGGGGGTCTCAATCATGACATAAGTACAGACATAAGTACAATCCAGGTGAGACTCGAAGACCAAAGGTCTCAGATAGCAAATATCAGGGTGTGTCGGCATGCTTATGGCCTGTAGCCACTGTCGCAGGTGCTAAATTGTATTGTATATGTATAAAGAAGACCTGCTGTAAATATGAATGGAATGGGGGGCCTGAATCATAAGAACCAACAGATACCCACCTCCTATACCAACAACATCCACTCTCAGGTCTCAGATAGCAAATATCAGGGTGTGGCGGCATACTTATGACCTGTAGCCACTGTCTCAGGGGCTGAATTGCATTATATATGTATAAAGAAGACCTGCTGTGAGTATGAATGGAATGGGGGGCCTGAATCATAAGAACCAACAGATACCCACCTCCCACCTCCTAACCAACAACATCCACTATCAGGTCTCAGATAGCAAATATCAGGGTGTGGAGGCATACTTATGACCTGTAGCCACTGTCGCAGGTGCTGAATTGCATTGTACATGTATTTAAAGAAGACCTGCTATGAGTATGAATGGAATGGGGGGCCTGAATCATAAATCATAAGAACCAACAGTAGATACCCACCTCCTATACCAACAACATCCCCTCTCAGGTCTCAGATAGCAAATATCAGGTTGTGGCGGCATACTTACTATGACCTGTAGCCACTGTCGCAGGTGCTGAATTGCATTGTACATGTATTTAAAGAAGACCTGCTATGAGTATGAATGGAATGGGGTGCCTGAATCATAAGAACTAACAGATATGGTACCCACCTCCTATACCAACAACATCCCCTCTCCCCTCTCAGGTCTCAGATAGCAAATATCAGGGTGTGGCGGCATACTTATGACCTACTGTAACCACTGTCGCAGGTGCTGAATTGCATTATATATGTATAAAGAAGACCTGCTATGAGTATGAATGGAATGGGGGGCCTGAATCATAAGAACCAACAGATACCCACCTCCTATACCAACAACTTCCACTCTCAGGTCTCAGATAGCAAATATCAGGGTGTGGCGGCATACTTATGACCTGTAGCCACTGTCGCAGGTGCTGAATTGCATTATATATGTATAAAGAAGACATGTTGTGAGTATGAATGGAATGGGGGGCCTGAATCATAATCATAAAAGAACCAACAGATACCCACCAACAACATCCACTCTCAGGTCTCAGATAGCAAATATCAGGGTGTGGAGGCATACTTATGACCTGTAGCCACTTTCGCAGGTGCTGAATTGCATTGTACATGTATATAAAGAAGACCTGCTATGAGTATGAATGGAATGGGGGGCCTGAATCATAAGAACCAACAGATACCCACCTCCCACCTCCTGTACCAACAACATCCACTCTCAGGTCTCAGATAGCAAATATCAGGGTGTGGAGGCATACTTATGACCTGTAGCCACTGTCGCAGGTGCTGAATTGCATTGTACATGTATAAAGAAGACCTGCTATGAGTATGAATGGAATGGGGGGCCT
>Ga0247831_1007467_pt1 | contig 12183 bp, 13 predicted proteins | sample LaCruzMarch2015__9_FD_192406 | JGI IMG/M metagenome (GOLD analysis project Ga0247831, IMG submission 192406) | Freshwater microbial communities from meromictic Lake La Cruz, Castile-La Mancha, Spain - LaCruzMarch2015_1m | ecosystem: Environmental > Aquatic > Freshwater > Lake | place: Spain...
CGATGGTGCCCACGTTGACGTGCGGTTTGGTCCGCGTGAATTTCTCTTTTGCCATTGCTTTTCTCCAAAAAGAACGTGCCGCGTGTCAGGTTTTACGTCTGCACTGTGTTGCTTTTTCCTTCGCCACGGGCAACGAAGGGCACACAGTCGCAGACAGGGGATTGGGGACTAAATCGGGGAGCTAATCAGTTGGGGACAGAGCGACGGGGGGCTTCGCCCTGTCCGTCGGTCTGTACCGCAATTTCTTTTATTTTGCTCTTGCCGCCATGATGGCTTCAGACACATTGCGCGGGGCTTCCGAGTAATGCTTGAATTCCATCGAGTAGGTGGCGCGGCCTTGTGACATGGAGCGCAGGGTGGTGGAGTAGCCAAACATTTCGGACAGGGGCACCTCGGCCTTGATGGCTTTGCCACCACCGACCATGTCTTCCATGCCTTGGACCATGCCGCGGCGTGAGGACAAATCGCCCATCACGTTGCCAGCGTAGTCTTCAGGGGTCTCAACTTCGACCGCCATCATGGGCTCCAAAATCACGGGGCTGGCCTTGCGGCAGCCTTCCTTGAAGCCGAAGATGGCCGCCATTTTGAAAGCCAGCTCGTTGGAGTCCACGTCATGGTAGGAGCCGAAGTGCAGGGTGACCTTGACGTCGACCACGGGGTAGCCCGCCAACACACCGGAAGTGACGGCTTCGTTGATGCCTTTTTCCACTGCGGGGATGAATTCGCGTGGCACCACGCCGCCCTTGATGGCGTCGATAAACTGCACGCCCTTGCCAGCCTCATTGGGCTCGATCTTGAGCACCACGTGGCCGTACTGGCCTTTACCGCCCGACTGGCGCACAAATTTGCCTTCGGCGTCTTCCACCACTTTGCGGATGGTTTCGCGGTAAGCCACTTGGGGCTTGCCCACGTTGGCTTCCACACCGAACTCGCGCTTCATGCGGTCCACGATGATCTCAAGGTGCAACTCGCCCATGCCAGCGATGATGGTCTGGCCGGACTCTTCGTCGGTCTTGACGCGGAAAGACGGGTCTTCCGCAGCCAGGCGCTGCAGGGCGATGCCCATTTTTTCCTGGTCGGCTTTGGTCTTGGGCTCGACGGCCTGGGCAATCACGGGCTCGGGGAAGACCATGCGCTCAAGCGTCACGATGGCGCTGGGGTCGCACAGGGTTTCACCGGTGGTGACGTCTTTCAAACCCACGCAAGCGGCAATGTCACCGGCGACAATTTCGTCGATTTCTTCGCGGTTGTTGGCGTGCATCTGCACGATACGGCCAATCCGCTCTTTCTTGCCCTTGACAGAGTTGTACACGGTGTCGCCTTTGGCGAGCACGCCGGAGTACACACGCACAAAGGTGAGCTGGCCCACAAAGGGGTCGGTCATCAGCTTGAAAGCAAGAGCTGCAAACTTTTCTTTGTCGTTAGCTTGGCGAGTGACTGGCACTTCATCTTCATCAAAGCCGGGCACGGGAGGCACATCCAGCGGCGAAGGCATGAGCTCAATCACCGCGTCCAGCATGCGCTGCACGCCCTTGTTCTTGAACGCCGTGCCGCAAAGCATGGGCTGGATTTCGCCCGCGATGGTGCGGGTGCGCAGACCGAAGGTGATTTCCTCTTCGGTCAAGTCACCTTCTTCAAGGTACTTGTTCATCAGCTCTTCGTTGGCTTCGGCGGCGGCCTCAACCATGCCTTCACGCCATTTTTTGGCGTCAGCCAAGAGCTCAGCGGGGATTTCTTCGAAGTTGAACTTCATGCCTTGCGAGGCCTCGTCCCAAATGATGGCCTTCATTTTGCGAAGGTCCACCACGCCGGTGAAGTTTTCTTCAGCGCCAATCGGGATCACGATGGGCACGGGGTTGGCCTTGAGGCGCAACTTCATCTGGTCATAGACCTTGAAGAAGTTGGCACCGGTGCGGTCCATCTTGTTCACAAAGGCCAGGCGTGGCACGCGGTACTTGTTGGCTTGGCGCCAAACGGTTTCGGACTGGGGCTGCACGCCACCCACGGCGCAGTACACCATGCAAGCGCCGTCAAGCACGCGCATGGAACGCTCCACCTCGATGGTGAAGTCCACGTGGCCGGGGGTGTCGATGATGTTGATGCGGTGCTCTTCGAAAGAGCGGTCCATGCCCTTCCAAAAGCAGGTGGTGGCCGCAGAGGTGATGGTGATGCCACGCTCTTGCTCTTGCTCCATCCAGTCCATGGTGGCTGCGCCGTCATGAACTTCACCAATTTTATGGTTCACGCCGGTGTAGAAAAGAATGCGTTCGGTCGTGGTGGTCTTGCCGGCGTCGATGTGCGCGGAAATGCCAATGTTGCGATAACGCTCGATGGGGGTCTTGCGAGCCATGGTGAACCTCAGGAAGAAGGAGAGTCAAATAAACAAATCGCTGCGCCAGATTGTTCTGGCACAGCGAGCGGATCTCAGGAAACCGAGACCATACAGCCTGCGCGTGACACAAGAACTGTGGGGCCCAGGGCTTCCAAGGCCCGCGCAGCGGTCTTTAGAAGCGGAAGTGCGAGAAAGCCTTGTTGGCTTCGGCCATGCGGTGAACTTCGTCACGCTTTTTCATGGCGCCGCCACGGCCTTCGGTGGCCTCCATCAGCTCGTTGGCCAAGCGCAAAGACATGGACTTTTCACCACGCTTTTTGGCCGCTTCTTTGAGCCAGCGCATGGACAAAGCCAAGCGACGCACAGGGCGAACTTCCACGGGCACTTGGTAGTTGGCACCGCCCACACGGCGGGACTTGACTTCCACCATGGGCTTGATGTTGTTGATGGCGATGGCAAAAGCTTCCATCGGGTCTTTACCGGGGTTCTTTTTTTCGATGAAGTCGAGCGCGCCATAAATGATGCGCTCGGCCACCGCTTTTTTGCCGCCTTGCATGATGACGTTCATGAATTTGGCGAGTTCAATGTTGCCGTATTTCGGGTCCGGCAGAATTTCACGTTTAGGGACTTCGCGACGACGTGGCATGTTTCACCTCTTGCTTCAGTTGGCGCCACCCCTTGGGGCAACGCCGCGAGGGTCAAAAAACCCTCACTTACTCGACCGGCACCCACCATGGGCGCTTGGGTCACTTCGCTTGACAGGCCGGCCAGGGCCGCCAAGCACCATGAAAGTCCACTGCAATCATTTGCAGCGCTTTCCGGCAGAACACCAAGGCGCAAAAGCCCCGTGCTGCCGAGCGACCAACATTACTTGGCCTTGGGCCTTTTGGCACCGTACTTGGAGCGCGACTGCTTGCGGTCTTTCACGCCTTGCAGGTCCAGCGAGCCGCGCACGATGTGGTAGCGCACACCGGGCAAGTCTTTCACACGACCACCACGCACCAGCACCACCGAGTGCTCTTGCAGGTTGTGGCCTTCGCCGCCAATGTAGGAGATGACCTCAAAGCCATTGGTCAAGCGCACTTTGGCGACTTTGCGCAGCGCTGAATTGGGCTTCTTGGGCGTTGTGGTGTACACCCGGGTGCACACGCCGCGGCGCTGTGGAGAGTTTTGCATCGCGGGGCTTTTGGACTTGGTCTTTTCGACCTCGCGGCCCTGACGCACGAGCTGATTGATGGTTGGCATTAAAAAACGTCCCTAAACGTTGAATGGGTTCATAAAAATGAACACGCGAAAACATTCCGCCGAAAGTCGGAAAAGCCCGCCAGTGTAGCAGCACGCAGTTTGGCAGGCAAATCGGTCGGCTGACTGGCTTTGTTCGTCACTTGATCCACAAACGAATAGCGTCCCAGGCCCGCCCCAACAATCCGGCTTCTTCCACCGCTTCCAGCGCCACCAAGGGCACCTCCGCCAAAGGGGCTGCGGCGCCTTCGCTGGTGATTTTGAGCGAGCCAATCACCTGCCCGCGCTGAAATGGCGCCACCAAGGGGTCGGGTCGGACCACTTCGGTCTTAAGTCGGCCGGCGGTGCCTGCGGGCACCGCCACCACGATGGGCAGCGGACGGCCGAGCTTGACCACAGACGACTTGCCTTTCCAGACCGACGGGCTCACCACGGCCTGACCGCCGTCAAACAATTTAACCGCCTCGTAAGCTGTGAAGCCCCAATTCAAGAGTTTTTGCGCCTCGCTGGCGCGGGCATTCTCGTTGGCGGTGCCCAGCACCACCACCACCAAACGCCGGCCACCGGGCTTTTGACCCGCGCCCAGGTTGGGGAAATCGCGCTTGGCAGTGGCAATCAGGCAGTAGCCTGCGGCGTTGGTGTGGCCAGTTTTCAAACCGTCCACCGACGGGTCGCGAAAAAGCAGCACGTTGCGGTTGCTGTCATTGGCCGCAGGCGTGCCGGTGTAGCGGTACTTTTTGATGGCGTAATAAGCCACATATTCTGGAAAGTCCGCCATCAGGCGGGTCGACAGCAGTGCCAAATCGCGCGCAGTGGTCAGATGGCCAGGCTCGGTCAGGCCCTCGGGGTTTTTGTAGACCGTGTTTGGCATGCCCAGCGCCTTGGCCTGCTCATTCATGCGCTGCACAAAGCGCTCCACACTGCCGCTCACGCCTTCGGCCAGCGCCACCGTGGCGTCATTGCCCGACTGCACGATCATGCCCTTGACCAGGTCTTCCACGGGCACCTGCATCTTAGGATCTATAAACATGCGCGAACCCGGCATTTTCCAGGCCCGCTCGCTCACGCCCAGGGTCTGCTTGAGCTCAAGCTTTTTGGACTTCAGGGCGTCAAACACCAAGTAAGCCGTCATCAACTTGGTCAGCGAGGCCGGCTCCACAGGCGTGTCAATCTCATGGGCTGCCAAGTACTGGTTGGCCGTCACGTCCAACACCAAATAAGAGCGTGCCGCAATTTCCAGGGGCCGGGGGGCTTGGGCGGCCGCAGGCAAAACCCCAAACCCGTACAAACCCAGGGTCGTCAACAAGGCAAAAGCAAAGCGAAACATGGGCAAAGAGTGCACAAAAAAACCAGTAGAAAAGAGGGCGTTGAGGATCGCAATAAAAAGGGCGCCGCTTGCAGCCGCCCACTGATTTGCCGCAAAAAGCTGGTGTCAAGGGCCGAGGTGGCGCACCACCAAGCTTTTGAGAAGGGGCAATTGTCCATGAAAGAAATGCCCCCCACCAGGCACCACCATCACCGGCAAGACCTGTGGCCTGGCCCAATCCATGACGGCCAACAAAGGCACGGTGTCGTCGGCCTCGCCATGGATCACCAAGGTCTTGTCATGCGCCTCAAGAGGGATGGGGGCCACCTCAAAACGGCTGGCAGCGGTGCCCACCAGCACCAATTTGGCCACCTCGCGCTGTCCAGCCAGCTGAGCCATGGCTTGCGTGGTGACAAAAGCGCCGAATGAAAAGCCGGCCAAGGCCAACGGGGCGTCCAGGGGCGCCTGGGCCACTGCGGCCAGCATGTCTTGCAACTCGCCTCGGCCCTCGTCGTGGCTGCCAGCGCTGGCACCCACCCCCCTGAAGTTAAAGCGCAGGGCGCGCCAGCCGCACTGCGTGAAAGCCCGGGCCAAGGTTTGCACCACCTTGTTGTCCATGGTGCCGCCAAACAAGGGGTGCGGGTGTGCAATCACCGCCGTGCCGCGCTGCGGCCCCACGGCCGCGTCCTCGGCCATCTCTAAGAGGCCGGCCGGGCCATGGATGGTGAATTTGCGGGTGTGGGCATTCACAGTGGTTCAGCGGCCCAGCTGCGCGGGCGTGCGCAAGCGTTCCACCACCTCGCCTTTTTTCAGGTGCGACTCGATGATCTCGTCAATATCGCTGGCGTCCACATAGCTGTACCACACCGCTTCGGGGTAGACCACGGCCACCGGGCCGGCCGCACAGCGGTCCAGGCATCCGGCTTTGTTCACCCGCACGCCGCCAGGGCCAGCCAAGCCAGCCGCCTTGACCTGCGCTTTGCAATGGTCAAACGCCTGCTGGGCGCCGTGGTGGCCGCACGCGTCCTGGCCGTTGCTGCGCTCGTTGAGGCAGAAAAAAACATGGTGCTTGTAATAAGAGCTCGCAGGCTGCAAGGCCTGATCGGCCGCCTTCAGGGGTGCGCTGGTCTGGGTCATGCATCGATTCTACGTTTGCCCCCCCAGCCAGCATAGGGGCTGAGCAAGCGGTTCAAGAGGTAAACCAGGGCCGCAAAAGGCCAGAGCCAACCCAGCCATTGGGTCAGTCCATTAAAGCGCACAAACCGACCCTGTTCCCACACCTGCCGGGTTTGCTCAAAATAAGGGTCAGAAGGCGCTTGGTTCAACAAAGCCAGTTGCAGCCCCACGGCCAACAGCGCCAGCACGGCCGCCGGGCGCGTGCTCAACCACAGCGCGCCCAAGCCCCAAAGAAGGGCTGCGGCCAGGCCAAAGCGCACGGGCTGGTCCAGCCAGGCCCAGGCATGTTCAGGGCCAAAGCTCAGCGCCGACGACAACGCCGTGGCAGCCACCGCCACCGTCAGCAGCAACCCCAAAAAAACCAGGCGCTGACGCCGCCGCCGAATGACGCCAAAGCCCAACAAGGCGGGCACCACGGCCCCTAGCGCCACGCAAACCACCACCGCGCCTGGCAGCAAAGGCTGCAACTCCACCTCGCGCACGGGCAGCCATTGCAAAAAAGGCGTGCCCTGCAGCAGCGCGACGGCAGCGTCCTCCAGGCGTTCCATCACTTGGCCCAGCCCCAGCGGCACCGAAGCGGGAAACAAGAGTGCGGCAGGCCACAAGGCCAGCAGCACCAAGGCGCCGCGCGCCTCGGGGAAAAACCAACGCGCACGAAATTCGCTCCAGCGCTGCAGTGCCCCCCAGCGCTCCAACAAAAACGCCAGCCCAGCCCCCAGCCAAGCGCCTGCGGTGTTGAGCATCAAGTCCACATTGGACGGCACCCGGGCGGGCAAGTAACTCTGGGCCGTCTCCAAGACCAAGGACAAGCCCGCACACGCCAACGTGGCGCGCGTCACCGGCCAGCCCGGTCGGCTGCCGCGCAACACCGACAGGGCCAGGAAAAACCCCAGCGGGCCATAGCCCAGTAAATTGGTCCAGACATCGAACCATGTCCAGTAGCGCGGCAGCGGGGCGCTCAGAAAAACCCAGGGCAGCAGGTTTTGGTCGCGCCAATTGGCAAACGGGTACAGGCTGGCATACACCACCACGCAGGCCGTGGCCAGGGCCAGCGGCCAGGCCGAGGTGGGCTGATGGCCTGGGCGCAAAGGCATCCGAGCAGGCCCTTGGCTCAGGACTGCCAGGGCTTGACCACCACCAGCACCACGGCCGCCACCATCAACAGCACGGGCAGTTCATTGAACCAGCGGAACCACACATGGCTGCGCTGGTTGTGACCTTGCTCAAACTGGCGCAGCAAGCGCATGCACATGTGGTGGTAACCCAGCACCAGCACCACCACCGCCAGCTTGGCGTACATCCAGCCACTGCCCGCGCTGCGGCCAATGCCGTAACCCAGCCAAAGCCACAGGCCCAGCAACACCGCAGGCACGGCCAGCAGGTGGGTAAAGCGCATGAGCTTGCGGGCCATCAGCAGCAAGCGCTCACGTTCAGCCACGCTGCCCGGCGCCACCATGGCCAGGTTGACGAAGATGCGAGGCAGGTAGAACAGACCGGCAAACCAGCTGGCCACAAAAATAATGTGAAATGACTTGACCCAAAGCATGGACCGAGTTTAAGTGGCGCCGCCCTGTCAGCCATTGCCCGACCCTACAGCGCGCTGCATGGCGGCAGTCTCGGCTCAAGCAGGCCGCTAAAATTGCCAAGTTACAAACTGGTTACCGGCCAGCATGCCGGTCCCCACAACCCCACCTCACCACCCCACAGGACAAATTTATGGCCCTCGTTTCCATGCGCGAGTTGCTCGACCACGCGGCCGAGCACCACTACGGCATTCCCGCCTTCAATGTGAACAACCTCGAGCAGGTGCAGGCCGTCATGGCCGCGGCTGACGAGGTGGGTGCGCCCGTGATCCTGCAGGCCTCGGCCGGTGCACGCAAGTACGCCGGAGAAAGCTTCATCAAGCACCTCATTCAAGCGGCTTGCGAGGCCTACCCGCACATCCCGCTGGTGATGCACCAGGACCACGGCACCAGCCCCAAGATTTGCCAAGGCGCCATTGACCTGGGCTTTGGCTCGGTGATGATGGACGGCTCGCTCATGGAAGACGGCAAAACGCCCGCGTCGTTTGACTACAACGTCGAGGTCACCCGCAAAGTGGTCGAGATGGCCCACCAAATGGGTGTCACGGTCGAGGGCGAGCTCGGCTGCCTGGGCAACCTCGAAACCGGCGAGGCCGGCGAAGAAGACGGCATTGGCGCCGAGGGCAAGCTCGACCACAGCCAAATGCTCACCGACCCTGAAGAAGCGGCCATTTTCGTCAAGGCCACCCAGCTCGACGCCCTGGCCATTGCCATTGGCACCAGCCACGGCGCCTACAAGTTCAGCCGCAAGCCCACGGGCGACATTTTGGCGATCTCGCGCGTCAAAGAAATCCACGCCCGCATCCCCAACACCCACCTGGTGATGCACGGCTCGTCGTCGGTACCCCAAGAGCTGTTGGCCCTCATCAACCAGTACGGCGGCCACATGAAGCAAACCTTTGGCGTGCCGGTCGAAGAAATCCAAGAAGCCATCAAGCACGGCGTGCGCAAAATCAACATCGACACCGACATCCGCCTGGCGATGACGGGCGCTGCGCGCAAATTCATGGCCGAGAACCCCGAGAAATTCGACATGCGCGAATGGATGAAGCCCGCCCGCGAAGCCGCCAAGGCGGTGTGCAAGGCGCGCTACCTGGAGTTCGGCTGCGAAGGTCAGGCCGGCAAAATCAAACCTCTGGGCACGCAAGCCATGGTGGCCAAGTACGCCCAGGGCGAGTTGGCCCAGTTGGTGCGCTGAGCCCGGCTTGCTGCGGCTCGGGCGTGCAGCCCGCGGCCGCAGGGAGATAATCCACAGCCCGCTGCCTGCGCAGCGGGTTTTTTGTTGTTGGCCGCCCCGTCGGCCCCCACTGCCTGAATGCCTGGCCATGCGCACTGCCCTCCACACCTCCGCCCTGACCTCCTTGCCCTTGCTCGCTCGCGGCAAGGTGCGCGACAACTACGCCGTAGGTCATGACAAGTTGTTGATGGTGGCCAGCGACCGCCTGAGCGCCTTCGACGTGATCCTGGGCGAACCCATTCCGGGCAAGGGCAAACTGCTCACCCAAATGGCGCTGTTTTGGTTCGACAAGCTCGGCCACCTGTGCCCCAACCACCTCACCGGCCAGGCGCCAGAGAGCGTGGTCACGCCCACCGAGCTGTCCCAGGTGGAGGGCCGCTCCATGCTGGTCAAGCGCCTCAAGCCCATCCCGGTGGAGGCCGTGGTGCGCGGCTACCTGGCCGGCAGCGGCTGGCAGGAGTACCAGGCCAGCCAATCGGTTTGCGGCGTGCCCCTGCCTGCGGGTTTGAAAAATGCCAGCCCCCTGCCCGAGCCCATCTTCACGCCCGCAGCCAAGGCCGAGGCGGGCGAGCACGACGAGAACATCTCTTACGAGCAGGTGGTCGAGGTCGTGGGGCCAGAACTGGCCGCCGAGATGCGCCGCGTGAGCATCGCCATTTACAAGGCGGCGGCCGAATTTGCGCTGACCAAGGGCATCATCATTGCCGACACCAAGTTCGAATTTGGCCTGGACGCCGATGGCACCCTGACCCTGATGGACGAGGTGCTGACCCCTGACTCCTCGCGCTACTGGCCCATCGAAGGCTACGAAGCCGCCTTTGCCCAAGGCCTGAACCCGCCCAGCTACGACAAGCAGTTTGTGCGCGATTGGCTGGAAGCCGTGCGCATCAACGGCAAACCTTGGGACAAAACCCCACCAGCACCCGCACTGCCACCCGAGGTGGCCCAAAAAACAGCGGCCAAGTACGAAGAGGCGCTGCAGCGGCTGACGGGCTGAGCCACCCCCTCAAACATCCACGCCAAGCCTGAGGGACTGAGCGCGGGCATGGTCAAGCTGAATTCCCGCGCCGTCAAACAAGGGCTTGTGGGCCGTCCAACACAATGGCTTGGCCATGCGGGGTTCGCTCAGCAGCAGCGGCCCAAGCGTGTTCCAAGGCATGAATTTGCGCGGGCGTGCCCAGTCCGCGCTCTATCACCAGTTGCTCCAGCGCATTGAGCCAATGCGTGTAGTAGAGGCTGCCATCGCTGGCTTCACCGCGCGTTTGGCCCGCGCGGATTTCACGGGTCAGGGCTTGGGCCCATTGCGGCCAGGTGAACACGCCTTGTTCATGCAGCTGCAAGGTCATGGCAAAGGCGTGGGCTTGCCAGGGCTCGGCAAACACTGTGCCCGACGCAGCAGTGGCGGGCAGGGGAAAGCCGTCGCCGCAGGCTTGAGCCAGATCGCTAAGGGTGGTCATGGGGCTGTTCATGGAGAAGGCACCGCTTCCAAATAAGACTCCCAGGCATCCACGCACACTTGGCTGCCCGCTTCGGCCTGCGGCCCCCACAGCTCGGCGCCCTCAAACACCACGGTGTACAGGTGCTCGGCGGTGCCGTCAAAAGGCGGCAGCATCTGCTTGACATGCTGGTCGGGCAAGACATGGCTGCCATGGTGCAGCACCACCGTGCCCACATGGCCGCGCACATAGCGCGGCAGCCGGGTGTGGCCCTGGGGGTTGAGGTTCAGGGCGCGCACGCGCTGGCCCACGGCAAAGCGCGGGGCGCACGTGCTGGGCCGGTCGGCCGGGCTGCCTTTGGCCAGGGCCGCGTCCACCTCGGCGGCTTTGAGCACTCGAACGCCGGCCACCGGTGGTGTGAGGGCTTGGCCTTGGGCCAGCTCTTGCGGCGTGATCAGGCCGCGCTCGAGCAAAAGCTTTTGCAGCGCCTGGATCCAGATGGCGTAATACGGGCCTTGCACGTAGTCCAGCGGGGGCAAAGACTCGCGGGCCGAGCGGGCCAGGTCGATGTTCCACAGCCCGCTGGCGCCCATGGCCACCGTGATGCCCAGCGCCCGCCGCTCCCACTCGCCATGAAACAGCGGCTCATTCGCTTCGATCATGACCGGCCCATAGCCTTGCAGGCCGCCCATGTCGTGCACGCCGTTCATACCGCCTCCTGAGGGGCAAGGGCCAGGCCGGTACCAATCATGGAGTCTCGGGTGACCAGCGTGGCCAGTTGTTCTTAGCTCCAGCCTTCGGTGCCGGTGGGGCGCTCAGGCAAGACCAAATAGCGCACTTCGGCGGTGGAGTCCCACACGCGAATTTGTTTTTCTGCAGGCAGACTCAGCCCAAAATCGGCCAGCACCGCGCGCGGCTCAATGACGGCGCGCGATCGATACGCTGCGCTTTTGTACCAAACCGGGGGCAGGCCCAGCACCGGCCAGGGGTAGCAGCTGCACAGGGTGCAGACCACCATGTGGTGCGTCTCGGGCGTGTTGGGCACGGCCACCATGTGCTCGCCTTGGCGGCCGGTGTAATCCATGGAAGCAATCGCAGCGGTGGCGTCTTGCAGCAGCCAGTCCCTGAACGCCGGATCGACCCAGGCGCGGGCCACCACTTTGGCGCCGTTGTGCGGGCCCACATGCACCTCGTAGGTTTCGATGATGCGGTCCACCGCCGCCGGGTCCAGGTAGCCTTTTTGCGTGAGCAGGGTTTCCAGCGCGCGCACCCTCAGGTCCATCTCGCTCAGGGTGCTTTGCTCGTGGCTGTGGTCGTGGTGATGTCCGTGGTCGGCTTGCATGGGCGCTCCTCAAAGGCGATGACCTAAGTATGGCCTGAGTAGGGGCCAGAATGGAGGCTCCTCAAGCACATCCCTGTTCCTTCCTCACAGTCAAATACCAGGCGGGGACAGAGGACTTGAGCCGAGGCCTCACCCTGGCCCTGCTGATCGGTTAAGTTGAAGTTCTTTCACCTTTGGCGAAGATCATCTATGAAACGCTTGACAACAGCGCTGACCGGTTTTTTGTGCCTGCTCACACTGGGCATGCCAGCGCATGCGCAAACCTTTCCCAGCAAGCCCATCACCGTGGTGGTGCCTGCGCCACCAGGCGGGGTGGTCGATGCCTCAGGGCGGCTGTTGGCCGAGGCCATGGCGCGCCAGCTGGGCCAGCCTGTGGTCGTGGACAACCGGGGCGGGGCCAGCGGCAACATCGGCTACACCCTGTTGACCTCTTATTCGGCCTTCCACCTGGGCAACCCTTCGCTCTTTCCCAAGCCGGGTTGGGCGCAAACCGACTTTGTGCCCGTGGCCATGGCGGTGGTGGCCACCA
>Ga0247831_1007468_pt1 | contig 12182 bp, 9 predicted proteins | sample LaCruzMarch2015__9_FD_192406 | JGI IMG/M metagenome (GOLD analysis project Ga0247831, IMG submission 192406) | Freshwater microbial communities from meromictic Lake La Cruz, Castile-La Mancha, Spain - LaCruzMarch2015_1m | ecosystem: Environmental > Aquatic > Freshwater > Lake | place: Spain...
CGACAGGACCGCACTCTGCGCCGTCGCCGGCAAACCATTCAGCGTGTCAGATGAAAACGCGTTGACGACACCCATCGCACCGAGCGCGCCGTTGACACCGGTGACCACGTCATCAACCGCAACCAGGGCAGCTAAAACAGCGTCCTGGTCAACAGCCAGGTTATTGAAGAGGTCCGGATCAAATACGCCTGCCGGCGCTTCCACAGAGGCCGAGTTCACAGCGAGTTCTGCAGGAGATGCCGTCCCCGCCGACATCAATGCCAGCGCAGCAGCAGCTGCCCAGAAGCATCTCTTGCCAGATCTGCAGGCCGGCTTGCGTTTCATGACGGCGTCCGCCAGACGCTGCCATAGCTATGCCAGCTGGCAATCTCGTCACAGCCGGGAGGCTTGAAAGATGGGCAAGACAGCATGAGGGTGAACGCCGGCTGAGACTGTCTGCAACTTTACTGCGCATGGATAAAAACTTTGCATAAACCGGGATCAAATTCGCTCGGCAGTCTTAATCTTCTGGCAGCTTTTCAAATGAGAGAAACGTCTTTGTGCTGATTATTGTTCAGATTGTCAGCCCATGAAACCGGAGGAGGCTCAGGGAGCGCCCCGGCCTGCTCCATAACGGTTTGCAAAGCAGCATCCGAAAGACCGGGCGGATAGCCCTGCTTGTTCAAGATCCGCTTCACCAGGACACATATCCGGGCCCGGGCGCTTGCTGGGTAACGAGTAATCAATGAATCCATGGTTATGCTTCGCGTCTGGATTAAGGAGGCGACAGAATTGCGCCCAACACACAAACTGCTCAGCCAAGTGAACCGGCTTAGGGCTTTTACCCGCGACATTCGTGGCATGACCGCAGTCTGGTTTGGCCTGTCCATTCTCCCGATCGCGCTGCTGGCGCTCGGCGGGATCGACATCACGCGGGCATCCTCGGAGAAGGTCCTGATTCAGAACGCCCTTGATACGGCGGTGCTTATGGCGGCCCGCTCCGGACAGCTGACCGACGTCGAACTCGACAAGATGGGCGACGCCGCACTTAAGGCGCAGCTTGAACAATCCGGAAGCGCCTCCAGCGAGTTCACCTCGACCTTCAAAAACGGAGCAAACGACTCCGTGACCGGGGTTGTAAAGGCCAAGGTCGGAACGGTGGGTCTGGGTCTGATGAACATCGACTACCTGAAGATCGAGGCAACCACGGAAGTCCAGCGGGGGATGGACGAATCGATTGAGCTGGCGCTTGTTCTCGACACGACCGGGTCGATGTCCGGCGCCCGCCTGACCAGCCTCAAGAGCGCCGCGACCAGTTTGGTCAATACCCTCACGTCCGACCCGAAGGCCAACGTCAAGATCGCCGTCGTGCCCTTCGCGCAGTATGTGAACACGGGCGTTGCGCGGCGTAACGAACCCTGGATGAATGTTCCCGCCAACTGGACTCAGAACGTTAAGGGAAGTTGCTGGACCCAGACCAGTAAGACGACCTGTAAGACTAAGCAGGTTGCCTGCGTGAAGTATAACGACGGTGTGCCGTACAACTCGACATGCGGCCAGAATTACGACTGCGTCACGACCACGCTGACCCCGCCGATCACCCACTGCTCGAGCGATTACACGGTAACGCACACCTACTCTGGCTGCACAGGCTCTCCCGCCTATCCGAGGAACGTTTCTGACAGCGATCTGACCCGCCGCTATCCTGGCTTCCTCGGTACGACCTGCGGTTCGGTCATGACGCCGCTCACCAGCAACATGACCACCGTGAAGAACGCCATCACGGCGCTGTCGGCGTCGGGCGAGACCTACATCCCCTCCGGCCTCGCCTGGGGCTTCAACGCCATCTCGAGCCCGATCCCGTTAACAGAGGCGGCGCCCTATGGGGCGGACGGCGAAAACTCAAACCCTCGCAAGGCGATCGTCCTGATGACAGATGGTCGGAACACACAGCGCATGAACCATGGTAACGGTCGCCATGACGTCAACGCAGCGAGCAATGCAACCCAACCGAATAACTATACAAAAGAACTGTGTACCAACATCAAGGCGAAAAATATCGACGTCTACACTGTGGCTTTCGAAGTTACGGACAACACTATCAAGAAAATTCTTGAGGACTGCGCCAGCAGTCCAGAACACTACTTCGATGCATCAAATTCCGCTAAGCTGACCAAGGCCTTCGCCGAGATATCCTTCTCGCTGCGGTCCCTCTTCATCGCCCGGTAGACCATCGCCGCCGAACCTCGCGCGTCAGCGCAAGGCGCTCACGCCTGCCTCAGCCTGCTCGCTGGCAGCCGCCAGCACCTTGAGCCGCGCCCGGCCCTGCCGGACGGCTGCATCTTCGCCGGAGAAACCGCCGCCGAAATCGGCGGCGGCTCGCGAGGAAAGCAAAGGCCTCCGGCCGGGGATAATTTCGGTCACCCTCGCCGGCCTGGCCAACGCGCTGACAGTTGTGCGCGCCGGCGTCATACCCGAGGCGCGGATATAGGCCGCCTTGGCGCCGCCCACGTCGTCGATCTGAATTGAGTGTGTCAGAAGCGTCGTACACGGAGCAGCGCGTCCCCCCGCCCGCCGCCTGCTCCTCCCGCCGGAAAGCGCCGTCATGCAACGCAGTCAGGCTCGCCGACGAGGAGGCCGCGAGCACGGTGTCGGTATGCGACGTGAGCCGGTTCCCCGGGCCGTAGTTCAGCGCGGCGGCGCGTGTGCCCAGGCTGCGCTGGCGGATGCGGTTTGCAAAACCGCTGCCCCGGTACACCGATACCGCCGGAGGGGCGTTCGCCCCATCGCTTACGCTGTTTCCTAGTCGATCAGCCGCGTCCCCTCCCCGCCCGGTAGTCCGCCACTCGGGCCAACACCGTTCGGGACAGGGACGTCGCTGGTTTCATAGTCAGCGTTGATCCGGATTTTCGCCTGGCCGGTGGAAATGACCCGCCTCGCGACGATGACCGTCCAGGCGCTGTCCTCGGCCGCAACCCCTTCGCCGCTGACCTGAAGAAATCCAGTACGGAGATAGACGACACCCAGGAGTCGCTCGACGTTGCTGCCCGGGAGGGTGAGGACCGGCTGGCCGCTCCAGACAGATGCCATGACCATGCCGGTATAGGGTCCACTCTTGCGGCCGACCAGGTTCACTCTGGCACCATCCGCAGTAAAATCGGGCGTCGCAGTGCCAGTATTAATGTGGAGGAAGACGTCTTCTCCCTGCAGGCGTGCATTAGCCTCCAGTCTCAGGTTCGTTTGGAAGAGGTGATCTCCAGGCAATAGCACCAGTGTCGTCCGGCTCTTGACGATAATGGGTCTGCAGTGGGTGCCGGGTGCGAGATAATGCGTACCACCATTAAATGTTATAGCCTCAACCTTCCCGCCAGGACAGGTCAGACTGCGAACTCGCATGGCACGGAAGGGGTCGGCAATGTAGGCAGCGCCTTGCCCGGGGGCCGGTGTCATGGTCGGGCCGCTTGCCTTACCCTTGGCCTGGATCCTGCGGCCGTCGATGCGGGCCGCATTGCCGCCAACAATGTTGGCGTTGGCGTGTATCCCGCAGTCCGTAGCCATTAGACGGGAGCTGTCCCGAATTTCCATGTTGTGGGTGTCCTCGCCGGTCGCAAGGACACAAAGGGGCGTTTTGCCGACGGGGGCAGCGGTTGCTTCGCCCCGGAATTTCCACCCGCCCTCGGGAAGTTTGCTGGAGAAGAATGAGGGACGGTTGCCGCTCAGGAGCACCCGGATGGCGTTCTGTCCGTTCCAGTCTACAATCTCATAAGTGGCCTGATAGGCCGGCGCGTCGCTCCACCCGGCGAACTGCGCCTCTACGAACGAAGCGGTCCGCTCTTTGACGACCTTCGCATCAACGGCCAGGCTCAGATGCTGGGCCCCTTCAAGGGCGGCGGCGTCAGCTATGCTTTGGACCCGGCTTCCTGAGGCGCTCACGGCAACAAGTTCAACCGTGGCGATGGACACAAGCGAGAGGGCAGGTACGGCCACGGCCGCCAGCTGTGCAATCGAGCCCCGGGTGCTGGACCAGAGCCGTTTTGCCGTTAACGAGGCCAGGTTTATGATCTGCGCCGGAAAGTCCATGCTCACGCTCTTTTTTTCTGCGCGGCGTAGCGAAGATCGGCTTCGGCTCTTGAGGCGCGAATAATGAACCGGATCTGATATGAAAGCAGCCGCCAGTTCAGGGGCTTTGTCACGAAAGACGTCGCGCCGAGGCGGAATGCCTCGTCAATGGCGGCGACATCCTCTCTGCCGGTTTGCACGATTACGGCCAGATGCTCGCATCGTGCAGCGTTACGAACATGAACCAGGGTATCGAAGCCGTTCAGCACGGGCATTTCCAGATCGAGAAGCATGGCGTCGTAATCGCCGGCCTCAAGGAGGTCCAGGGCTTCGCGTCCGTTAAAGGCCAGGTCCACGCACACTGTGGGCGATGACAGGTTGACCTGCGCGAACTCCCGCAGAATAGGATCATCGTCGACGAAGAGTATTCGCGCATCCTGATTGAGCACATACTCGAAGCCGGGCATAAAAACGTCCTTTGACCCTTTGCGGGCACTAATCTCTTACTCCAGGTTGTTTTGATTTCCGATTAAGGGACTGACCGAAACTGGGGTCAATTACTTCATTGCGCGGCAATGAGCGCCTGCCCGGGCCCGGCGGCAAATGGGACTCAGGACGCTTTTCCTAAGGTCGCGCCTTGATCAGAGCCCGGCCTGGACCCGTAAGACCTCATTAAAAATGCGTGAAACCCATGCTGTCCACACGGCCCGGAAAGGCGCCTCCCCGGCGGTGTCAGGTCGCTGGCAGGGTTGTCCGGCCAACCGGGATGGGCGGTGCATCTGCCTTTATCCCGGCTCCTGGCAAGTCCGTGAATTTGCCCGGGGCCCCGTACAGGTAGCCCTGGATAAAATGAACGCCGGCTATTCGCACTATCTTGGCCTGCGCCTCGGTTTCCACGCCTTCGGCAACGAGCTTCATCCCCAGCGCCCTGCCGACCCCAATGACCGCCAGAATGATCGCCGCTGAGGCGGAGTCCTGCGCGCAATGGGTAACAAAACTCCGGTCAATCTTCAGGGTCGAAAAGCGCAGCCGGCGAAGGGCGTGAAGGCTGGTATAGCCGGCGCCGAAATCATCGAGTGCAACCCGCACGCCGAGCGCCTGAAGGCGTTCGAGCGTCTTTTCGGCCAATTCCTGGTTCAGGACAGCGGTCTCGGTTATTTCAATTTCGAGACGTTCCAGCGGAAAGGCCGTGAGGCGGGCGACCTCGGCAATCCGGTTAGGGAAATCACGCTGCTGGAATTCGGTGGCGGATGCATTGACCGAGATGTGGAGATCGTCCCTCGCCAGCGCCTCACGCATCGCCCGTTCCAGGACGAAGTCCGTCAGCCTCGAGATCACTCCATTCGCCTCGAGCGCGGGTATGAACTCATCGGGAGGCCTGAGACCCCTCTCGGGGCAATTCCAGCTTACAAGAGCCTCCGCCTTGCCGGCGAACTCGCCGTTACGGTCCATGATCGGCTGGTAGCGAAGGCTCAGATGGCCTGCGGCGATTGCCTGAGCAAGGTCGGCGCCGATGTCCTTGTATGCACCGGCGGCCTCTGGCGCGGCTCGCTCCCCGGCGGCTGCCGCCAGGGTCCGGTCAAGGATCTCCGAAATCATCGCAGGATCAATCCCCCGCGTTTCACCTGTTCTCGCAGCCATCTCGGCGCTTGCGGCAGCCCTGGCTACCGCTGAGGCACCAAGGCTCAGGCTCATTGACTTAAGGGCGTGGGCAGCCTGCGCGCAGGCTTCAAGGTCGCCCGCCGAAAGCGCGGTCCTGAGGTCCTGGAGGCGGGCTGGCGCATTCGCCGCATAGAGCGCCTCGACCCTGGCGACAAAGTTAGGCCGGCCATTGAGGCTCATGGCGGCCAGCTCGGCCCGGATGGCGGGATCAAACAGCGCCTTGTCCGCCCCGTCATGCGGCGATGAGGCAGGGCCGGCCGGTTCAAGCGGCTGGCTGGCGAGATGTCCGCAATATGTATCAAGGGCCTTTGCGATATCGCTTATGGTAAACGGCTTATAGATGACCCCATCCATGCCTGCGCCGCGCCAGGCGTCAGATGCCGAGCCGACGACATGTGCAGTGAGCGCAAGGATCGGTGTGCGCCTCTGGCCCCGGCCAGCCTCCTCCTGGCGAATAATGGCCGCGGCTTCGAAGCCGTCCATGACAGGCATGGAGCCGTCCATGAAAACGAGGTCAAAGGCTTCGGCGCGAAGGCGCTCGACAGCTTCGGCGCCGTTCTGCGCGACCGACGCAATGACGCCCAGTTGCTGCAGGGCTTCGCAGGCCACTTCCCGGTTGAGCTCCGCGTCGTCGACAACCAGAACGCGCGCGCCCGGGAACTGGACAGCAAGGAAGGCAGCGGCGGCGGCCTCACGCAGGGCGAGGGGCACGCCGGCGTGGATCTGGGCTGCCAGGGTCATCACGTCGCAGCGCCGGACCGGCCTTTGCAGGACACAGGCACCGGTGTCTTCATCGCTGTCTTCATCGCTGTCTGGCGTCCCGACCAGGACGGTTGGAATGGGTGCTGCCGGCAAGTCCGCCCCCCGGCCCGCCCCCCGGAATGTGGCGGCGAGCCCCGACTGCGAACTGGAAACCGAAATCCCGAAGGCCTGAAGATAGCCGGTCAGCGCCCGCCCGGTCATGCAGCCAACGCCTTCTATGGAGACCGCTCGCTCAGATGAGCCGGCGTTGAAGGACACAGGCTCACCAGCCGGGCTGAGGGCCGCTTCAAACGCAAACGTTGAACCCTCGCCGATGATGCTCGAGAGCCGCCACTCGCCGTTCATGGCGCGCACCAGGCGATCACATATCGTCAGGCCGAGTCCGGTGCCGCCATGTTTTCGGGTTGTGGATGAATCGACCTGGGAAAAGGCCTCGAACAGCGTGGGAAGCTTATCTTCCGGAATACCGCATCCGGTATCTGTCACACTGAAGAGAACGCTGCCGGGTCCCGCCCGGCCGGGCTCTATGGCAATCAGCACGCCGCCGGTTTCTGTGAACTTGATCGCATTGTTAGCGAGGTTGCTGAGCACCTGGCGCAGTCTGGTGGGGTCAGCCTTCACGGGCGGGATCCGCGGATCTACGAAGACCGCCAGGTCCAGACCCTTCTCCTTTGCACGCTCTGCGAACAGGCTGGCCACGTCCTCGGCGATTTCGGCAAGATCGACCTCAACGGCCTCAAGTTCAAGCTTGCCTGCCTCGACCTTGGAGAAGTCGAGAATGTCATTGATGATGCCCAGAAGGGACTTTCCGGACTTGGCAATGACGGTGGCATAACGGCGCTGGCGCGGTGGCAGGTTCGCGCTCGCCAGCAGTTCGCTGAGCGCCAGGATGCCGTTCATCGGCGTCCTGATTTCGTGGCTCATCATTGCCAGGAACTCTGACTTGGCCGATGTTGCCTCCTCGGCTGCGATCTTGGCGATCGACAGCTCTGCAGTTCGCTCCGATACCTGCTCTTCCAGGCCCGCCACCTGCGCCGCGATCCGCTCGTCCCTGGCCTTGATACCGCTCATCATCGACTGAAAGCTTGCAACCAGGCCCCCAACCTCGCCGTCGGCGACGATGTCTGCCTTGAGCGCATAGTCGCCGGACTCACCGACTGCGACGGTGAAGGCGGCCAGTTCTGTAATCGGGCGGCTGATGCGGCGCGCCATGCGAAGCGCGATGAAGAGCCCGAGCATCAGGGCGACGCCTACCCCTGCCAGGCTGGTCAGAACCGCGCTGAATATGCGGGCCTTGAGCCCCGGCGTCTCACTGAGCAGGGTGATCTCGCCGACTGTTTCCCCCTCGCTCATTACGGGCGCGGAGACCATCAGCGTGCCGCTGTTGAACACCGACCATAGAGGGGCCGAAGCGCCCCCGGCCAGATATGTGTCAGAGTTGAGGCGCACACCTGCGCCGGTTTCGGCCAGAAGCTCGCCTTCAGCGCTCTCGATCCGGGCGTAGATGATGTCCGGCATCTGGCTGATGGACCGGACGGCCAGGAACGCGCCGGCGCTTTCGCCGCGGCGGACGGGGTCTGCAGCAAGGGATCCAATGACGCGTGCCGTCTGCAGAAGACGCTCGGTTTCCAGCGCCGTTTGCCGCCGGGCATCGATCCAGCCGGAAATCGTCGCCGTCACCACGCCGGTGGCGATGAGAGATATCAAAACCAGGCCAAAGAGCTTCTGGCCTATCGAAGAGCCGTGAAACAAAGCCATTTGAATCTCTCGCAAGCCCCTCACAGATCAGTGGCCAATAAGTTGAATGGCTTTCTATTTAGAACCTGTAGTGATAATATTTCATTGAGGTACAACCCTGAAATTCCTTTAGAAATAAACACATTCCGTAGAGGAAAAGGACGCACGGACGCAGAGCTGGGTAACGTCCATTCGGCTGGTGTAGATTCCTGACGGAGCGCTTTGGGCGCGAGAACCGCTCCTCTTCCTCGAATGACAACTCGTGTCTCCGCACAGCGGGCTCCCGGATGCCCCCGGAGGCGGAAAGCAGGATTGATACCAGCCCGGAATCGCTGGACCTTGCATTGTCGGATATCGACCTTTTGGCGGCGTTCCGGGCCGACTGCGTCGCGCGGCTTTTGCGGTTCACGCCCGTTTTTCGGCTCTTCTGCGCCCGTTTTTCGGTATCTAGGCGCCCGTTTTTGGGGTACTTGTCCGGTCGACTCTGTATGGAGGCCGTATGTATCCGCGTTTCATCGAGCCTGGCATCCGCGAGGCGCTCAAGGATACCCGCGTGGTGGCGGTCTCGGGCCCGCGCCAGTCGGGTAAGTCCACGCTGGTGCGCGCGATTGCCGGGGCGGGGGCGACGTTTCTGAGCCTCGATGAAGACGTAACGCGGCGGGCGGCGGCAGATGACCCGACGGGTTTCATCCGCCGCACCAAAGGGCTGACCATCATAGACCAGATCCAGCGCGTGCCGGACCTGATGCTGGCCATAAAGCTGGCCGTGGATGAGGACCCTGCACCGGGACGGTTCCTGATCACCGGCTCCGCTGATATCCGCACGCTGGCCTCGATCCAGGACTCGCTCGCCGGCCGGATAGAAGTGTTCGAGCTTCTGCCGCTCGCGCAGGACGAGATTGCAGGCCGGCCCTCGCAGTTTATCGCCGAAGTGTTTCAGGGCCGCGTGCCGGATGGCGGCGTGCTTATAAATGCCGGAGTAAAACTGTACCACATTCCGGGTTTGTTTTGCCGGGGATTTCCGGCGTAAAAGTGTACCGGTCCTGATAGGTCCTTTGCCTCTTTTGAGGGGTGAGGGCCGGAGGATGAAGAGACCACCTACAACCGGACTGATTTGCGCTCACCTCGAACTCCGCGCCAGTCAAATCAGAGTTGTCTCAATCAAATCTGCCTACTGAGCTCATCAGTAAGGATCTTCTCGACATCCGCAAAGTTCACTTCGATCTCAGGTTTGTTCAATTGAACGCCCTTCGAATTGCATGACGGTAGGTAGCGCTCGATCAAGGCGGTCTCAGCGCTTAAGATGCTTTTTCTTAGAGCTTGCGGATCCAGCGTCTCATTTTTCGGATCAATCCGGCAGTAGACGAACTTAAAGCGCCCCAGAATTTTGGCTGGATCGGCGGTTGCGTCGAGGAAAACGTTGCTGTGACAGTCGGCAAAACGCATGCGTCTGAGCGGAGACAGATTGCCATTGTCCTTGTGCAGAAGTTCGTTGTCGGAAGCGCCCAAGAGGCCGGAGAGGAGAACGCCAGCGGGAGCGTTGCCGTCCTGCAGAGCCTTCAAGCTTTTTCGGGCAACATGAACACGGGCGCCGCGCATCGTAATTGCGCCGATATGCGTCCACCACCTCGATTGGACAACGTCTCCCGTGAAGAGACCATGATTGCGGACACCCAGATAGCTACCGATGTAGATAAGCCTGTCATCGAAACACAATGCATAAAGCCCGGGGCCTTGGAACGACGCGTCCGGAACAGATGCGCGCCGATCGACGTGGCGCTTATCTTTTATATCCCAGTCAAGGAATCCAACACCGGCGCGGCCTGCCGGCATAATAGTTACGGTCAGGACATCAGAAGCTCGGCAGCAGAAGGGTCGGAGGAACATCAAGCAACGCGCCATGCATAGTAAGTTTGGCTTAGACGAAGACAACGATTGTGTTCGTCAGGATGCAACATCTATTCAGCCACCAAAACTTGCCGTCAATTAAATTATTGGTTGTTGCCGCTTTATCCGCATATCAGCGGCGTGAGCATATCACCAGCAAGTTCACGAACACTCTTCAGACCACGTTTCTTCCGGCCGCTGGCGATTTGGGCACGCACGACATGAACCAGGACCACCCACATGTGAAAGTGGAAGTCGCGTTCTGCACTCCTGCTCACGAAGTTATTTGAAGCCTTCAGCTGGGCACGATCGATGCTGTCGACAATCGCACCCAGATATCTGTTTTCAGCTATTGAACTGGACCTCTCAATCCCCAGATAACGTGGGCAGCCGCGGCATCCGGGCCGCCAAACCCAAAAGGAGAACAGCATGAGGATATGACCTTCAAAGGAATTTCACCTCATGCAACATTCCAATCAGCATCCCGGTTTCGGCGAGTCCGTCGCGCGTGACGCACGCCGTAAAATCGCAAACTTTGTGGCCGGCGGGCAGACAGAGCCTCTGCTGCCTCTTGAAAACCCCCTTCTTCAGCAAGCGGCCACGCTCGGCGAGGCTGGCCTCGCGACTGTGATCCAGTTTCGTGCGTTGTCGCGCGCCGTATTCAGCTTTGTGCAGGCTACCGGTCTTCTGGAAAAGCCGCAGGTCCAGGAAGCGCTGAAAGCCAAGGCGAAGACGAATGACATTGCCAGCGCGTTCCGCGTCCTTTCTCCCTACCGTGTTCTCGAAGCCGCATACGATGGCCGTGTGCCCAAAGGCCTGATGCACGTGCTCAAATGCGTCAGCCCAACGAAGGGGCTCAATCAATACGATGCAACACGCGTGATGTGGTGGACGAACCCCGTCGCCGAAGCCAACAAACAACGCGGCCGCCTGATGCTCGAAGCGCTCCAAACACTTCATCAAAACGCCGCAGTAGCACGCCACTTCGATTTCAGCCTGCTGATCGCCAATATTCGCGATCTTCCGGAACAAAGCCTCAATCTGCTGCGCCTGCGCGAATTGCATACTGTCCGCGAACTGACGCAGAAACCTGGCGGGGCAGATGCATTCGAAATCACGATCAACCACATTGCCAGCGTCTGTAGCACGTTCGAACAGCGCAAGGAGCAAATTGCCAAGGATCTGCGTGCAGGCAAGCCTCTTGGCCCGGTGCTGCGCCAGATCCTCGACGATCACGCTGACGATCTGCCCAAACCCTGGTTGCCGATCCATGCCGATCTGGAAGTTCTGAAACCCCACCAGGCTCGCCAGCTCTCGATCGACTGGCAAAACTGCATTCGCGACATCTGGATGGACGACATGTTGGCCGGTGACATCACGTTTGTTCGCAGCAAGGCATATCTGCTTGTCGCGCGGCTGCGGCGCGTGAAAGGGCAGAATGGCCAGGAGATGTGGCTGCTTGAAGAGATCGCAGCGCCCGGCAACGAGCCGGTGGATCCTGTTGAGAGCAGCCCGTTCGTCCTTGCACTGCAACGCGGCAATGTTGTGGTCATTCCGGAGCAGGAGCGCATCTGCGGTTTCATGAAGTCCGTCATCGGACGCTACCGCTATCTCTAGATAGGCTCAGCAAGTCGGGATTTCCGAAGCTGTGCAAGCAGAGGAGTTGGGGATGGCCTTCAGGTCAACGCCATGGTGTTTCCCCTGTTTATGCTACCAAGATGGGACAGCCTTTACGAGCCGGATTTCTTCCGACAATCTAATCTTCTAAAATTTTGTAAGCCCGTTCAGGTGGGAGAGTGAGTTTCCACAAGTCGGCAGTGAACGGATTTTCAAGGCACAGGGCAAACCAAATATCTGCAAGGATTGCGATAGAAGTCTTCCATATTGTCAGCTGCCCATGCGGTCGTCGGCTTCAGGGCTGCGCCACCATGTTGCATTTGGGTGGCGGTCACACGCCGCACCATACCTGATACCCCAATCGGCAGAATGCTACTTGCCACATTGAGGTAGATTCTCATCCGCCAGTTTCGAATCTCATTAGCTTGTCCGGCCAGATCTCCGAATGTCAGCAGGTTGATGCCATTCAGGTTGGCCGG
>Ga0247831_1007472_pt1 | contig 12177 bp, 9 predicted proteins | sample LaCruzMarch2015__9_FD_192406 | JGI IMG/M metagenome (GOLD analysis project Ga0247831, IMG submission 192406) | Freshwater microbial communities from meromictic Lake La Cruz, Castile-La Mancha, Spain - LaCruzMarch2015_1m | ecosystem: Environmental > Aquatic > Freshwater > Lake | place: Spain...
GAAACAATTAAAATCAATAATGAAATTAACTCATTTGCATTTTCTTGGGTTGTAAGTGCAGGATTGGAATTGCAGTTTGAAAATAATTTTGGACTAAGATTAAGCGCAAGTTACCGCAATCAAATAAGCAACACATACATCGAATTCAGTGATTTTATCCATAGAGCAAATACCATTGGAGTTAATATTGGACTTACGCGCAAATTTTAAAAATGAAATTAAAAGCAATTACACAGTTTCTGGAACAACAATTTCCGCTTTCACTTCAAGAGTCGTATGACAATTCGGGATTATTAATTGGTAACCTTGAAATGGAAATCACAGGAGTTCTTATCTGTTTGGATAGTATTGAAAAAATCGTAGATGAAGCCCTAAAAAAGAACTGCAACTTAATCATCGCCCACCATCCAATTATTTTTAAGGGGTTAAAGAAAATGACGGAATCAAATTATATTCAACGAGTTGTTTCTAATTGTATCAAAAACAACATTGCTTTATATGCGATCCACACGAATTTAGACAATCATTTTCAAGGTGTAAACCGCGAAATTGCCAATCGAATTGGATTGAAAAATATTAAAATTCTTCAACCGATTGAAGGAAATTTGAGCAAATTGGTTGTATTTGTTCCAAAAGATTCTCTAAAGCATGTTGACGAGGCTGTTTTTGCCGCTGGTGCTGGTCAAATCGGAAATTATTCAGAATGTCATTTTAGAACCGAAGGAATTGGAACTTTTAAAGGGAATGAAGCTTCAAATCCAGCGATTGGGCGTATAAATAAACGCGAAACAGTTGCAGAGTTTAGAGTTGAATATTTGGTAAGTAATTACAATTTGAAAAAAGTAATTTCAGCATTGTTTACAGCCCATCCTTATGAAGAGGTGGCGTATGAAATTTATCCAATACAGAATTCAAATCAGTTTGAAGGTGCAGGAATGATTGGAGAATTGGAATCAGAACAAGATGAAATCGCTTTTTTAAGTCAACTTAAAGCAACTTTTAAATGTAGCGTGATTCGTCACACACAACTTTTTGGGAAAAAGATTAAAAAAGTAGCGTTATGTGGCGGTTCTGGAAGTTTTCTATTATCAAAAGCCATTCGACAAAAAGCTGATATTTTCATTACTGGAGATTTCAAATACCATGAATTTTTTGATGCTGAAGATAAGCTGATAATTGCTGATATAGGTCATTTTGAAAGCGAACAATTCACAACTAATTTATTAGCTGAAAGATTGAAAGAAAATTTTACTAACTTTGCCATCCATTTAACAGAACATAATACAAATCCGATAAACTATTTTTAGCCCATGGCAGCAACTGCAACTAAGAAAGAAATTACAATCGCAGAGAAGCTAGATGCGCTTTTCGAACTTCAAAAAATCGATTCTGAAATTGATAGAATTCGCACCATTCGTGGTGAATTACCTCTTGAAGTTCAAGATTTGGAAGATGAAATTAGTGGTTTGAACACTCGAATTGCTAAAATCAACGAAGAAATTAAAGAAATTGAAACTGAAATTTCTGACCGTAAACAAGCTTCTAAAGATTCTGAAACAGCTATCACAAAATACAAGGAACAACAAAATAATGTTAGAAATAACAGAGAATTTGAATCACTTGCAAAAGAAATTGAGTTTCAAGAATTAGAAATCAAATTAAACGAGAAAAAAAGTAAAGAAGCAAAATTCAAAATCGAAGGAAAAAAAGAATTGCTTTCTGACGCTACAGATCGTTTAACAATGAAAAAAGAAGATTTAGCTTCTAAAAAAGCTGAATTAGACGCAATCGTAAGCGAAACGCAAAAAGACGAAGATAAATTAATGAAAGCTTCAGACGATGCTAAGAAAAAAATTGAATCTCGTTTAATTTTTGCTTATTCTCGTTTGAGAGAAAATGCTAAAAATGGTCTTGGCGTTGTTCAAGTAATGCGTGGTTCTTGTGGTGGATGCTTTAACAAAATTCCGCCTCAAAGACAATTAGACATCGTTACCAAGAAAAAAATTATCGTTTGCGAACATTGCGGACGTATCTTAGTTCCAGTTGAAGGTTCAGAGGAATAAACTTTAATACAAAAATAAAAAAAGGCAAGTTCAATAGAAGTTGCCTTTTTTTTGTTTAAATTAAAACTATAAATTGAATATTTTATAAAACAAAATAGTTTTTAAAACATGTCAAAAATTATTTCTCTAGATTTTGGTTTAAAGCGAACTGGAATAGCAATCACAGATGAAAAACATATAATTGCTAGTCCTCTAACTACCGTTGATTCTATTCAATTGATGACTTTTCTTCATCAACTTGTGGCAAAAGAAAACATTGAAATTATTGTTTTAGGTTATCCAACTCGATTAGACGGAAGTGATTCACATATCACTGAAAATGTACGTTTATTAAAAGAAGCACTTGAAAAAGAGTTCCCTGCAAAATCCATTGTATTTCAAGATGAAAGATATAGTTCAGCATCTGCAATGGAAACTATTCATTTGATGGGGAAAACGAAACATAAAAAAGATAAAAAATTAATTGATCGAGTTGCGGCTACAATTATTTTATCTGAATATTTACAAAGGATTCAGAAATAAACTTCAAAAGTATATTTTTGCATAAAAAACCCATTCAGAAATGATATTACCTATCGTTGCTTACGGCGACCCAATATTAAAAAAAGAAGCTGAGGAAATCGAAAAAGACTATCCTGATTTACAAAAATTAATTGCCAATATGTTTGAAACAATGTATCATGCTAAAGGTGTAGGGTTGGCAGCACCCCAAATCGGCAAAAGTATCCGTTTGTTTATTGTAGATGGTGCACCATTCGCAGATGAAGAAGGGGAAGATCCAGACCCAAAAGCAGTAGGAATTGAAAATTTCAGGAAAGTTTTTATTAATCCAATAATAGAGGAAGAAGATGGGAAAAATTGGTCGTTTCAAGAGGGATGTTTGTCAATTCCGAAGATTCGTGAAAATGTAATTCGAAAGGAAAAATTACTAATTACTTATTTTGACGAAAATTGGAATTTTCACGAAGAACCGTATGATGGTTATGCAGCAAGAATAATACAACATGAATACGATCATATAGAAGGAATATTATTTACAGATCACCTTACCTCTTTAAAACGTAAATTATTAACCAAAAGATTAAATAATATAACAACAGGTAATATTTCGGTTGAATATCGAATGCGATTCCCAGAAACTAAAAAATCAAAACTAATATGAAAACAACAATTTATTTAGCCGGATTTTTGATTTTAACCCTTTTTATTTTTTCATGTGGAGACGATTCAGAAAAAAAAGAATTGACAAGAGAAGATTACAAAGCAAGTATAAAACAAATGGAAGATTCGATTGCAACTATTCAAAAAGACCCTGTTGCTGCTGCGAAAATGCCAAGTTTAACAAATATTGAACTAATAAATCGCTTGATAGCTTATTATCACGCATTCCCAAAAGATGAATATGCAGCCGATTGTTTATTTAAAGTACACATGAAATACGGTGAACTACAAGCTCATCAAAATGCTGTAGCTTATGGCGACACTTTATTGAAATCATTTCCTAATTACAAAAACAGAGACTTTTTGTTAGAAAGCTTAGGTAGTTCTTATGATGTTTATATTGTTCCGAGAGACACTTCAAAGATTAGGTATTATTACGAACTTTTGCTTAAAGAAAAGACAGTAAAAAGTGACAAAAAAGCTGAAATCAAAGCTAGATTGAATTATTTACAATTAGACCTATTTCAGTACATTGATTTTCAGAGTAAAAATAGTTCAAAACGAAAATAATTATAAGTTAATCAAACAATTGGAACAATTGAAATGTAGATTTGTTAAACATGTAATTTCATTAGTTTTTGTGAAATTTAAAAACATTATGAATCTTATTAAAATAAATCATTGATTTTAAAAAACTAAAACTTTAAAATTAAGTTAATTTTTAAAAATTTATAATTAATTTGGCAGTCGTTAATATTGTAAAATCATAATAAAAATATGAACAAGAAAAAGTATCTAATTGGTTCTGTTGTTGTTGCAGGTGCATGCGCGTTTTTTGCATTAAGCAATTTAGACTTCAGTAATATTGGTGGAAGCTATTCTAAAAAAGGATTATCTTCAATTCAAGAACAAAATGCAGACGAAGCAATGGAGTGGATGAAAGCTCGCTACATTGACGAATCAACAGGTCAGCCTGTTTCTATTGAAAAATTACAGTTAATTCAAAAACAAATTAATAAAATGTCTAAAACCAAAGCGGTGACATTTATTGATATGGGACCTGACAACATTGGTGGTAGAACAAGAGCTATTCAAATTGACCGCAAATGGGAAGACCGAATTTGGGCTGGCGGTGTTTCTGGTGGTTTATTTGTTTCTTACAACAAAGGAAATACATGGGGCAGAGTTGGTTCTTATGAAGAAGCAGGTGCAAGTCCTTACATTTCTAGTATGACACAAACACCTGACGGCACTGTTTATGTTGCTACAGGTTCGAATCAAGAAAGTTGGGCTGGAAATGGTGTTTGGTACACAACTGATGATGGAGCAACTTGGACAAAAATAAATGGTATCAGTGAAAGCACAGAAATCGCGAGCTCAAACAATGATAACTATGTTTGGATGGCTACTTCTCAAGGTCTTAAAAAATGGAAACTTGGTGATGCTAGTGTAACTTCTATAACCGTTACAAGTGGAGCATGTGCGGCTTTGCAATTGTCAAAAGATGGTCAAGTTGTAGTAACTTCTTTCTCTTCAAATAAAACGTATGTATCAACAGACGGTGGTACATCATTTACAGACAAGTCTGGAACAGCAGCAAATGGTTTAGTTCCAAATGGTGCATCAAGAATTGAGTATGCAATTTCTCCAAATAAAAATTCAGCAAATAACTATTCAATTTATGCTGTAAGAACAAATAGTAATTTATTGAGTATGCATGTATCTCAAAATAGCGGCGATTCTTGGTCTCAAATAGTTGGTGCATCTGGACCACCAAACGAGTTTGATATATATAGAGATCAAGGGACATACAATTCTATTGCTTCGGTAAATCCTACAGATGACGAAAACTTATTGATAGGTGGAATTGATGTTTGGAGTTGGAAACAAGAAGTCAACAATCCTCCCTCTGGTGGATTTGAAAAAATTAGTCAGTGGTTTGTTAACCCAAACTCTTCAATTTATGTTCATGCTGACAATCATGAAATGAAATGGGATTCTAATAATCGTTTGTATGTTGGAAATGATGGTGGTATTGGTATATCAAATGATTTTGGTGCTACTTGGTTTCCTGCAAACAGAGGTTATAATGTTACACAGTTCTACGGAATTGCTTTTGACAGAAATGGAGCTGTAATGGGTGGAGCACAAGATAATGGTACTTTATATAATGATTTCACTGGGTCTTCTTATGAATCATTTAATGAAGTTACTGGTGGTGACGGATTTGAATGTGAAATTTCATTCTACAATCCTAAAGTAATGTTTACTTCAATTTATTATAATAGCATTAACCGTTCTGGTGACAAAGGTCAAACATTCACTTCTTTTGCTCCAACACTGCCTGGAACTTATGATCTACCAGGAACAGATAATAGTACTTTCCACCCTTTTCACACTGAATTTATTTTAGCTGAAAATTATGATGAAAACTCTGAAGATTCAGTAACATTTATTCCAACTAAGAATTATAGCGCTGGTTCTATTTTAAGAGTTCCTTCAATGGCGTCAGGAGATACGATTACTTATGTAACTTCAAACGCATTATATTTTGATGACACATTAGTTTATACTCCTTCGTTGACAGTTGGAGGGGAGAATTTTGGAGTAAATCCTGCTACAAATGAGACTGTAAGTATGGGCGAAGATACTGTTATTTACAATGTTGCTTGGGATACGCTTCGAGTTCAAGACCCTTATCAATCTTGGTTTTTAGTCTATGTAAATGCTAACGGTGGTGAACTTTGGGGAACAAGAAATGCTACAAGATTTGCAGTTACTAACCCTTTATGGGTATGTGTTGCAAGAGGATTTGGTGGCGGTAACTTTAACAATGTTGATCTTGAGTTCACAAAAGACTTAGAGCATTTATTCATTAGCTCTGGTTCAGGAATTTGGAGAATTGACGGTTTAGGTTCTGTTTACACATCAGATCCTGATTTCGTTTCTAAAGTTGCTTTTGTTGGAACTGGTTCAACAGGAACATTACCAACTGCCACAACTGCTACTAAAATTTCTACGGTTAGTTACCAAGGTATTGCGGTAAATCCAAGTAATCCTGACGATATTGTATTATTTGCTGGGTTTAATGGAACTAACAAACGTTCATTAAATGCTACATCAGCAATTCCTACTTATACTAATTTAGGTGCAATAACATCACCTGGATTAGCATGTTACGATGGTATTATTGATAGAAATGATCCAGATATTATCGTTGTTGGTACTTCTAATGGTGTTTTTGTAACTGAAAATGGTGGTGCTTCTTGGGAAAATGCTTCTACTGGATTTGAAGGTGTTCCAGTTTATGAGGTTCGTCAGGCTTGGAGAACTTGGGAAGAAGGAAACGGTAGACCAGGAGAAATTTACTTAGGTACTTTTGGTAGAGGTATTTGGAGATCAACAGCTTATTTAGGAGTAAACGATCAAACTGGAGAAGTAATCAATACTATTAAAACGAAATTGAAAACATATCCTAATCCAACAAATGATAACACAAACCTTAGTTTTAATTTAACCAACTCAGGTGAGGTTTTTGTGAATGTATATTCAATTACTGGACGCTTAGTTAAGTCAATTACCAGAAACATGAGTTCTGGGGCTAATACATTACCAATAGATTGTGAAGATTTACCGAATGGTACTTACATCATTAAATTCGTATCTGGTAAACAAAATGAATCAGTGAAATTTATTAAAATGTAATTTTTAATTTATCATCTTAAAAAGAGACGGCTTAGGTCGTCTTTTTTTTTTAGGATGTTTTTAATGATTATGACCAAAGAATTATATTAATTGATGATCGTTTGAGCTAATTTTAAGACTTATTCAAAAAAGGCTTTCAAAGCTGTAAAAGAAATAATACTACAGTCGTTTTTGCATTTTTAAGATAAAATAGTATTAAACACTAGGATTACTTTCTATAACTATATTTTATTCATTTAAACTTTTCTCGGCAATACACAAAGTCTTTTTAATTGCTTCGTTTTAGATGTAAATAGTACTAAAAGTATAATTGATTTTTAAATGTTTAATTGACCTATTTTTGAAAGACAATATCAAAATTTAAAACCAATAAAAACACAGTTAAACCCAACTATCTCCCTCTAAAAATTGATTTATTGGTAATCAAATAACTAAGATTCACTTCCACAGAATGTTTGAAAGCTGTGCCGGCTAAACCAGCAGTTTTATCATAAGAAACTCCAAAGGAAAAATCTCCAAAATCAATTCCAACATAAGGAGCAAAAGAATTCGGGATGCGAAAATAGGAACCAATGTACAAATTTCGTTCTCTCGAAACACTCATTAAAGTAGAGACATCTTTTAAGCGTAGTTCGTAGAATACTCCAAAATTTGTTTCGGCATGTGGGCCTTGTAAAAATTGTGACGCAGTAAATTGTAATCCAGAAACAGCGTTAATTCCAATAGTGAAATTAGTATGAATACAAACTTTTCTGTATAATTTATCTTCGATTAATACATTGTATTTCAGGTCTGGCTGTGTCAAATGACTCATTGAAAATCCCAATTGAAAACCATTATTTTTTGACTTAAATTTTCTATTTCTCTTTTTATTTAAACGATATGAAATTCCAGCAGCAGCATCGACGTAGCCAAAAGAAGTAAATTCTGTTAATTCTCCCGATGGAATACTATTGTCGAAACCTGAACCATTAAATTGATTGTAATAATACAATCTCGAAAAGTCAGCTGTTTTACTTATGAAAGCTGTTTGAAAACCAGCAGATAACCAATGTCCATCTGCTAGCGTAACATTTCCACTTGCTGTAAAACCACCACCATTACTAGCCATTTTGGAATCACCTCCGAAATCGTTGTTGAAAAACACACCAACACCTAAGTAAGCTTTATCTCGACCTCTTTTCTTCCCTAATGTTAATTCTGCTAAGGCGTTTGTTGTGTAAAATTTTGTCCCTGAGCCAAGCCATTGACTTCTGTGAAAAGCACTAAATTTTTCAAATCCATCAAAGTTTGATGTCGTTGCTGGATTTATCAAAGGCATCATTTTATCGATTTGCGAAAAATGATAATCTTGTGAATAGGTAAAACTTGAGAAGAATAAGCCAAAAGAAACTAATACCTTTTTCATTAGCGAATCAAAGTTATGTTACCACTAATTGTTTCTTGCTTATTATTCAAGTAAATAATTTCCACAGCATAAGCATAGATACCTGAATTGCACTTTTTACCGTTAAAAGTTCCATCCCATTTGAATTTTTTGTCTTTCGATTCAAACATTAAATTGCCCCAACGGTCAAAAATTCTAAAATTTATGGACTTGATATCAGTTCCAACAATAATTTGGAATACTTCATTGTCACTACTTCCAGTTTCGTTTGGTGAAAAAGCGTTTGGAATATAAATTCCTTCTTTACAATTTTCTAAATCAGAATTTGGATCACATGGATTTAATGGGCTGCTTCCGTTTTCAATCTCAGTTCCATCGTTTATTCCGTCACCATCAGTATCTGGATTAGTTGAGTCAGTACCTGAGGAAATTTCTTCTGAATTTGTTAATCCATCATCGTCTTGATCACAAGGGCCAGCATTCATATTAGGACTGCAAGGGTCGAGCGGATTAGAACTAGTTGTAACTTCAATACCATCATTAATTCCGTCTCCATCTGTATCTGGATTTAAGGGATCGGTTCCAATAGTTGCTTCATCAATATTACTTACCCCGTCATTATCTAAATCCGTATTTTCAATAACTACAAAAACAGCTATAATTGTGTCATTTGAAGAAATATTTAATGAATTTGTGTCATTTACATTTGGCTGAGCTAATGAATTATTTATGATTTCCCAATGTGAAAAAGTATAACCAATAGTTGCTCTAGCTATTAAATTCGTGTTAATCCCTCCAAAATAACTGGTTGTTATCGGATAGTTTTCGAGCCAAATAGAATTAACCTTAATTTCTCCAGCATTTACAGGACTTACATTAAATGTAACATCAAAAGGGCCACTTAAACTATAACAATCGATTAAACCATTTTCTAAAACTTGACAACGCTGGTTAATAAAATCTCTCATGGCTGTAACATTTGCTTGCCATTCGATCATTGAACCTCCCCAACGAGCAACATGAGCTGTCATTTCTGGTTGAATTTCATTCACCATACTGTCCAACAAGAAATTCATATACTCACATGAAAAATAAGTATTTAACATGTCTGCGTATCGTGTCACATAATATTGTCGAACACTATCGTTTTCATTCATTAACTTAGCTAAAATGTCAGTATGTCCTTGTCCACCAGGATTAGGTAAATTTTCTGCATTGCAAGGATCAGCATCTGGAGTTATGTCTGGAATCCCAGTATAATTAACGTAATGACCAAAGCAAGCGTCCATGTCCCAAAGTGTATAACGCCATTTCTTTTTATCTCCGTTTGGATTCAAACCTCTCCACCATCCAGTGTTCCAATTCAACCAATCTTGACTTACAATGTAAGAGTTTATGAAAAAATAGTCAGCCAATGATTCCCAATTTAAAAGCGAGTCAACATAATTAAAATTGGCAGAAACTCCCATGTTATTGTTCATAATAAAGTCTCTTAATGTGTTCCAATCAGTTGATGCTTGAGGTCCTCCATATTCTTCCCAAGTGCCTCCCCAAGTTTTTAAATATTGAATACTATCTTTAGTTTGGTCATAGTAAATATCAGTAAAATCGTGATCATCCGTTTTTTCTCTGATTTCATAAACACCCCAATATTGTCCATTTAAGTAAACCACACAAGGTCTCCAAGTTCGTTCATCTAGTTTTAAATCAGCTTTTTGTGAAAGAGTTTGAACATAAGCATCCCGAATATGTGCTCCGCCAGCTTCAAATGGATAATTATCGGAAGCTGCAGCTTTAAGAATCAATCGCTGAAATTTATCTCTGGTTTTTTCAGGGAAGATTTGATGTTCAATTTCATTATTATATCCGAACTCATCTTTCATTATAAAATCAAATCCTCTTTGACTATATGACCAAGAATCATTACCATGTTTGTTGAACTCTCCTTCACCTTTATCAATATAAGTTCCATCCTCTTCAAATAATTCAAAAAAACCTTGTGGTTCGATTCCTGCATCGCCGTTTAATAAAGTTGCAACACTAAAGTCGCCATTTCCTGCAACTGAAACAACTGGAACTGTATGATTAGTATTAATAAAGTAAGTTGCAGAAGCAGTAAAACTGGGTTCATCAGCTGAAAAAGCAACAGCTCTCAGTAATGTTGTCATTGTAATATTTAAGGGATTTACATATTGCGTTGAAGTTATCGTTGGCACAGATCCATCAGTTGTGTATCTGATTATCGCACTTGGATTTGAACAAGTAATTGAAATAGTTTGTGGGGTAGCATAAAAACCAGCACTTAAACTAAAAATGGGAGTTGATGTATAAAAATTTTGAGATCCACTATTATTTGAATTAGGTGTAGGATTGGTGAAAAGTTTCCAATCTGCCGCTCCATTCGTTGAACGACCAATTGAATGATTGTTTTTAGTAAGATGGACTATTTTTAATGAATCACTAACATTCCCAAATGCATTTGTTAAAATAATCCATTCGTTTTCAGTTTGTGTTAATTTAAAATTGGGGTGATATTCGTTCCCAGAAACTATATTTTTTCCAGAACAATAAACCATTTTGAAACTATTTCCTGCAATTGTTCCACTTGGAATCATCCATTTTGTCAAGTTAGTTGATTTGTCTGATAAATACCAACCCGATAAATCAATAGGATTAGCTGTTGGATTATATAATTCTACCCAATCTTCAAATTCTCCAAATCCATCTGAGATTGTTGTTAGATTGGAACAAGAATATTCATTAATGAGTAGTTGTGCTTTACTTTCAAAAAAATGAAATAAAAAAAATAAAACAGTAATTAAAATTCTCATTTTTAAGTATTTGAAGAACTAATATTAAATTAATGTTATTTAAATTAAATCTAAAGTTAACTTATTAATCTGTTAAGTAGTATTTTTGGTTTGAAATAATTTAATCTTATTCAAAACATGAAGTATTTTTTAAGTCTAATTGTAGTTGCTTTAATTTTCTATTCTTGTTCAAAAGTGGAAGGAAAAGGTGGTTCAGCAACCGTGAAAGGTGTTGTGATGGAACAATTGTATAATAGCATCGGAAACCCAATTTCTGGTGGAAAATACAAAGCTGCAGATGAAGATGTCTTTTTGATTTATGGAGATGATGATGCATTTTACGATGATGATTTAAAAACGAGCTACGATGGAAGTTATGTTTTTAACTACCTTCAAAAAGGTAACTATACCTTGTTTATTTACGAAGATTGTAACACTTGCCCAAGTGGAAAAAAAGAAATTTTAATTCCTTTTGAAATTACTGAGCGCAATCAAGTGATTGATTTAGATACAATTGTCATCAAAAAACAGTTGTAATGCTTCGATTTTTATTTTTGATCCCTTTTTTGTTTCTTTCCCTTTTTAGTTTTACACAACAAAACTATTTTCAATTTTGGCTTGAAACAGGAATCAAAGGAAAAATAAATAAGAATATTGAATACGCTGTCGATTGGAATAATCGCTTCGGAAATTATAATTTGCAAACAACTTTCGGGCAAGCTTCTATTAAATACAAATTCAAAAAATGGCTTAAACCTTCCATTGATTACCGCTATATTTCTGATAGACAAGCTAATTCAAACTATTCTTCGAATCATCGTTTGAATTTTAACTTACAATTTTCTAAAACGAAAAAAAGACTGGATTTAGGCTTGCGTTTGCGCTATCAATATTCATTTTCGCAATTACTTTTTGGGACTTATGAGCCAGAGTTTGATGAATCGTTTCGATTTAAACCGAGTCTTTCTTACGACATCAATAATTTCCCATTAACTCCTCAAATTAGCACTGAGTTTTTCTACGACCCAAATAATTATGAACTTGGAAATCG
>Ga0247831_1007473_pt1 | contig 12177 bp, 10 predicted proteins | sample LaCruzMarch2015__9_FD_192406 | JGI IMG/M metagenome (GOLD analysis project Ga0247831, IMG submission 192406) | Freshwater microbial communities from meromictic Lake La Cruz, Castile-La Mancha, Spain - LaCruzMarch2015_1m | ecosystem: Environmental > Aquatic > Freshwater > Lake | place: Spain...
AGCGAGTTGCTCATGGCCTACCAGTGGGAGGCATCGACGCCGAAGATTGAGAGCGACAACAGCGCCTCATTTGAACTCAAAGGAACTCTGCCGGAGGCCGCGCCATGAAACGTAGCGAGAAACTTTTGCTCAGCGTGTTTGCCATCCTCTTCCTCGCCATCGTGGGCGGGGGATTGCTCACCATTGGCGTGCAGAACTATCAGGGTGTGCAGGCTGAGAATGATCGTCTAAAGGATCGCCTCAGCGGCATGGCAGCGACCATCGCCCAAAGCGCCGACTGGTAGAGAAAATCTGACTGGGTCGATCAGCCTATGCCCAAGTTCGCTAGCCATGAAGATGGCGTCCTCGCGTTTGTTCCAGATCGATCAGATGGGGGCGGAGAAGGTAGACGTCAAGATCGCCACGCGTGAGATGCTGCCACGGCCAACGATCCAGGAGGGCGATGAGCTGGGCTATTTCGACAAGGCCTCCGTCAAACTCAGCTTCACCGACGTCAGTGAGCAGGACCTCTTCAAATGGATGCATATGCTGCAGAAGCCCACGTCCTTCATCGGCTTCACCCGCATGCTGATCACGCCCAATGCTCTGGGTAAGACCATCAACTGCGAGGTGGATGTATTTCAGTTCTACCACGAGTCCATCACCCAGAACGTTAGCAGCACCCATTAACATCATGAAACGGACATCTTGCTTCCTCTTCGCCCTGGTCGGTCTGCTGATCGCGCAAGAGCCCTCGCCGCAGGAGCGGATCGCACGCGCGATCTTGACCGATGAAGACCCTGCTGAAGCCGCGAGTGATGCCCCTGTGCGCGTGCCGCCGATGAAGCACTACGCCAAGCTTTGGTCGAACTCCATGTTCACCACGCGCGCCATGGCCTTGCCCGCAGCCAGTGGTCCCATCTTCACCGACAACCTATCGCTGTCCGGCACCTTCGAGGACAACGGTAAGCTCACCGCCATCCTCATCGACCGCACCACGTGGAACATCGCGTAAGCCCACATCGGCGAGGACAACGCCGAAGGCTTCCGCATCAGCAAGATCGAGCCTGGACCCACTCCCGATAAGATGCGGGTCCAGTTGCAGAAAGGCAATCAAGTCGGCTGGCTCAGCTTTAGCGAGGTCACGCAAGCTCCAGCACCTGCTACGGCACCCAATGCTCTCGCGACCCAAGCGCCCGCTGCTGCCGCCCCCGTCGGCGTGCAAGTGCCGAATCCACTGCTGCCCCCAGTCACGGATTCCATGGCCCCCCGCCATCCCCGAATCAGTCCCGCCCCATGCCAGCACTGAGCGGTGATCCGCCACTGCCATCATCTTGAGGGGGCTATGCCTGGATGGAAGAGTGGCTTTAGTTGTCAGATCACGCAGAGCGGTCCGCCCCTGCTTCTTCATTCTTCGTTTGCGGCACTTGCTGATGAATCGTGCCTCCGATCAGGTGCTTGATGATTCATGCAAACATTTGTCAAAGCGCACCTTTCGAGTCAGTTTTGGCTCGTCATGAAGCCATCCCTCCGAGCATGTCTGCTTTGGTCCTTGTTCCCGTTGCTCCTCGTCAGTTGTGGCAAGGAGGGCTATGAGATCAGTGACGGCAAGGTGATCTGGAACAGTTGGCAGAGTGACGGCCTGTTCGGCAAGTGGTCCGAGTCGCAGGTGGCCGATGCCAAGGGCTTCACGATTATCGAGCCATATCACGAGCCTTGCCCTGGCTATGCGAAGAATACGCAATACGTCTTTTGCGGCCCATGGGGCTTGGAGGGTGCAGACGTGGCCACCTTTCAGGTCGTGGACAAGTGGGGCGCCCTGGCGAAGGATGCGAAGCAGGTGTATTACCGCACCGATGTGATCGAAGGCGCGGACCCCGTCACCTTCGAAGTCGTTGGGGGAGTGGGGCGAGACAAAGCGGATTACTACATCGGGCCAGCGCCGCTGCGTGTGCGGGACAGGGCGAGCTTCAAGGTGCTGGATGAGAAGGTTTTGGGTAAAGACGATCACATCTGGGCGCATGACAAGCTCGACTACTATGTGGGCAAGCAGCCGACACAGATCGCTGACAGCGGCACCTTCCAAGTAATCCAGTCCTTGTATGCCAAGGATGCCAAACAGGTGTATTTCGGCAGTGCAGTCCTCGCCGGAGCCGACCCGGTCTCCTTCCAAGGCATCGGTGGCGAGTCGGGTGAGTTCGCCAAGGATGCCAAGCATGTTTATTGTCAAGCTCAGGTGGTGGAAGGCGGTGATGCCGCAACCTTTCAGTTGCTTCAATACCGCTATGCCAAGGACAGCCGACGCGCTTACTACTGCTACGACAACAGGATCCCGCCGCTCGCCCTAGCCGGATCGGATGCCAAAACGTTCGAGGTGATCGGACCTTCCTCCCACGGCTTTGGTTATGCCAAGGACGCAGAGCAGGTGTATTCAGGTCCCAACGTCATCGCGGGCGCTGACCCAGCGACCTTTGTGGTGGACCCCAGCGATCCCGAGAAGGCCTCCGACAAGCACCGCCGCTACCAATACGGCGAACCCGTCGAAGAGCCCAAGCCGGCGACGAGTGCGCCGTGATGTGATGGCGACTTAACACACAAGGATTCTAGCCGGGCTGAGCACGGAATCTCAAGCTGCCTATTGAGTCTCGTGAAGTGGTTGCCGTGGCCGCTCCAGCCCATGCGACACGTCCTGTCGCATCAAGACAAGCATCCTGCCTCGTTGAGGTTTGCCGGACTTGCTTCAAGGCATCCGATCACGCCAGTAGTCGGGATCGCGACTCGTATGAGCGATGGCCACAATGTGGATACCGTCGCGTTCCTCGTCGTGCCAGTAAACGACATAGTATGGGAACCGCTCCACGAGCACACGGCGTGCTCCGTGATGATGTTTTCTGTGCAGCAAGGGTATCGCTCGTGCACTGACAATGGCGGCTTCTACTTTACTATTGAACCGTCGCGCTAGGTCCGCGCCGCCGCGCTTGCCAAGGTAGAGGGTGGAACACCTTAACTCACATAGCGCTTCCTCATCCCATGTAATCTCGGTCATGGTCGCTATTTCAAGTTGACGATGAGTTCACGCATTTCGGCCATCACTTCTTCGTGCGGTATGCGGCGGCTTTTGCCACTGCGCATATCTTCAATGCGCCGTTCGATCTCGGCTTGCCATGCGGGGCTAAGCTCGATGTCATCGTCATCCACGCTTTCGATGAGGCGCGTGGCGATGCGTGAGCGCTCTTCCAAAGATAAACTCAGAGCGTCTTGAAGCACGGTGTCATAGGTCGCAGTCATAAAGTGAATTTATCCCTGGGCGCGGGATGTTCAAGCGCTGCGATAGGTTGGCGGCTATCATGCGCGGGGCTGGAGTTGCATGTCCCAGTCTCCACATGCTCTCATGACAGTCAGGATGCCTGTCCTACCTCACCTTCAACCGCAGCAACGGCGGCGTCCTTCCACCTTCCTTCGTAGCGAAGGCATGAGCCAAACCATTGCGACCGCTCTCGTCGGTTTCACGGCAGATGATGAAAGTGGCGAGGCCATTGGTGTCCTCGTTGAGGAACTTCGTCAGGGCGGGGCTGCGCACGTTGCGGGTGCCTTTGCTGATGCCTTGAGCGATCTCGAATTTCCCCAGCAGCACGGTGCTCGTGGGGCTGGGCAGATGGCGATCGACTTGGTTCGGGTCGTGAGCCGGTGATTGCTGCCAGGAGAGGCCGAGCTCCTCCCATTCATCGTCGCTTTCGGCGGTCAGGCCATACACGGCGAAGGTGCTGTCTGGCACCAGTGTGGCGTAGCCGAGGTCGCTGGGTTCGATGGTCAGCACCAGCTCAGCGTCGCTGAACTGCTGTCCTTGGAATTTGCCCAAATCAAAGCCCACGTAGCCCTTGCGATTCAGGTCCTTGCCTTGGCTGCTGTGCTTCACGCGGAAGAAGGGATCATCGCCGAAGCTCTTCGCCTTGGCCCCAGCCTGAATGTAACTGTCCTTGCCTCGGCCAAAGGCGGTAGAGAGCAACTGCCAGCCTTGGCTGTCTTGCGGAATGACATCGGGCCGCCAGCGGCTGGGCTCGGCATCTTCCGAGGCATCAGGATTCAAGCGGCTCTGATACCAGCCGTGATCCACGTTCTGGCCCTGGCGCAGTTGCTTCACCTCCTTGCTCGCCTTGTGATTGACCTCCACCAAGCCTTCCAGCACCTGCACCATGTATTTGCCATCGTCGCCCGTGCTGACGCCAAACTTGGTGCCGTAGTCCACGACCTTGGCGTCATCGGTATCGACCGTGAAGCCAATCGCACTCGGCGGCACATCGGCCACGATGGTCCCACGCACGAGACGGCAGTTCATCGCGTCGGTGACTTCCACCGTTGCGGGCGCTTCGAGAACCAACTCGGCACCGCTGTCGAACTTCACCGTCGCCAGACCTTCGATCAAATCCAGCGTGCCGGGCGAGAGGCGTGCGCCTTGCACCGTCGGCAGGCTGCTGCCCGCCCACTGGCACTGCTGCGCCTTCGTGAGCGTCGCTACGGTCACCGGGGCCTGCGGGCGTGGTGACAATGCCATGCCAATGCCTAACGACAGCACGATGGCCGCAGCGTAGCGCCACCATTTCACTGCTGGGGCTGGTGCCGGGGCAATGGCCAAAGAAGCATGGCTTTCATGGCGCAGCTCGGCCCCCAGATGCAGGGCTTCGGCAAAGACACGGCGCGCTTCGGCATCGGTCTTCAATCGCTCGTCGAGCGCTGTGGCTTCGGCTTCACTCAGCCGTCCATCGGCGTAGCGCTCGGCCAGCTCGATCAGGTTCCACTTGTCCTTCGCATTCATACGGCGGCCTCCTGTTTCAGCTGCTTGTTCACGCACTCTAGCAGCGTGTAGCGCACACGGCTGAGTGCTCGATACACGGCGGCGACGGTGCTCTTGATGCGCTCCGCCACAGCCTCGATTTCCAGGTCTTCAAAATAGCGCAGCGTGACCATCTGGGCGTGCTCCTTGGGCAGCTTCGCGAGACAGGCGCGCAAGGCATCGCGGCGATTATCGCCCTGGTCGTTGAGCCGCGCGACCTCGTGATGCAGAGCCTCCAGCGTTTCCTCACTCAGCGGCAAATGCTCGCGTTTGGACTGGCGGCGATGGGTGAGGATTTGATGAAACGCCGTCTTCCGCGCCCAGGCCAGGAAGTTGGTGCCCAGCTCGAACTGATCGAAGCACCGCCAAAGGATCATCTTGGTCTGCTGCAAGATGTCATCCGCATCAGCACTGCCTGAAACTAGGCTGTAAACATACACGCTGAGGGCGCGGTCGTTCTGTGTCAGCAGTTCCATGAACTGCTGCGTGCGGTCGGGGCTGGCGGGGGCTTCGGGCATGGGGTGCAGCGTCTGCCTCATCATCAGGCAATAAGTGATGGGTTTTGGACAGGAAAAAACCTGTCCAAAGCACGTTCTGTTCTGCACTCTAACTGTCACCATGAACGTCGTTTCGTTATTTTCTGCCCTGATGCTGCTCGGCAACCTTGCTGTGCAGGCGGCTGCGCCATCGCCTGAGGCCTTGAAGTTTTTTGAGGCGAAGGTGCGCCCACTGCTCATCGAGAACTGCCAGGATTGCCATGGACCGAACAAGCAGAAGGGCGGGCTGCGCGTGGACAACTTGCCCTATTTGATCCGCGGCGGTGAGCAAGGCGCGGGTGTGGTGCCGCACCAGCCGGACAAGTCTCTTTTGATCAAGGCGATCCGCTACACTGACCCGGACATGGAGATGCCGCCGGATGGCAAGATGAGCGACGAAGACATCGCCACGCTCACGCAATGGGTCGCCATGGGGGCACCGTGGCCCGCCGCTGAAGTGGCCGGGGCGAAGCTGGGCCGCAAGCCCGGTGACATCACGGACGAAGACAAGAAGTGGTGGTCCTTTCAGCCGGTGCGTGAGCCGAAAGTGCCCCAGGTCAGTGCGACCAGCGGCTCACCGGTCCGCAATCCCATCGACCACTTCGTTGTCGCCAAGCTCTCCGAGAATGGCTTGAAGCCCTCGCCAGAAGCGGGTCGCATCGAATTGATTCGTCGGCTTTCCTTTGACCTGCATGGCTTGCCACCGACGCAGGAGCAGGTGCAGACCTTTGTGAAAGACGAGCGACCCGATGCCTATGAGCGGCTGGTGGATGGCCTACTGGCCTCGCCGCGCTACGGCGAACGCTGGGCCCAGCATTGGCTCGACCTTGTGCGCTATGCGGAGAGCGAGGGCTATCGGCAGGATGCGTATCGGCCCAATGTGTGGCCTTATCGTGACTACGTTATCAAGTCGTTCAATGACAACAAGCCCTACGGCCAGTTCGTCCGGGAGCAGATCGCGGGCGATGAGATTGCGCCGGAGGATCCCAATGTGGCCATCGGCACGGCGTTCCTGCGCCACACGATCTATGAATACAACCAGCGGGATGCGGCGGGTCAGTGGAAGCTCATTCTCAACGAGGTCACCGATGTCACGGCAGACGTGTTCATGGGCATGAGTGTGCAGTGCGCGCAGTGCCATGATCACAAGTTTGACCCCATCCTGCACAAGGACTACTACCGCTTGCAGGCGTTCTTTGGCAACATCACCTGGCCCGAGAACAAGCCGCTGGCCACACCGGAGCAGGTGAAGGAATACGAGGCCAAACTGGCAGTGTGGAAGGAAGCCACCAAGGAGCCGCAAGCGGTGATCGACAGCATCATCGAGCCACGCATCAAGGGGGCGGAGAAGAGCGCCGTGGAAAAGTTCCCAGTGGAGATTCAGGCCATGTTCGCCAAGGCAAAGGCGGATCGCACGCCCTTGGAAGAGCAGCTGGTGCAGCTGGCGGGTCGCCAGGTTGACTACGAGCGTGTGCGCTACAAGTCCGACAAGATCAAGGAGCCCGAGCAGAGCAAGCTGAAGGCCGCGCAGGCGGAGTTGGCCAAGTTTGATCACTTGAAGCCCGCACCGCTGACATCCGCCTTTGTCATTGGCGAAACGGGCAATGTGGGGGCCACGACGAAGTTCAAAAGCCGACGCACAGGCGAGGTGGAGGTGCGGCCAGGCTTCTTGACCATCCTTGATCCTTCAGACGCTAAGATTCCGCAGCCTTCTGGCAATGCGACAACCACCGGGCGACGCACCGTGCTGGCGAACTGGCTTACGAACACCGAGAACCCGCTCACTTGGCGTGTGATGGTGAATCGCGTGTGGCAGTATCACTTCGGCAAAGGCATCGCAGGCACCGCCAGCGACTTCGGCAACCTGGGTGAAAAGCCGATCAATCCCGAGCTGCTCGACTGGTTGACCCACCAGTTCATTCAGAGCGGCGGCAAGATCAAAGAACTGCACAAACTGATCGTGATGAGCGCTACATATCGCCAGAGCGGCCAGGCTGGCAATGCACCCGACTTGGCGAAGGCCGCCTTGCTCAAGGACCCCGAGAACCGTTTGCTCTGGCGCTTCCCGCCACGTCGCCTGGATGCCGAACAGGCGCGTGATGCGGTGCTCGCAGCGAGTGGTGAACTGCTGCCACAAATGGGTGGTGAGAGTGTGGATGCTAGCAAGGCCAGCCGCAGTATCTACACCCGCAAGATGCGCAACTCGCCCGACGACTTCCTTGCCAGTCTGGACATGGCTCCTGGCTTCCAGAGCGTCTCTGAGCGCCAAGCCACGACCACGGCCACGCAGAGCCTGCTCATGATCAATGGCGACTGGCCTCTCGACCGTGCACGTGCGATGGCGGCTACCCTGCTGAAGACTCAGCCCAAGAACGAGGCCGAGATTGTTCGTCAGGCCTATCAGCGTGTGTATGCACGCGCGCCGACAGCAGCGGAGCTGAAGGCTGCGACCGCATTCCTGAAGATCCAGCGCACGACCTTGCAGCGGGAGGCTCTACCAGCGCCACCGGTGGCTTCGGCCTTGGCCAGTGCTTCGACTTTCTTCGGCCCCACAGCCGCCTCGAAGACAGCCAAGACCATGGTGATGAAACCCGGCACGGCGAATGAGAAGCTGCGCGTGAACATGACCGGCAAGGTTGAGCCTGAAAAGTTCGCCGTCGAGGCGGTGGTGTATCTGACCTCGCTCTATCCTGACGGCGGTGTGCGCACCATCGCCAGTCGTTGGAACAACGGCAAGACGGATGCCGGCTGGGCCCTCGGCGTGACCAGTGAAAAGTCCGCGCACAAGCCGAACAACTTGATCATGCAGCTGTCGGGCGACGACTTCCAGGGCAGCCAGCTCTATGAGGCCGTGCCCTCCGGTCTGCGTGTGCCGCTGAACAAGCCCTTCTATGTGGCGGCCAGCATTGATAATCACCCGGCTCCTGGCCAGACCTTTGGCAGTACCGTCACCTTTTACGCACGTGACCTCAGGGATCCCGCAGCCCCCATGCAGACGGTGACAGTCAGCTCGCAAGTATGCGGCGGTTATATCAATCCGGCGCGCACGCTGTATGTCGGTGGGCGCGACACGGACAAGAAGAGCCTCTGGGATGGTGCCATCGCACGTGTGGCGCTGCGTTCGGGCTTGCTTGATGGCGGCAAGCTCATGAGCTGGGCAGCTGCGAGTGATCCCACATGCATCATCGACGTCAGTGCTGATCAGGCGGCAAAACAGAAGACCTGGGCCTGGGAGTCGGCGGGTGGCGTGGTCAAAGGCGTCGGTGCCCCTGACCCACGCAAGGAAGCCGTGGTGGACCTTTGCCATGCGCTCTTCAACTCCAATGAGTTCTTCTACCTGCACTGAAGAAAAGTTGTCCAATTTGTCCCCTCGATCACCTCTTGTTGTATATGATTCCGCATCACGAACTCTTGACCAACCGTCGTGACTTTCTCCGCCGTGGCGGCGCAGGCTTTGGCTCGCTCGCACTGGCGGCCCTCATGGGTGAGAACCAGCTGATGGGAGCCTTCGGCGATGCCGGTGGCGCGGCTGGCACACCGCAGTCGGCGAAGCTCGCCCATCGCATCGGCCAGGCCAAGAGCGTCATCTTCCTGTTCATGGAAGGCGGTCCTAGTCACCTTGATTTGTTCGATCCAAAGCCCCTGTTGCGGAAGCTGAACGGTCAGTCGCTACCGGACAGCTTCGGTACCGTCATCACCGCCATGGGCGAGTCCAGAGCACCCCTGCTCACGGACCAGCGCCAGTGGAAGCAGCATGGCCAGAGCGGCTTGTGGATCAGCGATTGGTTGCCGCACACGGCACAAATGGCGGACGAGCTGTGCGTGATTCATTCCTGTGTATCCAGCGGCATCAATCACGCGGGCGGCGTGTGCCAGATGAACACCGGCTCCATCTTCGGTGGTCGTCCCTCGCTCGGGTCGTGGGTCAACTACGGCCTCGGCACCGAGAACCAAAACCTGCCCGCCTTCGTCGTCATCAAGGACACCGAGACCCAGGTCGTGAATGGCGTGCGGAACTGGGGTGCGGGCTTCATGCCTGCGACCTATCAGGGCGTGGAGTTCGAAGGCGGTGCCTTGCCGATTGCGAACCTCGCTCCGCCCAAAGGCGTCAGCGAATCACGCCAGCAAGGGAAGCTCGGCTTCCTCGACAAACTGAATCACGACTTTGGCAAGGGCCGCGAGGACAACACCGAGCTGGATGCCCGCATCCGCGCTTATGAGCTGGCCTTCCGTATGCAGTCCCACGCACCGGAAGCTGTCGATCTCGCCAAGGAGAGCGAGGCCACCAAGAAGCTCTACGGCATCGACGACCCCACCACCGCCACCATGGGGCGCAACTGCCTGCTCGCTCGCCGTCTCGTCGAGCGCGGCGTGCGCTTCGTGCAGCTTTATCATGGTGCAGGCAGCAAGTGGGACGCGCATGACAAGATCGAGGCCAACCACACCAAGTATTGCGCCGAGCAAGACAAGCCCGTCGCCGGACTGCTACGCGACTTGAAGGCGCGTGGCCTCCTGGACGAAACGCTCGTCATCTGGGGTGGCGAGTTTGGCCGCACCCCCATGAGCGAGAAGGGCGATGGCCGCGATCACAACCCCACCGGCTTCACCATGTGGATGGCTGGCGGCGGCGTGAAGGCAGGCACCACCATCGGTAGCACCGACGATCTCGGCCTGCGCGCCGTGGAGGACAAGCTGCACGTGCATGACCTGCACGCCACCATCCTGCACCTCATGGGCATCGACCACACCAAGCTCATCTACCATCACAAAGGCCGCCCCGAGCGCATCGACCAGAACGAAGGCAATCCCTACAGACAGATCGTTGCGTAGGGTTCGCCGATTGAAACCTGTCTTCCAGGAGGCAGTCAGCTTTGGAACGTTGTGACGCCGCACTCGCTCACGGCACTTCATTCAACTCGACGCTGCCGGAGAGGATCGGTGCGGCTGTGGTGGGAATGCCGGGCAGCAGGAAGTAGCCCCGGCCTTTCTGGTGGTGTAGGGAGATGACACCGGAGTAGCTGAACTTTCGCAGCACGGCGGGGAGGGCGTCCTCGAGCGTGACGGTGCCGCTGAAGGCTCCGTTGGTGGTGCTGAGGCTGGATAGCACGACGGTCGCGTTGTTCGGCAGGGGCATGGTGACCCGTTGCTGGGTGCTGATGCGGAACTGCTTGTTGGCATCGGAAAAGAGGGCGGCGTTTTCGATGAGTCCGCCTGCAAAGGTGAGGGCCGCATTGACTTGGTCCGCTGCGACGTCGGGGATGCCCCAGAGGATGGCGGGCGGTGGCGGTGTGGTGGCGGGCTTGCGCCACTCGCTGCCGGTGACGGCGAGGAGACTCGCATTTAGCACGCCAAAGTCGAAGCCGCTGGCGTAGGTGCGATCGGTGGTGGTCGTGGGGCCGGTCTTGTTCCACTGCACGGTGCCGCCGATGGTGTTGTAACCCGGTAGGGCGGCGTCGGTAATGGTGAGCCAGCCGTTGATCGCGCCCTTGTTGGCATAGAGCATGGCGTGGAGGGGGATGTGGCCGAGGCTGCCGATGGTGGTGCTCTGGGTGAGAAGGGTGCCGTCTGCCAGGTGATAGACAAGGCTAACAACGCCAAGCGTGCTGATGGAGGCGCTGCCATTGCCCGCGCCCTGGGGCTTGGCCGTGCTGGTGCCGACGGGTGGATCCATCCAGAAGTTGTGAATGCCCGCCAGGGTGGTGGCGGGATTCTTAGCGTCATACGGATTGCGCCACGCCTCGACATCGGCGGTCCAGACGGGGGCGAGGGCCTGCGACAGGCTGCCGGTGAGTTTGCCATTGCCACGGTCGATGGTGAAGGTGAGCTGGGCGTCTGGCAGGCCGGTGCGCTTGATGATGAGGGTGGTGCCTGGGTCGTTAGTGGCGGTGGCAATGAGGCGTCCGCTGATCGCGTGGGCCAGTTGCTTGTGCTTGAGCACGCCGGTGATGGCACCGGTGGAGGCGACCTTCAGGTTGGAGAGGTAGCCGCCGTAGTTGCTGTTGGCTTGCACTTCCGGATTGCGGGTGACGAGGCCATTGAAGGTGCCCACGACATCGGGGTCGAGCGCGGCCACGGTGAGGTTGATCGTCTTCGTGGTGGTGCCGGCGAGATTGGTGGCGGTGACCGTGATTGGCTTGTTAACCATCGGCACGTCCGGGATGCCGCTGATGACACCCGTGATCTTGTTGTAGATCATGCCTGAGGGTAAGCCGCTGATGACCACGCTGGTGCTGCCATTGGCAATGGTGAGCGGCAGGTTCAGCGCTGCGCTGCTCACGATCAGGTCGGTGGGGAAGGCGGTGGTCTGGATGTCCGGCTTGAGCCGCACGCTGACGACTGTATTGCCCGTGCTCTGCTCCAGGCTGCCCATGGCCACCACGCAGTCGTAGCTGTCCGCATCGGCCGCCTGCATGTTCTTCACGGTCAGGGTCTTCGTGCGGGTGCCGAGAATGCGCTGCGTGCTGGCGGGCAGTGGATCATCTGTCAGGTCGATGCCGTTCTTCCGCCAACGGTAGCTGATCACAGTGCCCACGGAGGCGATGGCTGCCGTGGTGAGTGTCAGGGGCTTGGTCACATTGACCGTCAGAGCTGCGGGTGCCGTCGTGTAGACGCCCAGGGGCACCGTATTGCTCAGCTCACTGCCGGTGACATTGCTCACCAGCACGCTGTAGTTGGCTGCATGAGTGCTGTTAACGACGGGAATGCTGTAGCTTGTGGTGGTCGCACCCACGATGTTGGTGGTGCCCTTGCGCCACTGATGACTGATGTCAGCGAAGCCTGTGCTGGCTACGGAGAAGCTCGCACTGCTACCTAACGCCGCCCACTGGCCAA
>Ga0247831_1007474_pt1 | contig 12177 bp, 12 predicted proteins | sample LaCruzMarch2015__9_FD_192406 | JGI IMG/M metagenome (GOLD analysis project Ga0247831, IMG submission 192406) | Freshwater microbial communities from meromictic Lake La Cruz, Castile-La Mancha, Spain - LaCruzMarch2015_1m | ecosystem: Environmental > Aquatic > Freshwater > Lake | place: Spain...
CTGATCATGATCGAGGCGGGCGTGCCGCAGGCGAAGCTCGGCTCGATCCTCTGTTATGCCGGCACCCCGCTCGCCGCCGAAGAGGTGATCGAGGGCGTGCGCCGCGAAATCCTGACACCGTCCCGGCAAGCCGCTGAATAAGTCCGACGAGCACGCGAGAGACGAGCGAGAGACGCATGACCTACATCGCCAAGCCGTCCGCCCATCACCCGTCGCTGAAGCGCAATGCGCTCGGCCTGACGCGGCGCGACTACGAGGGCTCGATGTCGACGCTCTGCGCCGGCTGCGGGCATGACAGCATCACGGCGGCGATCATCGAGGCGGTCTACGAACTCGACCTTGCGCCGCATCGCATCGCCAAGATCTCCGGCATCGGCTGTTCGTCGAAGGCGCCGACCTATTTCATCAGTCAGGCGCACGGCTTCAACTCGGTGCACGGCCGCATGCCGTCGGTGGCGACCGGGGCCAACCTCGCCAACCGCGATCTCACCTACATCGGCGTGTCGGGTGACGGCGACACCGCCTCGATCGGCCTCGGGCAGTTCGCCCATGCGGTGCGCCGCAAGCTGAACATGATCTACATCGTCATGAACAACGGCTGCTACGGCCTCACCAAGGGTCAGTTCTCGGCGACTAACGACAAGAACTCGCCGTCGAAATCCGGTGCGCCGAACCCGTTCGACCCGATCGACCTCTGTCAGATGGCGATCCAACTCGGCGCCGGCTTCGTCGCCCGCTCGTTCTCGGGCGACAAGGAGCAACTGGTGCCGCTGATCAAGGCGGCGATCCGCTATCGCGGATTCGCGCTGCTCGACGTCGTCTCGCCCTGCGTGACGTTCAACAACCATGCTGCGTCGACCAAGAGCTACGACTACGTGCGCGCCCACAACGAGTCGGTCGGCAAGCTCGACCTGGTGGAACCCAAGCACGAGATCCTCACCGAGTACGCGGAAGGCGAGACGGTCGGCGTCGAGATGCACGACGGCTCGATGCTGCGGCTGCACAAGCTCGACGCCAGCCACGATCTCTCGAACCCGGACAGCGCGATCGATCTCATTCGTAAGAAGGCGGCGGCCGGCGAAGTGGCGACCGGCCTGCTCTACATCGATCCTGCCGAGACCGATTTGCACAGCGTGCTCGGCACGGTCGCGACGCCGCTCAATGCGATCCCCGTCGCAGACCTCTGCCCGGGCGCGAAGGTGCTCGAGGACATCAACAAGCGGTTCGCCTGAACGGTCAGGCAGCGTTTCGGGCCGTACGGCGGTTGATCGCGAAGGCAGCAATCCCGACCAGCAACGGTGCGCCGAATACGATCAGATGGGACGTCGTTTGTAGCATCGTGCTCGTGACCGGGATGTTCTGCAACAGGCATAGCAGCGTCATCGCCATGGCGGCCGGTGACAGATGGATCGCCAGCAGCGGCACGATCCAGCCGAAGTACCAGGGATAGTGTGGCGACGTCAGCCACACGAACGCGGCCGCGATCAGCACGAGGTGCGCCGGCACGATCTCCTCTCGGCTGCGCGCGACGAACGCGACGAGGCCGATGCCAGCCAGGATCGCCAGCGCGATGGCGACCCACACGATGCCCGGTGGATCGGCGAGCGAGAAGTCGCGCAGCAACCAGATGACGTGAAAGCCGTAGCCGGCGCGGTATCCCTCGTTGTCCAGATGAGCGCCGAGGAAGCCCAGAACCTTGGTACCAGCGCCCGTCACGTACGGGAGATAGAGCAAGACGACGGTGGCGATGAAGGTCGCCGGCAATCGCCAGTCCCACCGCCGCCAGATCGCCGGCAGCACGGCGAGGGGAAAATACTTTGTCAGCACGGCGGCGGCGAGCAGAACGCCGGCGAGGCCCTGGCGTCGCTGCAACGCGGCGAGCAGCGTCAGCATCAAGAGTGCCGTCGCCGCCGCATCGATGTGCGCCATGCTGGCGAACTCCCAGACCGGCAGCGGATGCCACGCGTAGATCAGCACGCGCTCTCGCGGCAGCCCACTCTGGGCAAGCCATCGGACGAGCACCCACGCGATCACCACCTCGAACGCCACCATCACCACCTTGACGCCGGCAAGGCCGTCGTAAAGGCGGTTGGCGATCAGGAACACGATCTCGGCGAACGGCGGATAGATGGTGACCGCAACCTCCTTCTTGTGGACGTTGGGGTAGATCGCAGCGTCGCGCAGATGAGTGAGCGCCGGATCGGCCGGTACATGCAGATAGGGGTTGAAGCCCGCCCACTGGATGCGGCCGTCCCACACGTAGCGGAAGGCGTCCGTCGTCAGCGTCGGTGGCACGGTGACGGCGATCAGCCGCATCACCACCGCGACGGCGAGGATGAGCAGCAGGTGGCGTGGCCGCGCTCGGCCCGTTACGACAAGCACGACGGCTCCGAGATAGAAGGCGCCGTGCGCGAAAGCTGTCAGCGTGAAAGCCTCGAACCGCGAGGCGGTGGCATACCAGGCGGCCAATGCGACAAGCCCGATCAGTGCAAGGCCAATGGTGAGCAACGCCGGCACCTTCGACAGTGCCGGTCGAACAGCTGCTCGCGGCGGCTTGTCGCTCCCCGGAGCCTTCTCGAGCAGCACGATGACACCCTCCAACGCGTCGTCCGGCGACGCACCAACACCTAGCCTTCGATGACCGCTGCTGGCCAATGACGCAAGCGTGACTGAACCTTCGAGGGACCGCTGCGTTGGGTTTTCAGCCCGTCACGGCGAGACCACATTCTCCGGATGTGGATACCTTCGCGAGGCACGTTGGAGGCAATTGTTCTCGGAGGCTCCGTGAGCGTAAACGATACGCCCTCTTCGACGCGACCCGATAAAAAGCGCGGCCCCGGCGATCGGTCTGGACCGGGCAAGCTCGTGCGATTTGTCCGCTTCACCGCTGCGGCGACCGTCGGAGCAGTGTTCGTGGTGATCGGGCACGCGTTGCTGCCGATCGACGACTTCCCGTGGTTCGACGACTTTCCGACGATCGAAAGCAATGCCAAGCATGCCGAGCGCGAGGGCCAAGCGAAGCTCGCAGACCGCGATGGCCTGCGCACGGTCAACGTCGCCGGCGGACGCATCGATCTCGTCTATCAAGCCGACGACTTCGACGTGCCTGCGGAAACATTGGCCAAGTGGATCCACCAGTCGGCGGTCGCAACCTCGACCTACTTCGGACGGTTCCCCGTACGCCGCGTGGTGATCCGGTTGCGGGCCGTCGATGGCGACGATGTCACCGGCGGAAGTGCCACGGCTGCACCCGATCCGCGCATCACCATCAACATCGGCCGCCGGACCAGCGCGCGCACGCTGCTCGCTGACAGTACGGCTGTGCATGAAATGACGCATCTGGCGATCCCTGATCATGCCGAGCGTCACCTGTGGTTCCATGAAGGGATCGCCACCTACGTCGAGACGATAGCGCGGGCGCAGTCGGGACTGATTTCACCGGAAGTCGCCTGGGGTGAACTCGCGTACGGCATGTCGTCCGGGGTCGCCGAGGGAGGCGATGAGCGCGGCCTCGACGACACCGAGATCTGGGATCGCCGCTATTGGGGTGGAGCCATATTCTTCCTGATGGCGGACGTTGAAATCCGCCAGCGTACGTCCGGCCGGCTCGGCCTGCAGGATGCCTTGCGCGGCCTGCAGAGTGGGGGCGGCGACCTGTCGTCGCACTGGGAATTCAGCCGTATCCTGCGCACTGCCGATGACGTGGTCGGTGCCGATGTTCTCCAGTCTCTCTATCGCCGGATGGCACGCGGCGGCGCGTCCGGTCGTATCGACGGCGACACGCTGGCGCAGGTATGGCGTGACCTCGGCGTGGTGCCGACAACGCGGCGCAGCGTCCGCCTTGACGACGGTGCGCCGCTCGCCGCTGCCCGGCTGGCGATCATCGCCAAGCCGTCGGCTCCGCTGCTGGTCGAGGCGCCACGCAAGGTGCTCGAAGGCCGCACGCGTCAGGCGCGTACATCGAGCTGGCCCGTGCTGATGCGGCAACCTGAAGCGGTCCGCTGATCAGCCCAGTGCTCACGCCGTGTGCATCCGCGATTAAATATCAGGCAGGGCGGCGCGCCCGACAGATTGTAGCACTGCGAGCGGGTCGCCTCGGCGCACGGTGTCACACAACTGTAGTGCGGCCCCGCTACTGGCACCCCTAACGGAGGTGCCAATGCTCGTACTCGAGAACGTGACGCGGCGCTTCGGCGCCAAAGCGGCCGTAGACAACGTCAGCCTCAGCGTCGAACCCGGCAGCTTCATCGGCATCATCGGCCGCTCCGGCGCCGGCAAGTCGACGCTGCTCAGAATGATCAACCGGCTGCTCGATCCGTCGAGCGGACAGATTATGTTCAATGGCGAAGACGTCAGCCGCTTGAAGGGCGCCAAACTACGCGCCTGGCGCGCTCGTTCAGCGATGATCTTCCAGCAGTTCAATCTGGTCGGCCGCCTCGACGTGCTCGACAACGTATTGACCGGCCGTCTGAACAAGGTGTCGACCGCGCGCTCGCTGACCAAGCTGTGGCGCCGCGAGGACAAGCTGATCGCGCTTGCAGCGCTTGAGCAACTCGACATCGCCAATCTCGCCGGCCAGCGCGCCGAGACGCTGTCGGGCGGCCAGCAGCAGCGCGTCGCCATCGCCCGCGCGCTGGTACAAGAGCCCGACTTGATCCTCGCCGACGAACCGATCGCCTCGCTCGATCCGCGCAATACGCGCGTCGTGATGGATGGGCTCGCGAAGATCAACAAGGATTATGGGATCACCATCTTGTGCAACCTGCACTCGCTCGACACCGCCCGCGCCTACTGCGCGCGCCTCGTCGGTATGTCGCAGGGCCGCGTCGTGTTCGACGGCCGTCCAGAGGATCTGACCGACGATCTCGCCCGCGAACTCTACGGGCTGGAAGCCGGCGACGTGATGGATACGGCGGGCACGGCGATGCCCGCCGCTCGTCCCGAAATCGTGACTTCGGCCCGCAGCGTTATCGCCGTGGCCTGAGAGCGTACCCACCGCGCGGCCGGGTGGTGGATCCCGCTGGACGTCAAACCGGTCAACAACGATCCGAGGTGATTCAATGTCTATCACGCGTCGCAGCCTGGCCGGTCTTGCCGCCGTCCTCGCCGTCGCTGCTGCCGGCTCCGCCCAGGCGCAGGACTGGAAGTCGAAGTACAAGGAGCTGGTGCTGGCCGCCGTGCCGGACGAAAATGCTTCGGGCATGACCGAGCGTTATGCCGGCTTCGTCGCCTATCTCTCCAAGCAGCTCGGCGTTCCCGTCAAGCTGCGCGTCGCAAACGATTATGCAGCGGTCATCGAGGGCCAGAAGGCCGGCAACATCCATATCGCCCAGTACGGCCCGGCCTCTTACGCGCGTGCCTTCATGATCGGCGCCAAGATCGAGCCGTTCGGCATGCAGGTCAACGCCGATGGCGGCAAGGGCTATCACGCCGTGCTCTACGTCAAGGCAGGCGCGCCGTACAAGAAGGTCGAAGACCTGAAGGGCAAGAACCTCTGCCTCGTCGACCCGAACTCGACGTCCGGCAACAACGTGCCGCGCTTCGCGATGGACAAGATGGGCATCGATCCGGAGAAGTTCTTCGGCAAGGTCGTCTATGCCGGCAGCCATGAGAACGCCGTCATCGCCGTCGCGCAGGGCACCTGCGACGCCGCCTGGAACTGGTGGAACGACGCGGACGAATCCAATCTGAAGCGCATGGAGCGCAAGAAGATGGAAGTCGCCGGCAAGCCGATCATGTATTCCGACTTCGACATCGTCTTCACGTCGGACAAGATCGTCAACTCGCCGATCGCCTATCTGTCGGACCTCCCTGCCGACCTGAAGAAGGCCATTTCCGACGCCTGCTTCAACATCGGCACGAACGACCCCGAGGCCTTCAAGAAGCTCACGGACGGCAAGGCGCAGCCGTGGGTTCCGACCTCGCACAAGGAGTATCAGCCCATCGTCGAGCTCAATGAGTTCGTCGACAAGCTGAAGAAGAAGAAGTCCTGAATTCGATCGATTGTGGCCCGGCATTCTGCCGGGCCACATTTGCGTCTGCTCGTCCGCTTGAACAGGTAGTCCCGTGGCTCGATCCATCACAATCCCGACTGACGATCGGCTGAAACCGCACCTTGCCGCCTACGCCAGCATCGAGCGGTCGCGACGGCTGACGACGCTGATCGGCGTTGCGCTCCTTGCGGGCGCAACAGTGCTTGCTGGTTGGATGGGCGAGGTGAATCTCGAATTGTTCTGGTCGAGGATCGGCGAGTTCGGCAACTACATCGGCCGACTGTTTTTCCTATCGAACGGCAAGGCCGTCATCACCGACGTCTACGGCGGCGAAGACAGCTGGTTCTGGGGGTTCTTCTATTGGTTGAAGAAGATTGGCGAAACGCTCGTCATCGCCTACCTGGGCACCGTCCTCGGTTTCATCGGCGGTTTCCTGCTTTGTTTTTTTGCCGCCGCTAACTTGACGCCGGCGCCCTGGATGCTGTTTGTCACGCGCCGCTATCTCGAATTCTGCCGCACTGTTCCCGAGATCGTTTTCGCCTTGATTTTCGTTGTCGCCTTCGGCCTCGGTCCAATTCCGGGCGTTCTCGCGATCGGCATCCACACCACCGGCGCGCTCGGTAAACTGTTTTCTGAAGTTGCCGAGAACATCGACATGAAGCCGGTCGAAGGCCTCGCCTCGACGGGCGGATCGTGGGCCGAGACCATGCGCTTCGCGGCCGTACCGCAGGTGCTGTCGAACTTCGTCAGCTACACCTTGCTGCGCTTCGAGATCAACGTGCGCAGTGCCGCCATCATGGGCTTCGTGGGCGCCGGCGGCATCGGGCAGGACTTGATCGAGTCGATCCGCAAATTCTATTACTCCGACGTCAGTGCGATCCTCCTGTTGCTGGTGATCACCGTCATCATCATCGATATGGCGACCGAGCGCGTCCGCCACAGCCTGATCAGCCATGAGGGCCGCGCATGACCCGCTCAGCCGCAATGTTCAAAGAGCTGGACGCGGTCGGCGCGCGCCATCGCGAAGTGCTGAGGCCCAATTTATTGAAACGTGCGCTGACGCTGGCGGCTATGGCGCTTGCGCTCGTAGCCTTCATCGGCGGCTTTGCCTGGCTCGAGTTCTCCTGGACGAGGATCTGGAACGGGCTCTCCCAACTCGGCTCGATCGCCAAGCTGATGATGCCGCCGAGCTACGCCAGCGAAGATCAGCTGTTCAACTGGATCAAGGCGCTCGGCGAGACCTTGGCGATTGCCTTCCTCGGCACGCTACTCGCGGCCATCATCGCGTTCCCGCTGAGCTTCTTGGCCGCGCGGAATGTGATGGCACAGCGCGTCATCCACTTTATGTCGCGCCGCTCGTTCGATACCATACGCGCCGTCGACCCGCTGATCTGGGCGCTGGTCTGGACCAACGTCGTCGGCCTCGGTCCATTCGCCGGCATTCTTGCCATCATGACGTCCGACATCGGCTCGTTCGGGAAGCTGTTCTCGGAGGCGATCGAAGCCGCCGACCAGAAGCCGGTCGAAGGCGTCGTGTCGACCGGTGGCAGTCATGTCGAGGCGGTCCGTTTCGGCCTCGTGCCGCAGGTGCTGCCAGTGATCCTCTCGCAGGTGCTCTACTACTTCGAGAGCAACACGCGCTCCGCGACCATCATCGGCATCGTCGGCGCTGGCGGCATCGGGTTGCATCTGTCCGAGCAGATCCGCACACTCGAGTGGCAGCACGTCTCGCTGATCGTGCTGATGATCCTTGTCACCGTCGCGGTGATCGACTTCCTGTCGAGCCGGCTGCGATTCGCCATCATCGGGCGGCGGGGATGATCGGCAGCGGGCGGTCAGGTCTCGATCATCAGCTCGACCCGCTCGGCGGCAAAGCGGGTTTCAGAGACCTGCACCGGCCGGCCTTCGCCATCGACGTCGAGTGTACGCGTCACCAGCACCAGTCCATTGCGCGGCAGCCCCAGCATCTCGCGCTCATCAGGCGTCGCCGCGCGCGCGGTGACTCGTGTCCGCTGGCGGCGGTAGTCGGTGACGCCATGGCTTGCCAGTGCCTTGGTGATGGAGCCGGACCGTCGGTAAAGAGTTGCGATGCGCGACAGTCGATCGGCCGGAAACCACGCGGTGGTCAGGCAGATCGGGGTGTCGTTGGCGAGCCGCACGTGGCGGAGCTGGATCACGGCGGCGTCGGGGGCGAGCGCCAGCCACTCGGCGACATCTGCCGACGGCAGCATGCGCTTAGAGTCGATCAGACGTCCGCCCGGCGCACGCCCGGCGAGCGCCACGTTCTCGGAGAACCGAGTCGTGCTGGCGATCGGATAGGAGAGGCGGGTGGTCGCCACGAACGTGCCGCGGCGCGGTGTCGCCGTGACAAGGCCGGCCGCCGCCAACACGGCCAGCGCGCGGCGAAGAGTGTGGCGGTTGACGCCGTAGTGCGTGGCCAGTTCGGTCTCGGTTTCGAGGCGCGTGCCGGGCTTCAAATCGCCGGAGACGATCTCGGCTTCGATGTCGGATGCGATCTGGCGCCAGATCGGTATCCCGCTCGTCCGGTCGATTTGGCTGGCCATCGGGCGTGCGACAGCCGCAGGTCGCGCGACCGGCGCAGCCGGGTTTTCCGCGGCTATCGCGCGCGCGGACTTCGGTCGCGGTGCTTTGGGGGGCGCTTTGGGGCTCATTGCTCGGGTCTGGACGCGCTGACAATAATTGTCTATTCGACTAGACGAATAGCCCCCCGGCTTGTTGCATTCTAGCAGGCAAGGTCTGACGGATTATCTCGAAATTCTGGACAATTTATCACAATATCGAGGCCTCGGAGAGACTGGTGACCGCAATCGCAACACCGTCGCGTCAGGACGCGATGCGCACGCTGGCTGGCGCGCGCCGCGACGAACTCGAGACGACGCTGACGCAGAGCGGTCTTGGCTGCGACTATGTGATCGTGCGCGCGCCTGAGATCGGCCTCGTCATGGTGCGAGGCCGGATCGGCGGCGATGGCCAGGCCTTCAACGCCGGCGAAGCGACGGTGACGCGCGCGGTGGTGCGGCTCGCCGATGGCACGCTCGGTTATTCCTACCTCCTCGGTCGCGATGCGCGCCAAGCGGAGCTTGCGGCACTCGTCGATGCGCTCTGGCAGCAGCCCCACGTGCGAAGTGCCGTGGAGCGCGATGTGCTCGCCCCGATCCGAGCCCGTATCGAGGCCGACGAGCAGGCAAGGCGCGCGAAGGTCGCCGCCACGCGCGTCGAGTTCTTCACCATGCAGCGGGGCGAGGACTAGGTCATGCCAACCGTTTCCCCGACTTCAGGGCACGCACTCGGCTTCGCCGACGCCGTCACCGCGAGCCAGTCCGTGTTCCGCGCGCTGCTTGCAGCGATGGCCGAGCCGGGTCGCATCGTGACGCTCGATGGTCTACCGCAGCCGCCGGCGGGTATTTCCCCCGCGGCCGCGGCCGTGCTGCTCGCGCTCGCCGATTATGAGACGCCACTGTGGTTGATGACGCCCGACGCGGCGGTCGAGGCCTATCTCCGCTTCGAGACCGGTGCGCGCATCGTCATGGAGCCGGCTCTGGCGGCCTTCGCGCTCGTCTCGCGAGCAGCCGATCTGGCGACGCTCGACGTTTTCGCGCAGGGCGAGCCCGAGTATCCGGATCGATCGACGACGCTCGTCATGGAGGTCGCGCGGCTCGACGAGGCCGGTTCCGGCGGGGGCTTGCTGCTGAGCGGACCTGGTATCAAGTCGACGACGCGGCTCGATGCAGGGCCGTTGCCGGCCGACTTCAAGGCGATGATGGCCGGCAACCGCCAGCGCTTCCCGCTCGGCGTCGATATCGTGCTAGCGGCTGGCGATCGGATCGCCTGCCTGCCGCGATCGCTCACTGTCGCCTGAGGAGGGGACGCATGTACGTTGCCGTAAAGGGTGGCGAAAAGGCGATCGACAACGCGCATCGCTTGCTCGCCGAGCGTCGCCGGGGTGATCCCGAATTGCCCGAGGTGACGATCGAACAGATCGCCGGCCAACTCTCGCTCGGCGTCGCCCGCGTCATGGCCGAGGGCTCGCTGTACGACACCGAGCTTGCCGCGCGCGCCATCCGTCAGGCGCGGGGCGATATGATCGAGGCGATCTTCCTCGCCCGCGCTTACCGCACCACGCTGCCGCGCTTCGGCTACTCCGCGCCGGTCGACACGTCGCGCATGGCGATCGAGCGACGCATCTCGGCGACCTACAAGGATCTCCCCGGTGGTCAAGTGCTCGGCCCGACCTTCGATTACACCCTGCGCCTGATCGATCTCGGCGAGGCCCCGGCGGACGTGGAATCCGTGGCTGCGCCCGCGGCCACCGCCTCCGCAGAAGTGCCCGTGCAGGAGCGCGTGCCGCATGTCACGCGCCTGCTCGGGCAGGCCGGTCTGATCGAGGACAACCCGCCGGCCGATGGAGCCGCGCCCGTTGCCGACCTGACGCGCGAGGCGCTCTCGTTTCCGGCCGAGCGGGACTTGCGTCTGCAGAACCTAGCGCGTGGCGACGAGGGTTTCCTGCTGTCGCTCGGCTACTCGACGCAGCGCGGCTATGGCCGCACGCACCCCTTCGTCGGCGAGATCCGCTTCGGCGCTGTCGAGGTCGAGTTCGTGCCGGAGGAACTGGGCTTCGCGGTGCCGCTCGGGACGATCGAGGTCACCGAGTGCGAGATGGTCAACAAGTTCCACGGCACTGCCACCGAGGCGCCGCGCTTCACGCGTGGCTATGGTCTCGTGTTCGGCCAGTCGGAGCGCAAGGCGATGAGCATGGCTCTGGTCGATCGGGCACTTCGCGCCCGCGAATTGGGCGAGGAGGTCACGGCGCCGGCGCAGGACGAGGAGTTCGTGCTCTCGCACTCCGACAACGTGCAGGCGACGGGCTTCGTCGAACACCTCAAGCTGCCGCACTACGTCGACTTCCAGGCCGAACTTGGCCTCGTGCGCACGCTGCGCGCCGAGCACGCCGCGCGTGGTGCGCCGGATGCAGGGGCGGCCGCAGTAAAAGAGGCCGCGGAATGAGCAAGGTCATCGTCTTCGACGTCGGCGGCGTGCTGCTCGACTGGAGCCCCTATCACCTCTATCGACAGGTGCTCGCCGATGACGGTGCTATCAGTCACTTCCTCGACGAGGTCGGGTTCAACGCCTGGAACGTCGCGCAGGATGCCGGCGAGCGGACCTGGGACGAGGCGGTCGCCCTGCTCGCGGGCCGCTTTCCCCATCGCCGCGACTTGATCGCCGCCGCGCATCACCGCTGGCACGACATGGTGAAGAGCCCGGTCTCAGGCACCGTCGACCTGCTCGACCGGCTGGCTGAGGCCGGCACGCCGCTCTATGCGATCACCAACTTCTCGTCGGAGAAATTCGTCGAGGCGCGCGAACGCCACCGCTTCCTCGGGCACTTCCGCGATGTCGTTGTATCGGGCGACGAGCGCATGCTGAAACCCGACCCTGCCATCTACCGCCTACTGCTCGATCGCAATGCGCTGGATGCAGGCGATTGCCTGTTCATCGACGACAGCGAGAAGAACGTCGCAGGCGCGCGCGCGGTCGGCATGCAGGCGGTTCACTTCACGTCGCCCTGGGCCCTCGCCGAGAGTCTCCGCGCACGAGGGCATGCGCTATGACCAGCGGCACAGCGACCAGCGCACGGCCAAAGACGCTCGCAGGCTACAACTACGCCTACCTCGACGAGCAGACCAAGCGGATGATCCGCCGCGCGCTGCTGAAGGCGGTGGCGATCCCCGGCTATCAGGTGCCGTTCGCCTCGCGCGAAATGCCGATGCCCTACGGCTGGGGCACCGGTGGCGTGCAGGTGACTGCGGCGATCATCGGTCACGACGACGTGCTGAAGGTGATCGACCAGGGCAGCGACGACACCACCAACGCCGTCTCGATCCGCAAGTTCTTCAGCATCACGGCGGGTGTCGCGACGACCACTGCGACGGCTGACGCAACCATCATCCAGACGCGGCATCGCATTCCGGAAGAGCCGCTGAAGGCCGGCCAGATCCTCGTCTACCAGGTACCGATTCCCGAGCCGCTGCGCTTCCTCGAACCGCGCGAGACCGAGACGCGCACCATGCACGCGCTCGAAGAATACGGCCTGATGCACGTCAAGCTCTACGAGGATATCGCCCGCCACGGTCACATCGCGACGACCTACGCCTATCCGGTCAAG
>Ga0247831_1007479_pt1 | contig 12160 bp, 15 predicted proteins | sample LaCruzMarch2015__9_FD_192406 | JGI IMG/M metagenome (GOLD analysis project Ga0247831, IMG submission 192406) | Freshwater microbial communities from meromictic Lake La Cruz, Castile-La Mancha, Spain - LaCruzMarch2015_1m | ecosystem: Environmental > Aquatic > Freshwater > Lake | place: Spain...
GAATGGGCCCGTGTCGTCCCCAACAGAGGGGGGGTCCGGGGGGGCATCCCCCCCGGCATTCACACGTACCACCCTCACCTCCAAAAGCCCGAGCGAAGCAGTTTTCATATCTACCTACACATCACCTAAGTAGTATCCTACTACCTAGACCTTGAAAAGAAGAAGATGATCATCCAACGACCGTACAAATGTACAGTTCACATGGCACTTCCTAGTAATATATACGCCCAGCACTTGAAGGATGTAATATCAGTAGATCAAGAGATTAGTAACAAGGTTGTAAAATCATTTACAATCGTTAATATTAACGATGGCATTATCATCGGCAGTCATGATGATGATGATGATGATAATAACAACAAATGCGGTGGTGATGATGAGAAAGACGACATAAATGCGATAATGGTAAAGGATGGCGACGACGGTTGTAACAACTTGCGCGTCCTACGAATGTAAGGATCTTGTGATATATATATATTATTTTCGTTGGACTCTATCATTGGATACATTTGATTAAATTAATCATCAATATCGGTCTTATGTGTGTGCTCACGCAATATATTATACATTTTACTATTTCTAAAAGACTGTTCGAGGCAACTGATGCCAAAATGCTCCGAGTCTCTATATCAACAACATATGACATGATCAATGTTGCACTAAAATGTTTTCAAGAGTTTGGGCAGTGATTATGTTGTGAGTCAGAATGAACGAGGAATCCGGTATGATGAAAAATTTGCTATATAGTGGAGAATTTATTCACTATCAATTTAGAGAATTTGCTAGCGAGGATAAGCATGGGGATACACGTGCTAAGCAGTGATGGACTCAATGACATGTACAGAAGCTAATGTTCATTGTTCAGTTGAAAATGAAACAGTTTTGCTATTACTATTATTACAATGATTTCTACATTCTAGAACACAACATTCTCCATCATAATATATTACACCCTCCTAATCCTAATTGACGATTTTGCAGAAACTCAACTTGATAAAATCTTGTTCTTAGATCCCATATCCAACAACCATACTATTTCACCTACTCTCTGCTGGCCTATCAATTTTTTTACGCCGCAGCTGCGCCTCCTCCAATATCAATCTCAACCGGTACAATTGACGACTTACGACGTGGTAGTCGTGGTTGCGTAAGCATATGTGCTGCCATTGCCTGTCGATACAGTTGAAGAAATTGTTGTTGATACTGCTCTTGCTCAGACATTGCAGGAGTCGGAACGCGTGCGCGTGGTGGTCGTCCGGTAACGGCGCTGGGTTGACAGCGCTCGGAGGGCAGCGCCAGTTCACTGTATGTCGAGAGTAGTAGGGAGGCGACAGCCCCCATGATCAGAATCCTCCTAGAAGCGATCTTCTGGGAGAAGAGGAATCTTTTCGCTGACGCCAGTTCCCGCTTAATCTCTCTCTCTCTCTATTTTGCATAAGAATGAAGTACGATTGTTGTACAACAGAAGCAACAAGGACTCCAAAGTCCTGTTAGGGTTGTGCATTTTTGTCATGAATATGAATCATTAGCTGATGTTTAGTTCTAAGATAGAGAGATCTCTACTCCAGTGTCTAACCTTGTCTAATCACGCTGATTTGAGCAGTCAGTATGAACTAAAAATCCCTATCGAAATCCCTGTCACTATCTGAATACACAGAGCGGTCATCAATGAATCCATTTCCCTCATCAAATTTGGCATCAGCAACTGTGATTATGGTCATGAGATAGTCTCTCATAAATGGTGCACGATTATAGAATAACTCTCTCGCAGCGATACGGAAAGCATCAACGTTTCCATCTTTAGCTATTTCGATCGCCTTCTCCTCGATGAGATGTTCGAATGTTTCATCAATGGGAAAAAACTTGTGAACATCAATCCAATAAGCCCATCTACAAGCTCTTTTAATAGCTCCCCTCCTCATTCTGCTCATTTCACCTTGTGGAAAGAAGTAAAAGCAACGTGGCAAAATGAAGAGAGGCCCGACAGTCGAACGGTGGCTCCTTGGGGTCATTCGAGCACGAGAATAGAACTTCTTCCTTTCGCGACGGAAGAGTCGAATTTTATCACCAGGCTCTTTTTTGCCAAATGGCAAAGCAATGTCATGATCTGACCTTTTCGGCAGTGCTATTACCTCCGTGCGACCATCAACGACGATGGAAGGTGAACCGGTACTCCACGGACCAATCTCCTCATTTCCATTTCCAAAGAAACAGCTCGGGCCTTTGGGAAGTTTTACATCCTCCCAGATATCATGATAACTATTCGAGTTATCATCAGTGGTGACCAAACGTTGGTGAAAAATGCCAATTTCATCATCGATCAAACGCATTGCGTTGTACACCAATTTTTTGGCCGCCATGAAGTTTTCATGGGTTATACTACTCACAATCACTTCCCCGTTTTCTTCTGCGAGACATTTGTAGTTATAATAGAGGTGACATAGTTTATCAAATAGCTGCTCATATCTCGTATCGTAAACAGCACTATCACTGTGAGTTTTGATGTAATAATTGATGTATTTGGATAATTCAGCAGGCTGTTTCGCCGAGGCCATTAGCCTCGTCACCTCCACCTCAACATCTGCAATGCACTCCTTCCTACGATTGACTTCATTCTGCATCGTCCCTCGTTGGCATTTGCTCGTGGCACCGAAAGAAACTAGGCTCCGTACACCGAGAAATTAAACGACCATGGGGGCAATGTAATGTGCGAGTCCGAAGAGGCTATCATCGCCGGACGATACCGATGGCGCAGTAGCCGAAAACAACCAATCATTATCGGGTGATAACGGCTCGATGGGACTACGTTCGGTTTCCGACGTAAACATGATTTGATGCCAGTCAACGTAGTCACTCTCATCACTTTCACTGGCATCATCTTCATATTTGTCACACGCGGTGTCCACTTTCATCATGCCTCCAATTTCCATTATCGACGGCATGCCTGAAAGTTTAGGATGTTTGCTGCTCCCATCATTGCCGGGGTGGTGATGCCGGCTCAGCGGGCGTTTGGCGTCTGCCACCATATTGTTTTTGCGTCCAACGTACCTTTCACGTGACGGGATGAGAATGAAAACACCAAAAATAATTTTCGAAACTATCTAGGGTGGCATTTTCATTTGAACGCTAATAATCCGTCCTCATGGGAATCAAGGCGATACGCCAGGAATTAGAATCGATGGGGATTGATACAAAGTCGTTCATTGAGAAGAGCGAGTTTGTCAACGCTCTACTAGATGCTAGGAACAAGATAAAGGCGCGTTGTGCCGATTGCGGCGATGTGGCAGGAGGGGACGTCAAACTCAAGACGTGTAAGTCGTGTTTGCTCGTAAAGTATTGTAACGCCAATTGCCAGAGGAATCATTGGCCGACGCATAAGCAAGAATGCAAACAACGTGCCGCCGAGCTACGCGATGAGGCGCTGTTCAAGGACCCGCCGGCCAAGGAGGACTGTCCCATCTGCTTCCTACCGATGCCAGAGAGATTGTTATCTTGTATGACGCTTCCACCTGCGACTATATCATCCGTACCAATTTACAATTACGCGGAGGCGAATGAGGAGGTGGCAAAATTGGATACGGAACATTATTATTCATGTTGCGGAAAGAGTATTTGTGGAGGATGCGTGTGTTCCTGTATTAAGTCTGGAAATATTGAGAATTGTCCGTTTTGCAAAGCACAGATAAATAATATAACAGATGGAGAAAGAGTTGAAGAATTTATGAAGCGGGTTGAGGTAAATGATGCTGGTTCAATACATCAAATTGGTCTTTATTATTACCATGGTGATTTAGGGTTGCTGCAGGATCGGGACAAAGCAATGGAATTATGGAAACATGCAGCGGCATTGGGGTCCAGCAAGGCGCATTTTCAATTGGGTGCCTATTATCATGCAGGGGGAGATTCAAAGAAGTCCAAATTCCACTACGAGGCCGCGGCTATGGCAGGAAATGAAGATGCAAGATGTAACCTTGGAGCCATGGAGGCACAGTCCGGAAATATGGAGCGAGCTGTGAAGCATTGGATGATTGCTGCATCAGCTGGGAGTTATCATGCCATGCATAATTTGCTAGGTGCATTCAAAGGAGGTGTTGTCAGTAGAGCATTGATCGATTCAACTTTGACTGCGTACAATAACTCTTGTGCGGAGATGAGAAGCGAAGCAAGAGACGCTGCTTTACGTGTATTTATCGCCAGCATCGGTGCGAGATGAGGAGAGAGCAATGAATATAACGCTTGAGTAACAGAGCCCAAGTTCAGGTAATAGTAATGAGTATTAATGGGGGTGATTATTTGAGGAAGTCCTGGAAAGACTATCAGTATTATTTGTGTTATGAGTAGATATCTACTAGGAGTAATGACACCCATTATAATATTTATGTAGAACTAGAACATCTCTCCTTGACCAACACGGACCACTTTTACCCCCGCTATCAATGATGACTAAATCCCTCATTGCCGTGCTCATAATCGCAGCAATCGTCGTCGACACCGCCGCGGTGGCGAAGCAAAAAGTCGATGTATTATGCACCGAGGGATCCAACGGACAAGAGGAGTGTCAGGCTGTCTACTTTGAGCCAGAAGGAATAATAATTGATGATCATCAAAACGACGACGACGATGACGATAATCATGATTTGGATGATTACTTTATGAATGCCGAAAAATGTGTCAACACGAACGACGACGAAGTTGATTGTCCCACCCTCGCCTCGTCGGGGGAATGTGACAAAAATCCTGCATTCATGAAATATCGATGTGCATTGTCATGTAATACGTGCGATGACTTCACTGCAGCATACACTGCCCTGAGAGAGAGTGGGGGGATGGGACCATGTACGGATAATGATATAGAATGTAAGAATTGGGCAGCCATGGGTGAATGTGGTTACAATTCACCGTACATGTTGGTCCATTGTCAACGGAGTTGCATGGTTTGCTTCGAGGATACGTGAGTTATAAGGAGATTATTGTACATATTTTGCTTGCTTTACCACAAATCTGACAAATTGATACTATTGCATCGTATTGTTGTTGCTTTACTGATGACCTAGGAACCAATTTGGCGTGCATCAGGAGCTCCCCTCTGACGACGATGAAAGTGTTTCTATTGAGAAAACTCAGACGCTAATTGAATCATCGATCGAATACATGAAAAAGATATGGATACTTTCAACAACAAACAATCGGATCAATTACAAATGTCGTAATATGGATGCCGAATGTAGTCAGTGGGCGGTCGATGGAAGTTGTGCTGAAGACAGCGATGATTATGAATACATGAAATTGAATTGTGCACCAGCGTGTCAGACCTGTGATTCACTAGATAGGTCACTCGTATGTCCCATTGGCGAGAATAATGAAGTAGTATTCGAACCGGGAGGATTGAATGAAATGTTTGAACGTATACTTAATAATTATTCACAAGAGTACAATCCACAGGCACTGTCACGACCGAAGGTTACACGAGATGGTAAACCTGTCATCCCGAATCCAAACCCCAATTATAACGACGGAGACGGTCCTTGGATACTCCTCCTTGATAATTTCATTACCAATGAGGAGGCTGATGCATTGATAGCCGCGGGACATAAGAAGGGATATGAACGCTCGGCAGATGTTGGAATTGAGTTACCCGATGGCACGTTCGAGGATGATGAGAATGATGGTCGGACATCGACGAACAGCTGGTGCGACGTTGAACTGTGTCAGGAGGATCCAATCATTATGCCAGTCATTGAACGTATCCATAATATTACAGGAACAAAGATTGAGAATTCGGAACACATTCAATTGCTACGGTATGAGCCAGGACAGTACTATCATCAACATCATGATTACATTGAATACCAACAGGGTCTACCATGTGGCGTTCGGATGCTAACTCTCTTTTTATACCTTAATGATGTAGAGGAAGGTGGAGGGACGGGATTTCCTTTTCTCAATATTACTGTACAACCAAAACGAGGTAGTGCATTGCTTTGGCCTAGCACACTTGACGAAGACCCTGAGGAGAAGGATAAACGTACTGAACACGAGGCGCTTACGGTTTTGAAGGGGATCAAATATGGTGCAAATGCTTGGATACACACGCGTAATTATCGAGAAGCAGAGGACAATGAGTGTACATAGAAAACTATTGGGCGATGAGGTTGGCTTGGATTGCAGAAACGAACAAATGATTATTTACTCTGTTACTTTCTGTTTATGGCCAGCTCGTTCATATGTATATCGCACAGCGAAAGCTTCTAGGTCATCGTCATGGGAGTCCCCGTCTGCCCTAGCGTTCCAAATCTGTAAACGATCATGTCTTTTCCACGTTTGTTAACCTCCATCAATAGTAAGGGAACTAACGGATCTGTAAATAATGAATAAACGAATCGACCAAGGATTGGTGCTATAGATAGAAAAATTGCTCCTCCGATAATAACGAACGGTTTATAATAACGCTCCTTGTCTTTTTCTTCTTGGCTTTGTCCTGATCGATGTCGATGGCTGGAGCGGCATTCTATAATCGAACATGTCATGAACAAAATCAAAACCGCAAGGAACATTTTGTTGGTGGATAGGCGGTTCATGCTTCGGATTTTCTTCTCCTTGACCTCGACGACTCCAAGATTTTCTTGAGCGTCGTCAAATCGTCCGACGCAATATTTTTTGGCTCTAATCCGATGGATTTACAGTTTCAAAAAAATTTAAATCATGACTGGATGGGAATATTGTATCGTCCTCAAATTGGGACATGTAGTCGGCGAAGACGGAAAAGATGCATGGATGGGAATTTTATGTCTTATATTTACTTTATCCGTGCTAAAGATTGAGTTCCAGCAACAAATCTTGTGTGCCATTACTCATACTCATATCAGATAGTATTTCCAGTCTGAGCCGCGATATCGAGTGGTTTTCCTCAAATTATCACCCCCTTACTATTGCCGGAACTTGGGCTCTGTTACTCGAGCGTTATTTTCGTTGCTCTATCCTCATCTTGCACCGATGCATAAACGTATAGAGTCTCTTGCTTCGCTTCTCATCTCAGCACAGGAATTATTGTAGGCTGTCAACGTTGAGATGATTGCTTCTCTTTTGACATAACCTTTTTCAAAGGCACCAAGCAAGGTATGCATAGCGCCATACTCCCCAGCTGATGCCGCAATCGTCCAATGCTTCACAGCTTGTCCCATATTTCCGGACTGTGCCTCCATGCATCCAAGGTTGAACCTTGCACCTTCGTGTCCAGCCATAGCCGCGGCCTCGTAGTGGAATTTGGACTTCTTAGAACCCCCCCCTTCACGATACATGTTACCCAAGGTGAAATGCGCCTTACTAGAACCTAGATCTGCTGCCATAGCGTATAGTTCCATTGCCCTTGCCCAATCTTGCTGCAAACCTAAATGTCCATGGTAATAATGATTCCCCAGTGAATAAATCGCACGAGCATCATTTGCATCCACCCGCTTCATTATTTCTCCAACTATTTCATTATTTGTTTTTCCACCAGTCATTGCATTGCAAAACGGACAATTCTCAATATTTCCAGATTCAACGAAAGAGTAAATGCAACCTCCACAAATACTTTTTCCGCAACATGAATAATATGTTTCCGAAGCCAAATTTGCCACCATGTCATTTGCAATCGCTAAGTCCTTGATTGGCACGGACGTTATAGTCGCGGGTGGAAGCGTCATACAAGCTATCCAATTTACTGGCATCGGTAGGAAGCAAATGGGACAGTCTTCCTTGGCCGGTGGGTCCTTGAAGAGAGCCTCGTCACGTAGCTCAGCAGCCCGTTCCTTGCATTCTTTTTTATGTTTCGGCCAATGATTCCTCTGGCAATCGGCATTGCAGTACCTGACGAGCATACACGACTTACATGTCTTGAGACTAGCGCCCCCCTCCTTGCCGCACTCGGCACAGCAGTGGGTCGTTGCATCGCCAAGATGATGAAGGTCCTACCTCGGGGGGAAGCCCGCCAAAAAAAGTGTCTCATTTGTTGCTTGGTGTCTCACGCAGTAACACCACCACTTCCAACGCGAGGATGACGTTTCGTCGCATCAATCAACAGCAATAATTTTGACAAGTACACTGCAACAACGTAAAGTAACGTCGCTGCTCGTGTCATTATTTGTGCACGATGTCGACCAAATCGCTGTGTGGAGAGGCCCGCCAAATAAAATATATCGAGTGAGGAGGAAGGAAAATGAGTGGATACCATTGAAGATGATGAAGAACGACGACGATGACGACGGCGCACAACAATTACGACGAGAAGAATGGAAGCATGACGCATTACGCGAGTATGAACTAATCGCAGTGTTATGCAATGCCCAATCCGTACTGGTTGATGCCGTGGCCTCGTCATCATCATCTTCGTTGATGCTTGGTGTCTCACGCAGTAACACCACCACTTCCAACGAGGATAACACTTCCTTACAAATGTTAACTAGTGCACTGCAACAACGCAAAGTAACGGAATCGCTAGCTGCATATTATGAAGCAATTGACAATGTTCGAACGGTACATGCATCACTCAAGGCTAGATTATCACTGCTATCATCAGTGAAACTGCATCACAAGAGCAGTAATGATGATAGCAATAGCAACAACATTATTGGTATAGAGGAAAACGGAGTTTACATTCAACAACAACGGCAGCGACAAAGACGTTCAACATCCAATACTCCTAATAATGAATTCATGTTACATACTCAACTAGTCGAACGTGTTATACGTACAGTAATGCGAATGTCATCACCACCTAACAATCAGTCTAATTGTGTTGGAGTACTATACACAAACGGGATAATCGATATACCATCTCAAAACGAATATGAAACAAATATTGTTGCGTTAGCGGCGGTACGTGCCTCTCTTTCTCAATTGTCATTGATGATATGACAGTAGAGTGAAAAGATTTTTGTTGCTTCAGAGAAATAAGTCCGACAGAAGAAAGATCAGGAATCTTTCCTGAAGGCAAATCATAAAAATATAGTGACCAATGAGCCCAAGGTAAGTTGTCAATATAGCTGGCTTTGATAAATGGCAAGGTAATATAAATTTTGGCTTAATTACTAAGCTGAGTGATTCAATAAGTGATAGACTGCATTCATTGACACAATATCTCATAATAGCCAATAGTACCATAGTAGTGGAAAGACTTTTTGTCGCTTTAGAGATATAAGCCAGAAGAAAAGATTATCGAGATACATCTGACGGAGGATCTCCTGAAGGCATACATATCACAACAATGGTGACCAATGAGAGCCAAGGCAAGTTAGTCGAGAAGCAGCAGCTGAATACAAAACGTATAGTTGAGACTCTGTCTATCTCTGACTGATGTATATGTTGACAATGATGATCACTTCCCAAAAACAATGACACTCAACTATTATCTACATTCGTAAAAGTGGAACTTCTTAGCCTTCCTTAAAAAAATCATCCCCTTATTGAACTCCATCTGAGGTGGTAATGTAACAGTTCAAAATTGATCAATTGTATTATTACCAATGCGATCAATAGTCGACCGAATAAAAGAGTCTCTTGCTTCGCTTCTCATCTCCGCACAAGAATTGTTATAGGCAATCAAAGTTGAGTCAACTACATCTCTACTGACACCTCCTTCAATCATGTTCTTCATGGCTTTGTAATGCCCACCTGATGCAGCAATTATGCAATGTTTCGAGCATCCCCCTCCATGGTTCCAAGGTAGTATCTTGCCACTTCATTCCCTGCCATAGCGGCGGCCTCATAGTGGAACTTGGCCTTCTTCAAATCTCCCCCCTTGTCATAAATGAAACCCAGTGACGTGAATAGTGGGCTTGGCTGGACCCACGTGCCGCTGCCTGAGTATATAGCTCTTTTGCTTTATCCCGATCCTGCGTCAATCCATATCTTCCATTGTGAATATAATTACCCAGTGCAAAAATCGCTCCAACATCATTTATCTTTTATCTCAATTCGCTTCATTATATCTTCAACTCTTCTTTCATCATTGTTTGCCATTCTATCTGCCCTGCAATAAGGGCAAGTCCCAATATTTCCAGACTCACTGAAGGAGTGTATGCACCCTCCACAAATGCTCTTCCCACAACATTCATAGTAGTGTTTCATTTCCAATTGTGCCACCATTTTCTCAGGAGGTCCCAGACTGCATAAAGGAGTAGATGCACCCTCCACAATAATATGTTTCCGTACTCATACTTGCCAACTCCTCATTTGCCTCAGCGAAGTCGCTAATTGGTACGGACATTATAGTGGATCGAGGGGTCATGATTGACTTTGGCTCTTCACAAATGTACCACTGGCAAAAGTAACAATCCAGATTACAATATCCACAACAATGACGACGAATTCAAACCTCAAGCAGCAGTAGCAAGTGTGGATGTCAACGAGTTGGTGGTGGAGAAGAAGAGGAAGAAGACGAGTATTACGCAATGTCCCACACGAGACTCAATTACTGATCCAGAATGTACGATGCCTCTCTTTCTCAATTGTCATTGATGATATTATGATAGTAGAGTGAAAAGATTTTTGTTGCTTCAGAGGGTAAAGGTGAAATGTGGAAAGCGGGATAATTTGGCGAGGGCGTTAAGAATTACAAGAAACCACATAAAACCCTAACAAACAAATGGCGGGCTTAGTTCCACTTGTATGCACGTGAGAGCGTGACGGACGGACAGAGAGACAGAACATTAAAGGCTGCCGGGCGGGCTTTAGGAGTACCTCCAAAAGAAAGATACAGATTTCAATCTGTTTCGAGGCGGATCCCCTAGGACGAAACAGATTGAAATCTATGCTATGTACGACCTACCGTAGAACACGCTGCTTAAGCTTTTGGCGACGACATACATTTGAGTAGGGCCTATTTTTTAATCGTTCCGACCTCGAAACAAAAATGGCTGTGTTAAGTGATGATGCACCCAACCAACACCAGGAGTGTTATATGGGGAAAACTGGAAAATACCCTTACTTGGGTGCTCTTACTTTTGAGGACCCACATTGGGTTCGCCTCGATCCCAGGAACCACACCAGCTTTGTGACCCACTCTAGTGCCACACAGCAAGAAACTCTTTTTTTGTCCCCTTCTCCTGTGCCACACTTTATCGCTAAAATGAATGAGTCGCATCTGGAGAGCCTCACCCAGGATAGTTCGCATCTGGAGAGCCACACCAAGTTTCAAGGTACATCTGGAGTGCCACACTTAGGATAGTTTGCATCTGGAGAGCCGCACCAAGTATCAAGATACATCTGTAGAGCCACACAGAATAGAGGAGAGGAGAGCAGGGGTTGTCGCCAAATCTTGTAAGTGTGGTATCTGACATGTCATTTTGAGCGAGTGTGGCATGCAACATTATTGAGTGCTAAAGTGTGACTCTAGAGATAATGTCGATCGTCAGGTGTGACTCTCAAGATGCTATTTTTTTTGTGGTGTGGCAAAAAAGATGAACAAAAAACAAAGTGTGGCTCTACAGATGTCTTTTTTATCTATGTGTGACACTTGACATTGTGTTCGAAACAAAGTGTGGCTCTAGAGATGTCTTTTTTATCTATGTGTGACTATTGACATTGTGTTCGAAACAGGTGTGGTAGCACAGACGAATTCAAGGAGAAAAAGGGATCGGTGTGGCGTTTGGGATGATGCTTGGAACAGTGTGGCATTTTAAAGGTGCGAACCCCCAAATAAGGGTTTTTGGCATTTCGTCCCGTGTTATATATCAATGTGACAAGAAGCGGCTTTTCTAAATGACTGTGCACTGTCCTGGGCCAATCATGTGGGCATTGAAAGATTTACGATATATCTCCGGGCTTCTCTGTTTTTGCCTTTCTTCACTCCTTTCTCGCGATTGCTTTAGCAGCGTGTAGCTTAAGCAGCGTGTTCTACGGTACTAAGTTTTTAATCATACTTTCACATACTACTAATTCCCACATTGAAAAACATAGATTTTTATCGCAATACACCCACAGAGAAAAAAATAACTGGTAGTTGGTAAAGGTTATGAGCCACATGCACATTACGGGGGAAAACAACCATCCCTCGGAAAAGAGAGTTCCGAGGGTTGACCGAGGGTTGATACGTAGGGATAATACGTAAATACATGTTTAGTCGAATCCCACAACAAATCCTTACTCTTATGTTTGTTTGTAGAATAGAATGCATGTTGTA
>Ga0247831_1007480_pt1 | contig 12159 bp, 20 predicted proteins | sample LaCruzMarch2015__9_FD_192406 | JGI IMG/M metagenome (GOLD analysis project Ga0247831, IMG submission 192406) | Freshwater microbial communities from meromictic Lake La Cruz, Castile-La Mancha, Spain - LaCruzMarch2015_1m | ecosystem: Environmental > Aquatic > Freshwater > Lake | place: Spain...
CCGGAGAATGCCGATGCCACAGCCCTCAAGGCTGCGGCCAAGGAAGGGCAACTCACCGTCACCATCCCCAAGAAGGCGGCCTCCGCTGCCGCCAGCGACACCGTGCAGGTGCCGGTGGAGTGAACCATCGCGGATAAGGCTGCGCGATTGTCTGGCCGGCCTCGATCGCCAACGGCGTGTGGTCGTAGGCGAATTTGCGCAGCTCTTGTGGCAGGAAGACCTCACGCTCAACACGGCGCATCGCGTCGAGCACGCGTGGGGAAGAGATGCCGCGATGGGCAATCTGCCGTTCCACCATCACGTGACGGCGGCGGATGGACTCGGCATTATGGGCGGCGGCTTTGCTCATGTAGACGTTCAGACTGCGGAGCGCCGCGCTCGCCATTCAGCTTGCTGGGGCCTGGCGGCCGAGCAGCCGGTGGGCGGAGGGTCTGCCCAATAGCCGCCGCTTCTGGCCCGGCCAGCTCGACGCCTTCAAGCAGGGGTGCCTGGGTGTGCTGATGGAGCAGCTGTTCGCGCCTGGCTCCGCCGGCCTGCAGCTGTGGGAGCTGAACCTGATCACTCGCCTGCTTACGGATCCCTCCATCGGCAGCCGAACCCAGGGCCTGCTGGCCGTGATCGAACCGCCGGAAGTGATGGAGGCCTACCTGCTCCGCCCCCAGAGCCAGGAAGCGGCCAGGTTGGCGAAGGCCCGGGGTTGGCTCAAGGCGTAGGAAGCCACGGCGTCGGGGCCATCGATCAAGCGGGGCGCTCCAGACGCTGCAGGCGCAACTCGCTCACCATCGCGATGGCTTCGAAGTCGGCGTCGAAACTCACCAGCACGGCGTTGTGGTGGAGGGCCACTGCGGCCACCAGCAGATCCAGGCTCAACACGGTTCGGCCGACCTGGCGGCAGGACTGGCCGAGGCTGATCGCCCGCTGCCACAGATCCGTGGGGGTGGGCAGGCAGGGCAGGGCGTCGAATTGCACCTCCAGCTGGCGGGCCTCCTCGGGCCGGGCGGAGCGGAGCACCTCGAAGCGCACCGGCTCCGCCAGGTGGGCCGCGGGGTCCAGCACGAAGGGTGCGATGAACTGCTTCAGCGGGGCCGGGCTGCGGGCCCGGGTGAAGTCGACCCAGAGGCTGGTGTCGAGCAGCAGCGTCATGGGGCGAACGCCTGGTCCCGCTGGCGCTCGCGCTCCTGGTCAGCCTCAAAGCTCTCCAGCTCCACGCCCCATTCGCCGCTGAGGAAGCGCTGGGCGATCTGGGCGCGGCGTCGCTGCTGCAACGCCTCCTCCATCAGCCGGCGGATCGCTGGGCCCTTCTTGCGCTCGCCCGTGAGATCTTGGATTTCGGCCATCTCCGTTTCGGACAGCTCGACGGTGACTTTCATGGTTTTCACCTCCAAGAGTCTGACTCTGAGGACAGCATGGCAGGTCTGGCCGCCTCTTGCCTCTGCTGTTGCCTCTGGTGAATCGAGCTGCCCAGGCCCAGCCGCTGCAGTGGGTGGGAGGCCAGGGTTCAGCCGCTGAGCAACTGCCGCAGGAACTGATCGCCCAAGGCCACCGCCGTGGCCCAGTTCTCCGCCTCGCTGAGGCCTGAGCTGCGGGTGGGCTTGAAGCTGTGGTCACCGCTGGGGATCCAACGCAGCTGCACCTGCGGCGAGAGTCTGTAGGTCTCCACCTCCTCGCGGCGCCCAAAGCTGTCCCGCTCCCCCTGCAGGATCAGGGTTGGCGTCCGCAAGGCGACCAGGTGCTCGGTGCGCATCTGCAATGGCTTGCCAGGTGGGTGGAAGGGATAGCCCAGGCACAGACAGCCGGGCACCCCATCGCAGGCGTTCAGCCCATCAACCAGCAGGCTGGCCACCCGTCCGCCCATCGACTTGCCACCGATGAACACCGGTTGGCCCGGTTGATCCGCCATCTCCAGCCGCACCTGCTGGCGGAACGACTCCTGCAGCACCGGCATCCGGTCGGGCCCCTGGCGGCGGCCGGTTTCGCGCATCCGAGCCATGTAGGGGAACTCGAAGCGCACCACCCGCCAGCCCTGCTGCGCCAGTCCGCCGGCAATCGCCGCCATGAACGGGCTGTCCATCGGTGCACCGGCCCCATGGGCCAGCAGCACGGTCGCAAGCGCGGCGCCTGGACCGTCGATCAACCGCGGCACGGAGGTGGAGGCCTCAGCCGCCATGAGCCGATCTGCTCCGATGCGTCTCCGGGCGCTCCAGATAGCCCGCCGCCCACACCGCCGGGGCAATCCCGTTGGGCACGATCCGCCGGTAGGCCTCACTGGCGAGGATCTCCTTCACGGCCTCCCCGAGCAGCTCGGTGGAGCGGCTGGCGGACAGTCGGTGGCTGAGCGTCTGGTGGATCCGCAGCAGGTACCAGGCCGTGCCATCGAGCCCCGCCTTGAATCGATCCCAGCTGTGGGCGTTTCGACGGGCATCAAGCACCTGGTCGCGGGCGTTGTGGGCCTTGTCGGCGGCCGTCACCAGCAGCGAGGTCTCACTCTTGTGCTCCAGCGAGGCCACGTAGCGGGTCTTGCGCACCAGCCAGGGTTCTTTGCCTACGCCGGTCAGGCCCTCGGCGGTGTCGGTGCAGTCCACCACGATGCCGGCCACCACTTCCCCAAAGCGCTCGGCGATCGAGGCCTGGCTCTGGCCGGCATCCTCAATGGAGTCGTGCAGCAGGCCGGCGATCGCCTGATCTTCTGTGCCCCCGTCTTCCCAGACCAGACCGCTCACGGCGATCAGGTGGGAGATGTAGGGCACCGGCTTGTCTTTACGGGCCTGGCTGCGGTGCAGCCGGGCGGTCCAGAGCAGGGCCTCGTCGTAGCGCTCGCTGTGGGTGGGGGGCTTGTTCGTCATCAACAGATCTTGGATCGCTTCACGGTTGGGCGTTGGCCTGAGCTGATCCAGTTCCACCAGGCAGCGCCGGCATCAAGCCCTCAGGCATAAACCCCGATTGCACCTGCCCTCTGGCCCGTCCGATCGTTCAGGTACCGGATTCGGAGGCCCTTTGATGGATGACACTCCCCCAGGGCAGGCGTCAGGAGCGCTGATGATCCGGCCCCTGCTCCACCACTCTCATCGGATCTCTGGCTTCCCTGGCGTGTGACACCGCTGTGTGTGTTCCGCCGCCGTCCACTGCACCGTTAACGGCCTCGCCTCAGGTGCCCCGGACCCATGGGAAAGCCCCACTGGAACCCTGGCCCCAGGTGCCAGCGTCAGCCACTCCGCCCCCATGAAAAAACTCCTTCAGAGCCCGGTGTCCTTGTCACCGGGCTCTGTCGTGCAGACCCTTTCCCATGCCTGACCTCGCGCAGATCCACCAGGCCCTGGTCGAGGACTACCGCTGGGCCCTGCCGATAGCAGCTGGTTGTTGGAGGCCACGCTGGCGTTGATCACCATCTGATCGGCATCGCGGCCTTCCTCCTCCACAGTCCCGGACCGCAGGTCGGTGCGGGGCAACAAGGGCAGCCCACTGCAGAGGTTCATGAAGGACGAGCCTGCGGCCCCGACTACGGGATGGGTGGGATCACTCACCGGATTCTCAGGCCAGAACATCGCGCTGCAGCAGCGCAAACACCTCCTGGATCTGGGCCGTCCGTCCCGGTGGCAGGGAAAGCTCGCTGGCCAGCGTGCTGAGGAAGGCCTCCTCCTCCGGTTTCACCACCCGATCGCAGAACGCCAACTTGACGGCCAGCACATAGGCCACTTCCTGCTGTTCGGCGGTAAGTGCTGGCACGGCCTGGCGGACCAGCTCCTGCCAGTGATCGCGCCGGAAGAGGCGCAGGAGACCATCGATCAGCTCACCGAAGGCCAGCGGCGTCATGCTTCGGTAAGGGGAACGGCTGATCAACTGTTCTTTGAGGACGTGCGCCTCCTCCCGGTCGAAGTTGTTGTCACAGCACACGGCAGCCAGGGGAATGGCGGCGAAGGCCTCGGCGGGGGTCATGGAAAATCCCGGATCGGTTGCATTCATTGCAGCTCCGCGGGGGAATCAGATCGCCATCGCGTCACAAACCTTGGTGCGTTTCTGGGTCAGTGCTTCCGTCTGCTCTCAGCATTGCAGCCAGATGGAATTCGTGAAACCCGTTCCGTCAAGCCAGCTGGGATACGTCCATGGGTGATTCCCGATGCGGCTGACACCACTCCTAGCTGTTTTGTTCGGCGGCAGAATGAATCCCCTCCAACGGGAACAGACGACGGCATGCCACAGACGCTCTCCGGCATCAGCGGTCTGGCCCACATCGGTATCCGCGTTCACGACATGGAGCGATCGGCCGCCTTCTACTCCAGACTCGGCTTCCGGTTGGTGGCCGGGCCGATCGGCCCGGAACCAGTCGCGATCCTCACTCACCCCAGTGGAGTGGAAATCAATCTGATCCTCAATGCGCCGACAGCTGCGGAGGCCAACGTCCTCATGGACGGCCCCGACAAACCGGCGGGCATCACCCACTTCGCCCTTCTCTGCACCGACCTGAACACGGCGATTGAAGAGCTGCATGCAGCTGGCCTGGAGCCGAGCGCTGGGCCGGTGGACTTCGGCGGTCAGGCCCGGGGGCTGTTCCTGCGTGATCCCGACCGTAACGTGATCGAACTGCACCAGCGACTCTGAAGCGGTGACCTGTTCGGGGCGCGGGGGGGTGAGGAAACGTGAAGCCGCTCCGAGCCGAGGGAAAGATCAACACATTGTGGCCAAGGGACGACAACCTCCTTGCCTCTCCTGCCCATGAAGGCGCCATTGACCGAGCGAGAGGAAGAGCGGCTTGATGCCCTTCGCGACTACAGGATCCTCGACACCCCCGATGAAAGGGCCTACGACGATCTGGTGGCTCTGGCGGCCCAGATCTGCGACGTCCCCATCGCCTTGATCAGCCTGGTCGACAGCAACAGGCAGTGGTTCAAAGCGAAAGTCGGCCTGGAGGCCCGCGAAACGAGCCGAGACATCTCCTTCTGCGCCCACGCCATCCTCAACGACGACATCCTGGTGATCCAGGACGCCCTGGCCGATTCGCGCTTCGCCACCAACCCCCTGGTCACCTGCGCCCCCAACATCCGTTTCTATGCCGGCATGCCGTTGCTTTCGCCGGCGGGCCTGGCCTTGGGCACCCTCTGCGTGATCGACCATGAGCCCAGGGAGCTCAACGCCGCCCAGATCTGGGCCTTAGAGAGCCTGGCCCACCAGGTGGTGAGCCAGATGGAATTTCGGCGAGTGTCTGCCCGGCTGGCCCAGGCCTTGGAGAAGATCGCTCTGATCGAGGGGCTGATCCCAATCTGTTCCTACTGCAAGGCGATTCGCAACGACGCCGGCTATTGGTCGAGCGTGGAGGCTTTCATCAAGCAGCACGCCGATGTGGCCTTCACCCATGGGGTGTGCCAAGCCTGCATCGAGAAGCACTTTCCCGAGGTGGCCGAGGTGATGCGAAACCAGGACGCCGGCTCGTAACGACCGGGCCGATCATGCCTGGGAAGAGTCCCCAGGGATGGCCACTGGCTCGGTCCTCTCTAGCAACCAGCGCTCCTCCAACCCCTTGATCACCAGGTAGAAGGGCGGCGCCACCCCCAGCGACAACACCGTGGCCACCAGCAGGCTGCTGAAGATCACCGTGCCCACGGTCTCAGCTGTGGCGAACAGTTCCGTCAGTCCCGTCAGCGGGCTCTCCGGCTGGCTGTGGATCACGCCCCGCCGGCGTTCGATGCCTTCGTAAGGCTGCAGGAGCAAGGCGTCAGGTTTGAGGAGGCCTACCAGCGCTGTCTGGCAGAGCAGGGTCAGGAATTCCGCCAGGCCTGTGACTTCGTGAAGACACTCGCGGCGCTGATCAGCCACGACAACCTGGCCGAGCTCACGGCTCCTTCCCAGAAGGGCTTTGCCAGGGAACCCCGGGAGCTGCTGGCATTGGCCCAATGGTCCGACCACGTCAGCGGCTTCCTGGTGTCTTGCGAGCCGTTCCGCTGACCTGACAGCGACGGCCCCCCAGGTGCCCGGCTCACTCCTCGTCGTCGGCCCCACCCACGGGCACCAGGCGGATCTGCTTCTTGCCCAGCTTGATCTCGAACGCATCGCCAGGCTTGAGATCCAGCAGGGCGGTGTAGGCCTTGCCCACCATCAGGTTGCCGTTGAACTGAATCTTGGTGGTGAAGCCCAAGCTGCGACCAGCCTTGCCTTTGCCATTGCCGCTGCCATGGCCGACACCGACGCCTTTAGCTTCCAGCAGCGCCTCATAGAAGGCGGTGAAGTTCAGGCATTCGCTGCCGTCTTTCTTGGTGCTGAGGTAGCCGGCGGCCCGCACCAGATCCGATTTGGAAGCATCGCCGAATTCCTTGACTTTGGCGAGTAGATCAGCACCGGTGAGAGCACTGGTAGTGGGGCATGAATAGGGGCAAAGTAACGAACAAGATGATCAGGACCAGGCCTTGAAGGTGCGGATGTCCGTCCCTTCACTGGAGGCTCCCGCAGGCCTTGCCATCCCCATTCCAATCCAAGTCAGTGTGACCTTGGCGCAGCAACTCCTGCGCACGCGTAAAGGAGCCGATCTCACCGCAGCGAACCATCCGGCCACCAGGAATCGACCCGGCGGCAGTGGCTGATCTCCGCGCCGTTCTGCCGCGCCGGAAGTCCCACGGGCGGGTGATGCCGCCCGGCACCTGCCATACCCCGTATCTGCGCCGGGAAGCCCGGAACTCGGCTTCCAGATACTCCCTTGAATCGCATTGGCCCAGGTACTTACGGTAGGCAAACGCCTGGCCATCCTCCACCATCGCCAGGCCGACGTTGATCTCTCCGATCACCTCGGCCACGGTGCGGCCGTAGCGGTCCACCGTCTGGGGCAGAAGCGTGACCGGGGCCCCTATTCGCAGCCGCGTTTGCAGATAGGCGCGGGATTGATTGCCATAGGGGCTCTGGGCCATCTCGGGGGCGTCGATGCAGCCCAGCCGGATCGTGATCCGCTGCTGGCCTTGAAGCACCCGGATGGTGTCGCCGTCACCGATCGAGAGCACCGTGGCGCGGCTGCCTGGGCTAGCCACGGCAGCCAGGGGCGCCTGAAGCACCAGGAACAGGCCCGAGAGCAAGATCAGAAGTTGGTTCATCGGCAAAGTCAGGATGGGCACCACCCCATGGCCCCCATTGCTCCGGCCATGCCAGGCGATGGATGATCAGCGGCATCTCACCGAATCACCCGACAGCCATGCTGGATGCAGAGAATCGATGATCCCTTTCAACCGGGCTGATCATCTGAGGAGAAAGAAGGGTCCAAGTCGCGGGACCTGGAGGTGGTTGGAACAGAATCCGCTCGCCTCTTTCCCATGCGCATCGTCGTGATAAGAGCTCCAAATCGTCAAACCAAGTTGTTTTAGTCATCTGGCCCCCATGCAAACGAATATGATAAACATGGGCATCAATCACCACCCCGGGTGCCATGCAGGTTACGGCCATCATCATTCCAATATCTTCCCCTTGAGGTAAGCCCATCCAGCCACCAGCCCTCTTTAGAAGGTTGGCTTCCACGAGCAAAGTTGTTGGTCCCAAGGGGATGCTGGCCTTAGGCGTTGGCCAGGCACGCCAGATATCTCCAGGGGAACTGGGTCCTGCTGGCACGATTCCTGGGTCTATCTTGGAGTCATCCGTACAATATCCCGCAGACCAAAGTGCACCAGTCTGACCATGGATTGCATCCAATCGTTTATCAATAGACTGTGGATAAAGCCAGTCATCGTCATCAGCACTGGTAATCCATTTGCCTTTTGCAATGACCAAGCCTAAATTACGAGCGGCGGCTTGACCGATGGACCGCCCTGTCACAATGACAGTAGCCCGTTCGCATAGCTCAAGCGGAAGTTCTTCTTGGCTGGCGCCATCAACAACAATAACGTGTTCTACCAAGCATTCATTGTTCCTTAGGCTCTCATTCAACTCCACCAACATGCTGAGCCGATCTGGCAGCAGCCTGGTGGGGGTAATCACGCTGACAGTCATCAATTTACCAAAAGAGATGCCTTTGTATCTTCAGTGTAGACACCCTGAATCTGGGCGCTGGCTTGGCACCATGACGCAAACTCAATACAGAGCGGCAAGTGGGGGCGGGTTCTGGGGCATCACCCCATTGTGGGGGCCGACGCTTTTGCCGTCTGGCCTTGCTCAGGGGAGCGGCTCCACTCCCTCCAGCGCCGTGCGCAGCTCACCGATGAACTCCTCATCCAGCTCGGTGGCGGTGAGCTCATCACCGACCAGGTCCTGGATCAGGGGGTAGAAGCGCACCTCGAACCATTTGCGGAACACCGCGTAAGTGCGCTCCGCCGGCCAGGTGCCGGTGTCGCGATGCCAGTAGTCGAGCTCGGCTTCAAAGATCGCCTCGTAGACCTCCTCGAGGATTTCTTCGGCCTCCTCTTGCGTGTCGTAGTCAGGGATCAGGTACAGGCAGGGCTCACTGGCTCCAGCAACCTCCACATCCAGATCGAGCTGCCGGGCCCAGTCGAGCAGTTGCCCGCTGGGGTAGATCCCCACCGCGCAGCGGTTCACCACGGCCATGGCCCACCCGGCGGCACTGCCCAAACGCTAGGCATGGCCTTCTGAGCCGGCATGACACTGGCGGGACCCAGACAACATCTCGGACTCGATGCACTGCAACAGGAGTGTGGTGGACGGCTCCAATGAGTAGGGCGCCCCTTGTCGGGCGCCCTACTGCTGCGCAGAAGCCAAGGGCTAGGGCCGGTTGCAGGGCTTGGTGAGGTTCACTCCAATGGTTGGCTGATCAAAAGCCGTTGCTGTTCTCGGAAGCCAGCTGATCAAGCCTCGGTGCTCCATCGAAAGACAGCCGGATCAGGCGTTCCGGATCGATTGGAGTCAGCTGGAAAAGCCTGATGGCACGCCGCAGTCAGGCCGCAGCGGCCTCGATGATCGCCGTGGTAGAGGCTTCCACCGCTCGGGCCACCTCCCCCATGGAGGAATCGGCTGAGAGGCTGGCGAGCATCGCCTCGGGGCGGATCATGCCGATGCGGGTCGTGCCGGTTTCGGTGTACACCGAGATCCGGCAGGGCAGAGCCATGTTGAGCGCCATCGTGGTGCTGAGCACCGCGGCGGCCTGCTGGGGGTTGCACACCTCAAAGATGCGGCACTGCTCCGGGAACGGCAGGCCTTTGCTGCGCAGGGTGCTGCCCAGATCATGCACGGCCAGCACGCCGAAGCCATGCTCCTCCACCGCCTCTTGCAGAGCGGCGCTCGCTTCCTCGAAGGATTTCGGCGTGTCGAGGATGAAGTACGGATCCATCGGTGGGCTCAGCGTGTGCCGTACCAACTGCGATACCACTGGGCCATCTGCTGGATTTCATCGCTCTGCACCCGCACCATGGCCTGCTGCAACTCACGAAGCTCCGGTTGCTGGGAATTGGTCTGGGCCATCGAGGCCATCATCACGCCCATCTGGTGGTGGGGAATCATCTGCTCGATGAAGGCACGGTCGAAGTCAGGGGCTGCGCTCAGGGCAGAGAGGTTCGTGCCACCACCCATCTGTCCCATACCCCCGCCCATGCCCATTCCTCCACCCATGCCCATGCCGTTCTGCCAACCCCAGCCTGTGCCCGGCCCCCAACTGGGCACATCTTTGCCAAACCACTGCCGGTACCAGGCGCGCATCTGGGCGTTCTCGCGGGTCTGACTGACCTTGATGTTCTTCGCCAGCTCCTTGATCTCGGGCCGCTTGGCGCGGGTGAGGGCGAGATCGGCCATGGCGATCGCCCCGTCGTGGTGGGGGATCATCATCACGATGAACTGCTGATCCGAATGGCCCATCCCCATCTGACCCGGGCCACCCACGCCGCTTCCGTACCCGGGCATGCCGGCACCGCCCCAACCCTGGGACAGGCACCGGGTGCCTGCCCAAAGGGAGACCGTGATGATGCCTCCCGTGGCCAGCAGCAGAAGGGCTGGCCGTCCGAAGATTCTTCGGCGTGGATCGTTGTTGGTCATCCTTTTGACACCGCTCGCTTACCGTCCATCTCCACGGTGGCCATGGGTTAGCGAATGGCTTGACAATTCAGCCGAATGTTCATGCGACCTCCGCCGGCCGGGGGCTGCTCAGACGTTGAGATTGGGGCAGATCACGGCCGTGTTTGGCGCTGGATCGCTCTGCCAGTTCTGCAGAAGGCTTTGCAGTTCCTTCCTGAACAGACGCAGCTCCCGCAGCCTTTCGTCCACCAGATCGATCTGCCGTTGGAGCTGCCGCTGGATGTCGCCGCAGGGCAGTTCTCCGGCATCGTGCACCGCCAGACACTCCTGAATGTCATCAAGGGTCAGACCGAGGCTCTTGAGCCGCCGGATGAATTCCAGGCGCCGCAGGCTCTCCTCACCGAACAGGCGGTAACCGCCTTCGCTGCGGCCGATCGCCGGCAGCAGGCCGAGATCCTCGTAGTAGCGGAGCGTCTTGACCGGCAGGCCACTGCGGCCGGCGAGGGCCCCGATCTTCATGCCAACGGCTGCCATGGGCTTGACTCTCCACCCGTGGGGAGACTCTAAACTGATCAAGGACTGCTCCTCCATCACACCGTGAACCGCATCGCTCTGGCTCTCCTCCTGTCGGCTGGTGCCTTGCTGAGCCCCGGCGTCGTTCGGGCCCAGGCCAACGACATGTTTCCGAGCCAGGCCGCTGCGGAAAAGCGAGCCAAGGAACTCAAGTGCAGCGGTGCCTTCGCGATGGGCAAGGAGTGGATGCCCTGCAAGAACTTTGATCTCTACGAGAAGGCCGTCTCCCGGGAAAAGTGACACCAGTGGCTCCTTTCTCTGACCATCCCCGCGAAAACTCGATGACCCAGCACGACAGCAGCCCCCTCCAACAGCCCTACCGGTGGGCCTTGCTGGTCGCCCTGTCGGCGGTGGCCTTCGCCCCGCTCCTCACCACTGCACCCGCTGCGGCGCACATGAAGGGCATGTTCAAGACCAAGCAGGAGGCGGAGCAACGCGCCGTCGAGCTCAAGTGCAAGGGCGCCTTTGCCATGGGCTCGCTGTGGATGCCCTGTGCCAATGAGCAGGCGCTCCATAAGGCCCTGCAGAACAACTGACTCCAAGCGCCGCCGGGGATCCCCATGAGCCGCCGCCACCTGCGCCGCCGCATCCATCGAGCCCTGGTGCCGATCGCAGCGGTCCCCCTGATCATCACCGCGCTGTCGGGTTCGATCTATGGACTGATGCTGGCGAACAACATCGATGCCTTCTGGCTGCTCAAGGTCCACACGGGCAACTTCGGGATGCTCAACCTGCAGCCCTATTACTCGGCGATCATCGGAATACTCACGTTGATCATTGCCATCTCAGGCGTCGGCCTGCTGCTCGGCGGCCCCCGAAAGGGAGCAACATCACTGAGCTCAAAGGAAAAAGATCAGGAACCAGGATACGAAAATCACGGGACATAACTCTCCATCTAACTGGACACCACTAGCTTGAAGGAATGACCCCTTCCCCGAGCTCGTCTTGCTGCCATGCCGAGGGCCCAGCCGGATCGGCAGACGGCATGGAGCGGGAGCTGGCCCGGGAACGAACGCTGTTGCGCCGCAGGGTCAGCGTGGCTGCCGTGCTCACCGTCCTGGTGGTGGTCTCCAGCCTGCCCCACATGCTCGGCGGTGGGCATCATTCCTTCCTGCCGCTCTGGTTCACCAGCCCCTGGACCCAGCTGATCCTCACCACACCGGTGTTGTTCTGGTGCGGGCGTGACTTCTTCACCGGCGCCGTCTCGGCCTTCCGGCAGCACTCTGCCGACATGAACACCCTGGTGGCGGCCGGCACCGGCATCGCCTACCTCACCTCGCTGTTCAGCACCCTGTTCCCGCAGGTGCTGATCGCCGAAGGCCTTCCGGCCGACGTGTATTTCGAGACCGCCGCGGTGATCCTCACCCTGGTGCTGCTGGGCCGTTTGCTGGAGGCCCGGGCCCGCGGTCAAACCTCAGAAGCGATCCGGCGGCTGCTGCAGCTGCAGCCCCCCACCGCCCGGGTGCTGCGGGATGGACAGCCGATCGAGATCCCGGTGTCGCAGGTGATGGTAGGGGACCTGGTGCAGGTGCGTCCCGGCGAAAAGATCCCGGTGGATGGGGTGGTGAGCGAAGGCAGCTCCTGGGTGGAGGAATCGATGCTCACCGGTGAACCGACCCCCGTCGCCAAAGCCGCCGGTGATGCCGTGATCGGCGCCTCGAT